>Ga0268280_1000049_pt1 | contig 114445 bp, 103 predicted proteins | sample saktaG_9_FD_190139 | JGI IMG/M metagenome (GOLD analysis project Ga0268280, IMG submission 190139) | Saline water microbial communities from Sakinaw Lake, British Columbia, Canada - sak_2011_5_24_40m | ecosystem: Environmental > Aquatic > Non-marine Saline and Alkaline > Saline ...
CAGTTTTCTTGTACTTTGACATCGGCGTGTCCTCCTTAGGTTTTGATAGGAAGTTCCTATCGTTTGTTGGTCAACCTAAGATACGGATGCGCTTTTTTAATTTACACAACTTTTAAAGGTAACTCTTCTTTTCGCTCGTAATATAATCATTTTCACGTTAGAATTGTATTTCATAAGCTCTCAAACTATCTTGTTTTCCATCGGATTCCGCAACTTTACGGGTCTGCATATCGTAATCTTCCATGAGGCCATCCTAAGAATATTAAGGTGAATCTATGAAAAACTTTTTGATACTTGTTTTTGCCACGATACTCTTCTTCCCTTGTTCCTCTGCCGATGCACAATCGAAGCGAAAGAAAGCTGTCCACGAGGATGTGGGCAAACAGATCAGCAGTGAAATTGAGCGCTTTGTTGACCAGATAACTGGGCGCTGGGATTTTCCTGACAATCAAGAACAGATCGCCCCTGAAGATACGCTCCCCAAAACACCCAGTCAATCTTCGGATTTAACAGACAGTGAAACCGACAAATCGGCGCGTACGTTTTCCGGCGATAAAGTAATAGAAGAATCTGAGACCATCACTGGTAATGTCGTCGTGAAAGGAGGCGACCTGACAATCTATGGAACGGTCGATGGTGATGTGATGGTCGTCGGCGGTGATTTGCTTATGAAAAGTACAGGCAGGGTGACGGGCAATGCGCGCGTCATCAGCGGCACCATCAAAAAGGAGGAGGGGGCAGTTATTGAGGGGTACGAGGATAAAACCAGATCGGAAAAAACAAATTATCGAGAAACACAGCGGAGGTTTTCACGCTCTGGACGTTCGTTTGATGTACCATGGTTGGACGAGTCCAGTCTGGATAATTTTGTTTTCCGATATAACCGCGTAGAAAGTGTTTTTCTCGGTGTCGGGTCGGTGAAGAAATATTATTGGGATGGGGAAAAAAGCTGGAATGCCTTCGGTTCCATTGGCTGGGGATTTAAGTCGCATACCTGGCGGGGGAATTTGGGACTGTCAAGACAGTTCGCTATTCTCTCGAACGAAGGAAACAGCATCATCGAGCTCGGTGCCGAAGGATACAGCTTGACAGATACGAAGGACCAATGGATCATTTCATTACATGAAAACACTGCCGCAGCGTTTTTCTTCCACGAAGACTTCCGCGATTATTTTGAACGCAATGGCTACACTGTCCACGTTGCCTATTATTCAAAGCACGATTATCTGAAGAGCGAGCTGAAAGCAGCATATCAAGCAGACACGTACGATTCGTTGACGAATAGAATTGAATGGGCATTATTCGGCGGTGACAAGTTATTCCGTCAAAATCCGGCTATCGCCTCCGGCAAAATGCGCAGTGTCCTGGTCAGTGCCGGTGTCAGTACTGTCTCTAAAACAAGTTATGGCCCCGAAGGATGGACGCTCTTGGCTTCTACCGAATTCGCAAAGAAAAGCTGGGGAGGGGAATTTGATTTTGATCAGTACATTGTTGATTTGCGGCGTTTCCAGCCGCTCGACCGGTTTGATAATTTTAACATTCGTCTGCGGGTTGGTTCTGGAGGCGGTGTGCTCCCCTTGCAGAGAGCATATGAACTTGGTGGTATGGGAACCTTGAATGGATTCCCCTTCAAATCTGCGATCGGTAATCGAATGGTGCTTATGAATGCGGAACTTATTATCAATGGCAGTTTTTTGGATGATCTTGATTTTTGGCCGACGTGGTTTTTCCGTCATTTTAATTTCCTGCTCACTTCGGATGCGGGCTTTACTCGAACAGCAGGATCCAAGGCGTCTGCATTAGATGGATTTGAAGATGTGAAGTGGAATGAGTTCAAACACAACTTCGGCCTGGCGTTCGCAAACCGGAGCGGATCGTTCAGAATTGGTATTGCATGGCGGACCGATTATCCTTCCCCCGCACAATTCATTCTGCGATTTAACAGGCCGTTTTAACTTGTCGCCATCCGGCATCTTTCTCGGGAAGAAAGATGCCGGATATCTTATCTTTTTATTTTTCTCCTTGAGTAAAGCCCCTTGACGAAAGCCCCAGCAGAATCAATACAAGTACAAAGAGTGCACCGCTCACGAGAGACGTAATCGAGCGTTCCATTAATGTACGGCGAGCACGGCACAGATAACGGCAAAAAGAAGTCCTGCTTTTTCCCTATTCATTCGTATAATCCCCCGACATATTTTTCCCCAAATTTTTTGTAATATTCTTTCGCCAATTGAGTTGTGTGTACGATGAATTCGTCTTTCATCTTGGTGTATGCAATCCTGTCCCTAGAAAACAGTTCTGCCGAACGTACTTTGATCGCCTGGTATTTCTGCGCCAGATCAGGGTGTTCGATGAGATAATCCCTGAACAATATTCTATCCCAATGTTCGAATTCTTGCTCTACCATATGAATATGGTGCGTGCGTTTACCTTGTGGATTCCGTTTGATGAACCATGCGTAGAACGGGGGAATATCGTCACCCCATGTCGGCCTCCGGAAATAATCGTATCCTTGCACGAGCAATATGGGAACAACGGTTACTTTCGTCTCTTCCAGAGAGGATACCTCAACGAGGATATCGATAATAGGTTTTGCTGAAAGTTGGGGAATTGCTGTGCTTCCAAAATGTTCAATCCGCTTGATAATGTTGTGCGGCAGGCACGAAAGGAGATGCTCCTTTTCCTGTTGAAACATACGCGGCCATGCCGGATCATAGGGAACGACAATGACCTCTTCGCGCGTGACGTTTTCAATATGGTTTTTAAGATTTTCCAAGGCGAGCCGGCGTTCCAACGAATCTACCGCTTGTTCGACCAAACCACAACAGTTGAAACTCTGCAGATATCTTTATTACTTTACGTGCAGATCTATGCCTATACAATCTCAAGACAATTTAGTTCGGATGATACAACTCGCCGATGAATTCTTCGGGACTCGCAGCGATCCATCGCAAATCTCCGTGAATCAAAAAGTCATGACCCAGCTTCGCAAGATACACCCGAGCACGATGGGGGAGAAACGTTTACGTAAGGGACCTATAGCCTGGGTGCTCGTTATTCCCACAACAAAAGCTCTGATGAAGCGATTCATCAAGAAGCAGATCACCGAATTAGAATTGCTGGATCAAACACCACTCCATGGGAAATATGAGACGGTCTACTTGTGCTCAGCACTCGTACTGTCTGAATATCGCGGCAAAGGATTGGCTAAAAGGCTCCTGATGAAGGCGCTCAAATCCATTCAAAGGCAACACCCGGTCGAATCGCTGTTCTGCTGGGCATTTAGTAGGGTAGGAAAGAAGCTTGCCGCCTCCGTCGCAGACGATCTTCATCTGCCGCTCTACCAACGAACCGGAAAATACTGACCGGTTATTTTCTGCCTGATTTATAGTACACACTGCTCATTTTTGATAATCGTTCCGTTTTTGCTTACTTTGTCTATTATCGAGAATATGGATAGAAAGCATTATGATCATGACTGAAAAGAATGATTTTATACGTGAGATCATTGAAGAAGATCTCCAAACCAATAAATTTGAAGGACGCGTTCATACTCGATTCCCTCCCGAACCGAATGGATATCTCCATATCGGCCACGCCAAATCCATTTGTTTAAACTACGGGCTTGCTAAGCAATTTGGCGGCAAGTTCAATATGAGGTTTGATGATACAAATCCGGAGAAAGAAGAACAGGAATACGTTGATTCGATCATCGAGGATGTGAAATGGCTGGGGGGAGATTTTGAAGACCGTTTGTTCTATGCCTCGGACTATTTCGACCAGATGTACCAATGGGCAGTTGATCTTATTTTGAAGGGGAAGGCGTACGTATGCGATCTTGGCGCCGATGAAATCCGTGCGAGCCGCGGTACACTCACCGAACCCGGAAAAGATAGTCCTTACAGAAACAGAAGCACCGAAGAGAACCTTGATCTCTTCGAACGGATGCGAAAAGGGGAATTCCCGAACGGGTCGAAAACGCTCCGTGCAAAGATCGACATGACAGCTCACAATATCAATTTGCGCGATCCGATTATGTACCGGATCGTTCATGAACATCATCATCGGCAGGGAAGCAAATGGTGCATTTACCCGACATACGACTGGGCGCATGGGTTGGAGGACTCCATAGAAAGAATTACACATTCCATCTGTACGCTCGAATTTGAGAATCACCGCCCACTGTACGATTGGTTTCTCGATGCCCTTGGTATTTTTCACCCGCAGCAAATCGAATTTGCGCGTTTGAATCTCACCTACACGGTTTTAAGCAAGCGGCGCCTGCTGCAGTTGGTGAACGAAAACCATGTATCCGGGTGGGACGATCCGCGGATGCCGACCATTGCAGGTTATCGGCGACGGGGTTACACATCAGAATCGATCCGTGTTTTTTGCGATAAGATTGGTGTTTCGAAAAAAGACAGTATGATTGATGTTGCTATGCTGGAATGGAGCATCCGCGAGGATTTGAATAAGAATGCACAGCGCGCTATGGCCGTGCTCAACCCGATCAAAGCAGTGCTGACGAATTACCCCGAAGGAACCATCGAAGAACTAACTGCAGTGAACAATCCTGAAGACGGATCGGCTGGTACACGCATACTTCCCTTCGGCCGGGAATTGTACATCGAACGTGATGATTTCCGGGAAGTGCCACCGCCGAAGTATTACCGGTTGTCGCCCGGAACTGAAGTACGTCTCCGGTACGCCTACATCATCAAATGTGAAAAGGTGATCAAAGACGCTCACGGAAATATTACCGAACTGCACTGCACATACGATCCGGAAACCAAGAGCGGTTCACCGGCTGCAAACCGCAAAGTGAAGGCGACCATTCACTGGGTCTCTGCGCATAATGCCGTGAACGCCGAAGTCCGCCTTTATGACCGCCTCTTCACCAAGGAAGATCCTAATCAGGTGGCAGAGGGAAAAGACTTTCTTTCCAATATTAATCCTCAATCCCTCCAGATTCTGAACAATGCAAAATTGGAACCGATGCTGGGTAAAGCTTCACCCGGAGAACGATTTCAGTTCGAACGGGTGGGGTACTTTTGCGCCGATGTAAAGGATTCCAGACCTGGAGCGCCCGTTTTCAATCGCATTGTGACTCTAAAGGATACCTGGACGAAGATTGAGCAAAGGAGAAAAATTTACTAACGAAAATAGTAAAGAACGGGTGACGTAGAGGAATGCTCGTTCGACAGAGTCGAGTATTCTTCTATTCTGTATATTCTCTCTGTTTTTCGAAATTTCAACCATTTCAGCAACCTGCTCTCCATGTTATCCGTATCACAGAGTGCTTTGACATCCCTCTGAAAAAAAGTTACCATGGAAATGTCTTTTATAAATGACCATCGATGAGGCGTCGATGGAATATTGGGGACCCAACAGATGATATCAAGATTTTCTATTCTCCCACTCTTCGTGTTTATCATTTTTCCGCTTCAGGCGCAAGAGCCACGTATTCTTGAAGTCTCTGGTCGTGGATTCCCTGAAGAAGCGGCCTATGCCGATGCGCGTGAACAGGCACTCAAACAATGCGGCATTCGATTATTATCCACATTTTCAGAAATTCGTAGCGGCACACATTCGGAATCATCTGTCTCACGTCAATTCTACCTTGCCGGAATGGCCGCGGGAATGATCATCGAAGAAGATACTCTTCAACCTGCCCAGTTCCTTCCCGAATCAAAAACCGGCAGTAGAAGATTATTCGAAGTCAAGCTTCGGGTAACGGTACAACAGCTTGCCCATGAAGATCCCTATTTCCTTTTATCCCTCAAGATGCAGCCAGAGCGTACACTCTTTCACAACGGTGAGCAAGTTACTTTGCATGTCCAAGCAACAAAGGACTGTTTTTTAACTGTTTTCAGCCTTGGGGCGGATAATCGGCTTTATCTTATTTACCCGTATGTGACGCAGACCAACAACTTTTTAAAGGCTCATACCGTATTTCCGATTGGCGAGTTTACTATGGGACTTTTGGCCGGTTCAAACGAGGCGTCAGAATCGATCATCGCCATCGCAACAAAAGGGAACTTCCCCTTTATTGATTTTTCTGACAAAACTCAGTGGCAAAAAATCGCTACAAAAGAAGGACAGTTTCTTGCCTTCCGCGTTGCTGGTGCTGCAACCAAGCTGGCGGAATGGCTCGGGAAACTTGGTGAAGATCAATGGACCATAGCTCGCCTGCCTTATTCCATTATCAAGTGATTCTATTGGTAACCAATTAAAGGAGGATTCACATGGTACAGAAAATATTTGGGGTTGTCCTTGCGATATTTGTTCTTGTTGGATGTGGCAGCACACGACCAGGAACTGTCAGTGAAGATCCAACAAAAACAAGCGGCAGTAAACCCGGCTGGGTAAAAGGAGATAAAACATATTGGGTTGATGATGAACGGATGAACTTTCGGGTTGTCGTGGATAACGAATCGGATCTCAGTTTCGCTCAGCGGGGTCTGGATGGGCAGGCATATAGCGCGCTCATTAACGCCGTGAAAGTTCGAGCAGGAATGGAGTATGACGAAGCGGTAAAAGGGGCAAAATATACAACGAATTCTATCGGCCAGGTACGGCAAAGCGTTGTGAACGCAATGGGGGACGTTAAGTTTTCCGATATGATAAAATCGAACGAATATTGGGAACAATTCCAAAAGGATGAAGGTGCCAAGGGAGTTTCGTACTTCTATACTCTCTGGGGTGTGTACTCAATTTCCGAAAAGGAATTTGGACGTGCAAAAGAACAGGCATGGACGAAGGTGAATGAAGATGTCGATCGAAAACAAGACACGGAAGCCAAACAGATTTTAGACGAGGCAAAATCTCGTTTCCTTGGCAGAGAACAATAACTATGGAAGCTAGATCCTGCCGTGAGTATACAGCAGGACCTAGCTGTACTAAGGGGATTGTGCTCGTTTAAAATTCTTGTTCGACCACAGAGTAACCACCATGATACCTCTCCGTCTTTATTTTTTTATTATCCTCTGTATCTGTATGGGCTGCAAACCGCTCACAGTCAATTATTCTTCCGATGTGAACAGTCCTATCCGAGTAAAAGCGAATATCTTGGTCAAAATTGATGAATCGAGACTTGCATCGGTTTTTCAAGATCCGCAAACCAAGCAATCGATTATTGATGCTGTGCGAAACGACTTCAAAAGAAATCTTTTCTACACGGGTAATCAGGAGGTCGACATACAAATAAAAATCGAGAAATTGGAATACTCCAATTCCCTGTGGGGACTGTTCTGGCTTCCCTTGATAACTGTCGGCGCTCCATTAGGACGAGTAGAAGGAACCGCTGTTGTGCAAATGGATATCCGAAATACAAAAGGCAGGCTCATGAGAAGTTATCGATCAGAGGCATCTGAATCGAAGTGGTATAATACAGCATATTATAACAGATCGGCCACCGTGTCGTTCGATGGCGGCATCGCCCGCACGGCTTTGATGACGGCAATAGAAGATATCAAGTACCATGTTATTGAAGATCGTTATCAAATTGTACACCTCTTGGAAAGCCCGCCGGAAGAAAATCGAATGGCAGTTGGTCCGCAACCCGTCATTCCTTCCTCTGACGTGGATTTCAATATCCCGAAAACTCCGATGACGAATCCTGATGCTGTCGCCGTCGTCATTGGAATTTCGGACTATCTCGATCAGGACGTTCCGCGTGTGGAACACGCCCGTCAGGATGCCGCCATAATGCGTCAATACCTGATTAATGTCCTCGGCTACGATGGAAAGAACATTCTTCCGCAAAATTCAGACCAGCTTATTACGAGTGCTGTTCTTAAGACGTTGGTCCGTCAGCAACTTCCCGGCTATATCAAGCCTGGAATTTCGGATGTCTTCATTTATTACAGCGGCCATGGTGCGCCAAACACCGCAACACAGAAAGCGTTCTTTGTTCCCGCCGACTGTAATCCCAACTATGTGAATGATGATAACGGGTACCAACTGAATATTTTTTATGACGACCTTTCCAAGCTTCCATGCAAAAATCTCACAGTTGTTATCGATGCGTGCTTCAGCGGTCTCACCGGCAGCGGCGGTATGATCATCAAGAACGCAAGCCCATTATTTGTCAATGTTGAACACCCGCTTCTTGCAAGAGAGAACGCAATGATCTTTACCGCTTCCAAGTCAGATCAGGTCAGCAATTGGTACCCTGAGAAAAAACATGGGTTGTTCACCTATTTCTTTCTCAAGGGGCTGCAGGGGGGAGCGGATTTAGACGGCGATGGAACAGTGACTGTCAGCGAAATGGAGCGGTTCCTTCTTGATGAAAATTCTTCGGTCCCGTATCTTTCGCGTCGCGAATTTCAGCGTCTACAAACACCACAGGTGATGGGAAAAGATAAGGATCGTGTGTTAGTAAAATATCAAATGGAATAATGCAGGGAGAACGATCACTCAGTACGATCTGGTAATTTTGGCTCCGCAAAAATAGTTTTTTCCCTCTCCACAAAGACAGTCCCTGCAGGTACTCCTCTTGGTTTTCGCACATATTTCCCTTCACACATCGTTACCGAGACGAACTTCGAACCCTTCATCTTGCTGTAGTATGCAGCAATAGACGCCGCTTGTTCGATGGCACGCTTGCTGACTTCTCCTTTACCGGTTCCCACTTTCAATACAACATGCGATCCCCCCACGCCTCGTGCATGAAACCAGAGATCATTTTTTGCCGTGTGGTGCGTTGAAAGCAGATCGTTGTTCTCGCCGCTTTTGCCGGCCCAGACTTGAAATCCGCCGATTACCGTAAAAACACGGAAGGGAAGAACTTCTACCTTTTTTACCTGACCGGATTTTTCTGTTTTCAGCCCAAAGTGTGCAAGCTGTTTCCTGTTCTCTCCAGTAAAGCGTTGAAGATCGTCGCTCGTAACGATCTCTTCCATGCGCTTCATGAGTCTGGCGAGAATCTGTTGCTGCTGTGTAAGTTCTACGATGCGTTGATGTTGTTCCTCGACAGCATGGTACAATTTTTTGGCTTTTTGAAAATAGCGCTCAGCATTTTTTGCAGGTGTGAGATGCTCATCAAGAGGTACTTCCACGAGATCGTTGGAACCGCTGATAAAATCCTCCACAACTGCCAGAGAATCCCCCTTGGAGATGAGATGCAGGTGCGCAGTCAACAGTTTGCCGTATCTTTCATAGAGGCTGGCTCGATTGGGCATTTCTGTCTCAGCAGATATCTTTTTCAGCGTCCGTTCTCTGTGTTCCGATTCACGCTGCAGCACTTTAAGAATTTCTTGCTTTCCTCGAAGCGTAGCTTTTTCATGAAAGAGATTTGCGCGGTACGTCTGGATTGCTTCCGATACTGAATCAAAGCTCTGGAACTGGAATGCGCTGAGGTGTTGCAGGGGAATGACCGAAAAGCGAATGGGCGATGTACCGTTATAATACACACGGGAGAGCGGCGGTGAGAGGAGCTCTTCTGTTAATCGCTGTGACGTGTCCAGCACTCTCTCGAGTTCGGTGTCGAGAAGACTTTCCACGGATTGATCGCCGTTCACGTCTGAACGAGTCAATAATTCTTGTACGAGCACTGCGCCATAGAGGGGGAATATCCGTTTAAGTGCCGGTGCCAGCGGTTGATCCTTGTAGAGGGAACGAAGCTGAGCCGGCTTCAATGCTGGCTGGACGGAAGTGGGGGCACCGATTTTTGTGTTCATTGCTGTTTCTTTTTTCAAGAACGTCTCAACAACAGAACCTTTCGGGTCGAGCAAACAGATATTTGCTTTCGATCCGAATAATTGCACAACAAGTTCATGTCCTTCGGTCAAATGAACTTGCACTTGACGATCTGTCGGATGGATGGTAATGTTTGCAATAGTCATCCCGGTGATGTCGGCAAAAAGAGCGGCCGAATTTCTCCGCGCTCGTGCGAATGTCCTGCGGGCATAGAGAACATTATTGGACGGTTCACATCCAATGATGATCACGGCGTCGGTTTCCGTAAACGACACAACCAGTTCGCTTCGGTGCTGGGTATAGATTTCATCCACTGCGTGACCGGCAAATTCACGATTCAACTCAGCGATTACATGAACGAGCGTATAATAATTGGTAATCATGTTCGACAGCAAGTTATCCACATGGTATCATCAAAATCTGTAAAATTGAATGGAATTGCAATCTCGATGTGGACAACTCGTGCACAGGAGTGTGCATACTGTGTGGAAAAGTAACCCTTGCCCTCCCATTGAAATTTCCGTACCTTTTGATGTAAAGGTCTACAGAAGGGGATTTCCGTGGTAACAAGTATGACAGGCTTTGGCCGGGCAGAAGTCAGTAAAAAGGGGCTCACTGTCAGTGCAGAGGTGCGGAGCGTAAACAGCCGTTATCTGGATCTCACGCTACGACTGCCGAGGAGTCTTTCCCAGCGCGAAAAAGAAGTGAAGGATATTGTTCGCACATTTTTGAACCGCGGCAATTTAAATGTCACGGTAAAATTGGCCTACGACTCCGACGGCGTCGTTCCTCTAAAAGTCAATAAAGCCGCTGCAAAATCGTATTATAAACTGTTGAACGAGGTGCGTAAGGCTGTAAAACTGCGGGAAAAAGTGAAACTTGAGCATCTGTTGACATTCTCCGAAGTACTGGAGCCTGTAGAGGAGGAAGAAGGGGATGAGCTTGAGTGGGAACTTGCCCAGGAGACCATTCGTCAGGCGTTAGAGAACCTTAATGCCATGCGTGCTCAAGAGGGAAGCGAATTGGTAAAAGATCTGGAAAAGCGTGTCCACTGGATGAATGAGACCTTGAATGACGTAGAACGTCTTTCTAAAGCGCGGATACCCGAAGAGCGAAAGAATCTGCATGAACGAATAGCACAACTGATAGAAGATAAATTTGTTATTGATCAGAACCGTTTAGAATTGGAAATCGCCTTGATTGTCGATAAATTGGATGTCACGGAAGAATGCGTCCGGTATCGAAGTCATAATAAATTCTTTCTTGAGGCACTTCAGAAGAATGAAGCTGCCGGGCGGAAACTGAACTTCCTTGTTCAGGAAATGAATCGTGAAGCAAATACGATTGGCTCCAAATCCAACGATGCGACCCTTGCATATTTAGTGGTCGGGTTGAAAGAGGAATTGGAAAAGATTCGCGAACAAATACAGAATATCGAGTAGTTGTTCATGGCCGGAGGAAAACTCATTGTTATCGCGGCTCCCAGCGGATGCGGAAAGACTACGATTGCTAAAGCGATTCTCGCACTCTACCCCGAGATGCTTTTCTCCGTCTCTGCAACAACACGGACTATGCGGGCAGGTGAAGTGCACGGTAAAGATTATTTTTTTCTCTCAAAAGAGGAGTTTGAAGAGCGCACCCGCACGAAAGACTTGGTGGAGTGGGAAGAGATTTACGGCAATTATTACGGAACTCTTAAAAGTGAGATACAGCGGGCGTTGGAGCAAGGTCGAGTCATGCTGTTTGATGTTGACGTGAAAGGCGCTTTATCCATTCGGAATCATTTTACCGCCGACGCTGTTCTTATCTTTATAAGACCACCGAGTTCTGAAGTTTTGCAGAAGCGTTTGGAAAATCGAAAGACAGAAGATCCGGAAACGCTGAAACGCCGGCTCGATCGCGTGCCGATGGAACTGGCACAAGGTTCAAAGTTTGATTACCAAGTCGTCAATGACGACCTGCAGAAAGCGATCAACGAAGTACATGCGATCGTTCAGAAGACTCTGACGAGTACAATACATTCACATTCATAGAGAGAACGGAGGAACACCTGTGTCAGTTAAACCAGTTGCAATGCATGAATTTCTAGAACAAGCCGGCAATATCTACGAAGCAATTATTGTTGCCGCCAAACGCTCCCGCCAAATTCACGATGATCTGAAGATCGAGTTGAACCAGCAGCTTGAAACACTCAAAGCATTGAACGCAACACCGGAGCCGGAAGATGATATGGAAGTCACCACTGTGAATCCCGATCAGCTCAAGATTAGTCTGGAATTTGAAAAACGTCCGAAGCCGACCGAAGTTGCTATTAATGAGGTCAAGGAGAAGAAGGTTCCGTATCGATACAAGGAACATATCGACTTCTTCGCAAAGGATACGCCGAAAGAGACTGTGACCGAAGAATAACGAGACCGGCAATGGGTGGCAAGCATGTCTTGGTGGGTGTAACGGGCGGGATCGCAGCGTATAAAGTGTGCTCTCTCGTCCGTGACCTTGTGAAGTCCGGCGCACAAGTCAAGGTGATGATGACAGAAGCCGGAACACGCTTTGTTTCACCGTTGACATTTTCCGCGCTTTCCAAGTATCCGGTGTTCACCGACCTGTGGACAAGCAATCAATCTTCAGATTCTACCATCAGCACACAGCATATTGATCTAGCGAATTGGGCTGATGTGCTGGTGATTGCACCAGCCTCGGCAAACACTATTGCAAAACTGACGTATGGTATTTCGGACAATTTGCTGACAGTGGTATCGCTGGCAACAACACGCCCGATTATCCTTGCACCGACGATGGATGCAGAAATGTATCTGAATCCCGTCACACAGAAAAATCTTGCCACACTGAAGGAACGGGGATACGTTGTTCTTCCTCCGGCAGAGGGTGAACTTGCCAGCGGGTTAAGCGGGCCGGGACGATTGCCTGAAATCAACATCATTGTTGAAGCTGTTGAACAGGTCCTTTCCCGGTCACATCAGGACTTCAAGAAAAAGAAAATAGTCGTTACAGCGGGACCGACATTCGAAGCAATCGACCCAGTACGATATGTCGGTAATCGTTCTTCGGGAAAAATGGGATTTGCACTGGCTCGGGCTGCCGCACAGCGCGGTGCAGAAGTAACACTCATAGCCGGACCGACGCATTTAGAAACACCGCGCAGTATTTCACGCATTAATGTTGAATCAGCCAAGGAAATGCTTTCTGCCGTTCTTGCGCATACAAAAAGAACAGATGCTGTAATTATGGCGGCGGCAGTGGCAGATTACTCGCCTGCTCGCCCCGCAGCACACAAAATAAAAAAACAATCCAGGCACACGACATTAGAATTGACGCTTGAGGCAACTCCCGATATTCTTGAAACGCTCGGCCGACAGAAGAAAAAGATCGTGTTGGTCGGGTTTGCGCTCGAAACCATGAACGAAGTTGCGCATGCGCAAGCGAAACTTCGGAAGAAGAAACTCGATCTGATTGTACTCAATTCGTTTCATCATCAGAATCGGGTCTTTGGTTCCGATGTCAATACCGTAACGTTAATCGATCGTCGAGGCGGGGTATTAGAGCTCCCCGAAATGTCAAAATTTAATGTCGCAAACAAGATCCTCGACAGACTCAAAACATTATTGTAACGAATTCCCAGAGCTCACAGACTCTCTGATTACGGTCATTTCCTATGTCCCAAAACGACGAACTCAATAGAATTCTATCCGATACCCGGCGTTTCTTGAAACAGCAGCAGGAACTCTACGGCGATACACTGTTTCTTGGGACGACTGCACAACCTGTTGAGGAGTCCAAAAAAGCCTTCGGATCTGACACGCATTCAGTTGACAAACCTTTTACCGTTCCTCCTATGAACTTCTCGACAACATCTCAGCTGACGATTGGAGAACCGATTTTGCCTTTCATTTCTCAAGCACCATGGACCAACGCCCAAAGTCTGGACGAACTGAATGGCATAATCAATACCTGCACACAATGCGGACTTGGAAAAACACGGATAAAGTTTGTCTTTGGGGTAGGGAATCCAAAGGCCGATGTTGTCGTAGTCGGCGAAGCTCCGGGTGCCGATGAAGATGAACAAGGCGAACCATTTGTTGGCCGTGCCGGACAGCTCCTGACCAAAATTCTTGAAGCGGTGCGGTTCAAGCGTGAAGAAGTATACATCTGCAATATGCTGAAATGCCGGCCGCCCAACAATCGTGATCCGCAAACCGAGGAGGTCGACTGCTGTGAACCATACCTCTGGAAACAGCTCGAACTTATACAACCCAAACTCATTCTTTGCGTGGGTCGTATTGCGGGACAATCGCTCCTGAAAACGAATGCTTCCTTGACATCGTTGCGGGGAAAGTTTCACGACTATCGTGGCATTCCGCTTATGGTGACCTATCATCCGGCAGCGCTGCTGCGCAATCCGAACTGGAAGAGACCATGCTGGGAAGACATACAGCTGTTTCGGAAGAGATACGACGAAATAAAGATGATAGCACCATAAACACAAAATTTGAAATACGAGGACAGCCACTACTTTTCCGGAAAGAGGAAGAAGAGAAAACAGGAGAAAAAACACAGCACAAATTCCAATATCCCTTTTTTGAGATTTGTGGTTTTCGGATCTTGCGCTAGAGGCGCATGCGCCTTCGGCGCAAAGATTCACATTATAAGGCATGGAAAAGAAAAAACAATTTGTTCGACAATTGAAACAGGCATGGCGCGACGAGATGTTGAGCGCGCGGAATTATCGTGCTCTTGCTGAACGTGAACAGCATCCGGAAAAGAAAGCGATTCTCATCCGCATGGCCGAAGCCGAAGACCGCCATGCCCAGCGATGGGCTGAACGGCTCCGTGAATTGGGAATTGAGGTTGGTACATATCGTGATACACCGATCGAAAAACTGCGCCGTACGGTTCTCCTCAAGAGCTCAAGTGAAGACGCCGCACAGATGCTCGAGGCGGGCGAAAATCAGGCTGATGCGCTGTACGGGAATATGATCGCCGCAGCAGAGTCTGAGTCAGACAGGCAGGCTCTTCTCGAAGCTCAACGGGAAGAGAACGCACACAGTAAGATGCTGGAAGAAATGAGTCATCCCCGCATTGCCCAGCATCCGCAAAGCAGACTTGAGAGGATGTTAGGCAGAGAACGATGGCACGTGACTGCAGGCGGCTGGATTGGTCAGGCGATTTATGGTGTCAACGACGGATTAGGGGCTGCGTTCGGAGTGGTCAGCGGTGTGGCAGGTGCTACATCTGCGAACGGCAGTTTTATTCTCTTGAGCGGTCTTGCCGCAGCAGTTGCTTCGGCGCTTTCCATGGGAAGCGGTGCGTACCTTGCAGCAAAGTCTGAGCGTGAGGTGTATGAAGCGGAAGTAGAAAAAGAAAAACGCGAGATTGAGGAGCATCCGGAAGAAGAGCAGGAAGAAATGGAACTCTTCTATCAGCTCAAAGGATTCTCGCCGGAAGAATCCAGGCGTATGGCCGCAAAACTTGCAGAACAGCCTGAACAATTCCTGAAGACACTTGCCCATGAAGAACTGGGGCTTTCCGAGAAATCGTTTCCCAACCAATGGCGTTCAGCATTCAGCGCGACAATCAGCACGGCTGTGGGTGCAATTATCCCCGTTGTACCGTTTATCTTTTGGTCAGGAATAGAAGCGCTTGTTATTTCATTTATTATTAGTACCTTGGCACATTTCGCCGTTGGTGCATCAAAAGTACTCGTCACTGGACGCTCATGGCTGAAGAGCGGCACGGAGATGACGCTCGTCGGTTTAGGTGAAGCCATTGTAACATATCTTATCGGCATGCTTATCGCGCCGGTGATTGGATGATGTGCCATGGATTTCAATCCGTAAAGCAGGAGAATGGTGTATGGCAGACCCACGTAAAATAATTGATTTCAATACACCGCAGTCGCTTTCAACGGAAGGCAGGGTGCCGCCGCAGGCAGTGGATGTAGAGTCTGCCGTCCTGGGAGCAATGCTGCTGGAAAAAGAGGCTATAGCCAAAGCAATCGAAGTCATCGATGATACTGCATTTTACAAACCGGCACACCAGAGCATTTTCCGTGCGATGATGGCACTGTTTGAACGAAGCGAGCCGGTCGATCTTATCACGCTTGCCGAAGAGCTCCGGCGCCGCAACGAACTTGAAAAAATCGGCGGGGAATACTATCTCTCCGAGTTGACCACTAAGATTTCCAGCGCTGCCAATATCGAGTACCATGCACATATTGTGCTGGAACGGGCATTGATGCGGCAGCTTATTCATTCTTCTTCCGAAGTAATCAACCGGGCCTACAGCGAGACCGAAGATGCGCTAGGCCTGCTGGATGAGGCAGAACAGAAGATGTTCGATATTTCCGAACAGCGGATGAAGAAAAGCTTTGTCTCGATGAATACTGCTGTACACAAGACGATGGATATGCTGCAAAGCATCCATGGCAAACACAGCGGCGTGACAGGTGCCCCCTCCGGTTTTGCCGATCTCGACAGCTTAACGGGAGGATTTCAGTCTTCCGATCTCATCATTATCGCCGGACGGCCGTCTCAGGGAAAAACTGCCTTCGCGCTGTCCATCGCCCGCAATGCATCGGTCTTGCATGATGTCCCTGTCGGCATGTTCAGTCTCGAAATGTCCATACAGCAGCTTGTAATGCGGTTGATGTGCGCTGAAGCTCGCGTAGATGCACACAAAGTTCGGACAGGCCGACTTCCGGAAGATGAATGGAAGAAACTCAGCACCAGTGTCGGGCGACTGTACAAGGCAAAAATGTTCATCGATGATACCCCCGGCCTGGGTGTTCTCGAATTACGTGCAAAAGCACGCCGTTTAAAAGTGGAGCACAATATCGGTTTGATTATCGTGGACTATCTTCAACTTATGCAGGGTCCCAGAAACAGTCAAAGCCGCGAGCAGGAAATCTCGGCCATCTCCCGGTCCTTGAAAGCACTTGCAAAAGAATTGGACCTTCCGGTGATTGCCCTTTCACAATTAAATCGCTCGGTGGAATCACGGAATGACAAACGGCCGGCCCTTTCCGATCTCCGGGAATCTGGTGCCATTGAACAGGACGCCGACGTGGTGATGTTTGTCCATCGTCCGGAAATGTTCGGCATTCAGGAGCAGGACGGTGAAGCAACGGAGGGATTGGCGGAAATTATCATAGGCAAACAGCGTAACGGTCCGACCGACACTGTGAAACTGCAATTCATCAAACAATATGCACGGTTCGAGAGCCGTACGACTTTCCGCCCTGAAGCCTTTCTTCCTGAAGAACCGGGAGATGTGACGCCGTTTTAAGTTTGGAGGATCAAACCAATGTTGAACTTATTGCAAAGACTCGTATGAACCGCCGAACATTTCTGCACTCGCTTCCCGCTGCCGCATCATTATCGGTGTTTGTGAGCAAGGAAAAGATTTTTGCTGCCGAGGGACTTTCAGATCGGGATGAGGAGATTTGTCAAAAGAAATTTGATCTTGCCGTCTCGCGCAATCTCCGGGAAAGACCGATTCATAAAGTTATCATCGAAATCGCGCGGTCTTTTCTAGGGGTTAAGTACGCCGCCAACACCATCGACGCCCCCGGCGAAGAAAGACTCCTGATCAATCTGCGCTCACTCGACTGTGTGACGTTCTATGAGAATTCCCTCGTCCTCGCACGCTGCATTAAAAAGAATACACTGACCTTTGATGATTATAAGAAAGAACTGCAATTCGTTCGATACCGCGGAGGTGTTCTCAACGGTTATCCCAGCCGGTTGCATTATACGTCGGATTATTTTTTTGACAACGAGAAGAAGGGTGTGTTGATGAATGTCTCGAAGGAAATCGGCGGAGTTCCATTCACGAAGACAGTCAACTTTATGTCTGAGCATCCGGAAACATATCCCCGTTTGAAGGAATCTCCGGAATTCTTGGAAGCCATGAAAAAGATCGAAGCCGAAATCAATGCGCGGAGAATGTCGTATATCCCCAAAAAAGATATCCAGAGCATTGCTTCGAGGATCACCGATGGAGACATTCTCGGTATCACGACGACGATCGAAGGATTAGACTGCACGCACACCGGTATTGCTCTCCGACACAGGAACAATCTTCATATGATCCATGCGCCGATTACAGGTTCGAAAGTGCAGATTACCGAATTCCCTCTCTGGGAATATCTGGAAGGGATCAAAAAGGATACCGGCATTATGGTTGCAAGACCTCTCGAATCGTAGGTGAATGACTCGATGAATTTGGACAACAATATACTTTCCCGTCTTTCCATTGTTCGGGGTGATATTACAACGCAGAAAGTTGACGCCATTGTCAATGCGGCGAACAACTCGCTGCTGGGCGGCGGCGGAGTTGACGGGGCGATTCATCGCGCAGCGGGACCGAAACTGTTGGAGGAATGCCGCACACTTCACGGATGTGAGACAGGAAGTGCAAAGATAACCAAAGGGTACAAACTTCCTTCAGCCTCTGTCATTCATACAGTTGGTCCGATCTGGCAGGATGGTCGTCAGCATGAAGAAGATCTGTTGGCACAATGTTACAAAAATTGTTTCGCGTTGTCACGATCTCACCATCTCCGCACGCTTGCTTTTCCATCGATCAGTACGGGGGTGTACAGATTCCCGGTGAACCGGGCGGCTCAAATTGCACTGGGGGAAATTTTCCATGAACTCGAAACCAATGAACATCTTAAACGTGTTATTGTTGTCTGTTATGATGAACAGACCTATGAAACGTATCTGCAGACAAAAAAAGAATTATCTCAACCGCATCCGCATTCTGAAGCGTAAGAAGGTATGAGACAGAAGTTTGTAATCTATGGATTAGTGCTTTGTGTCGGTTCTTGGGCGTACACCTTTGCTCAGAAGCCCATCATAAGTCCGCGCGATTCGGTCAAAACAATCATCAATGGAATGAAGATCAGTATTTCCTATGGAAAACCGTCCATGCTCGGACGAAAGATCTTCGGTGCGTTCGTTCCGTACTATAAAGTATGGCGTACCGGTGCCGGTGCAGCGACCACACTGACAACGGAAGCTGATCTGGAGCTCGATGGAGCCGTTGTTCCGCGGGGAGTCTATACGCTGTACACACTCCCTGCCGAAGAACGCTGGAAACTCATTATCAACAAGCAGACAGGACAATGGGGAACAACGTACTCACCCCAATTGGATCTTGCACGCATTGATATGAAGATCACACGATTGAAAACCGCGGTCGAGAATCTCACGTTTAAACTAGAAAAGAATGGAAACAGTAGCGGCACCATGAAGATCGAATGGGAAAACACTTCGCTCTCTGTTCCTTTCCACATGAGCAAAGATACACTGTTGCCGAGTCCGCGGGATTCTGTAGAATTCATGCTGGATAACCACCGGATCCTCGTGAACTATGGCCGGCCATCGGTACGGGGCAGAAAAATCATGGGGGGTGTTGTTCCTTATGGTGTCGTCTGGCGTACTGGTGCAAATGCCGCTACCAGTTTTACGACCCAGGTGGATCTTGTAGTAGGGAGTGTGAAGATTCCCAAGGGGACCTATACACTATATACTCTTCCCTCCGCAAAACAATGGAAGCTGATCATCAACACGCAAACCGGACAGTGGGGAACCGTTTACAATGAGAAACGCGATCTCGCCCGAATACCCATGAAGAAAAAGTCTTTGAAACAGCCTGTGGAAAAATTTTCCATCACCTTCACACGCACAGGCAGCCATACTGGTATCATGAACCTTACATGGGAAAAGACAGAACTCTCAGTTGGTTTCCGAATGAACTAACAGCACGAGAAAGAGAATACCATGCCGACAAAGATCACAGTAAAAAATAATGGGAGCGTCCGGATAGAGGGCGAGTTTGAAGTCTTTGATATGGCGGGAAAGAAATTCGATCTCAGCGGTCGTACAGCGATCTCGTTATGCCGCTGCGGCCACAGCAAAGACAAACCGTTTTGCGACGGCTCGCATCGGGATGCCGGTTTCCAATCGGAGATTACGGCTCGCTCATTGCCTCCTCTGACGCCCAAGAGTTAACATGGCAAGAGGTACGAGACTGTGCCGTTTCTAGGGAAGAATGGCACGCTGCCTCATCACTTCGTAGAGAAACACAGCACTTGCACTAGCAACGTTGAGAGAATCGATACCATGTTGCATAGGAATTGCTGATGCTGCATCGCAGACAGCAAACACCTGCGGTGAAATTCCGTTTCCCTCGCTTCCAAAGACGATACAGCAGTGCCTGGAAAAATCTGTGGTTTGAATCGTGTGCTCCTCCGTATGCGGATGTGCTGCAACGATGAAAAACTGTTGAGTCATCCGGAGAAATGTCAGCGTTTCGACGAGACTGGTACAATGCACGATCGGTACCGTAAACACCGTTCCCATAGAATTTCTAACTGCACGCCGCAAGTACGGGCTGCTCGATGTTTCTCCAACAAGGACCGCCTGGATTCCAAAGGCAGCACAGTTACGCACCAGCACACCGAGATTCTCCGAATTCGTCAATCCCTCAAGGGCAACAAAGATATGCGGTGAGGCTGTTGTCAGAAGGAGGGAGTCAAGATGTGCCGGTTCGGGAATTCTCCCTAACGCCATAATTCCCTGATGCAGATTGAAGCCAACAATCTTTTCCAGCACTTTCTTTGTTCCGACATAGACGTGGAATTGTTCCGGCCGCGCCTTGAGACGTTCGTGATATTCTTCCAGCCATTCCGGTGTCATGAGCGCAGAAAGAAGTTCATGCGGGCTTTCCAGCAGCCGCCGGACGACCTTCTCCCCCTCAGCCACAAACACACCCTGACGAAAATGTTCTACCGGTCGGCGCAGGGTGCGATACGGTATGAGTTCAGGCAGTTCAAGTGATGTGATGGAGACGATGTTCATCGTGCTGTATAGTGAAACCATGTTGGGATGATCCTTTTCATTTTCATAATACAAAGAAGTCGGCACCAAAACCATTATTGACTGCCGCCGCTGTTCTGTGCCGGGAAACCTGACGTTGACATTCCGTCAAAAAGGACGTATCATTTCAATAACCATGGACTTACCAGGAGAATTGTACGTCTACCTATACTATATGAGGGAATGATTATGACCATCAAGGAAAAAATGCATGGCTCTGTCGCCGTAATCAGCTTGAAGGGGAACCTCATGGGAGAACCGGATACTGAAAATTTGAGAGATAAAATCTACAGCCTGCTTCAGGAAGGTTTCACCAAGATCGTGGTGGATATGAAGGGCGTTCGATGGATCAGCAGCTCCGGTCTGGGAACCCTGATTGCGGCATTGACCTCAGTGCGAAACAAGACCGGCGATCTTCGGCTGGCAAACATCACTGAGAAAGTCGAAAGTTTGTTTGTCATCACTCAGTTGGTCAAAGTATTTAAAACGTATGAAACTGTGGACCGTGCTGTTGCAAGTTTTAAATAAGATCTTGCCGAACGGATGTTCCGAAAACAGAGTTCAACTCAACGTTGTCAAAGTAGTCTCCCGTGCGATATATGTAACTGTACTTCCTCAAGGCGGTACACTTCCCGACTATGTAAGATTCTTTGGAAGCGTACTGCGGTTCTCACACTGAAGTCTCATCATTTCATGGTATTCTTGTGTACGTTGTTTTGCCTATAGCACTTGCTGTTTTGCTCATGACATGGTTTCTCCTGCGCCGGTATACGCGGATATGGATCAACAGGCCCGTTCATATCGTTGAATCCATTCTTGCCGGCATAGCTGCATGGTTGTTCCTTCTTGCGCTTCTCACATGGTTTGGCGGAATCGCGTTGACACTCGCAGATTTCCTTTCTTCACATGAAACAATTGATATTTGGGCTCTCCTGTTTGCCGTTCTGCTCACAGGTTATGGATCCGATTTTATTATCCGTGCGAAATCAGAAATGCGGTTGGATGAGACGAAAGAGTTCATCATAGAGGCACTCCTGTTTCGCAGCTCATCTCAGCGCCGTTTTGATTTACTTTCCTTAATGCAAATAAAGCGAAGGCAAAAAAAACATTCTGTTCTGAGTGGTGACCCGGAATCATTGGAGCGCGTCCGGCTTCAAGCAAGTCTCATGAAGGGAAAAGGATTGGATGCCCAGCTCACACTGTTACGGGAAGGAAAAACACTGGATTTGAGCGAGGTCTGGCATTCGAACACCAAGGCCCATGCACTACATGATCTTTTTGAAAAAGTAGAAGAAGTACGAATCGAGCCGTCTCGTAAGCGGCTCTCCCTTTTTATCGATTTCCCGGAACTAACCGAAGCTCAATTAAAAGACGAGATGACTGTTCTGCGATTGAACCGGCAGGTGTACGATTTTTTACAAACGCTCTATACCGCACCGTGGTTAAAACCGTATATCACATTTTATGAAAGTTATTATCTGATGTGCCGGGCCGTACGAGTCAATAATGAGGGTAAAGAAATGTTTTATCCGTTTATGAAGGTAGGTGTACTGATGTCTGAACTGCGCAAGCTGGAAGGTTTGTATTTTAATCCGCGCAAGCTTCCCGAGATAGCTGCGCTGACCTTTAATAATGGCGCTCCGGTCTGAGTGTATTGCCTATGACAAAATCTGACCAAGAACAAAAACCATTTTTCTTTACATGGTATCATCGCGAAGAATTTCAAGTCCTTGTGATTCTTGTCGGATTGATCGTGTTTTTTTCTCGATCGTTATGGGTACTGGGAACATTAGTAGCATCTGTTGTTATCATCTGGCTTCTTTTATACTTTGCACGCATTTTAGAAGTGTATCTTGCAGAAAAAGAACTCTTTCCATCTATTGTCCAGCGGTATCAGGATCTTAAATCGGCGCTTCATGGCCATTCGCTTGAGCGGTCACGGATTGCGATGGCATTGTTGTCTGCCTGGGTGCTGGGCGTCCTCTGCCTGCGTCGCATTCATTTGTCCGAACTTAGCGTTGCCGATAGAACACCGACCGACATCTACTGGATCCTCTTTCTCGGGTGGTATTGTATCGTCTGTACAGTTATCGCACTTTACTTGATGTGGTTGTGGAATATCTGGAGTCAGCATGAATCCAAACATATGCCGATCTTTGACGGTCTGGTAGCCAGTCTCTTTTTCTATCATGGTCTCTCGCGGAGGCACCGTATCGTCACGTTTATTGCCGCTTTCTTCCTGGGCGGTTTGCCTTCGTATTTTGCCTTGAGACTGAAACCCGACACCCCCCACGGGTATGAAATTGCTTTCGCTTTGATCGTACCGCTCGTTGGACTTGTTCTTGGCGGAGCTTACTATGCCATGTGGCATTTACAAAATACCAAAACATCTAAACAGGATGAGGATCAGAGAAGGGGGAAGACATAACCTTTTTTAACAATGTGACAGAGCTGACTTCTTGAGAAGGATATAAGGCGTATGTTGTGCCTGTCGATAAGTCTCGTCAGGCTTTTTTTTATTGGAGATCTGTGAAACGCGGAGATGATGTAAAAATAGTTGTTCGGCTCTTTGCAGTGTTATTGTTCGTTATTTCTACGGTAGCTGCTCAAGGTACGTACTACAATGTGATTGATACGACAAGCGCCTCGTTTGTCACCGACCTTCATAACCTTATTTATCCCCATACTAGGATTTATTATGACAACTTTGACGAAACAAACATCGCTAATTTTGCTTCACGCGATACAACGGGGGGTCAAAAAGTTGTAACTTGCATTTATTCAGGAGAGAATTACGTTTATACTCCGCCGTTTACATGGACAACATATAGTCGGGAACACACCTGGTGTCAAAGCTGGATGCCAACCAAAGATACTTCGGGGTTCACCAGCCGTCCGGAATATTCCGACCAGCATCATCTCTATCCTGCGAATCAAAACAAAGCGAATGGAGTACGAAGCAACCATCCCTTAGGCATAGTGGCAAATGTATCCAGTTCCTATCTTCAGTGTAAACTTGGGACCAATGAACAGGGATACACGGTGTTTGAGCCGCGCCCTTCTCACAAAGGAGATGCTGCTCGCGCCCTTCTGTATATGGCTGTTTGTTATCATGGCTATGGAGGGCATGACTGGACATTTAATCATTTGAATACTGTCATATTACCGGGACAGTCCGTTCCCGAGGGTCCGCAGGATGTTAATATGCTTTTATTGTGGAGCCAGGAAGACCCTCCCGATGCATGGGAAATTGCGAGAAATGAATATGTGTATTCCCTTCAGAATAATCGAAATCCTTTTATCGACCACCCGTCCTGGGTTAATCTTATCGATTTTAATACTTTGACGAAGATCGGGGCTACAACGTTTGCAGTTGAACCGACTAATTACGCAACTGCGTTTACGTGCAGTGTTCTAGGAAATACCAGTTTGCAGATTTCATGGACAGATGCTGATGTCGGTTCTCAGGCACCATTAGGCTATCTTCTACTTGCAAATATGACAAATAGTTTCACACCACCGATTGATGGTGTTACTTATACGGATAATCCTAGTCTTGCAGGTGGTTCTGCCGTCGTTAATATCGCTTATTCTGCCGTAGATACATATTCATTTACCGGATTAACTGCTGGTACTAACTATTATTTTCGATTGTATTCATACAATGGTACCGGTTCACAGATTAATTATAAAACAAACGGAAGCGTGCCGTCGGCAAGCGGAATAACAACAGGAGATCCTCCGACTGGAACTTTATCTGCAAATGATGTACTCATAACAAATTATTCTCCCCGATACAACACTGCTTCAGATGAATTTATTGTGCTTTTCAATAATACAAGCACGGCAATTGATATCAATGGATTTGAGATCGCCTATTCTTCTTCCAACGGTAGCACCCCAATTGCAAAGAAACAATTTACAACATCGACCATTATACCAGCGAGAAGCTATTATTTATTATCATCAAATACTTCTGTTTCTGTTGGTTCTGTAACAAACCAAACATCAGATGCAACATTTAGCGTTGGTTTTGCGGATGATGGACAACTTGCATTTAGAAAGACCTCTGGAGGATCTGTCGTTTTTGCACTAGCAACCGGAACAATAACATCGTATTCCTTTGGACTTACAACATCTCATTCAATTACGACAAGTAGTTCTTCGCAGGATGAATTTGTATTGACCCCGTCAGGCAATACTTATCTACGATCCGGGAATAACAATACAGATTATTCCATCGTTTCATCTTCAAGTATTACTCAAGTCCCAAATTCAAGCTCTGCATCCCTTTCTGTTCAATTGAATTCCTTCGCCGTAACAAAAGAACACTCCGGTGCTATTCTTACCTGGATGACAGCAACCGAGTTAAACAATTATGGCTTTGAAGTGGAAAGAAGAAAAGTCGATGAGTCAACTCAACTTCTCAACGGCTCAACCGCTCAATGGCTTACCATCGGTTTCGTCTCCGGCTCTGGTACAAGCAATGCTCCGCATCAGTACTTATTTGCCGATCAATCATTACCCGCCGGATGGTATGCCTATCGCCTCAAGCAGATTGATCAGGACGGCGCATGGAAGTACTCTCAAAGCGTTGAAGTAGAAATCGGCTCTCCGAGGAAATTCATGCTCAGCCAAAATTATCCCAATCCGTTCAATCCGGCAACCATGATTAGGTTCACTGTCCCGGAAAGCGGGAATGTAAAATTACGAGTCTTTGATATCCTCGGAAGGCAGGTGGCCGAACTCTTCAACAACCTTGTTGAAGCCGGACAAATCCGGGAAGTACCCTTTGACGGCACTCGATTAGCCAGCGGGGTCTATTTTTATTCTTTGGAATTTGGTGCTCAACGATTGACCCGGCATATGGTGCTGGTGAGATAGAATTATTTTCCAGTTTCGTTGTCTCTCGCATCATTTTTTTCTACTTTCCATACAACTGAAAAATCATTTCTTCGTCAGAGACGAGAACTTTGCCCCTACGGAAACCATATGAACCCTACGACGATTTTTGTCACCGGCGCCACCGGATTCATCGGCACCAAACTGGTTAATGAACTCATCCGCCAGGGACATACCGTCCATGCACTGACACGTGCCTCCAGCAACCGGGACGGCTTGATCCACGAACGCATCAAGCTGGTGCAGGGAGATATTATGAATCCCGATTCCCTTCTTGCAGGAATGAAGGGATGCACGCACGTTTTTCACCTCGCCGCCTATGCTAAGAATTGGGCCCCCGATCCGAAGATTTTTTATAGCCAGAATGTTGTCGGTATGCGGAATGTCTTTGATGCAGCCTGGAAAAATCATGTTGAACGTGTCGTTTTTACTTCCACCATTGTCACGTTCGGGCCCACGCCGCCGGGAATCGTGGGTGATGAAACAATGACGCGCATTACTGAAAAGTACTACACCGAGTATGAAGAGACCAAGGCCATTGCCGAGCAAGAAGCCCTGAAAATGGCAGGCGTGGGCTTTCCGGTGGTTATCGTCAACCCGACACGAGTCTACGGCCCGGGGAAACTGACGGAAGGAAATTCGGTCAGTTTAATGATCGATCAGTACGACCGCGGCAAAGTACCCATCCTTCTCAACAAAGGGATCAATATCGGAAACTACGCCCTTGTGGATGATCTGGTACAGGGCCATATTCTTGCCATGGAACATGGGCGCCCCTCCGAGCGGTATATTCTCGGCGGCGAAAATGCATCGCTCATAAAATTCTTTGCGCTTGTCGATGATGTAAGCGGCAAAAGACATTTTCAGATAAACCTTTTGCCGAAGGTAGGGCTTACGTATGGTTCAATTCAAAAATTTGCAGCAAAAACATTCGGCATTTACCCGCAAATCACTACCGGCTGGGTCGATACGTTTTTGCAGGATTGGGCATATTCGTGCGGGAAAGCTGAGCGGGAGCTTGGCTATACATTTACACCTCTCAGAGAAGGTATCCGGTTGACCTACAGGTGGATACTTGAAGAACGAAAGAAAGAATCCACGAAGGGCACAAAGTAAACACGAAGAACAAAGAACAAATTTCACGAAACACGAGAAGTAGAGAATGAAAGAATTTGAATCCACCTTGTTCCCCAAACAACTCTTCACCAGTGTGAACAAGAAACCGACGATTATTCTGCTTCTTGCTCCGATTTTGGTGACCACCTGGAAGTACTACGGAACAAAAGCATTTTACCTTGCGCACCTTACGTCATCGTTTGTATGGATGAACAACCCGGATTGGACCGGTGCAGTGTACAGTTTCCTTACCGGACTGCTCTTGTTTGGCCTGGTTCCCTCCCTGACGATTACGCTCGTCTTTCGTGAGAAGCTATCTGCGTATGGTGTTCAACTTGGTGATTGGAAATTCGGGCTGCTGGCCGTCGGCGTAATGGCACCGGTGATGATAGCGTTGACCTACCCTTCCTCACATGACCCGCAATTTCTTGCTGAGTATCCGTTGTTCAAAGGAGCGGGTGTTTCCGCCGCCGCCTTCCTTCAGCACTCCATGCTGTACCTTCTGTATTACATCGGATATGAACTGTTCATGCGGGGATTCATCCAATTCGGATTGCGCGAGCAGTTCGGTGATTGGTACGCGATCCTGATCCAAACCTCAATTTCCTGTATTTTTCATATTGGCAAACCGGACGGTGAAATCTATTCTTCTATCTTGGGCGGACTGATCTGGGGCATCGTAGCTTTCCGATCGCGCTCGTTGTTGTATGTGCTTCTCGTGCACTGGTTGCTGGGTATTTCTCTCGATTATTTCATATGCTTCGGCTGAATTAACCTTGTCAATGTTGCTGGCGCGTAAGCAAAGAGAACCTTGACAAGGTTTCATTGGAAGAACAATGACCAACAAACGACTGACCATAGGAACAATGCGATTGGGTGCAACAGATGGGTTGATTTTATCTACGCTTGCATTCTTCAGCTTTCTCGCTCTTGCCTTTTGCGGACAGATAGAGGGGTGGTGGATGCTGATCCTCAAAAACATTGGTGTCGGTATCGCCTATATCCTTTTCAACAGGTTCAGTGAAAGAGCCGACAGAAAATTTCTGAAATTTTTCCTTCGCGTTGCTGCTGTAACTTTAACCTATGCCTATCTTTTCGGCGCCGTCGATAAATTCCAACTGCTGATTCATGGTCATTGGATGGATGATTATGTGCTCGACTTTGAGCAATGGATATTCGGCGTTCAGCCGACATTATGGCTGGAAGATTATATCTCCAAACCGCTTACAGAATGGTTGATGTTTTCCTACGTTATCTATGTGCCGATGTATCCGATCCTTTGCGGCATCATTTATTATCTCCACGGCGAGCTTGCGATGGAAGACTATTTTTTCACTCTCGGCTTTACGAACATTCTGTGCGATATCGGCTTTATCCTTTTCCCTGTTGCCAGTCCGATGTATTACATCAAGCAGCTGTATACTGTTCCTTTAGATGGCTGGCTCTGGACCTATTTGGGCGAATGTATGCGGAAATATCTGCACTTCGCAGGCGGCTCAATCCCGAGCCCTCATACAGCCGCTGCAACGATTATGTGGTTGATGGCATATCGGTACCACCGTCCCTCATTCTGGATTCTTTCACCGATTGTTCTCTCGCTGTATGTATCTACGTTTTATGGCCGATATCATTACGTCACCGATGCTGTCGTAGGAGTTGCGGTGGCATTTCTTGCACTGGCACTTGCACCTTTGCTGATAAAGTTATGGGATAGGGCAGTAGAACAGAAGGTTGGTTAGAGTTCTCTGTGAGCAGGGCTCGTACTAATTTTAAGAATTCTACCTTGAAAAGGAAATAATTGATAATTACCATTCACCTTTGAGGCGGCGCCAGCATAAACTCATGGCATCCTTAAATAACGAACGAAAGGAGTTCGCTATGAAACAAATCTCTGTATTCTTTCTTCTCCTTACCGCTTTCTTTGGTGCGTCGGCACAGCCGAGGGTCCCTGCCAGCGAGCGGCAGTCTGTAGATCTCACTATTTACAATGCTAATCTGGCGCTTGTCCGCGAGGAGCGTACGATTGACCTGCACAAAGGATTGAACCGTGTCGTCGTTCCGGATATTCCGGCAACGATAGACGGCACATCACTGCATTTTGGCAGTCTCACCGATGCAACCGCTGTAAAGGTTCTTGAGCAAAATTATCAGTACGACTTGGTACACCAGGCAAAACTGATGGAAAAATACATAGGCAAGGATGTCGAGTTCATCCGGCAAGACAATGAATCCAAAAAGGAATACAGTGTCAGAGGAAAACTCCTTGCCACCGGCTGGCAGCCGCAGATGAACTACACCCCCTATGGAGGAAACCCGCCATATTACGCCACCGGTCAAATGATCGCAGAAATCAACGGCAAGATTGAGATTGGACCGGCGGGGAGATTGGTTCTTCCCAGTTTGCCCGACGGCCTTATTCTCCGGCCTCAGCTCGAATGGCTTGTGAGTTCAACAAGGGACGGCCAACATAAAACCGAAATCAGTTACCTCGCCAATCAATTGACGTGGAGCTGCAACTATGTTGCACTCCTTAATGCAAAAGATACAGAACTCGACTTGACCGGCTGGGTAACAATTACCAACAATTCCGGGACAGCTTTTCGAAATACCGGATTAAAGCTCGTTGCAGGAGATGTGAATCTTGTCAAAGAACAGCAAGCCGCGTATGGAATGGGAAAATCCATGCGGCTGATGGAGGCCGATGCAGCAGCACCGCAGTTCCAGCAGAAAGAACTCTTCGAATACAAGCTGTACTCGCTCCAGCGTAAAACCGACCTTGGTAATAATGAAACAAAACAAATCGAGCTGACTTCCGCCAAAAACGTTAATGCCAAAAAGATATTTCTGTATGACGGCTTCTCTGATCAATGGCGCTACTGGTACAACAATTATTCTTACCGCGACCAGGGGAGTTTTGGACAGCAATCGAACAAGAAAGTCGGTGTCTTCATGACGTTCAAAAACGAAGAGAAAGCCGGACTGGGCATTGCGCTGCCGAAGGGAAAGGTGCGTGTTTACAAGCGTGACGACGACGGCAAAGAACAATTCATTGGTGAAGATCAGATCGATCACACACCAAAGGATGAGGAAATCAAGCTGTTTTTAGGAAATGCGTTTGATATTGTCGGTGAACGCGCTCAAAAGAATTTCCGCGTGGTTGTTTCCGGGCATGTGGTAGATGAGACATTTGCGATCAAGATCCGCAACCACAAGGCAGAACCTGTGGAAGTTGTTGTGTATGAACACCCATGGCGTTGGAATGAATGGGATATTACGGAGAGCAGTCAATCATGGGAAAAGGTTGATCAAACCACCATAAAATTCCCTGTAAAATTGAAAAAGGATGAAGAAAAGACCATCAGCTACACGATACGATATAATTGGTGATGAGGCAGAGAAGTATATAAATAATTGAGCAATGGAGGATAAATAAAAAGCCGTCTCGGACTCGAGGCGGCTTTTGCATTTCCGATACCAGATATGGCTACGCCCGTCTCTTGGCCAGCACTCGCGACCAGGTGATGATCTGCTTCTTGACCTCGTGCGGGTTGGTGCTGCCTGCGGAACGTTTTTGCTCCACGCTGTTCTGTGTGAGAATATACTCAAAAATATCTGATTCGAATTTTTCGGAAAACTCCTTCAGCGTTTCCAGATCGATGTTTCCGAAATACATCTTGTGGCTGATGCAGTAGGACACCACCTTACTGGTGATCTCATGCGCCTCGCGGAACGGAAGACCTTTGCGTACCAGATAATCCGCCATGTCGGTCGCAGTAATAAAGTCGGTCCGGAGTTCTTCCGCCAGTTTGTTCTTATCGAACGTCGTATGGACAAGCACATGGGCAAACACAAAGAGACACTGCCGTGTTGTGCTTACGACATCGAACATCGGCCGCTTATCTTCCTGCATATCGCGGTTGTATGCCAGCGGCAAACCCTTCATGATAGTCAGCAAGTTCACCAAGGCACCGTATACACGGCCTGATTTTCCCCGGACAAGTTCCGCCATATCGGGATTCTTTTTCTGCGGCATGATACTGCTGCCGGTAGTATAGGCATCGCTAATCTGGGCAAAACCGAATTCCTTCGTCGTCCAGATGACCAGTTCTTCTGCAAACCGGCTTAAGTGTGTCATGAGAATGCTGCATGCGGCGGCAAACTCGATCAAGTAATCTCGGTCGCTCACCGCATCGATGCTGTTCTCCACAATCCCGTCGAAGCGGAGTTTCTTTGCCGCCATGGCACGGTCGATCGGAAATGATGTTCCTGCAAAGGCTGCAGCACCCAGCGGCGATTTGTTAAGGCGCTTATGGCAATCCTGGAGTCGCTCATAGTCACGCTCCAGCATGGAAACATAGGCTAGGAGGTGATGGGAAAGCATGATCGGCTGCGCACGCTGAAGATGCGTGTATCCTGGCATGAGAACGTTGAAGTTCTTTTCCGCTTTATAGATGAGGACGCGCTGGAGGCTGGTAATCAGTTTGTTGATCTCGCGGATGGCGGTGCGAAGGAACATGCGTTCATCGAGTGCGATCTGGTCATTACGGCTTCGGGCGGTGTGCAGCTTGCCGCCAAGCGCACCAAGCTTTTGTGTCAGTCGATGCTCGATAGCTGTATGCACGTCTTCGTAATCATTCGTCAATTTGAATTTATCTGTTTCGATTTCCTTTTTGATGGCGTTTAACGCCGTACGGATACGCCGTGCTTCCGCTGCCTGAAGGACTTTCACGGCAGCTAGCATTTCCACATGGGCAATGCTGCCGGCAATGTCCTCTTCGTAGAGCAGTTTATCGAATTCGATAGAAGAAGAAAAATTCAGTGCGATTTCAGCAAGGGGTTCTTTGAACCGTCCGCCCCAAAGTGTTTGTGATGGCATAGTTGATGTCCGATGTTATGATGGTCAATGGTGCACTCTTCTTACAGCGATCTTCTCTTTTAATTTACTTAATTTTTAGGGCGGGAGCAATGGAGAGATGGGTAATGGTTCCAATCAGTGCGGAACCGTATCCATCTCCTGTTTGAGGATACTGTTCAACGAACCGCTGGCTGTGTGGCAGGCTCTTTGTAAATTCGTGAGGCTGCATACTTCTGCAATGAGCGAACGGTTCGTATGATCATGTTCGCATAAAAATAAACGCATGATTCTCGAATGCTGCTAAGTCGATGAACATTCCATAGTTCTTGAAAAAGACCTCCTTGAAACCCAATCGCGTCATGGTTTGCCGCAGGCCTTGGTCCGTGATACCCCATTGTGTGATATTGTGAATATCTTTCCATGGTTTTTTATACTTCGGATGAATCTCCTCCTTGTGTTCGTAAATATAGCGGGTCAGGTCTTTTCCATGATCCGAAGCGAGTTCGATATATTCCTCGAACGGCAAGTTTGTCAGGCGAACGGTCTCATCGCCTTGAATATACTGTTGATTGTAGATGACGAAACAGGGGCAGTTGTCTGCATAGCGCTCAATAACCTGATTCCAGTCTGGATTTGCCTGATGCAAGAGCACATCGAAGAAAAAGATCATGTCAACCTTGCCGATCCTGTCCACGACTGATTGATCCGCAAAATCACCTTGCAAAACTTGAAGATTCTGGAATCGTTGCAGTTTCGTTGTGAGCGTTTGAGGGATATCCGTATCGACCAGCATTCCATGGTCGATGTGAGCGTTCTTCATCGCATGCAGGCTGTAAGCAGCATTCACTTTCCAGACACCTCCCAGATCTGCAAATGACTTTGCTTGTGGATTAAGTTCGCACAACGCCAAGTCGATCAAGTCCAACTTATCGCGATTGACATAGATATTGTAGCCGTTGAGAAGATTAGGCAGGTTTCGAAAAGCCCTTCGAAGTTTTCTTGATATCGATGAATCCATTTGTATATCTCAGATGGATGATAACCGGCTTGTTCTAGGCAGAGATTTCAAAGAGTGGAACTACGGGGAGCGGTTAATGAGAGGGCGGTATCTCATGTATGGCTCTCCCGTACTTCCTCTAATTCCACCATCGTTCGCCATACTGCAACCCACACACCAGAGATACATTGAAAGATCCAAATATCTCTTCCCTTCGAGCGCTCCTGATACTTCGCCCGCTCATAGAGCATCTCAAACCGAAAACTCGCCACGGCACAATCTCCAAGCACATCAATGTGCTCGCTGCTTTCCCGGTATTCGAGAACTCGAGCATTGGTGCAAAATTCAACAAAACTTGCTAGAAGTGCGTCGCGCCCGACTACTTCGCCTGAAAACCCGGGATACACCATGACTACATCTGGGTGTACGTGCTGTGACATGGCAAGAGGAGTATTGTTTCGCCATGCATTGTTTATTGCAGACCACAACTGTCCGGTTGACGTATGAAACAAATTCCGTACCGATGAAGTTTTATTGAACAATTTCTAAAAACACTTGAGCACACACTGTGTTTCCGAATTGAAATCGAAACCGCTTCAAAATGATTGTATCACTCATGTTGACAATGCTTTACAGGAATTATGAATTATCTCAGCCGGACAGTCATGATTGCAGACAGTACATCATGGATTTTAAGTTTTGAGTCTTCCATTCTATTTCTCATTTATACAATAGCTTTTGAGCTGCTTACAGATGACAATCCGACCTGTCCGTTGTTTTCCAGCTGATGTTGTTTATCAGGATTTTTCTATCTTGACTTCTTCCGAGCAGTTAGCGGCCACAACAGTGCAATAAATAGGAATTTCTGTAATGGCATCCGCTGATAGTGAGAATGTAAAAGAAGCAAGCCATTCTTGTCGCCTTCCCTATCTCAAATATCTCTCTTCCTTTGTAGAAAATCAAGTTTGGAACGAAAAGTCAATATCGATGAAAAACAATAAAATGAAAAAAACCGATGACAAGATTATAACGAACTCAGCGGTGTTCCGTCAGTTTTCTACACTTTCTTTACGTGTCGTGATAAATTCTTCCAGGCCTTTGACAATTTGTTCAGCTGCTTTCGCTCGGAAGCCATTATCCAGCAAAAGCATTTCATCTTCGGGATTGGACATGAATGCCGTTTCAATCAGCACGTTCGGCAGCTGCGTTAACGAATTGAGCGTAAAATTGAATCCCCCCATCTCGCCGAACTGCTTCAAGCCGAGCGCAAGCATTTTGTCGTACAAAATATCGGCAAGCGGTTTGAATCCCACTGGATAATAATAGGCGCTCACGCCGCGAATGGCAAGCGGATCGGAGGCATCACCGGCGGAATTACAATGGACACTCACAAGAAGCTGGGCGCGGGAGTCAACAATTCTCTCTATACGATCCTGCATCGGCGGGGCGTTCTCCTCCGTCCGTGTCAGCACAACCCTGACACCTCTGGCAAGAAGTATTGCTTCCAAATGACGGACAATTGACATCGTTACATCTTTTTCAAAGGCGCCCGTTGCACCGACAGCACCATGATTTTCTCCGCCATGTCCGGCATCGACAGCAATGGTAAGTCCGGCCAGGACCGAATCAACCGAGCGAATTGCAGGCGGCCGCCGGATCTTTATCCGCAGGGAATTGCCGGCATAATCAATATCATATCCCCAATGCTGACGGTAACGCAGTGAGATGGTCAACCGGTACTGATCCTCGGCAACCTGTTTCCACGTAATGTTCTCAATTCCCTTCACCGATGGGGGCAGTGAGATCCAATTCGTATTAGAGGTTGCACCAAACACATCGACGGCAATCGCATTGGGATTAACCAGCTGTTCGCTGATATAGGGAAGCTTCGCAGAAAGAGAAAGCGTAACGATGTCGTCTGTGCCATTCCCTCCCACGGTAATTGCCCCTGCCAAAGAACGGGGCAGCGGTGTATCCGGCGGAAGAAGCGAGGCGTATTCTTCGGGCAGCCATGCTTCCAGAGCACCAGAAAGACGTACCCGGTATTGTGAACCAACTTTGCCCGAAATCTCTGCCAGAACTCCCGGCGGAAGAAATCCCAGTTTTGATCCCCCGAGACGGTCTTCACCAAGCCCGGCATTGAGAAACGGACGTTTCCCGATAATTTCCGTAACACGCGGTAGATCTTTTGTTAGAATGGATATTTTTGCTCTTGAATACACTTTTTCGCGGCTCCAGAAACTTCGCCTGAGCCGGAAAGTGATCGGGACATCGCGCACATCATCGGCCGGTGTAATTTTATAGCGGCCCACATAGATCCCCGCAATACCGCCGCTCTCGGCAGCAGAACGTTCACGCATGGAAATTCCCGACTCGATACCCGGAATATCGAACGATGCTTTCCATCCCGGACTTCCCTTAAATTTCACTTCCAGCACATCCCCGTTTGTCAGCCACATATCGCTGGATGGTTCCATCAGTGCTTCTTCAATCACTAATGTATCATGCGGCGAGCTCTTCATCGGCTCCGGACGCAGAATAACGAATTCCTTCCAGAGCGAATCCCCCGACACTGATTTCACAGTCAACCGCAGCACATTGAGACCAATCTTTACATCGATAAGTCCGACAAATGCTCCGCTTGCGTACACTTGCGTTTGTTTTCCATTAATAAATGCCTTTGCTTCCGGACGCGTAGCCGCGGCAATCCGGTAGCGCGATGAAGTAATTTGAAGCGTGTCTTTCTCGGGACGCTGTACGCGAAGGAAGAACGAATTCGGCATGGACGGCCGAACTGGATCCCGTATGGTTTGGCCAAAGAGGATTGATGCAAAAAGAAAGAGACAGACTATGAAACGATGCACAGGAATACCTTTTAGTAATGAATAGGTTTGATAATAATCAATCAAGAAATAGGGCGAAATTCAAGCACGAAAGAAAAAGCCGATGGAGACGTCCACCGGCCCTCTTCATTCTTATGTCTTTCCGGGTTACTTCCTTTTCTTTAAGAGCCCTTTATTCACCTGATAAAACGTTTTCACCGGCAGACCATAGATTTTGATGAATCCAATGCTTGCTTTATGATCGAAAGAATCTTCTTCCGTGTACGTTGCCAGCTGGGTGTCATAAAGTGATGAAGGAGAAGTGCGTCCGGCGATATCAACACTGCCTTTGTAAAGCTTCACTTTCACCAGACCGGACACGACCTGTTGTGTGTCAAGCACAAATGCATCGATCGCTGAACGTAAGGGTGTAAACCACAAACCATTGTAAATCAAATCGGCGTAATCCATCGCAAGCTTGGCTTTATAATGTGCTGTGTCCTTGTCGAGCACAAGACGTTCAAGTTCGCGATGAGCAAAGTGAAGGATGGTTGCCGCGGGGGCTTCGTATACTTCGCGCGATTTGATACCGACAAGGCGGTTCTCGACAAGATCGAGTCGGCCAATGCCATGGGCACCACCGATGTCGTTCAGGCGCTCGATGAGATCAACACCGGACATCTTCTTGCCGTTCAGCGCTGTTGGAATGCCCTGCTTGAATTCGATGGTCACATACTCTGCTTTGTCCGGCGCGAGATTCGGTGAAATAGTGCGCTGGTATGCATCGGCGGGAGGTTCCACCATCGGGTCTTCCAACACCCCGCATTCGACGGCGGTGCCCCAGAGATTTTCATCAATGGAGTACGGATTCTGCTTTGTCGCAGAGACCGGAATATTGTGCTTCTCACAGTAGATAATTTCTTCTTCACGCGACTTGAATTCCCACTGGCGTACCGGGGCCAAAACTTTTAATTCCGGCGCAAGCGCCGCAACGGAAACTTCAAAGCGGACTTGGTCGTTTCCTTTGCCGGTGCAGCCGTGTGCCACAGCCGTGCAACCTTCTTTCTTAGCAATCTTCACAAGCGATTTTGCAAGGAGCGGACGGCCAAGCGCTGTTGCCATGGGATAGGTGTACTCGTACAATGCACCGGCTCTGAGGGCCGGCCAGATGTATCCTTCCACAAATTCTTTCCGGAGATCCTGGATGTACACTTTCTTCGCTCCGGTCTTCAGCGCTTTTTCCTTCACACCTGTGAGTTCTTTTTTTTGTCCTAGGTTGCCAGTCACTGTGACGATCTCTGCAGAATATTTTTCCTGTAGCCATTTCACAATCACCGACGTGTCAAGTCCGCCGGAATACGCGACGGCAATACGTTCTTTTTTCACTTTATGCTCCTTTTTTGGCAATTTTCCTATTCTTCACAGGTCTTTTTTAAAAAAATCTTGTCATCTAACTCTCTTAAGCTCATCTGCTCAACTACTCACTGACTCAAATACTCATCCGCTCATCTCACGCAAATCAATGTCATTCCCTGGTTCCTGGGACCCAAATCCAGATCGGACATCTGTCCACACGTTTTTCGCATGTCTTGAACCACCGGATTATGATGATATTCTTCTTTGGGAATAGTTCCACGAAGATACCTTCGATGGCGATATGCCCAATTACGGACAACTTCTTTCAAAACACCAAGTCGTTTATTGCTGCCGGAACCGTGAATGACTTTCAGGACATGCAATTGTTTTGCCTGCCGAAGGCGATGAACTTTGTCCGCCAGCACTTTTTCAGCAGACCCAGCTGTCAGCGGCGGATGAGCAATATCAAGTGTATAAACGTACATAGAGCTTCAATCCCGGGGTGTTTCATGCTGACGTGTGATTATTTCCTGGCCCTTGCCAGCACATCGCGCAGTGCGTTTATTGTTTCTTTGATCTTCCGAATGGAGCGGGGAAGAACCAAAACCGTGTTGTCACCGGCAAGCGTCCCGAGGACCAGGGGAAGTCGCAAATGATCGATGATTTCTGCCACACCCTGAGCACGTCCGGGCAGCGTTTTGACCAGCACCAAAGACTCATTGGCTTCAATATGCTCCACTTCCAGGCCGATGAGCGTGGTAAGCCGATCTTCTTCCTGTTCCGGACTGAGCATATATTTTGCGCCGCTCGGAGTGTATACCCATGCTACACCTAGCTCCTTCATATCGCGCGAGAGTGTCGCCTGTGTTGTTTTGAATCCTTCTTTCCGAAGCGCAGATTCTAATTCACTTTGTGTCGTTACGCTTCGATCGGAAATAATCTGTTTAATCGCCAGTTGACGTTGCTGTTTATCCATTGTGGTTTCTCCTATGCTCCATGGATCATTTGAGTTCCAATTCCTTCGTCGGTAAAGATTTCCAGCAGCAGCGAGTGCTTGATCCTCCCATCGATGATGTGCACTTTATTAACACCGGCATCGAGAGTTGCAAACGCCGAACGTACTTTCGGGATCATACCTCCATGAATGGCACCATCCTCAATAAGGGATTCTGCTTCCGACCTCGTCAGGGACGAGATTCGTTGTTTCTCCACCGAGACGCCTTCGATATCGCTTAAATAGACAAGTTTCTCCGCCTTCAACGCTGCTGCGATGGCACCGGCAGCCAGGTCTGCATTCACGTTTAATATTTTCCCATCTTCTCCAACGGCGAGCGGAGCAATGACCGGCATCATACCATTGCTGAGAAGCAGGTTGAGAAATGCCGTGTTGACAGACATCACTTCTCCCACCAACCCAAGATCCTTTTCTGTTATCCGCTGTCCCTTGAGCAGTAGATTGTCGACACCACACAGCCCGACAGCATTGCCGCCGTTGGAATTGATAAGATTGACAATTTCCTTATTCAGCTTTCCCCCCAGGATCATCAGCACAACGTTAATCATCCGTTCGTCCGTATAGCGCTGTCCATCCACGAATCGGGAAGGAATCTGGAGCGCCGCAGCAAGATCGGTAATGTCTTTTCCTCCGCCATGGACAATGATCATGTTGATGCCGATCTTGCGCAGAATCGTAACGTCTTTTGCAAACGTCTCTTTGAGCCGCTTATCTGTCATTGCCGCACCGCCATACTTGATGACAAATGTTTTGCCTTCGTACGTTTGGATATACGGTAATGCTTCAATAAGGACTTCTTCTTTGGTTTGAGTATCAATCATAGATGTTGTGAGAATCCAGAAATTCGCAGTTGCGTACAAATATACTTCTCGCTGAAATCCGGTGTCTATCTCCTGATGTTTACGAGCGATAGCTCGCGTTGATATGTATATATTCCTTCGTCAGATCACATGTCCAAAACCGTGCTTCTGCGTACCCTTGATTTAGATTGATCCACACGGTCACCTCTTCCTGTTGAAGGACGGCTTTCGCTTTCTCTTCGTTAAGCACAATTTTATAATTCTTCTTCAGCACAGGAACATTGCCAAACGATATTTCAACAATGGCCGGGTTAAAATCGATGCCGGAATACCCAACGGCAGCAAGAATACGTCCCCAATTGGCATCTGCTCCATGAAGAGCGGTTTTCACGAGATTGGAGTTCGCTACGGCGCAGGCTGCTTTGGCGGCTTCTTCTTCAGTGTGCGCACCGCTAACAACGATCTCCACAAGTTTCGTCGCTCCTTCACCGTCTCGTGCAATCATTTTCGCTAGCTTGACCAGAACATCTTCAAGTGCTGAAAGGAACTCCTCAAAGGCTGGGGTGTGTTCTCTGATTTCTTCGTTCTTCGCTGAACCGTTCGCCAACACCAGCACCATATCATTCGTGCTCATATCGCCATCCACGGTCAGCCGGTTGAATGAACGACTGTTCGCAATGCGCAATGCGGTCCGTAGCGCGGATGGGCTGACCGCGGCATCGGTGCTAACGAAAGCCAGCATGGTTGCCATATTGGGAGCGATCATCCCGGATCCTTTTGCCATTCCGCCGACGGTAATCACCGAAGAATTGCTCGTGAATTTGACAGCCGCTTCTTTAGAATATAGATCGGTGGTCATGATCGCTTCCGCTGCATCTTTATTTCCACGGACGGAAAGTTTCGGAGCGAGTTCGCGAATCCCGGCCGTAACCTTTTCCATCGGCAGGTATTGGCCAATCACACCCGTGGAGGAAACAAGTACCTGTTCTCGGGGAACGTGGAGCACACGCGCCGTTTCGTCGACCATCGCCCAGGCATCGTTCATTCCCTGTTCACCGGTGCAGGCATTTGCGTTGCCGCTGTTCACGACGATCGCCGAGCATATATCTGTTTTTTCAAGCTGCTGCTTATCCACGATCAACGGCGGCGCAATGGTTCTATTCAGCGTAAACACGCCGGCGACGATAGCAGGATTGAGCGATTGAAGGATGGCAATGTCTTTTTTCACTTTTCGAATGCCGCAATAAATACCGCCGGCAACGAAACCCTGCGCAGCGGTGACACCGCCGGAACATTCCTGGAGAGCATCAAGTCCCATTACAGCAATCCTTCCGTTTCTGGGAATCCGAACATGAGATTCATATTTTGCACAGCCTGACCCGCTGCGCCTTTGAGTAAATTATCGATCACAGAGAACACGAGGAGTTGATGGTCCTCCTGATTGATCCGGAATCCGATATCGATGAAGTTTGTAAATGCCGCATTCTTCATTGCCGGAATTGCTGATGCTGAGTACCGAACAAACGGTGCTTCAGCATAATATTTTTCATAGGCAGCAAGCACAGACTGTTCGTTTAACGTTTGCGCCGGTACCGCAGAAATCGATGTATAGATACCCCGGGTAATGGGCATGAGATGCGGTACAAAAGAAAATGAAACCGGTGAACCGGAAATATTTCCCAGCACGCTTCTGATTTCCGGAATATGCTGATGGGTCCCGACTTTATATGCACGCACAGATTCATTGACCTCTGCAAATGACATTTCAACAGACGAACTGCGCCCGGCCCCCGAGACTCCGGAGAGCGAATTGATGACAATTCCCTTCTGTTCGATCAAACCTTCTTTCAATAATGGTGCAAGCGGTAGTATTGCGCTTGTCGGATAACAGCCGGGATTTGCTAGAAGCGATGCGGACTGGATTTGCTGCCTATTCCATTCCGGCAATCCATACACGGCTTTTCGGAGTTCTCTGTTTGCTGTATGGGGCCGTTTGTAATATCGTTCATAAAGGCTTGTGTCTTGAAGGCGGAAATCTCCCCCCAGATCAATGACCCGTTTTCCGGCCGCTATCATATCGGGAACTAGGCTCAGTGCTTCACCCGACGGCAATGCAAGGAACATCAGATCACTGTCAGCAATGGATTCTACAGAGTACGTCTCAAGAACTGCATCGGAAATCTTGGCAAAAACGGGAGCCGTCTCAGCAAGGGTTTTCCCCGCAGAAGAATTTGCAAACAGCCGATCGATTTTCACGCCCGGATGCCGGTACAGAATCTTTAAGAGTTCCACGCCGGAATAACCCGACGCCCCAAGCACAGACACAGAAATCATGGTAAACAGATGTTCCTTGTATATATTCGAATTGTATTAATATACATAATGTCGGATAATTATGCAAGGGGTTTCTTCACGCCGGACAATACCTAGCTTCTTGGTTTGAAAGAAATCGTTGGTTATCTTTTCCTGACTTTGAAAGGACAACAATGGGATTTACGTGCGGTATTGTGGGATTACCAAATGTCGGAAAGTCGACCTTGTTTAACGCGATCACGGTGGCGGGAGCGAATGTTGCTAATTATCCCTTTTGTACCATCGATCCAAATATCGGTGTTGTCAGCGTTCCTGATCGCCGGCTTGAACGGCTGGCCGGAATCTATCAATCATCCGCCATTGTCTCCACAACACTGGAATTCCTTGATATTGCAGGACTTGTCAAAGGAGCAAGCACGGGTGAAGGACTCGGGAATCAATTTCTCTCCCATATCCGCCTCGTCGACGCCATTGCTCATGTGGTCCGCTGTTTTGATGATCCCAATATCATCCATGTTAACAGTGACGTCAACCCGCGCAGTGATATCGAAGTCATTGAGACAGAATTGATCCTCAAAGATCTTGAAACGGTTGAAAAGAAACATGTCGAAGCAGAAAAGAAAACGAAAACCGGAGACAAAAAATCCAAACTGGAAGAAGACTTCTGTGCAGCCCTCATGAGACATCTGCAGATAGGAAGACTGGCGCGTTATCTCCTGCCCAAGAACGATGATGAACAACTGTGGTTGCGCGATATGCACCTTTTAACCAGCAAACCCGTGATGTACATCTGTAATGTTCATGAAAAGGAATTGATGAACGAAAATTCGTATGTAGAGCAGGTAAAAGAAATCGCTGCGAAGGAAGGAGCGAACGTTGTTGTGGTAAGTGCGGCGGTCGAAGCAGAGATCTCTCAGCTGCCTGCGAACGAACGTCAGGCCTTTCTTGATGAACTTGGTCTTCAGGAATCGGGCTTAAGCAAAGTGATACGTGAGGGATATGCCATGCTGCATTTGCTCACTTTTTTTACTGCCGGTCCCAAAGAAACTCGAGCGTGGACAGTACGGAAAGGTACCACTGCACCAACGGCAGCAGGAGAGATCCATACCGATTTTGAAAAAGGTTTTATCCGGGCCGAGATTATCAGGTTCTCCGATCTTGACCGGCTTGGCTCGGAGGCGGCAGTTCGAGAAGCCGGACTTCTTCGTGCGGAAGGTCGTGATTATGTCATGGAGGATGGAGATGTGATGTTTGTTCGATTTCACGTGTAAAAAAACTGACCGAATCAATGCCTAATGGTTGAAACTACTTCACCTAGTTAATTTTGATCTGCCGCTTCTTATCAAAAGTGAAAAAACACGTTGAAATGCTTTCCCCTCGAGACAAGAAGACGGTACATAAATTGCTGTTACATAATTACCGCGCGCCCCTTATGGCGCGGCGAGTTAGCCTCTCTAACCCTTGGCTTCTGGTAGTGCACCAGGGGTTTTTATATTTCTTTTTCCGAAAAGACATCATCATCAAATCAGACTATTCGTACAAACCCCCGGGATAAGTCTTTCATCCATACTCTTCCATTCGATGAAATATCTATACTGCTCTGTGTTGATATTCGATATATGTTCGATTATCATGATGATGAACTCGTCGCTAGAAATTTTGCGTTCATTGTTATTATGGAGCTTTTAATGAAAAAAACCATGGTCCTGTTGATGGTGTTGTTCTGTGTCTCGCTCAAAGCACAAAATCCGGATGGACGAAATGCCTCGATTCATATTACTCCCACTATGTTGTGGGGAAATGCAAGCTATGAACGTTTTGCTCCAGTCTTTATCCCTCAAACCCAGGTGACCTCTTCGTATTTTACAACTCTTCGGGATACCGGTGTTGTTCAATATCCTTCTATGTTTGGTATCGATGTGATGTTGAAAATTCCAACCGCTTCCTTCCTCACCGTTAGCATTTCCTATTCCTATGTTCAGCGGTTTGAGGAGATCAACGAATTCCAAAATGCATATTATTACTGGTCTCTGAAAGGGAGCCTTCACAAACTTAGCGTAACCGCAAGCATTTATAACTTATTCTCGGTTTATTGACCAAGAATTGATATTTTCATTTCATTATAGAAATTTTGTGTATGCCTAGACTTGTTGATCTTTCGCACTCTTTCACCGATCATATGCCGGTCTACCCCGGTGATGAATCTCCGCGTCTTATAAGAACCCATGAATTCGTCCGGAATGGATATAACAATTACCACCTCTCAACCGGAATGCATATTGGTACACACATCGACGGCCCGATGCATCTGACGGAACGAGAACAGTACCTGGATGAAATTTCCATCGAGCGTTTTGCCGGCATCGGATGCCTTGTGCATGCAGCAGGTGAACCTGTTGTACATCGCAAACCCGAATACGAATCGCTAATGAAAAAATCCAGCATTGTCTTGGTCTACACCGGATGGAGCCGCCTGTTTGGCCGGGAGGAATACTATCGTGATTATCCGACTTTGAGTATGGAAGCGGCGGAGCTACTCGTCGAAAAACGGGTCAAAATGGTGTGCCTCGATTCGCCGTCGCCCGACCGGGAACCTTATGAGGTGCACAAGTTTCTTTTTGCCAACGACATCCTGGTTGCCGAGAACTTAACCGGCATAGAACAACTTTCCCATGTTCAACGATTCGAAGTGTTTGCTTTTCCTCTACGCCTCCATACCGACAGCTCTCCTGCAAGAATCATCGCGAGAATACTTGAATGAATCTCTGAGCCGGTCGTAAGGGTTCCCTTGGATTTATGAAGGGAATCATTCATGATGGTCTTTGATGTACGCCTTAAACTTTGCTGCAAAGTTTGATGTCGCATGAAAATCGTTCTTCTTGGTTTTCAGGAAGAACTCTTTTGCCTGAAGCGGCCATTGAACAAACGAACTATCCTTCGTACGTATCAATTCACCATTTGTCGCCACAACGGTTTCATCGTTCCCGAAACCGATGCGCAGCGTATCGTTCACAATCACATCGTGAAAGAGCTGCGGGATATCGGCAAAAATCGCAACCTCTTTCCAGACAAGGCCCCCCTTCTCAGCGGTGAGCTTCCGATCTTTCACATAGACGCCTTCTTTCATTTTTTCCAGCAAATATTGGTCTCCCTTCCAATTCTGAAGAAGTGTCTCAAAGTCTTCTCTCTGCTTGACGGTGTCCGATTGGTCTGACTCAAGATTGTACATTGTCGTTGTGATCGTACCACTTTTACCGTCGGTATTGATGATAATATGATACTCGTCGTATTCGCTCATAAGGCACCCTGCAAGAAGAACTGCCGCAAGGATAACGCCAAAAGAGTGTGTTGCTTTGTTGCTAAATGCCGGCGTTTTCATTGTGCTTTCTCCTTAACATGGGATTGTGGCATTATGTGATGTCGTTCAAAATCTGCTTGTGTTACTTCGTTTCCTGCCGTCGAAGTTCCATGCCTTTGACGATGACATAGGCAATCAGCGTAAAGATGAAAAACAACAGAAGCATCCACGCATCGCTTTGGAGAGTCCCGATGATCGTTCGGTAGATTTCCAGCACCCAGCGTTCATTCGTTAATTCCAGAATCGTTCCTCCCTGGCTGCGGGGGATGATGTATTTTTCCAGATCCCAGACTCGAACACCTCCCGAGATGCCCACAACATAAATGGCAAATGTCATATATTTGCCCCAGGTAATAAAGATATCCTCGGCAACCAGGCGCTGCATAATCTTGTTGATGGGAATCTGGAAGATGCGGGCAACAATAAAACAAACTGCAAATGAAATGATGAAGTTGGCGGCAAGCAGGGCTATGAACATACATACCTCCGTGTGTTATGGCAGTGTATTAAGAATCTTCCAGTGGTACTCCGAAAACTCCTTCAAAGAATATAGTTTCACGTCTGCAATGTCAAATCGTGTTTCGTTCCGCTGCGCTTGCATTGGAATCACGATGGTTTTCATCCGTGCGGCTTTTGCAGCAAGGAGGCCGTTAAATGAATCCTCAATGACCAGGCACTGGGGAGGGTCTGCTTGGAGCTTCTTTGCAGTTGAAAGAAACACTGCCGGATGCGGTTTGCCATATTCTTCCAGCTCAGCCGAATGAATGCACGAGAATGTTTCCGTGAGAGAAAATTTTCTCAGCACCGTTTGAATGAGCGTCAATGGAGAAGAAGATGCAACCGCCAGAGGAAGCTTTTTCGCTCGAAAAAACTCTATCATCTCCAGAACACCCTCCAGAGGAACAGCGTGTTCAGCAACGAGTCTTTCTACACCGGTAATAATTTCTCCCGTAACATGCTCAACCGACTTATGGTTCCAAGGATGTTTTTTATAACAGAGCACGACAAACTCACGTGTGGGCAGTCCTGTCATCTCTATGCATTGTTCCCGGGTTACGTGAACACCAACGTTCCGAAACACTTCCATTTCGGCATCCTGCCAAAAAGGTTCGGAATCGAGCAGCACTCCATCCATATCAAAAATGATTGCCTTCATCCATTTTTCCTCTGAACAAATCTAACGGAGATTACAATGAATGGCAAGTGTTCACATAATATGGATGCGGATTGAATCACTCCCCCCTTTTACGTACTTTGCTCACCGAAGGAAACACAAAGAAAAGGGAATCCCTTATGAAAAAGAAGATCAATTCGCAGCTTTCCATTGCCACGCGTGCCATTCACGGAGATAAATTGTATGCCTTCAAAGGACCCGTCGCAACACCGATCTATCAGACTTCCACATATCGGTTTGAGACTTCCGAGGATGCAGTCCGGTACGCAAAAGGAGATCCCTCGGTCTATGTCTATACACGCTACCATAATCCGACGGTGAATGATGCGGAAGTGAAACTTGCGCTCATGGCAGGCGGAGAAGCTGCAGTGTTGTTTTCTTCCGGTATGGCGGCCATAACCACTGCAATTCTTGCAGTGACAAAAGCCGGCGGGAACATCCTCAGCACACCGGCTCTCTATGGAGGTACATACCGCTGGATGCGCGACGAGCTGCCCAGGAAAAACATTGGAGTGCGTTTTGTGGATCCCCTGCACCTGGAAGAAATTCCAGCCCTTGCAGACGAACATACAACCGTTGTCTTTCTCGAAACGCCGACCAATCCCACGCTTAATATTGTCGATATTGCAGAAGCTGTGAGACAGACAAAGAGAGCAGAAAAAGAACTCGGCAGGCCCCTTCTCACGATGATCGATAACACATTTGCCACTATCCTCAATCAGGATCCGTTTGCTCTAGGCGTGGATGTGATCTTGGAAAGCGCCACAAAATACCTGGGCGGGCATAGCGATATCCTTGCGGGTGTAGTTATTGGAAGAAAAGAGTTCATCAAACAAGTACGGACATTGGGCAAATACCATGGAGGCTGCGCAGATCCCTTCGCGGCATATTTGCTGGGCAGAAGTCTTAAGACCTTTGAGCTTCGAGTGCAGAGACAGAATGAAAACGCGCTGGCTCTTGCTCGTACGTTAGAGAAACACAAGAAGGTCAACCGGGTGCTCTATCCAGGCCTTCCTACTCACCCCCAGTACGCACTTGCCAAAAAACAAATGTCCGCATTCGGCGGAATGGTGACGATTGAAGTGAAAGCTTCGAAGCGATACTCGCCCGTCGAAGCAGCAGCAAAAGTATGCGACACGCTGAAAGTTACCGTCAATGCAATGTCGCTCGGTAGCGTGGAAACGCTGGTGAGTATTCCGGTGTACTCGTCGCATGTCTTTATGTCGGATGAAGAACTTAAGCGTCATGGTGTAACAACGGGAATGATCCGGATCTCCGTCGGTGTAGAGGGAATTGATGATCTAATTCACGATTTTGAACAGGCCCTGGAAAGCATTTGAGCAAAGTGAGTGTCAACGTGGTTTTTTTATGAGATCGGGAACGTATTGGCGCTTGGGGACAACGCATCTTGAATAAATTATCCATCGCCGACATTCGTTCGTTCGTTTCTTCATTCCGTCCTGAAGTGCACAAGCGTTCTGATCTTATTCCAGCCGGTGTTTTGATGCTTCTCTTTGAGAGGGATGGCGAACTCTCTGTAGTGCTGACAGAGCGGACACACGAAGTCGAGCATCACAAAGGGCAGATTTCCTTCCCCGGCGGAGTTATGGACGTAACCGACGCGACTATTATCGAAACAGCGCTGCGCGAGACAGAGGAGGAGGTTGGACTTTCAAGAACCTCCATAGAAGTGATGGGCTTGTTGAACGACTTTTCAACGCCGAGTGGTTTTCGCATTACACCGGTCGTCGCGTTTCTCCCTTTTGTTCCCTCTTTTTCCATCAACAAAGCAGAAGTGACGGAAGTCTTTGATGTCCCTCTCTCATTCTTTCTTGATGTCCGGAACGAGAGAAGAAAACGGTTGGAACGTTCCGGAACAATGATCGATGTTTATTTCTATCACTATGGGAAGTATGAAATCTGGGGAGCAACGGCAACTATGATTCGTTTATTTTTACATGCTTTTTCCGATTGGGCGGAACACAAAAAGGCTTTGTAAATCTGGCAATTCTTAACTATCTTATTGCAAGTTAGAAACTGAAGCAGCAGCACTCAGCGTATGAGTGCGGGACTAAGGAGAACGATCGAATGCCGCAACATAAATCAGCAATCAAACGAGTTCGTCAGAATGCGAAACGTGCAGAACGCAATAAAAACCGCCTTTCCAAGGTAAAAACACTGGTGAAGAAAGTGCGTTCTTCCAAGAGCAAGGAAGAGGCAAAAGCCGCGTTAAAGGATGCCATGCAATTTCTCAATAAACTTGGGACCAAAGGCGTTATACATAGGAACAAAGCTTCTAATCAAAAGTCGAAACTGACAAAGTTTGTGAACAAACTACCATAATTAGCGCAGTGTTCTATATAATAGAAAACCCTGGTCCGTTGTGGATCGGGGTTTTCTATTTTCTGACATTTTTCTTTGCACTCCCCCAATGGAAAAAACCCGATTCTGCTCTCCGCACAACCGGGTCTCTTATCTCAACATCTCATATACTCATTACTCAACGGTTCATCTACTTTTACCTCAACTACTTCCCTGATTTTTCAATTCCTCCAGTTCGGCAATTCGCTTTTCGTATCGTTCTTTCTCTGAGGGTTTGTTGCGTGCTAGTGTTCTGTACGCCTTGATCGCATCATCGTACCATCCCTGCTTGGCATAGATCTCTGCCAGGGTCGGCGTGACAAAACCCATGCTCGCCGGCGTATCCTGCTCGCTGGCAGTCGCTGTCTCTTTCTGCGCAAAATTGATCACCGGTGTAATTTTCCCTGCACTTTGCAACTTGTTGGCTAGTTCTTCGATCTGGTTTTCCACACCGGCAGACATGGGCTCAACCGGTTCCGGTCCAGAGAATTGAAGATCAACGAGTCCTTGGGTATTGACTGCTCCAGTGCTGTTGAAGTAATCCTCCAGTGAGAGCGTATTCTCGCCTGGAAGTTCTCCGCGTCGTCGCGTAGCATATTGCTCAAACGATTCCTCTTGCGTAAAGGAAGCTTGCACTGGAATATCCGGGGCAGGCATAGTGAAATCAAAACCGCTGGGTTGTTCGGCCGATGGAGGAGATGCTTCAGAATATGGTGACGGCTCGGGTGAAGGAAAATCAAATCCGGCAAACGTTTCCGGAGCAGCTGGCGTTTCAGCAGGCGGTGCATCGGAGCTAAAACCAAACGAAGTTTCCGGTGTTCCCGTTGATGGTGCCTGAGTAATTGCATCGAAAAAGCTCGAGCCGCTCGATGACTCTGCGTCGGGGGACGGGGACGGGGATGCTTCCGGCTCACTCTGTTCGCTATAACTTGGCTTGGGTTGTTCCGCTGCGGGTGATGGCGTTGTATATTCATAACCGGATGATTTCTGCGGTTCCGGCTGGCTTATTTCTTCCTGAGCCTGTTGAAGTGCTGCGGAGATCGATTCGTCTTCACCCGGGGGGATTTGTGTCAGCAGCGTTGCAATCGTTACATTGTTGGGAAGGAACCCGAGAACGAATTCAAACTCTCGGCGTGCTTCTGACCGCAGATTTAACGCGGCAAGCGCTTTACCTTTGACAAGATGTCCTGTGGTATAAAAAGGAAAGTTTGCCAGTCCGGCATCACACACGCGTAGTGCATCCTGCGCACGGTTTGCTTCAAGATAATATTGTGCCAGCTGCGCAAAGAGCGGCGACTTTGCATCCGGTCCTACTTTTTTTTCAAGCGCAGTGATGCGCTGTTGGCCAGCATTGATCATGGTGTTTGTTGACGGAGTTTTCTTGCCTCAAGTGCATGCCGAACTGAGAGCCATGAAACACATGCAAATCCCAGGAAGTAGAGCATCTGGAACGGCACGGCGGCAATCTCTAAGTAGTATAATGATGAAATCACGCCGAATAAGCAATAGACGGCAAGAAGAATTTCAATCGCAATCACCCAGTCAAATTTCTTCTTTTTCCCGATATAGACATTCTTTTTCCACGTATCTCCTTTGCCTTGAAGAGCAAATTTTGGCGTCCGGACAAACTCGCTTTTACGCTTAAAAAGGCCTTCAAAAACGGCGCGAGAATTGTTTACTGCAAACCCCATACTGCCAGCCATAAAGAGCGGGAAGAGCATGATCCGGCGACGCCAATCGGGATAGACCGATTTTTGAGAGATGAGATAGAATAGGAACGAACCGATAAAGGCAATCACAAACACAGACATCATCGCAAAATATACCTCGTGTCCCCCCTGTTGCTTGATAAAAATGAGCGGCACATTTAAGATGCCTGCCAGAATAATAAAGGGGAAAACAATATTATTTGTCAGGTGAAACGTAGAGTGAATCTTTATGCGTAAGGGGATTTTTGATTTCCAAACCTCAGGAATCATTTTCCGGGCTGTTTCAATAGCTCCTTTGGTCCAGCGGAATTGCTGCGACTTCAACGCATTTACTTCTGCGGGGAGTTCTGCCGGCGATGTCACATCGCAGAGATATTTAAACTTCCAGCCGCGGAGCTGCGCACGATAACTGAGATCTAAGTCTTCGGTCAATGTATCCGACTGCCAATTGCCCGCATCGATGATGGTGGTTTTCCGCCACACACCTCCTGTGCCGTTGAACTGAATAAAATATCCTGCTTTGTTTCGTACGTCCTGCTCAATAACAAAATGTCCATCCAAGGCAAACGCCTGAGTACGGGTCAGCATGGAATATTCACGGTTGAGGTGTTCCCAGCGTGTCTGTACTACGCCGATTTTCGGATCGGTAAAGAAATGCGGGATCGTCATGATGAGAAAGTCTTTGTTCGGTACAAAATCCGCATCAAAAATCGCAACAAACTCACCGCTGGCAGTTTCTAATCCATGCTTCAACGCACCTGCTTTATATCCTGTGCGGTTCGTGCGGTGAATATGTTTGATGTCATACCCCAGCGCCCGGTACTGTGTCACCGCTGCAGCTACCAATTCTACGGTTTCGTCGGTGGAGTCGTCCAGCACCTGTACTTCCAGTTTATCTTTTGGATATTCCAGTGCACAGACAGCATCGATCAGCCGGTTGGCGACATACAGTTCGTTGAACAGCGGAAGCTGTACCGTCACCCGGGGTGTCTGTATCAGCGGCGGCTGAATACGTTCCATACCCCGCTGCTTCATGTAATGATAGACCATCACGAAGCCGTGCGCACCGAATGCGAACAGAATGAGGAGCGAGATAAAATAGAGATACATAACGAAATCCGCGAACCCTGCGTTTTCGGCAATCTCCTGGCGAAAGAAAAATAATGCAAGTGTCATATTACCATCCTGCGACTGTATCGTTAAGAATATCTTCTGTTAATTTCCTGACCGCTTCTAATACTCCATCGTTGCGCTGCGTCAATCCCGAGCCCGACGAATAATTTCCCCAGCTGGTAAAACTCTTTTCCCATACTTTTTTTCTCAGCTTGAGATCCTGAAACGTTACTCGCACCGTCACGGTCATACGGCGCTGTGCCACCTGTTCGCCTCCCTGCAAAACCACCGGTGCATCTTTCACCTCGGTCACCACCCCTTCCAGAATTGAATCTGCCGAGTTGCGGTCTGCCAGCTGAAGCGTATTGTCGTTGGTAAATCGATCGACAAGCTGTTTAGTAAATGAATCCCGCAGTGTCGGATCACCATAACCGCTCTGATCTTCAACAATAGGTATGGCAATGGTCTTCAGATGCGGCGGTACCGATCCGCCTTTAAACGAATAGGTACAGCTGACAAGGAACACGGAGCAAGGAAAAAGTAAAAAGGAGGCGACAACTGTTCTTCTCCACTTATGACCTTGTCCTTTGTACTTGGTGTTTCTCATTGAAGCCCGTAATCTTTAATTTTGCGGTAGAGCGTGCGTTCGCTAATGTTCAATTCCCGAGCAGCGAGACGCCGGTTCCCCTGATGCCGGGTGAGCGCGGCTGAAATCATTCTTCGCTCCATCTCATCCATGGTCAGCACACCGTTGCCCCTGCGGACAGCACCATGCTCGCCCGCCATTTCAACTTCGTCTGAGAATCGGCCCATGATCAATTCCTTCATCTCAATGATGTTGGATTTAAGGTCCAGAAGTGCGCGATAGATCAATTCGCGTTCAGCCTGCTCTACGGTTTTATTGGCAACCACGGGTAAATTCCGGTCTACCGCTGCAGATGGCTGCTCCTTGAGATATTTCTGCACATCGCTCCTGTTCAATCGTTTTCCGTTTTCCAGGATTATCATGCTTTCAATCGCATTTTTCAACTCACGAATGTTGCCCGGCCAATGATAACTCATCAGCAATTCCGTGGCATCATCGGTAAATCCGGTAAATTGAATCCCATTCTTATCTGTTGTTTCTTTTACAAACTGTTCTACCAGCACCGGAATATCTTCTTTTCTGCTTCGCAGTGGCGGCAGATGAATATTGACCGATCGAAGCCGAAAATAGAGATCCGGGCGAAACCGTTTGTGTTGAACTTCGTACTCCAGCATTTTGTTCGTTGCCGCGATAACGCGCACGTCCGTCGTGCGCGCAACAGACGACCCTACACGCATATATTCGCCGCTTTCAAGCACCCGCAAAAGCTTCACTTGCGTTGCAAGCGGTGTTTCGCCTATCTCATCAAGAAAAATGGTTCCACTGTCGGCAATCTCAAAATAACCGCGGCGCATGTCTGAGGCGCTGGTGAATGCGCCTTTTTCATGGCCGAACAGTTCGCTTTCGATCAATCCTTCCGGTATTGCTCCGCAGTTCACAGTTACCATGGTCTGCTGAGAACGCTTGCTTGCCTTATGAATAGCTTTGGCAACGATCTCTTTTCCTGTTCCGCTTTCACCCGAAATGAGCACCGTAATATCCGTAGGCGCCACCTGCCGGATCACATCGACAATTTCCTGCATCTCCGGCGCCTGACCGAGAAGGCCATATGTGCGTTGAAAAGTTTCCCGGTTCATCAACGTGAAACGACAATCGCTGTAAGGTTAAATTTCTTCTTGATCTCTGCGGTAAAACGCTTCGCTTCATCGTACGTCTGGAATTCGCCAACCCATACTTTATGCAGCTTTTTTCCATGACTGACGATTGTGAAAATGTTCGATGTAAATCCTTCTTTCTCAAATTTTGCCCTGAGATCGCCGGCATTCTGCAGTGTGGAAAATGCGCCGACTTGCACCGTGAAGTTTGTAGCAAATTTTTGAACGGTTCCCTGAGGTTTAACGACCGACGGTTTTTCTTTCACGGTCGTTTTTTCTTCCACCGCCAAGTTTTGCTCTGTTGCATAGGAGGAAAAAGGATATTCTTCCTTCAGCTGCACTAATTTCTGGTCTGCCGTTTTGTAAAGCCCGACAGAATAATAATATTGATAGAGTTTATACAGTGCATCATCGCCCCATTCACTCTTCGGAAAATTATCGACAATGTTCTGATACAGTTTTGCTGCTTCTGCTCCATCCGTGGTCAGCGTCGCCTGCAAATACATGACACCCGGATTGTTTTGATAATTGGTCATCAGCGCCGGGAGTTCGGCGCGCACTGCTTCTGCCTGTCCATTTTCAATTAATTCGAGACGGCGTCGAATATCCGGTTCGCCGTTTCCTTGTGCAATGAGTATGGGAGTGAGAACGCTGAAAACAACAAGGGAAATGATGGCGCTCTGAGCAAGTGTTCTCATGGTTTCAACCCTCCTGAAGAGTGATATGCACAGTTTGGCTGTCGGCATGTCCTGCCTGAACACCAAATAATGTTGCCGAGTTTGCCCGTTCAACGCACACACCGATGGTATCGCCGATGGCATCCCCATTCCTCGGAAACACGACCATTCTATTGGTATCGGTTCTGCCGCAGAAATCAGATTTGGATTTTTTACTCAGCCCTTCGATCAGGACCTGCACTGTTTGACCGATAAGTGCCTTGTTCCGGTGCAGCGAAATCGCCCGCTGGAGTTCAATAATTTCAGCGAGCCGGCAAAGCTTCACTTCTTCCGGTACATCATCTCCCATGTGCCAGGCTTTCGTGTTCTCGCGCGCCGAATATTGGAAGGTATACGCCCCGTCAAATTCTGCTTCCCGTATCAGGTCGAGTGTTTGTCGGTGGTCATCTTCTGTTTCTGTAGGAAATCCTGCAATGATATCCGTGGAGAGACTTATCTCGGGAATCGCGTCCTTGATCCTCCGCACCAGCTGCATATAGTATTCGGATGTGTATGTCCTGTTCATTAATTCTAATATTCTATCCGATCCGGACTGCACCGGGAGATGAATGTAATTGCAGATATTCTCTCGCGAGGCAATAGCAGTGATGAGTTTATCGGACAAATCCTGGGGGTGTGAGGTTGTGAATCGTATCCGCATGATCCGGTCAACATCGGCTACTCGAGCCAGTAAATCAGCAAAGTCTGAATTTCCCTCGCGGTAGGAGTTGACATTCTGACCAAGTAATGTTACTTCCTTAAATCCCTGCTTGGAAAGATCTTCCACTTCACGGAGAATGTTGTTCAGCGAGCGGCTGCGCTCGCGTCCGCGCGTGAAGGGCACGACACAGAACGTGCAGAACTTATCACATCCGCGCATGATGGATATCCATGCGCATAAACCATCGGTGCGCAGGGGGGCGATATCGTCATAGTTCTCTACCCGAGAGAGCTTCACGGCAATTCCCTTTTCTCCTTCTTCTGCCGCTTCAATCAGCGATGGGAGTTTCCGGTATTCATCGGGCCCTACCACAAGGTCAACGAAATCCGTTGATTCCATGAGATCCTTACGGACTCGTTCCGCCATGCAGCCTAAGACACCAATAATGACGCTTGGGTTTGTTTTCTTATAATGGTTGAAGTCCCCCAGCCGTCCAACAATACGTTGCTCGGCATTATCCCGGACGGCACAGGTGTTGACCAGGACGATATCGGCGGTATCGAGTATATCAGTACGGACAAATCCTGCATCACGCATAATGCTGAGCACGATCTCCGTATCAGCCATGTTCATTTGACAGCCGTACGTTTCAATATAGAGGCGTTTGCCAGTCTTCATTTTGTTACTTTGAGGTACGCATGATAATGAAACAATGGCAGACATACAACGAAACGATGGTATGATTAAGGTTAATTAATCTTAAAGAATGCGCTGAAATTCAAGAAAATGACAATGGTGTATTGACAAATCGGCAGACTCCGTTCGAGTTTTTCCTGGCAATTTGGATTGATTGAACACCATTGCTATTGTATATTGAAATCAACCGGCTGGGGAAATCCTGGGCCATTTAAAGCTGTGTACCCCTCCCCGACTCAGACAATAAAAACAAAGAGGAATCCTCTTATGGCAAACTTAATAAATGACATTAAAGCAAAAGCAAAGCAGCTCAAGAGACATATTGTTCTCCCCGATACGATGGACGACCGGGCAATACAGGCAGCAAGAATTATTGTTGATGAGCAAATTGCGAATATTTCCCTCATAGGTATTGAGGATTCCATTCGCGCCAAGGCGAATCAGCTGGGTGTGAGCCTCGAGAAGATTCGCATCGTGGATCCGGAGAAATCAGAACATCTTAGCAACTTCTCACATATTTTTTTCAATCTCCGGAAAGCGAAAGGTGTGCAATTCGAACAAGCACAGATGACCATGAAAAATCCGCTCTTTTTTGGAGCAATGATGGTCCGAGAAGGGATAGCAGATGGCAGTGTCGCAGGGTCACTATCAACGACAGGCGATGTTCTTCGTGCGGGAATTCAAATCGTAGGGATGCCCGAGGGAATTACCGTCGTATCAAGTTTCTTTCTCATGGTTTTTTCACATACAACATATTCTTTTGCTGATTGTGCTGTTGTTCCCGATCCGACGGCAGAGCAGCTTGCCGATATCGCCATTTCCACAGCAGAAAATCATCGAAAGCTCACCGGGGAAGAACCTCGCGTTGCAATGCTTTCGTTCTCGACTAAAGGGAGTGCCTCGCATCCGCTGGTGGAAAAAGTACAGCAAGCAACCGCCCTTGTTAAGCAAAAACGACCTCAGCTTTTAACCGATGGGGAACTGCAGCTCGATGCAGCCATTGTCCCTTCGGTCGGATCGAAAAAAGCCCCCGGCAGTCCAGTCGCAGGGACGGCAAATGTACTTGTATTTCCCGATCTCAATGCCGGTAATATCGGTTACAAACTGACGCAGCGGTTGGCAGGAGCAGAAGCCGTTGGACCAATCATTCAGGGTTTGAAAAAACCATGTTACGATCTCTCGCGCGGCTGCAGTGTCAACGATATTGTGAGTGTGGTTGCTATAAATACCGTGGCGGGAGCCGTCTAACGAACACTCTTCCTACACGGAGGCATGAGCGTCACACATGGAGCGAGGGAACCGGACGTTTCGGTTTCCTCGATCTGTATCGAGGTATCATCGTGCTGTTCATGCTGGAGGGACACGTCCTGCGCGAATTGCTGGCGCCCGAGGTGAAAATGTCACCGTTCTTTACATTCCATGAAATTTTTCATGGCGTAACAGCGCCGGGTTTTCTCTTTGGTGCAGGTTTTACGTTCGCAATCGCTACCCAGCGGCGATGGGAACAAACTGTAATTTTTTCGTTCAGTTTTTTCCGGCGTGTATGGCGAGCCATCGCTTTGATTTGTATCGGTTATGCACTGCACTTTCCATTTCTCTCTCTTCAAAAGACTTTGCTCGTAGCAACTCCGACTCAATGGGATGCATTTTTACTCTTTGATGTATTGCAATGTATAGGGCTTGGTTTATTGTTGATGCGCTTGTTGGTGATCCTCCTGAAACAAGAAAAACTATTCATGGCTGCGCTGGCGATGCTTCTCCTGTCGGTTGTTTACTTAACACCGCTTTTTTGGTTATCAGCCTTGCAATCTGCTCTTCCCCGCGCAGTTTCTTCTGCTTGCAACGGATTAACAGGTTCACCATTTCCCCTCTTTCCCTTTGGAGGATTCTTATTGGCGGGAGCTTGCGTCTCGTGGATTTTTCTTCGTGCTGCACAGGGGGGGCGGGAAGAGATTTGCATCAGGTGGTTAATGTTCACGGGCGGACTTCTTGTACTCATTGGCGTGCTTTTTGACGCAGCACCATTTCAAACGTATGCGGAATACATGTTTTGGAGCACCAGTCCAAATTACTTCTGGATTCGGCTGGGTGTCCTGCTTCTCATGCTGGGTGCTCTGTGGTATCTGGAAGATCTTTTTGCCACGCAGGGCGGATCTTTTACATGGATGCCCGCATGGTTGACGGTTCTTGGCAGAGAATCGCTGTTCGTGTACATCGCACATTTATTGATTCTCTGCGGCTGGGTAGTCAATGTGGAATTCAACCTTCGATGGTGGTGGGGAACGAAACTAAACATCGCCGAGGCGGTTTTTGTTTTTGGAGGACTTACGCTGACAATGATTCCTGCTTCGTTTGCCTGGCGATATCTCAAAAAAAATCATCACCTTTTGATGAATGGTGTTTTCTGGTGGATGGGAGTTTGTATTGCGTGGTCATTCCTCTTCAATCCATATTAAAATGAAAAACCCCGAGTCTGTCGTGCCCGAGGTTTTGTCATGCTGAAATCGGTAAAGCCGCTATTCTTTTGACCTTGTGAAACGCTCTTCCTGCAGGATCAACCGCAGCGATATCCGATGAGTATCTCCCAGATTGTTTTCCTTACTAAACCGGGCAAAAGAGTAATCAATATCCAGTTTGCGGAGATGAATTCCAGCCCCCAGGGTCATCTGTTTCACATCATTATAGCCTACGCGGAGAGCAACGGTATTTTTAAAGTCAAATTCAAGCCCGAGGTGGGGATCAAAACTTACCGGACCGAGATGGGCGATAGAGGCAAATTGGCGGTTCTCAAATCGTACATCGACATCCATCGTAGGAGCGAATCGCCCTCCGAAGAGTTCAAAAAAGTACGCCGTCCCTAGTTTGAGCGTTGGCGAGATCAACTCGTTCTTTCCTGTTGACCATGCAACCAGAGTTGTTGTCACGTCCTGAGCATTTGCAGCTACATACCAGTTTTTAGCGGGTGAGTATAACACGCCGACATCAAATCCAATTCCCGTAGCTGAGAACTCTGCTATTGTCCGTCGAAGTACTTTCAGGTTGAATCCGTACATGAGGCCGTTTGCAGAATTATGCGCATATGTAAGATAGACAGCCCAGTCCGCTGAATTGAAGTACGAAATTTTATCGTTATTCAACCGTACAAAACTTTCATATTGATCGGGCGGCACCGGATTACCATTTGCATCGACACCAGCATCGCGCGTATCAGGGATGCCGTCCACACCAAGCCTCATGACGCTCACACCCAACGTTGCATCGCTTCCATACGGAATTGCTACAGCTCCAAAGTCATAGTTCAACAGACCGCCAAATCGTTCATCGTGCATCAACATGACTTCGGGATAGGCAATTCGCCCAAGGGCCGCCGGATTCCAATACCCGGCTGAAGCATCGTTGGCAAGGGCTGAATATGCACCTCCGAGTCCAAGCGCTCTTCCGCCAACGCCGATCGAAAGAAATTCACCTGCGTATTTTGCGATGTTCTGTGCCGAAACACTTTGCCCCATCAGTGCAACGATGACGATCAATATAAGTTTCATATCCACCTAAGACAAAAAAACCGAACCCGCTCTTTCATTGTGCGGTTCGGTACTGGACAATGTAAGAGATATGTGATGATGTACAAAATCAGCGTTTCACAACTCTCTCACAATGATCGATACGAGATATTCCTTTCTTTCTCGCTATAAGGTAGAAGAATCCATACAGAAAATCAAGCCTACTCGACCCGTTCTGCGCCTAGTTCGCGTTTCAGAAGGGTCAGGATCGGATGCTCTTTCGTTTCCGGATTATCGCCGGGAGTCTGCACGTCTGCCCTTTTCTCGACGGCAGCAACAGGCACGGTTGTTGTAAACACAGGGTTTATTGGGATATGTGTATGAGCATGAAGAACCGGTTCAATCGATACACATTTACCGACAATCTGAACCAGTGCATTTGCTAAAAAATCTTTGTGCCTTTTCAGCGTTGAGAAATGGTAATCATCCGGGCAAGAGATGCGCACTGTTCCATTCTGCACATCCAGCACCTTTGTTTCTTTCAATGTTATGCCCACGGCAATGTGCGATTTTGATACATCCACCACAAAATCGGACCACCGATCGTTGATCTCATGGGCAGACACCGCTTGAATGACTCCTGGAGGGGGAACAACCCTGGCGGGAGGGGGCTTTTGTTCTTCGAGCTGCGGAACTCCTGCCAGATTTGTAAGATCGGTGCCAATGAGCGATGAATAATTGATCGCTGACTTACTTTTAAGATATCCCGCGCCAACCTCACCAACGACCTTGAGCTCGGAAGAAGGTGTGCCTTCTCGGTGAGACGAGTTAGGAGCGATAGATAATGATCCGGGATTGTTTGAGCCGTTGAGTTTTCTTTTTAAAGAATCAAATTGCTGCAACAGCTCGTCAATCTGAACGGAATTTTCCATCTTTGCCATTTGAATCAAGCCTGTTTCCAGCCTGTAACGCGGCTGTGCTGCCCATCGAAGCGCTTGGTCAAGTTCGTTGGTTTGCTTAATATAGCGGAGAAGATCTTGTTCGTTCAATTGATGCGCTTCAGCTTCATACCGTTTTTTATAGTGCTCGGATACCTCAACAAGCTCTGAAGATTCGGTTGAGCGAATAATCAGGAGGTTGCGAAGATGATCTGCCAGACCTCCGACAAATTCGCGCAAATCGTATCCGCTTTTGATAATTTCATCTACCAAAAGAATAGCGCCGCGCGAATCATGGTTTTTCAGCAGTTCAGACACGCGGAAATAAATATCCTGGTCGACGATATTGAAGCCCTTGAGAAGTTCTGCGGTCTTAATATCGGTCCCGCAAAAGGAACGCACCTGATCGAAAATACTTTGCGCATCCCGGAGGGAGCCATCGGCGCGTTTCGCAATGACCATCAACGCATCCTCTTCGATTGTGATCTTCTCTGCTTTCGCGATGGCAGCAAGCGTGGTCATGATTTCTTCAATAGCAATACGCCGAAAATCAAATCGTTGGCACCGGGAAAGGATGGTCATCGGAACCTTGTGCACCTCAGTCGTTGCAAAAATAAAGACAACATGTGTTGGCGGTTCTTCAAGCGTTTTGAGAAGCGCATTAAAGGCTTCTTTGGTCAACATGTGCACTTCGTCAATGATGTAGATCTTATATTTACCGCGGGTTGGTGTGTAACGGACGGAATCACGAAGATTCCGAATTTCTTCTACTCCGCGGTTCGAAGCGCCATCGATTTCAATAACATCAAGGCCCCGCCCCTCAATAATTTCCCTGCATACCTCGCATGTATTATCCGGATTTTGATGAGAAGGAGAGAGACAGTTCAATGCGCGTGCAAGAATGCGGGCAGTCGTCGTTTTTCCACAGCCGCGGGTACCGCTGAAGATATAAGCGTGCGCAACGCGATTCGATGCAACCGCATTCCGAAGTGTATTGGTCACATGCCTTTGACCAACGACATCGTCGAAGATCATCGGCCGCCATTTACGGGCCGTTACTTGATAATCCATTTTAACTCATTATGAAAAATAACTATGACAAGAATACAGAATTCAACGTCAAAAATCCATAACTATTTTTTTCGCCAAGGAGCACCAGTCTTCTTCTTCCCGAACACATATTTCATTGCTTCTTCAACCGTTTCAATGGAATTGATGTTTAATCCCTCCTTAACACGATCCGGAATTTCGGTGAGATCTTTCACGTTTTCTTTCGGGATCAGCACAGTTGTAATTCCGCTGCGCTGTGCCGCAAGCAGTTTTTCGTTCAGTCCTCCAATGGGAAGAACATTTCCTCGCAGTGTAATTTCCCCTGTCATGGCCACATCATTGCGTGCTTCCCGGTTGCTTGCTGCTGAAATAATCGCCATAGCCATGGTGATACCGGCAGAGGGACCATCTTTGGGAATAGCGCCTTCCGGAAGGTGAATATGAATTTCTCGTCCCTTGCTGAATTCAGGGTTGACACCTAATTTCTTCGCGTTGGAACGTATGTAGCTCAATGCCGCCTGTGCAGACTCTTTCATCACTTCGCCGAGCTGCCCGGTAAGTGTGAGACGTTCCGTACCGCGCATAATGGTCACGTCTACGTTGAGGATGTCCCCTCCAACGCTGGTCCAAGCCAGACCGGTCACTGAGCCGACGCGCGGTTGCCGTTCTGCAGCTTTTGTGCGGAATTTCGATACGCCGAGATATTTCTCAACGCTTTCTGGTGTTACTAGAATATTTTTCTTTATCTTCTTTTTCTCCGCTTTGCCGTTTTTCTGCTTTGCGAGCACCATTTCTTTCGCAACCTTACGGCAAATGGAAGCGATTTCACGTTCAAGGTTTCTCACACCCGATTCCCGCGTGTACTCCTGAATCATTTTAATAAGGGCCGCATCTTCAAATTGAACTTCATCTGAGTTTAATCCATGTGCAGTCAATTGTTTATTGATGATGTGGCGCTTGGCGATTTCCTTTTTCTCATGCTCGAGGTAACCGGGCAATTCAATAATTTCCATCCGGTCTTGCAGAGGCAGGGGAATCGCAAACCGGACGTTGGCTGTCGTAATAAACATGACCTTGGAAAGGTCATAATCTACTTCAATATAATGGTCGTTGAATGCGATGTTTTGTTCGGGATCAAGCACCTCAAGCAGCGCTGCCGACGGATCTCCCCGAAAGTCCATGCTCATTTTATCCACCTCATCCATCAGCAAGACAGGATTGACAACACCGGCACGCTTCATCGATTGGATGATTTTACCAGGCATGGACCCAATATAGGTACGACGATGACCGCGGATTTCGGCTTCATCCCGTATCCCGCCGAGAGAAATGCGTACAAATTTTCGCCCGACTGCCCGCGCAATCGATTTCGCGAGAGATGTTTTTCCGACACCTGGGGGACCAACAAAACAAAGGATCTGACCACGCATTTCTTTAACTAGATTGAGCACGGCTATGTGTTCCAGAATTCTGTCTTTTGGTTTGTCTAATCCGTAATGATCGGCGTCTAAGATTTCTTTGACATGCTGGATCGTTAAATTATCCTTTGTCCTTTTTTGCCACGGAACAGCGACAAGCCAGTCGAGATAATTACGGGTAACGGTAAACTCCGGCGACATGGATGATGTTTTCTTGAGTTTATTGAATTCTTCCAATGCTTTTTCTTCAACTTCTTTTGGCATTTTCGCAGTAAGGATTTGCTCTTTCACCTTTGCAAGCTCGGGTGATGCTTCATCATCGCCAAGTTCATCCTGGAGAATGCGTATTTGTTCCTGAATGAAAAATTTACGCTGTGATTTCTGAATATTATCCTGCACTTTTGTATCGATATCGCGTTCGATTTTCAGGATATCCACTTCCGTATTAAGGATTTTCGACAATTCGTAGAGCTGGTCGCGCAATGAATGAATTTGGAGAATGCGCTGCTTTACTTCAACGCTTTGTACAAGATTGGAGGCAATATAGTACATCTTCCGTTGAGGCTCTTTAATGCCATCATAGGCCATAAGGGCTTCTGGCGGAATGTTACGGTTGAGACGAACGTATTCAGTAAAGAGGGTTGACACGTGCCTTACCAGTGCCTCGATTTCACGCCCCGAAGGAAGTTCGGTCCGATGAAGGATGATTTCCGCTTCAAGAAAATTCGAATTGTGAACAAACTTTTTGATATGCGCCTGAACAATGCCATCGACGAGAATCTTCATCAAACCATTTGGGAGCTTAAGCATTTGGAGGATTTTCGCAACAGTTCCTTCTCGATAAATGTCCTCTTCCGCTGGTTCATCAACCGATGGATTCTTCTGGGAAACGAGGAAAATATTTTTTCCCCGCTCTAGCGCTTCATTGGCAGCTCGAAGTGATGTATCCCTGCCAACAAGCACTGGAAAAATCATGTATGGGAAAACGACAACGTCCCTAAGCGGTAAAATCGGGAGAATGCTGGGTATCTGGTCAATGGTTTCGATTTGTTGGTTGGCGTTGGCAGTATCAATCATAGTTTTATTCTATTCATGCGATTAAAATAAAAAGAGGGCACTCCCGTTTCCTGCAGGGAAGCCCACATTTTTACATTTCCATTCGTATTTCTCATTTAATATACCGAGGAATGGCAGGAGAGTCAAGGATCGTCCGATAAAGCACTACCTAACCCATCAGGTGTTTGTTGCACATGTGTGGTGATAACAATATATTTCAAATTCAAAGTATATTATCGTAGACTTCGGTTCAGAAAATGAACAAGGGGGGTAAGTGCTTCGCATATTGCAGCGGTCTCCTCTACAAATTTAGTATGATAACACTTTGATTCCGGCCACGAGACTCCTACAAAGAACTGTTTGCACTTCAACCATTTAGCCATAGGATGAGTCTCATCGTAGCCTTTTGGAATGTGTTGAAGTTTGGACCACTCAAAGGGTTCAAACAATCTTTTGAAACGACGATTTTCAACAATAGACAGAAATTCATTGCCGTGTGCTGCGATGTCCTTTCGGATTCTTTTCAGCTGTTCGCCCTCGGGGATATAAATCCCTCCCCCTACATAGACTTCCCCGTGTCCAATCTGGAGGTAATAACCAGAGCCGACAAATCCTTTTGCTTTTCCTCGTAGGACGAAATGTGCTGCGATGTGAGTTTTATACGGGGTTTTATCTTGGCTAAACCGGATATCGCGATATATACGAAAGATTGAGCGTCTTGGGTTCAAGTCGAATTCGGGTGCAAAGTGCGCAAAGGCGGGTTGCAATGCTGTAATAAATGACTGCATGGGAATTTTTACTTTCTCCTCAAATTCACCTTTGTGTTTTTCAAACCAATCTCGTTTGTTGTTTCGCTTCAGCCGTCTAAAAAACTGTATACCCTCTTTTGAAAATCCTGTGAATGGTGGGTAAAGATCGAAATCCATTATTGGAATCTTTACCATGTCCTTGCCCTCCTACGAATTATAAAAATATTTTCTTTTAATACTTTCGAAATCTGTCCTCTTGCATACAGCAAAGTGAATTTTGCTCCCCCATTGCGGCGCTCGACTTACGTATGTCATCGCGCATTATCTGTTCGTATAATTCTCGTCTCATCATCTCTCAAGATCGTATTCTCGCTTTAGGAAAGATGTACCACCACGAGTTTTTTATCGGAAGCCATGAATTGTTCTGATCCGTCGAACGCAAGATCAATTTGCTCAATATTTATCTGGGGATTTTTTCTTTTCGCTATTCCAATTTCTTGGGCAAGATCGCCTCCTTTGAAAGCCAAAAGGGCGGGCGGCTTAAGCGCAATTCGACCTTGAAGCTCTTTGGTAATCGGTGATTCTTTTTGTCCTGCCTTCTTAAGAAATATTCTTGACCACGAGACTAGATCGATCATTGGCGCAACTGCCCTCACAAGAACAAAGTCAAATTTTTCACATAGTGCGTCACGATGTCCAACCTCTTCTGCCCTCCCCCACACAGCTTCTATCCTATCGAGTTTCAAATCAGCAATCATCCGAGAAACGGCGTTGATCTTTTTTCCTGTTGAATCAAGGCAGAACATTGTGAGGTCTGGCCTCAGAATTTTGATAGGAAGGCCGGGTAATCCGCCACCGGTCCCGAGATCTATTATCGTACTGTTTTGTAGGATTTCAATTTTAAAAAGAGGGGAGATACAGTGAAGGATATGATACGACAAAATTTTCTCCACGTCTTTTCTGGAGACCAGGTTTATTTTGCTGTTCCATTCCAAAAGTAAATCTACAAAACGATTCATTTGTTCCACTTGAACGTCGGTCGGAACCAAACCGTTTTTTATGCAAATAGTTCTGAACCAGATTCGCCTCTCGGGCTGCATTCTTTCAATCTCCCAAAAAATCCCGTTTCACGTGGAACAAAGACTCCCTAGTTTCTTAGGAAAACCATAAGAACAGAGATGTCGGCGGGGGTCACGCCGTCAATTCTAGATGCTTGACCAATTGATTGCGGTTTGATCTTGATAAGCTTCTCCCGTCCCTCTGTAGACAAAGACTTCACTTTCAGATAGTCTAAATCATTTGGTATCTGCAGCGATTCAAACCTTTCGAACCGTACGACCTCTTCCTGTTGTCGTTTTATATAACCTTCGTACTTCAATTCGATCTCGATTTGTTCAAGTATTTCACCACACAGTCCGTCATCACAGCTTTTTCGTAAGTTCGAAAAAAACGAATCCTGTTTTAGGGTTTCAACGTGAATCATTTGCGTAAGTTTCACAAGAGGACGCTTCATAAGCTTTGCCAGTTTTTCGTTCTCAGAAATTGGTTCATCTCCAATGCTCTCAAGAAACGGATTAATTGCCTTTGGTGATATCGAAAGCTGATTAGATACTTCGATTCCCTTTTGAATCAATCTTTCCTTTTCTTGCAAGCGCAGATAAACATTTTGAGGGATCAATCCGAATCGCTGTCCAGATTCCATTAGGCGTCTATCGGCGTTATCTTGACGAAGTATTAACCGGTGCTCGGCCCTCGAAGTAAACATACGATACGGCTCTTCGATATCTCGATTCACGAGATCGTCGATTAAGACACCAAGATATGCTTCTGAGCGCTTTGGAATAAAGGGTTCTTCCTCCCGGATGTAGTTCACTGCATTGATTCCAGCCAGAAGCCCTTGGGCTGCTGCTTCTTCGTATCCGGAGGTCCCGTTGACTTGACCAGCAAAAAAAAGACCATTGACCAGCTTGGTTTCCAAAGAGAGTTTCAATTGATGAGGGGGAAAATAATCGTACTCCACCGCATACCCCGGTCTTAACATGGTGACATTTTCCAATCCCGGGACTGTCCGCAATCCCTCAAGCTGAATGTCTTCGGGCAGGCTTGTGGAGTATCCATTCACATAAACAACATTTGTATCGTATCCTTCGGGCTCTAGAAAAAGATGGTGCCTTTCTTTATCGGCAAAGCGGTTGATCTTGTCTTCAATAGACGGACAATATCTCGGTCCGACACCCTTGATTCTTCCTGTAAAAAGCGGAGACCTGTCAAAGCCTTTTCGTAAAACATTATGCGTTGTTTCGTTTGAATAGGTAAGGTACATAGGAATAAGCTTATTCGATATATTGGCGGTTTGAAAAGAGAACGGACGTGGAACCGGATCGCTCCATTGCTCCTCTACTTTCGAAAAATCAATTGTATTCTTGTCTATTCTTGGCGGTGTCCCGGTTTTTAGTCTGCCATCGATAAAACCAATTTCCTTTAATCTTTCAGTGAGGCCATCAGACGCCTTTTCTCCGAACCTTCCGCCAATGGATGTTCGAGTACCCGTATGCATAATTCCGTCAAGGAAGGTGCCAGAACATAAAATAAAAGCATCACAGGCAATTCTCCTTCCATCTTTGGTAATAACCCCACTGATAACTTTGCCATTTTCACCATTTCGTTCATCAATGATGATATCTTGTACAATACCTTCGAATATCTCAACTCCATTCTGATGCTCGACGCGCTTCCTTGCTTCCCGAGAGTACCACTCGCGATCTGCTTGACATCGCGGCGACCAAACGGCCGGTCCTTTAGAAAGGTTCAGCATCTTGCATTGAATAGCGGTAACATCGGCAATTTTTCCCATTTCCCCGCCAAGAGCATCGATTTCCCTCACAAGATGTCCCTTTGCAGTACCTCCAATTGCAGGATTACAGGACATTCTTCCTATGGCCTTTTTCTCCATTGTAACCAAAAGAACGCTACACCCCATCCGGGCCGATGATAGGCTTGCTTCTATCCCCGCATGTCCGCCCCCTGCGACAATGATATCGAATTTCTCTTTTTTCAATGAATCACTGACCTTCTTTTTTGTTTCACGTGAAACCCTTATTTACCTATGCAAAACTTTGAGAAAATATTGTTAAGGATATCCTCGGACGTTACAATTCCTACGATTTCACCTATCGAATCTAGAGCAGCTCGAAGATCAACAGCAATAAATTCATTGCTTTCTTGCTGTTCTGCTGACTTGTGTGCCGTTATTAACCTCTCCTTCGCCCTCATGAGCGCTTCATAGTGACGTTCATTTGTAATGGTCACAGATTCCAGGTTCTCTATTGTTGACTGCCTGAGAATTTGATTTACAAGCTCTTTTGTAACATCCTCCAGACCGGTATGCCGCAGAGTTGATGTTTTAATGGTAGAATGTTTGACGGTTCGAGTGGCCTGTTTTACTGGTTCAGTGTCCAGATCCACTTTGTTCTCCGCGATCAGGAGTGCTTTTAGATCCGGATTCCTTATTTTTGCTGACTCAATCAAGTGGATTTCTTCCTTAACGAAGGGCATTGTAAAATCATGAACCAAAAGAATTATATCAGAGTTTTCTATAATTTTCCACGTGCGCTTTACACCTTCTTCTTCGATCGGATCGTGCGTCTCTCGAAGGCCCGCAGTATCAATAAGCCGGAAAAGAATACCTTCGATTAAAATCTTTTCTTCAATAAAATCCCGCGTTGTTCCAGGAATGTTTGTCACAATAGCGCGTTGTTCGTTTAAAAGGGCGTTGAGTAAACTTGATTTTCCGGCATTCGGAACGCCAACCAAGGCCACACTGACGCCATCCCGGATTATCTTGCCGTATTTATAGGTGTTCAGGAGCTCATCAATTCCCGAAATTTCTTTCCCCAACAATTCCTGAAATTTTGCTTTATCAACCAGGTCGATTCCCTCTTCAACAAAATCAAGCTCGAGTTCCAAAAGACCGAGAGATTTTATTAATTGCTCTCTGATTGTGTGAATTCTTTTTGAAAGAGCACCTTCTAGTTGAGCTAGAGCAGTCCTACGAGATTTATCGGATTGTGCTTGAATTAGATCAGCGATTGCTTCGGCTTGAGAAAGATCGAGTTTACCGTTCAGAAAGGCTCGCTGAGTAAATTCACCAGGTTTTGCGGGCCGTGCACCGGCTTCTAGAATACATTCGAGAACACGGCGCGTTACGTGAATTCCACCATGGCAGCTTACTTCTACGGTGTCTTCACCAGTAAACGACTGCGGTCCACGAAAAACCGTGCACACAACTTCATCAAGAATTTTGCTGTCTGCTTCAACGAAATGACCAAAATGCGCAGTGTGGCTTTGCGCTTCCGCAAGATCGTGCTTACCGTTGAACCGACTCCCAACACAAGCAAGAGCACCCTCTCCACTTACACGGATAACCGAGATTGCCCCTTCGCCTGCCGGTGTTGCAATTGCGGCAATAATATCTCCTGGGTATCCTCTCATTTTTTTCCATTGTCTTGTAAAGAAATGTACGAAATAGCCCGTCCTTCTACAATGATATAAAAATAAAACGCCTTGCTGTTCACAGGGCGTTTTATCTTATCTAGGAATAAAAAACCTTTTTATTTTTTTAAGCGTGGCATGTCCTTCGTAAACCTAAATATTCCTCCGCGTGACTTTTTTTTCTGTTCAACTTTTCGTAACGGTTCATCATCGTGCTGTTTGTTAATCAACACTTGTTGACCGATGGAGAGAAGATTGAATACAGCGTAATAAAGATTTAATCCCGAAGGAAATCCATTAAAGAGAAACGTCATCATGATGGGCATTATCCACACCATGGCTTTTTGACGCGGGTCTTTCGTTGTCATCTTTGTTTGAACGAACATAGTAACACCCATCAGTACTGCGATCCCGCTGACCTCCTGAATACCGATTATTGGCAATTTGAAAGGAAGCTTATAAATAACATCCGGAATCGAGAGATCGGTTATCCACGCTACAAAGCTTGCTTGTCGCAGTTCGATGGCTCCGCGGAAGACTGCATAGAGAGCATACATAATGGGAAGCTGTAATAAAAGAGGCAAACACCCTCCTGCCGGATTGACGCCGTATTCCTTATACAGGTTCATAATTGAAGAATTCATTTTTTGCGGGTCGTCTTTGTATTTTTCCCGCAATTCTTCCATCATCGGCTGCAGTTTCTGCATTCTTTTCATAGACGTCATTTGACTTTTGGAAAGCGGGTGCAATGCGAGCTTAATAAGGATGGAGAAAACAATAATCACCAACCCCCAGTTGGGAACGACATAATGAATTGCCGTAAAGACCGGCAGCATAATATACTCAGAAATGGGCCGTACCAACCATGCCCACCCCAAACTCATGATGTTTTCAAGACCATTTCCATATGACTTTAACTCGCTATGCAGGAGCGGTCCTAAAAATATTTTGAATGTACTTTGCTCGCTCGATTCTCCTTTATACGGCATTTTCAAGGAAACAGCATACGATTTTATCACTCCTTGATCCGGCATTGCTTTGTGCGTACCCTCTAAATATGCACCTTCGCTGATGGTGCTGGTGGGAATAATTGCCACGGCAAAATATTTACTTCGTGTAGCAACCCAATCAACAGCGCCAGAAAGTTCTTTTTGTACTTTCTCGTCAGCTTTTCCTGCATCGATTTGAGTTAGCTCATTTGCCGTAAAAGCATACGCCTCGGCGAAGCTGGATTCGTCAACACTATTATGTTCTGCATAGCGGATACCATGTTCCCAGATGACTTCATATTGGTAGTTGGCTACAACTGAACCAAGGTTTTGCAGTTGGACCGTTGTTTCGAATCCATATTCCTCGTTACGGAATTTCATTTTTTTAATCAGCTTCCCGCCGCCAGCAGAAGGCAGGGTAAATATTATTTCAAATTCGTAATTTCCCTCGATCTGTATTTTATCGCTTGATGCACTCACATCAAAATAAAGGTCTTTCGTATTAATGACCCGCCCATCCGATGTGGTAAGAAGAACCGTCAGGTCTCCCTGGTGCTCATAGTCGACAAGTTGAACCGGTAGGTTGTTCCATGTCTTAAAGCGCTTTAATTCCCACTTTCGAACAACCCCTCCTCTCGAAGAGATCTCTGCCGAATAGAGATCGGTCTCGATATAAATAATCTGCTCTAGTCCTTTTGCGCGTTTTGAAAAGTACTTCCCATATGAAGCAGCCTCTGTGATTTTTTGTTGCTCCACGACCTTCGGTTGAACAGCCTGAACAGTATCTTTAACTTGTCCCTGTTTTGCACTGCTTTCTAGCTGCTTAGGCTTTGGCTGGGGCGAATTGAGCCACATCCAAAAAACGAGCACAATAAAGATCAAAACGAAACCAATAGTTGATTGTCGGTCCATAAGTTTAATACCTTGATTCTACTTGTGATTATTCCGGAGCGGAACAGGGTCAAATCCGCCCGACGTACTATAAGGATGACACTTTGCAATTCTTTTTATTGCGAGCCATATCCCCCCAATAACTCCATGTGTATCAACTGCTTCAAGCGAATACGCTGAACAGGAGGGATAAAACCGACAATGGTTAAACGGCAGTATTGCAGATAATACCTGTTGATAAAGACGTATGATATGAAGAATTATCTTTTTCATGCTGTTATTTGCCCTGCATTAAGACAATAGTTGAGCTAAGATCAGCAAGGGCTGTGTTTATTGAAGAAAATCGCACCATCGCCGGTGCGACATTTCCATTACTTGTATACATAAATACAATTTCAATTTCCGTTTGCGATTTTAGCCGCCGAAGGATGTCCCCTTTATTTGCTTGAAACGCCTCTCGCATCAGCCGTTTTAGCCGATTACGCAGGACTGATTTCCTTACTCCTTTTATTACGGCATAGCCCACCCGCACCAATGAATGGGACGATTTTGATAGACTTACATATGCCTTGAGGGGCTTCTTTTCATATCGTATGCCGCGAGCAATTACTCTCGTGAATGCACCGAACCCGCGGAGGGTTTCAATCGATGGTTGTATGGGAGGCATAGATGCCTCGGTCTCCGGTGGGAATGCTTCTATTTTTCGCTGCTAACCGAAAGCTTTTTTCTGCCTGCGGCACGCCTACGATTGATTATTTTTCGCCCGTTTTTCGTTGCCATTCGCGCACGAAATCCATGTGTGTTTTTTCTTTTTCGTTTGTGTGGCTGATATGTCCGCTTCATATACGTTGACTCTCGATTCTGTTTTATTGATTTTCTTACTGTAAATATAAGTTACAAAATTAATGATGTACAAACAAGAACACTTGTTAACCGATTTTCCTTTTACTTTCTTTTGGGAAAAGAAAAGTGTGCGTTTTGTAAAAATTCCTCTTGCATGCTTCCCTCAATGATGCTATAATGAAACCCGTTCGATAAGCTAAAACTTTCTGTTGACAACTTGTGGAAAAGTGATCGACGGTCTTTTTTTATTAGCGGGCGCGTTTTTCGACAGCTTATCCTTTCGAGCTAGACCGTGCCTGTTTTTATGTTGACAATGATCTGTGCACATTTTTGTGGATAACCTGTGCGCAGTGGATAACTTGCTTTTGGGAGAGTATATGACCTTACCCGCTCAAACCGATCATTTGGAAGATAGTGGGCTTCTTGCACATCAAATATGGGAACAATGCCTTATCATTATCAAAGAGAAAATTTCAACCTTAAGTTATAAAACATGGTTCCAGCCTATTGTACCAATTCGTCTGGATGGAAACTTGTTGACTGTTCAGGTTCCTAGTCAGTTTTTTTATGATTGGTTAGAAGAACATTACAGCGCCTTAATTCGAGGTACCATCACAGCTGTTTTGGGAGAGACCGCAAAGTTCTTTTATTTAGTTACTACCGAAGACGATACCTCGACTTCTCTGCCGACAGCGAGTGTTGATCCCTCTCTCACAGTTCTTGAACCATCTCGAACTCCATTCACGCCTCATGTCCCTTTGCGAGCCGAAAACGTTCAATCGATTCGAAACAATTTAAACCCGCGTTATACCTTTGAAAATTTTATCAAAGGTGATTGCAACCAGTTGGCCCGTGCCGCTGCTTTGGCGGTGGCAAACAATCCCGGAGGTACTTCTTTTAATCCACTTGTTTTATATGGCGGCACCGGTCTAGGTAAGACTCATTTAATGCATGCCCTTGGAAATCATGCTGCAACCAATGGGAAAGCAAAACGCATTGCATACGTTTCGAGCGAGAAGTTTACCGTGGATTTTGTCGAAGCCATTCAGGGGGACAAGGTAACAGAATTTTCTTCTTTTTATCGCAGTATGGACTTGTTAATTGTTGATGACATTCAGTTTTTTTCCGGAAAAGAAAAAACACAGGATAATTTTTTCCATACCTTTAACACGCTTTATCAGACCGGAAAACAGATCATCCTTTCTTCGGACGTACCACCCAAAGAACTGCGAGGGCTGGATGAACGCTTAATCTCAAGATTTCAATGCGGTCTCACAGCCGACATTCAGCCACCGGACCTTGAAACACGCATTGCCATTCTTCAAAAGAAGAGCGAGGAAAACTCTCTTGATTTACCCTCCAATGTTATTGATTTTATTGCTGCCAACGTTACAAAAAACATTCGGGAACTTGAGGGATGTCTTATAAGTTTATTTGCCAGAGCCTCACTGGAAAACCGTGATATTGGTATCGAACTTGCTAAAGATGTTTTACGCGTTATTGTGAACGACATTCGTACACCGGTCAGTATTGAACAAATTCAAAAAATAGTATGTGAGTATTTTGATATTCCTGTCGATCTTCTGCGCGCAAAAACACGTCGTCAGGAAATTGTTCTTGCCAGGCAAATAGCAATGTTTATAGCGAAAGAAATGACCAATTCTTCATTGAAAACTATTGGTCTGCATTTTGGGGGAAGGGACCATAGTACGGTTATTCATGCGTGCCAAGCTGTTGAGGAGTTTTTTAAATCCGATAATATCTATAAACATCATTTAGAACAAATCCGACGGAAAATTGAAATGGGTTCTTAGTGTGATATATCTCTGTGAATAACAGGCGCGTGATTGTTCTTTACCTGTTATTATTTTTTTAATTAGCCGAGATATTTTCCTTTTCTTTTTCATTATGTGTATATATCCCATCTTATAAACAGTCTATACACACAAAAAAATTCTTTTTGATCCGGTTTTCTTGATGGATTACAAAATTTTTTATTTTATCCACCTTATACACAAGATTATAATAACACTTCTTATCCTTTTAAAAAAACATATATTATTATTATTCTATATTTATTGTGTCTCGTTGAAAATTTTGGTAAATTCACACAAAACAGAATGTAAAGATTGAGAGGAGTTATCGGAATGAAATTTACTGTTGAAAGCAGTGAACTCCAAAAATCACTTATGAAAATCAGCGGTGTTGTTCCATCGAAATCAACACTTCCGATACTTGAGAATATTCTCTTTTCGCTCTCTGGTAATACTCTTAAGATTATTGCGACAGATTTAGAAATTTCTATGTTGGCAATAGTGGAAGTAAGGGGGAGCGAAGATGGTTCTATCGCTGTTCCGGCAAAACGTGTTATGGATACACTACGGGCATTGCCGGAAACACAGCTTATTTTCTATGCAGATACCATATCATTTAAAATCCGCATGATTACAGAAAATGGGGAATATAATCTTATCGGAGAATCAAACCAAGATTATCCAATTGTTCCGGAATTTAAAGGTGAAAGTGAAATTGTTTTTGAAGGCGCACTTATTGCCTCTATGATTTCTAAGACAATTTTTTCCGTAAGTACAGACGAATTACGTCCTGCAATGACTGGACTGCTTCTTCAATTCAAAAATAAGGAGATGAGCGCTGTAGCAACAGACGGTCATCGCCTCGTTCGAGTTATTTATTCTAATATTCAACAGGCAAGACCGCACAAAGACATTATTGTTCCATCGAAAGCACTACTTCTTGTTTCTAAAGCCATTGAAAGTGGAACAAATACGCTTTCCGTAAACACAACCCATATTAAATTTTCATTTAAGAATTTCACTTTAACTTCAAGATTAATTGAGGAAAGTTATCCGAACTACGAAAGTGTAATTCCATTAGATAACGATAAAAAATTATCCATTGATCGAAACGCTCTTTTAGCTTCAGTAAAAAGAGTTTCTCTCTATTCAAGCAATACAACACACCAGGTTCGGTTCTCTATGAAGAAGAACGAACTCAAAATGACAGCCGAAGATATTGATTTCGGCGGTGAAGCACGCGAGCGAATTACGTGTAATTATACAGCGGATGATTTAGAAATCGGATTCAATGCGACCTATCTTATTGATATCCTTTCTCACATTGATTCGGACGAGGTCGTCTTTAGTTTCAGCAGTTCTGTAAAAGCTGCGATCATTACACCGGCAACCTTGAAAGAGCATGAAGATGTATTGATGTTGGTTATGCCTATGCGACTCAATGTCTAATTCTATATCGCGGAGTCTTGGCGGTAAAGCAGATAGCCCCAGTTCCTTTTCAGGATGGGGCTATCGTGTTGTAAACAAGGCGATCTTAGGTTGAAAGTACAACACCTTTCATTAGAGAGTTTTCGAAATCATCGCATGACAACTATTCAGTGTTCTCCCGGCATGAATCTTTTTTTGGGAAATAATGGAGAGGGGAAGACAAATGTGTTGGAGGGAATATCGTATTTGTGTCTTTCTAAAAGCTTTTATGGCGCCAAGGATGTTTCCGTTTTGAAAGTAGAACAGCCGCGCTTTATTGTCTCGGGGAGCATTCTTTCTGAGGGCGGCGTAGAATACGGTGTCAGGGTTGAGTATAACAGAGAGCCGAATCAGAAAAGCCTTACGGTCAATAAAGCAAAAATTGAAAGAGCCTCGTCTTTTATCGGTCAATTTCCCGTTGTCGTTCTTTCACCCGAACAGAGCTCGATAACATTTGGCTCTCCGTCGGATCGCAGACGGTTTGTTGATTTTGTCGTTTCACAATCCAGCAAGACATATCTAGAAAGTTTGCTTGAGTACCGGCATATCCTCAAGCAGCGGAACAAAATATTATCAGACATACTTACCCTGCGAAACGATGAATCCAACGCCCTTGAACCCTGGAACGAAAGTCTTGTTCGTGTCGGCACACGTGTCATAAAAAAACGGTTTGAATTTATCGATGCTTTTCAAGACATCATGGTGAATTCATATACCCGCCTTGCAGGAAACGAAGAGATGCCTGAAATGACATATGCTCCGTCGTTTCTTTCGGAAGGGGGGAGAATAGAAACAATCGCAGAAAAATTCATGCAAGCACTGAACGAGCGATTGTCTGATGAGCGCAGGACAGGCTATTCGCTTGTCGGTCCTCATCGGGACGAATTTGTTTTTCAGATGAATGGTCTGAATATACGATCCTATGCTTCACAGGGGCAGCATAAAACACTGCTCGTTGCATTGAAATTGGCCGAATTTGTCTACCTTAAAGAGCGATGCAACGAAACCCCCATTCTGCTCCTCGACGATGTTTTCAGCGAACTCGATATACAGCGATCGAAGCGGCTGATAGAAATTGCATCAGACTGCGGCCAGCTGTTTATTACTGCGACAGACGAGCGTACGCTTCAATGGTCCCCGCTTGCCTCTGCCGTGCCGAAAAAATTTTATGTAAGACAAGGAACCATCGAACATGTCGAAAATGCGACACCCATCCATTGAACCGTTAGGTGCAGCGCTTGATGATCTGGTCCATGGATTGGGGATTAGGGAAAAACTGCAAGAATATGATGCCGTGGTGTATTGGGAACAAGCTGTAGGAGTACAAATTGCAAAAATGACAACCGCAACCAGAATTACCCAGGGGACGTTGTTTGTGCAGGTAAAAACGAGCACATGGAGAAACGAATTGACACTTCGAAAAAAGGAAATCATCGCGAAATTGAATACGTTTGTCGGGGCCGACATAGTAAAAGATATAAGGTTTCATTAGTACCAGCGAAATTAAAATGGAAGCAACGTGAAAGAAGACAAAAACAAGCAGACGAATAAAAAGAACAGTACCACGGGGGAGTACACAGCAGACGATATTACCGTCCTGAAAGGACTGGATGCCGTCCGACGTCGCCCCGCGATGTATATTGGAGATGTCAGCGCACGCGGTCTCCACCACCTGGTTTATGAGGTTGTGGACAACTCTATTGACGAGGCGCTTGCAGGATATTGTAAAAACATTGACGTCATCATCAATAGCGACGGCTCGGTATCCGTTGAAGATGACGGACGAGGCATTCCCACTGGCATCCAGTCCGAGGAGAAGCGATCTGCTCTCGAAGTTGTGATGACGGTGCTCCATGCCGGTGGCAAATTTGATAAGAATACGTATAAAGTATCAGGCGGTCTTCATGGTGTCGGTGTCTCGGTTGTGAACGCACTCAGCGAGTGGTTAGAAGTAGAGACTTACCGTGATGGGAACAAGTTTTTTCAAAAATATAAAAAGGGCAACCCTGTTGCACCCGTAAAAATGATCGGCAAAGCGGAACGGGGCAAAACCGGTACAAAAGTCACTTTTATGCCGGATGGAACAATTTTTAAGAATCGCGCTTATAAATTTGAAACGCTTGCAGAACGTCTGCGCGAACTTGCGTTCCTAAATTCGGATGTTCTTTTGAATATTAAAGATACACGGCCTAAATCAACAGAGGAGGAAAGCTTCCACTTTAAAGGCGGCATTGTGGAGTTTGTAAAATATATTGATTCTACGCGCCCATCCATTATGAAGAAAGTAATGTATGCGAAGGGTGAAGCAGAAGACGAGAACGGACGTATTGTTGAGGTAGAGATTTCATTCCAGTATAATGACCAATACAACGAAAACGTTTTTTCCTATGTCAACAATATCAACACTCACGAAGGCGGTACGCATCTCGTGGGATTCCGCACCGCACTGACGCGAACATTAAACAATTATGCATCAAAGGCCGGCCTGGTGAAAGAAGGCGGCGTGCAGCTGACAGGCGATGATTTCCGGGAAGGATTGACCGCTGTGATCAGTGCGAAAGTTCCAGAGCCGCAATTTGAAGGCCAGACAAAAACAAAGCTTGGTAACAGCGAATTGAAAAGTATCGTTGAATCAATTTTTGGCCCGGCTCTTTCCGACTGGCTGGAAGAAAATTCCCCGGACGGAAAACGTATCATTGACAAGTGTCTACGCGCCGCGGAAGCACGGGAAGCCGCACGGAAAGCGCGCGATCTGACACGGCGTAAAAATGCCTTTGATGGGGGCGGCTTACCGGGAAAACTTGCCGACTGTTCAATCAACGATCCGGAACATTGCGAAATCTATGTTGTCGAAGGTGATTCCGCTGGAGGCAGCGCCAAACAGGGGCGTGATCGGCGGTTCCAGGCAATTCTTCCCTTAAAGGGGAAAATATTAAACGTTGAAAAAGCGCGTATTCATAAAATTTTAGAAAACGATGAAATTCGAGCTATCTTTACAGCCATTGGTGCCGGCATGGGGGAAACGTTCGACGCAAGCAAAATTCGGTATGGAAAAATTATCATCATGTGTGACGCAGACGTTGACGGATCACATATCCGAACACTGCTCCTGACACTGTTCTTCCGGTATATGAAAGAAATTATTGAGCTGGGACACCTATACATTGCACAGCCACCGTTGTACAAGGTGAAAAAAGGGAAGCAGGAGTTCTACGCTTTTGATGAGGATGAGCGTGACGATATTCTCAAGCGCCTCCGGAGTGAGAAAAAGGGGAAGGCAGAAAAAGAGATAGAAGAAGAGGAAATACTCGCCGTGAACGAGGAGGGCGTCATGATCAAAGAGGGGGGTGTGGCGATCTCTCGATTTAAGGGTCTGGGCGAGATGAACCCGGAACAATTATGGTCTACAACAATGAATCCGGATACGCGGACGATTCTTCAAGTGACTATAGAAAACGCCGCAGATGCTGACCGTACATTTTCTATCCTTATGGGGGATGAAGTTGAGCCCCGCAGGGACTTCATTGAAAAGAATGCTAAGTACGTGAGAAATTTGGATGTCTGATCGGATTCGTACTGTTGTTATCAATTATCAAACGCCGGATCTGTTACAAGTCGCCGTGGAGTCATTTCGCACATGGTATCAGCATGCGCCCCTATTAATCGTAGACAACGGATCAAAGGACAATTCGAGAGAATTGATTGAACGAATGCGAACAATTGCGCCACGGCAAACAGACGTCTTATTGCTAGACTCAAACATCTATCATGGCCCTGCAATGGATCGGGCGATGCAAAAGGTCAAAGAGGAGTATGTTTTTTTTCTTGATTCAGACACTGAAACACAACGGGGCGGTTTTCTTGAAGCTCTGCAGACAGAACTAGATTCTTCTCCGTCGACATATGCCCTGGGTCGGTATCTGACGGTGAATAAACGAGGATTTCAGGTGAGCACCGGTGTAGACGTACTGGCACCCGCATATATGATGATCCGGCGGAACATGTATTTCGCGCTTCCACCGTTTGAACACCATGGTTTGCCGATCTTGAAAAATATTCTGGTAGCTCAGCAGAGAGGGTATAGCATCCAGAGGTTCCCCATTGAAGAATATATTGATCATCGCTGGCGCGGCACATCATCAAGATTTGGGTACGGTCTAGGGTGGCGTGGAAAAATAGATTTTGTTCTAAATAAAATCGGATTATAATAATCACAAGGAAGTATAGACGAAGATAAGCAATGGCGACAACAAGCGAAAAAATTATTCCGGTAGACATTGAAGACGAAATGAAGGGATCGTACATCGATTATTCGATGTCCGTGATCGTTGCGCGCGCGCTTCCCGATATTCGTGACGGTTTGAAGCCGGTCCATCGCCGTGTGCTGTTCGGAATGCAAGGTCTTGGCCTGGCCAGCAACCGTGCATATAAAAAGAGTGCGCGTATCGTTGGCGAAGTGCTTGGAAAATACCATCCTCATGGCGACACAGCAGTATACGATACGATGGTCCGCATGGCGCAGGATTTCTCCATGCGGTATATGCTGGTGGATGGCCAGGGGAACTTCGGTTCGGTCGACGGCGATTCGCCAGCAGCAATGCGCTATACCGAGGCCCGCCTGACCCGTGTCGCAGAAGAAATGCTGCAAGACCTCGAGAAGAATACCGTCGATTTTGCCCCAAATTTTGACGATACATTGGAAGAACCGATGGTTCTTCCAGCGCTTATTCCAAACCTGCTGTGCAATGGTGCAAGCGGTATCGCTGTCGGCATGGCAACAAACATACCGCCGCATAATTTACGCGAAGTCATAGATGGCTGCATTGCCTACGTCAGCGATTCGGCGATCACCAGCGAAAAACTCATGAAGCACATTCTTGCGCCCGATTTTCCTACAGGCGGCATCATCTATGGGTACGAAGGCGTGAAAGACGCTTACACTACCGGCCGGGGTAAAATTGTAGTACGCGCCCGCGCGAGCATTGAGACAGGTAAAGGAGACCGTCAACGAATTATTGTCACCGAGTTACCGTACCAGGTGAACAAAGCTTCCCTTATCGAAAAAATTGCGGATCTGGTCACCGATAAAAAACTAGAAGATATTTCTGATGTGCGAGATGAATCTGACCGCGATGGACTACGGATGGTGATCGAACTGAAACGTGAGGCAAACGCAGAAGTTGTGCTGAATAATCTGTTCAAGCATACGCCGATGCAGACGACCTTTGGTGTTATTTTACTTGCACTCGTCGACGGCCGTCCGCAGGTATTGCAATTGCGCGAGTTCATCAAGCATTTTATCGAACACCGCAATGTCGTGATTGTCCGCCGGACAAAGTTCGACCTCGATGAAGCAGAGAAGAGGGCGCATATCCTCGAAGGGTACATCATCGCGCTCGACAACATCGACGAAGTGATCGCTCTCATTAAAAAGTCCAAAGATGTTGAAAGCGCCAAGCTTGGGTTGATGAAGAAATTCAAGCTCTCCGATATTCAGGCCAAGGCAATTCTGGACATGCGACTCCAGCGATTGACCGGTCTCGAGCGTAAAAAAGTAGAAGATGAATACCGCGAAACCATTAAACTCATTGAGAGACTTAAAACCATCCTGAAGAGCAAGCAGCTTCAGCTGAAAATCATCGAAGAGGAACTCCAGTCCATAAAAGTAAAGTATGGCGACGACCGACGTACCGAAATCGTTTATAAAGCGGAAGAATTTAACATTGAGGATATAATCGCTGAAGAGGAAGTGGTCGTGACTATCAGCCACGGAGGTTTCATTAAACGGTTTCCCGTCTCGGGGTATCGCCGTCAAACACGCGGCGGTAAAGGGGTCACCGGGGCGGCCACACGCGAAGATGATTTTGTAGCGCATATGTTTGTTGCCAGCACACATGAATATGTACTCATCTTTACCGACAAAGGGCGGTGTCATTGGCTGAAGGTCTTCGAGATCCCCGAGGGAGGAAAAACCACAAAAGGGAAATCGATCAATAACTTAATTTCAAAAGATCCCATCGAAAACATTGCATCGTTTATCGCCGTGAAAGAGTTTGACGATCATCATTTTGTGTTTATGTTCACCGAGCAGGGATTGGTCAAGAAGGTCGTACTCTCAGAGTTCAGCAACCCACGACGCAGCGGAATCGTCGCAGCAAATCTGAAGAAAGGGGACAGGTTAACCGACGTAAAGCTAACCGACGGAACGCAGGATATTGTTGTCGGGACTCACAACGGATTGGCGATCCGCTTCCAAGAAAATGAAATTCGTCCGATGGGACGGGCTGCATCAGGAGTGCGCGGAATTCGCCTTGGCAAGGGGGACAAAGTAGTGGGAGCAGTGAATTTGCGGCGCAAAGGAACGACAATCCTTGTTACCACTCAGAGAGGATTTGGCAAGCGCAGCGAGGAAGGCGAATACCGCATCAGTCATCGCGGCGGTAAAGGAGTCTTTACGGTGAGGACATCCGAAAAGACCGGTAAGATGGTTGCCATTAAAGAAGCGAACGAAACAGATGATGTTGTGATTGTAACAAGCGAGGGAATGATCATCCGGCAGCATGCCTCTAATATACGCATTGCCGGCCGCAATACGCAGGGAGTTCGTCTCATTCGCCTGAATGAAGGTGATTCGGTTGCCGACGTGGCCGCGGTCGTTGCGGAAGAGGAAGAGGAAAAGCAGATTGCCGAGCAAGAGAAAAGGCTGACCAACGGAAAACCCCCGTCAAAGCCGATCCAAGAAACAATGCCGGAAAGAAAGCAGGAAGATTCCACTGTTCAAAGAACTATAGAACCAGACAGCTCCGGAAAGAAAGAAAAAGCGGTGAAGAAGAAACCGGAGAAAAAACAAAACAAGAAAAAGAAGTAGCTCTCTTAACAAAAAGGAGGATCAAAATTCTGATCCTCCTTTTGTGCATTTGCCAGGAAGAAGGGATGACTCATTGCACCCCTCAGCAATGTTTCCGTTGTTACCTCAATAAAATCATTTTTCGCAGCTGTATTGCACGGTTGCTTTGTAACTGATAGAAATATACGCCGCTGGCGAGACTTCGAGCATCGAACGTCACCTGATAATTTCCAACCGTCTGATATGTGTTGACCAGCGTCAGCATTTCCTGACCGAGGATATTGAACACCTTTAACGAGACGATGCCGGGGCGTAGAATTGCGTAATGAATAACAGTTGTTGGGTTGAATGGATTTGGATAATTTTGGCTCAAAGAAAATTGTACCGGTTGGTCTACTGAACCCCGAGAAACACCTGTTGTCGAGGTGATTGAAAAATCGGCCGCTGCCGTTATTGGGGCGGCGGCATTTGTGGTTGAATAAGCGATCGTCACAGTTAGCGACGCGGATTCATTAGAGCCTAAATTATCCACTGATACCGAGTATGATCCAGGTGCAAGCCCATCAATCGTATATGCACCCGCGATGCCGGTAATAGCATAGCCTGCGATCCGATTATTTTTCATTGCATAGACAATCGCGCCCTGCACTGCCATTGCATTCGTAGTGCGCACCATACCGCTGATGCCGGTATAGCCGTTTGCAGAAACAGGAAGCTGATGGACATAGATAGTAATACCTTCAACAGTGTTGCCATTCACAATAACTTTGGAAGCCTTCTTCCAATGAGTATTGGCAGTATCATTAGAATAATAAGCTGGGGCATAGATGCCGAGAGGCAGTGCAAAGACAAAGTATGAACCGGGAGGAAGCTGGTCTAATGTATAAGCTCCGAGAGAATCTGTATCGACGATATACGTACGGGACCCCTTAAATTGATCTGCCGCGCTCCATCTGTCTCGAGAAGCAATAATGCGCGCCGGTACTCCAACACCACTGGATGAGTCTGTCACATTTCCTTTAATAGCGCCGAGGACAACAGGAGGAAGCGGTGCAAGCGTAAAGTTGATACCCGTGGTATTCTGTTGAACCGAAATTTGTGTTGCCAGGAGTAGGCTGGATTGTTCCTGATAATATTCAGACTCATATCCCTGTGCTTTGGCAAAGGCTATGTAGGTTCCAACAGGCACCGATGCCGTGTAATTTCCGGCCGAATCAACCCGCACATGTATAACGTGTTGCGAATTTCCGTCTAATTTGCAATCAGATATGTTGGCATTCACATCGAAATATTTTCGGAAATCATCAATAGTATTATTTGTATTCAGGGCAAAATCGGCCAGCACGAAGAAAACGTCGGCCTTCTTTATAGCAACACCAAGTGTGTCTGAAACTGAACCAGAAATTGTCAGTTTCGGTCGCGTAGAAGCACCACCGCGCAAAATAAAGCTTGCAATAGAAACTGCCGACGTATCGACAAAGATCACATTAGCCAATGAAGCAGTTGGTTGACCATCGTACCATTGGCTTCGATATTGCCTGGAAGGAGAAATTGCATGAAGCTTGTATTTTCCGGGATCAACACCAGTAATACGATAGTTACCAGATGCATCTGTGATCGCCCAGAACAAAAATCCCCCTTCACCCTGAAAGTCATTAAAATTGCCGTTGCCATCATGTCCATCTGGTTGATTTACGGACGTCAATTCTGTTTTGAGTAATTCAACAACAACTCCTTTAATTCCCGTATTCAGCGTGTCTGTTACTTTCCCCTGAACAATTCCGTTGCCACCAGTGACGGTAACCGTAAATCGCCGTATTGCAACTCCGCCTTTTGTTGAACGTGCAATTACCGTCAATAAATACCATCCCTTTGAAGTGGGAGTAAAGGTAAGAAGGCCGGTTGCCGAGTCAACAACTAAAGATCTCATAGGCATGATGAAATTCATGGTGGGTGGCGGAGCCAGGTAATATACAATCGCAGTTGAATCATTAGAGACAGCTTTGGCAGTATAGGCATAAACAACGCCCACCTGTCCTGTTAATGGAGGCTGTGACACAAATTTTATTTGATCTACCGTCAGAGGGTTGGGTGGGTCAACTTGTGCGAATAATGCTCCGCTCAAAAAGAGCGTGGACAATAAAAAACCGTACCAGAGTTTCATAAATCCTCCCAAAGAGTAAGGTGAATAGCAAGATGTCTGTATTTTTTCAAGAAAATAACGCAATCTATATGCCATAAAAAATGGTTGGAAATTCGATAAAACGACGGGAAAGATTTTAGAAAGTGCAAAGGATGCACTACAATGCAAAGCTTGCACTGCTTTCTCGTTGTTCTCCAGATTAAAATCGCTTTTTGATGAGTCCTTTGAGCGCATCTTCGGCTTTCTTCTTTACTTCATCGGCCTTCTTGTTGACCTCATCAGTTTTTTTGCGTTTTTCCTGTTCGATGCGATCCTCAATTTCTTTCTTCTTTGCTTCGACCACAGCAAGCTTTTCATTTGCCTGCTTCTCGTAGTCCCTTACCTTGCCCATGACCATTTCACGTTTTTCATTATAGAGCTTTTCTACTTCGGAACGTTTCGCAGCAATTTGTGCGTTCAGTTTATTCCGGAGATCGTTTTGGATCTTTGCGACTTCATCGCCGATCACCTGTTTGGTTCGGCTGGTGAGCATGTCGTCCAAATCGGTTGCGAAGGCGACATCGAATTTGTCTTCGTTCCGCCACATCCTGAGGTCCACATGGAACCCTTTTATGGAAGCAAGGACGTCACGAACAATGCGTTCCACGAGGCCGCTGGGATTCCGGTCAAAGGCAAGGGTCATATTACTGACCGTGATCTTCGCGTGAGAATCGAAATGATTTCCCGGGACTTCAACCGTGATCGATGCATCCGCAGAGGCCTTGGTAACCGTTGACGGAAGGAAATCCGAACGGCCTAACGACATCTTATCAACAGGCAGACCGGTCAACAGAGCTTTGTAATTATCGACGGCAAGTTCCTTCCGTCGATCGAAGGATGCACCCAGAGCAAGCGTTGTTATTCCGCCTTTGGTCGCAGACAGATCGACCGTTATGGGAAAACCGGTGATACGTTGATCATTCGAAACGTTGAGAATTTCACCTTTTGCATAGAAGTATTGCGGATCCTGAGCTTTGTCGGTACCACCGGAGATCAAAATCTTTTTGACCCAGAATTTTGGATACGAACGCTCCACAGGGAAATAAATGTTTTGTCCCATCAAGCGCTTCGTTTTTTCCAGAGGCGGTTTATCGGAAGAGTTATGGATTTTGCTCTTTGCCATTTCCACATAACCAAGATATTCGTATGCTTTCTGTAGCATATCTTTTCCCATGACCATCTCAGCAATGCCTTTCATCGAGACGTCGGGCAAATGTGCCAGGTTTATAACATTGCGGAAATCCTGTTTAGCAAGATCGTCGAGACCTTGAAACGATCCACTGAACTTGTTCACAGCAGCGGTTAAAGATGCTGTTTGGCCATTGAACGACGCTTTCACCTCATTTGCGCTGTTGAGAATACCTTTGGCGTTGTTCAACGCATCGTTGGCGGCGTTCAAATCTTTAATATTACCGAGATTGATAGCGTTCGCCCTGGTTTCGATGTCGGCCAGTTTTGTTTTCGCGTTGTCTATTTCCACAAGCGAGTTCTGCCACTGAACACTCGCATCATTGATCTGAATTTTCAGTGAATCGATACGGCGAACCGTCGCAAGATTCTGCGGATTCAACAAACTGTCTGTGTTCAGCTCGCGCTTGATTTTGTCAAGGTCAAACGATACTGCAGGTTTTGATTCCTGTGGTGCCAGAGCCGGTTTCGCCTGTTCTGTTAATGGCGGAGGGGAAGAGGGGGGCTTGCCTGTGGAATCGGCAGCAAGCTGCTTCGTTGGAGCCGGTGTCTCATCCTTTGGTTTGGGGAGAGAACCGTCCGTGGTCCGCTTGGTACCGAGGATGAGGTTATTCATCTCCATCGTTTCAATGATATACTTGCCGCGCAGAAGCTGGCCAAAGTTCAGCGCGAACTTTACCTTACCCGTTTCAAAGAGATTCTTCCAACCATCGTTTGGATTGGCAACCTGTATGCGAGAAAGTTCAACGCCGATCGGAACCAGCGTCAGGCGCAGGTGATCAATTTCTACTTTTGCACCAACGACCTTCTCGCCGGCGTACTCAAGTCCGGATTCTACCCAGCTGTCGATGAATAGATAGACAACGAGAGAAACGAACACAACGGGAACGAGGACGAAATACACAAATTTCTTTCTCATGTCAGGCTCCCCATATTTCGGATGCGTTTGTACCATTGTATTAGAGAGCTTCTATTCAGAATCTGGTAGATTTTGAGTTTTTGCATTCGAACGCCGAGGGTTGAGCGGTATGCGACAACGAATTTCTTCATTCCGAAATAGATCGGCGTGAAGAGAATCAGTGCGCTGACAAAACTTCCCATCACCACGGTGTTGTTAAAACGCGTCAGAGGCGCGACAGGTGCGTTGTAAAGCGTGGTCCAAAGCCCCTTCAGAGAGCCGGCATCGACCAGGAGCAGATATCCGAACCTGTGAAACAGCGGATCGAAGATATAGGCAACAAGAGCAAAGAGACCGAGAGAGAATGTCGCCGCCGAAAGATTCACATCCAAAATGAGAATGATAAGCCACACAAGCGCTCCCTGGAGTGTGAACATAGGGGATAGTCCAATAATAGCGCCGAGCGCAAAGCCACCGGCCACCTGCGCAGGGGTTTGTCCTTCGCGTAGAATTTTGATAAAGTTGACAACGAGTTTAAGCCAGATCATATGAAAAGTCCTTCAATTAATTCGTTGTGATGGATACTGTAAGATACTCTTTCGGACCGTTTCTTTCAAGCAGAACACCAGAAAAAGGGATCACTTTTTTTGAAACAAGAAAATATATTCGTGTTTAAACACATAAAATCCACCGACGAGCGCACGGTACCGCCAGAGTTCTTCTTGACTCCGCTTTCCTTTTGTCTGATTAAAATTCTTAACGATGATGGATTTGAGCTTGAAGCCGTGCTTCAGTGTTTCCTGCATAGCTAAAAAGCCCAGCGGAATCCATTCACGTTCGCTGTATTTATCGCCAATAACAACCACAAGATAGTGGCCGGCATCAAGAACGGAACCGACGTTCTTGACAATCCTTCCAAAGGATAAGAGAAATCCATCTAAGGAACCTGCGTTGGATAGATCGTGTTTATTCTTACTGAAATGAATAATATCCCAGTATGGCGGATGAAGAAGTGCGAACTGGACGGACGGAATACCAAGGGAAGACAACAGATGGGGCAGATCCAGTTGCGTACTGTCGGCTACGACAACCCCTGTGTGTATGCCGAAGGGATTGCGTTCTCCAGAAAGTCTTTTACGAGTTTTTCGAGCAACCGAGGGCTGCAGTTCTATTCCGATTCCGTTACGTCCCAGCTTCCGGCACTCAATTAATGTTGTGCCGCTTCCTAAAAAAGGGTCCAACACCCAATCACCCGGTTTTGTGTATCGCCGGAGAAGCTGGCTGGGAATCTGAGGAATAAAGTTACCCCAGTATCCAGCGGTGTGGCTTCCGGATTTATCCCTTTTGTCGAAGATCCAGAGGCTGTCTGTCAGAATATCGCTGTATTCTTTCCAGCGATTGAGATTCAGGTCGTTCAGCTTTCCGGTTTTCACTTCGGTTAGGCCCTTCAAGAGGCGCCGGATATAATAGCGAGTCCGTTCAAGTGTGCGCGCGTCCAGTATCTGCTGAAGTTCCAAGAGAACATGCTCTGTTTTCTGCCCCCGTTTTTGACATGCAAGTGTTGGAATTAATGAAGAAATGCGTTGCTTAATAGTAGAGAGATTCTTTTCGGCGAGCAGAAGGCGTAATTTGTCAGGCGTGGTTCGTTTCATTGCCAGCTAATGTACGAATGAAGCACATGAAAAGCCATGAAGAGAAAAGAAGAGAGAATGCTGCCCCACAAACAAGAAAGCTTGTGAGGCTGCGAAAACACAGGCTACACCTGAACAAACTTTGAACCCTTTGCTCCGCAAATAGGGCATTCCTCCGGTGGTTTTCCGAATTCAATGTGTCCGTACACTGGACAAAGGTAGAAGTCGGTCACGGTGAGATCTTTTCCCTGTTGTGCAGCTTCCAATGCAAGTTTGTACAATTTAGCATGCACCTGTTCGGCTTCTACGGCATACTTAAACATGCGCTTCGCTTTGTGGTTATCGGCTTCTGCCTGTTTGAGCATGGGGGGATACATTTCGGTGAACTCATACGTTTCACCGCCGATGGCTGCTTTAAGATTTTCTGCGGTGGTGCCGAGGCCGTCCAGCGCCTGAAAGTGCCCGCCTGCATGAATACGCTCGGCCTGCGCTGTTGTGCGGAACAGCCGCGCAATGTTCTTAAGCCCTTCCCGCTCCGCCTTTTCGGCAAATGCACTGTATTTCTGGAATGCCTGACTTTCGCCGGCAAACGCATCTTTAAGGTTTTCAACTGTCGTTGGCATAAATATTCCTTTGTGTGGTGATTGTTGATGGTGGAATGAAGCTGTGATGGCGATAAAGTAAGAGAATGTTCTGCTGTTCGCAAGAGAAGGGAACGGTTAATTTATTACAACACACCAGTTCTCATTCACTATTCCTTCGTTGCATGGCGCGGAGAGATTTTCTATATTCATCCACAAACTTTATGCGTTTTGCTATCATTTCTGATATTCACTCTAATCTCGAAGCGCTGACCAAGGCGTTTGAAATCATTGACCAGCGTTCGGTCGACGAGATCGTATGTCTGGGTGATGTGATTGGATATGGTGCCAATCCGAACGAATGCGTTGAGCTCATTCGTCAACGGTGCGGGATTGTTCTGAGAGGCAACCACGAACATGCCGTGCTCAACGCTGCCGAGACCGAACATTTTTCTGAGAACGCCCGCTCGGCAATCGTCTGGACGCGCAAACATCTTGCGGAAGAACATCTCGCTTACTTTCAGACCCTTCCTCTTTCTCAATCAAAAAACAATCTTCGATTTGTCCATGCTTCGCCATGCAATCCGGACGACTGGGAATATATCTTTGACGAGGATGCAGCGGCAAGTTCTTTTCCATGTTTTTCGGAAGCACTCGGCTTCATCGGTCATACACATATACCGGCAATATTTTCTACAGAAGGCGAGGTATTTTCTATTTCCAGGAGCGAACGATTTCTTATCAATGTAGGAAGCGTGGGGCAGCCGCGTGATCGGAATATTCACCTCAGCTTCGGTCTGTTTGACACCGATCTGTGGACGTATGAAAACATCCGCAGTGCCTACGATGTTGAAACAACAGTCTGGAAAATTTTGAACACGTCTTTACCATCCAAGCTTGGACACCGCCTACTCATGGGGGTGTAATGGACAGCGCGGCAGGAGTACTCAAGGGCTAGTTCAACCGTTCGTCGGGGACCATCCCGCGGTCTTTGGCATACTCGTACAGTATTTCTTCCAACATTTTTCTGCCGCGGTGCAGGCGCGAGCGCACTGTGCCAATAGGGCAATTCAAGAACTCTGCAATCTCGTCATAGGTGAGTCCTTCGATGTCGCAGAGAATAACCACTGTGCGGAAGTCTCCCGGCAGCGCCTGTAGCGCCCCGGTCACTTCATCGTTCAGCATATTGCTGTACATGTGTTTCTGAAGGTCGTTCGAATTCGTGCTGTCGTCTCGGATAGAGTCGTAAAAATTTTCGATATCATCATAGTCTACCATTCCCGGTTCACGTGTTTCTTTCCGATAGCGGTTGATATAGGAGTTCTTCATGATGCGGAAAAGCCAAGCTCGCATATTCGTTCCTTTCTCAAACTTATCCCAAAAACGGAACGCTTTCATGAAAGTTTCCTGCAGAAGGTCCTGAGCATCATCTTTACTTCCGGTGGTGCGCAGGGCAAAGTTGAGCAAAATATCTTTATGCGGAAAGGCTTCTGCTTTGAATTCTGCCTGCCGTTTTCGCAGCGCTCTCGATAATGCTGGATTTTGCTCTATGTCTTCCTTCTTCGGTTTCACATTATTTTTTCTGTTTCAAAAGCTGTTTGAGTTCTGCCATCGGAAACAAGCGATTCAATGCTATTAATTCTACATCAAGCTGTGCGCCATTCGCCGGGATTTCCTCCTCCAGCGCCGTGAATGGAGCGAGATCGCCAAGTTCCACAATCGTTGCGTAGTCTTCAAGCTGTCCTGTTTCCGGGTTGAGGCGTTTGTCGTACCACAAACCGACGTCAACATGAATGGCAGGAGTCTGTTCTGTTGCTTTCAAGAGGGCATTCCGGATGATAAGATCGCATCCCAGCTTCATATTGAAAGGAAGATCATCATACATCGCTGTCTCCACCTGATCGGTTTCACCAACAGCAAGAGCATAGAGCGTTGTCAACAGCGCGATACAATTCAGCTTGCGAAGAACATGCTTATTCGGATCGCCCTTCCATCCGCCGGATTCAATCAGTACGGTGCTGGTACCCCACTTCTGAATGTTATCTCCAAAGGCACGCGGCTCAAACGTATCATCCCACTTTGCAAGATGTCCTGGAATAAAGAGATTCAGTATCTGAGCTACTGTTGAAGCAACTCTTTTTGCTTTTATCCGTACCGGCGTATCCGTCCGAGCTTCGTCGGTCGCCGGAGCAAGGAGTGCTATCGCGGTGATTTTTCCGGTCGTACCGACGGTGAGCCTCGTATCCTGATCGTGAAGATTGAATCCATATTCGGGCCGATACGTTTCGCGGGCCTCCTTCAGGATTCGTGCTTCCGGCGTTTCCAGTGCCAGCGCATCACGATTCATATCGACGAGTTGTGCGGTACGGCGGGTAAACCGCTCAGCACCATCGGGGTTCAGCATTGGAATGATGAGCAGTTTGAGCTTCTCGCAGATGGTTTTCGCTACAACGTGATCTGGATTTTTTGCGAAGAAGTTAAAGATATCGGCCAAAGCCATTGTTGCCGTCGGTTCATCGCCATGCATTTGTGACCAGAGCATCACCTGCGTGGATCCACTCCCAACCGTATAGAGGGAGATCGGACGCCCTTCGCCGGAAGTTCCCAACACAGTTTTCGTATAGAAGCGCCGTGTTTCCAACGGCTGGAGCCATGTTAGCATTTCCGCCTGCGTAAAGCGACACAAAGTTATTCCCGGCACCTGAAATGACTCATATAAATCATAGAGCTCGCGGGCGAGGGTCGGTACCGTCGATTGAAAAAATGTTGTCATACCGGGAACTTTTTCCAATATCATGATATTGCAATAGTCTCTCTCTACAAGATAGCGCATTCTTCGGAGCTTTGCACCGTTTTTCTCATTGTTACTTAGAGAAGGATCAGAGGGACTACAGGAAAACGGGAGCACGGGTTGACATTCAGATGGTCATTCTTTATATTGGCCTCACGTGATTTTCTATTCTGACCACACACGTAAGGAGAAATTCAATGTCTGACATTTCATTAGACGCACTTGGCATGGTCGAAACCAAAGGCCTTGTCGGCTCTATCGAGGCAGCCGATGCAATGGTCAAGGCGGCTAAAGTAACACTCATCGGCAAAGAACAAATTGGCGGCGGATATGTGACCGTCATGGTGCGCGGCGATGTCGGTGCCGTGAAAGCAGCCACTGACGCCGGAGCAGCAGCGGCACAGCGTGTCGGCGAATTGGTTTCGGTGCATGTCATTCCGCGTCCGCACAGCGATGTGGAATTAATTCTCCCCAAGCGACCGGCACAAAAGTAATTGAATCTTATAAATCCCGGCGGGGGTAACCTCGGCCGGGATTTTCTGTCTTTGGACTTCAAACATGGTTGACTATGCACTCGGGTTGGTCGAAACCAAGGGACTTGTCGGCGCTATTGAGGCTGCTGACGCGATGGTGAAAACTGCCAATGTGATTCTCGTTGGCAAAGAAGTAACGGGCGGCGCGCTTGTAACAATCAAAGTCATTGGCGACACAGCGGCGGTGCGTTCAGCGGTGGAGGCCGGAGCGGCAGCCGCACAGCGGGTCGGAGAACTCGTTTCCCAGCATATTATTCCACGTCCGGCAGAAGGTATGGAAGAGTTGATTTTTGCAGGAAGCCCCCGCCAGCAGGAAGCGGTGGAAAGAATGCTCCGAGGAGAATCCGTACCGCAGGTTAGAATCCCTTCCCCTGCAGAAGAACCAACTTCGAAAGAGGAGAAAGAAGAAGCGCCGGAAGAAGAACCCTTCAGGATGCCGGAAGGATTAAGTCCCGAGCAGGAGGAATACTTTAAGCAGCTGGATGTTATGACGGTCCATGAGCTGCGAAAGACAGCCCGAAGTGTGGAAGGAATTTCCATCTACGGCAGGCAAATTTCCCGTGCCAATAAAAAGGAATTAATAGAAGAACTCCTGAGGGTAAAGGGAAAGAGGAAGTAGCGTCATTTTGGCGGAAAAATTATGTACAAAAACGGGCTGCCCGTTTGCATTTTATGTCTTCCTTAATATTCTCTTTCGCATCTTCTGCAGGAACAATTCAGGGAATGAAAACTTTTTCCCCATAGTGCCGAATTCTCTACTCTTCTGAAAATATATCTTAATAAACCACAATATTCATCCTCCGTTCAGCATAAGCACTGAAATATCCTAATGCACCACTGCTAATATTGGAGATCGGGTTTGCGGGAGAAGCCGCCTGCGGTCCGCCTCCCCCGCCAGCTTGGCGGGTTGTCCGGAAGAAATCGTACACGTTCTTATCGATTGTCTGAAGATGAATCAGCACATTGTCTCCTGTGCGCAAGGTATCCTCCTCTGCAAACAGAGTGACAGTCAAAGCGTTCCCGTCCTGGATACGGTCCTCGAACAGGAAAAGGTATTTTGTTACGATTCCGTTTCGCTCTTCGACAAAGCGATAGTAATTCTTGATGTTGGGCGGATCCTGAAAATACACATTGAGAACCTTCGACTTATTCCCCCCAAAGCTGAGATTCTGGATCCGCAATGAATCAATATAAACGGGTTCCGGCATCGTTGATACTGCCACATATTCTTTGCCGTCTGCAACAACCTTGAGAGTGTAGATTCTTCCCGGCTCGCCCGCGAGATTGTATGTTTTATAAGTTCCCGGTTCGCTCTCTGTCAATACTTCATTTTTCCCGCGATCATCGCTTACGACGACATCAGCACCGGTCACAGATGGAAACTCGTTCTTTTCATCAAAGTTTACCGTACGACAAATCCTGACGGTGCATGGATCTGTTCCGTCGGAGATGCTCCCTTCAATGACAATGTGCGGGTCAGACGAATTCAGGTCGATATCGATCACTTTCTCGCAAGAAACGAGAAGAATGCTCACCGTCATCAGAAATATAACCAGAGCTTTGTTGTGTCTATGGAGAGGTATTTTCATCATTAGAATTTAAAATTATATGTGACCGACGGAACAAATTTGAACAACGATGTCTGTACCGCTTGCGTTCTCGACGGATCGTTCGGATCTTCCTGGAATCGTATCATATACGCATTGTCCCGGCCGTACGCATTATAGAGTGAAAACGACCAGCTTGAATTTTCTCCCTGCCATGTCGCACCAATGTCAAGACGGTGGTAGGCAGGCATACGATATCCATTTCGTTCTGTATAATAATTTAGGACCTGCAGTGCTATCGGATATTTGCCGCTCGGGAATGTAACGGCATTCCCGGTATTATAGACCCACGTAGCTGAGAGAGTCCAGCTGTTCGAGAGTTGATACACGCCAACGATAGAAACATCATGCGTTCGATCCTGTCTTGCCGGATAGTAATTTCCATTATTCACACCGCCTACCGTCAGTTCAACGCGTGAAAGTGTGTATCCAATCCAGCCGTTCAAGCGTCCGTACCTTTTTTTAAAGAACAGTTCGATGCCGTACGCCCGCCCTTCTCCGTAAAGGAGCTGAGATTCGATATTTTCGTTAAAATTCAATTGAGCGCCATTTTTGTAATCGATCTCGTTCTGAAGAAATTTGTAATATATTTCCGTCGAGAACTCATAGGTGTTATCATCAAAATTCCGGAAATACCCGAGAGAGACCTGATCGGCGAGCCCCGGCTTCACATTGTTGCTGCTGGGAATCCACATATTGGTGGGATTACTGGTATTGGAATTGGAAAGAAGATGGAGATACTGCGCAGTTCTTGCATATGCGAGCTTCAGCGAACTTGACTCAGTAAGGAGATAATTAAGAGCAAACCGCGGTTCAAGTGTGAGATATGTTTTGAACACAGAACCGAAACGAAACGGCATGGAATCGACCATTGTGCCGGCATCATTGTACGTGTACGCAACACCGGGACCTATCATACTAAATGACGAAAGGCGCGCCCCGTACTCCGCGCTCAGAATGGGAAAAGGTTTATATTCATGCGAAAGATACAATGCATTTTCCCATGAATATTTGTTGCTGAGCTCCAGCTTGCTCGTCCTCGAAGTGTTCGTGGCGATGACTGTCCCGGGAACGATTGCATGATACACGGTATTCCATCCGAAGGATAGACGGTTCTCTGCATTGAGATAGTACTGGATGTCCTGTTTGAAATTATAATCCTCGATCTTGGAGTAGACCGCAATGATGTTTCCGGAGAAGTTGAGATCAACGGCATACTCATACATACTATAGATGAGAGATGTATTGGAGAACAGTTGATCACTGAAGAGGTGATTCCATCTGACCGTACCTGTCGTATTGCCCCAGTCGATACCGACTGTATTCCCCAGACCGAGGACATCTTCGCCGAAATATCCGGAAATATACAGCCGATCGTTTTCGCCCAGCTGCCAGTTTGTCTTTGCGTTGAGATCGTAGAAGTAGACTTTCGACTGCTTGACGGTGCTGTCGCCGGAAAGTTTTAGAAAGAGATCGGCATACGTTCTTCTGCCCGAAAGAGAGAAGGAAGCTTTCTCTTTTACAATCGGTCCTTCGATCGTCAGCCGCGATGCGATGAGTCCGATGCCTCCCTGTACGCCAAACTGTTTCTCATTTCCTTCCTTCATCTTGATATCGAGAACAGAGGAGAGGCGACCTCCATATTCCGCCGGCATCGCACCTTTATAGAGAGTAACATCTTTGATCGCATCAGAATTAAAGACCGAGAAGAATCCCAAGAAGTGAGAGGCACTGTAGACGGTAGCCTCATCGAGCAGAATCAGGTTCTGATCCGTTCCACCTCCGCGCACAAAGAATCCGCTATTCCCCTCGCCAGCCGGTTTAATGCCCGGGAGAAGCTGAACAGTCTTGAGAATATCCTTTTCCCCGAAGAGGACTGGAACGTTCTGGATGCCTTTGATATCAAGTTTGTCCACCCCCATCTGGATGCTTGTAACATTGTCGTCTTTCCGCTCTCCCGTGATCACCACTTCTTTCTGCTGCACACTTTTTTCGACGAGGCTGAAATTCAATTTCACATTCTGTGTGAGTGACAGCTGAAAAGTGCGGGGTTCATATCCCATGCACTGTACTGTGAGGGTATAGGAGCCCTCCCGGATTGTGAGGGAATAAAATCCGTACGCATTCGTTGAAGTACCGGTCTGCACAAGCTCTTTCACGAGGATTGCAGCACCAATCAGAGCTTCTCCAGTCTGAGAATCTTTTACATAGCCACTGACCGTGTATGTCATAGCATTATCCCCTGTCCACGCAAACGTATTGGGGACAAAGGCTAAGAGCCCAAGGAGAAATATCATGAAACGACGTATCATCGATTGTAAGGTATTATTCGAAAGATACAACAATTTCCAGCGTTCTGCATATCGGTGCAGACAGAAAAACTTCTGTGATGAAGCACATTCATAGAACAAACAATACCTAGAGGGAGAAGAAGGAGGAAAGAAGATCCAAACAGGATTTCTTTTTACGCAGGTTCGTCATCAACGAGTACAGGGATAAATGAGCCCGACGTAATGCATTTGTGCCGACCGTCTTTTTCTCCGGCTATGTTCATCAAGCATCAGCGGAGAACAACCTACATTCTGCCGAAGAATTCACATTGACATTGTCTTTACCACCCGCTAACTTGAGCCAAACATGAAAATGCAGGATGAACACTGAGCCGGGATATGCCATGGTGAAATATAGAAAGATGGTTTCTCTTCTTCTGCTCTGTACGAGCTTCCCAGCCCTTCTGTTTCCTCAATCGATAAAAGATAAACTGGAACAGGCGCTTCAACTTTTACCGCACCCTCAATCGGTCAGCGACTTTTCACCGATCCCCCATCTTTCCTCCTTGAATCAAGATTCCACATTGATCTGCTGGAGCTTCGCGACATCATCTTTCATAGAATCCGAAATGAAGCGGTTGGGCCGGGAACCGGTGCGGTTATCGGTGATGTTTCCGGTCTATTATGTTTTTATAGAAAAAACGAAACAATTTGTTCGATCTCATGGCACGTCACGGTTTGGTCCCGGAGATCTTTTTAGCGGCGTGCTTGACATCATGCAGCAGTACGGGTCGGTTCCGGTAGAGGCATATGAAGGGATAAAATCGGCACAGACTATATATAATCATAACGCCCTCTATGCAGAACTCGATTCCGTTATGAACCGTATAAAATTGATTGGCGACTGGAAAGAAGAACCGATTCTTGCGGAAGTGACCGCTCTTCTTAACGCATGTCTTGGTGTACCGCCTCAAAAATTCAGCTACAAAGGAAAGGAATATTCACCGAAAACGTTCGCTGCAGATATCGTGCGTCTTCCGCTGGACCATTACCTTTTTGTGACGTCGTTCCAGTACGCACCGTTCAATGAGTTCACGAAATTGAAGGTGCCCGATAACTGGAAACAGAATAACCGCTATTTCAATGTCCCGCTGGACGTGTTTTATCGTTCTCTGAGAGATGCAGTGATGCGCGGTTTTTCTGCCGCGATCGACATGGATAATTCAGAGGCAAGTTATCGAATTACCAAGCAGTACGCGTTTGTGCCGATATTCGAGGTGCCAAAAGATTCCATCACACAGCGAACGCGGGAACTGCAATTCCAATCTGGCGCAACGTCCGATGACCATCTTATGCATCTCATTGCCTATCAAGCCTGGGGTATGCAAGACTGGTTTCTTGCCAAAGATTCCTGGCGGACAGCATGGGAAGGAGCAAATCACGGCTATTTCTTCTTCCACGAATCCTACATCAAACTGAAAGTGCTCGCCTATCTTGTTCACCGTGAAGGTATTCCGGAAATCACGGCACTTCTTCCTGCCGCACCATAGTCGTTCATCCGATGAACAAGCCTATTCGCATACTGCTTGTGGATGATTACCCTATGGTACGTGCGGCACTTGTCCGCTGCCTCACCGAGGGAGGGTTTGAAGTAATGGAAGCAGACGAGGGGGTCGAAGCGTTGAACTGTCTCCATGCGTGTACACCGGATGCTATTATCTGCGATGTCTCCATGCCGCGTATGGATGGATTCCAACTCCGTGAGGTTCTGAAGGCAGATGAACGGCATCAATCCATTCCTTTCATATTTCTCACAGCACATGACTCGGAAGAAGAGGTGCTCCATGGGCTCAACCTGGAACCGGATGATTATCTTTCGAAGAACGTCAGCCAGGCTGTCCTGCTCAAAAAAATAAGACACGATTATTAAGCGCCATTGTGCTGAACGCAAAGCGGCCACAGCCGATCTGGCCAGAGCGTCGGTCAATGCCGGCGTCCAGCTCTCGCCGGAACATCCGCTGTCATTTCCGGGCTATTCCATTGCACAGCTTCATAAGCCATATCAGGAAATTTCGGGGGAGACTTCTTCGGCTATATTCGTATTGCAGACGATACATTAATTATTGTGCTTGGCGATGTGAGGGGAAAGAAGTGGAGCGCATGGATGTTTGCCCATGCTTATATGGCGTATGTGCGTTCCGCGATCCTGTCCCTTGCTTCCTCACGGGAACACACCGGTACACCAGCGGCAATTCTTAAGCACCTAAATACGATGTTATGCAATGATGGATCGACGGCGGAAGTACTCTGCACGCTTTCTATTATCCGGTTGTGTTCGACCTCTTCCACGGTTCATTATGCAACAGTAGCTCATGTTCCTGCGCTCTTTTTCGAACGTTCGACAACAAATATCAGAACTATTGATGAAGGAGGGGAACCTATTGGATACAGTCGCGAAACAGAATACCGCGACTGTACGATAGACATGGCGCAAGACGATTTGCTTCTTCTAACAACGGACGGCATTACAGATGCAAGCAATTCTGATGGAAGCGGCTATGGTGAAAGAGATCTGCTTCACACGCTGCGAGTACATCAGGACAAGCAGCAACTTCTGGAAACGATTTATCGGGAAGCGCTTCAGCTTTCGTCTTCAACTCTTCTGGAGGATGATGCCACATTAATAAAAATTCAGCGGACAGTGTAATCATTCACCTTCTTATATCGATAAAGGAGGTTTTTCCCCGGGGTGCAAGAAGGAAGAATGCTCACAGGATTCTAGATTTTTTCCACCACCCTGACGGTCATTTTTCAAGCTATGGCAGGGAGAGATTCCCACAAGATCCTTTGGTCTAGAATTTTCAGCTTATTCTTTCACAACTCCTTGCACCTTGAGCCATAAAAGAAGATCTCTCGTCCACGGAAGAGCGTTTGTAAAAGGATACTTATCTGCGAGACCAAGCCCATGCCGCCCTTCCTGGTAGATGTGGAGGTCGAAGGGGACCGCATTTCTCGCAAGGGCACGCGCGAATTCAAGAGAATTTTCTACATTGACCGAGGTATCTTTAGCCGTGTGCCAGATAAAACATGGCGGTGTAGATCGAGTGACCTGCTTCTCATTGGAAAGGAATTCTTCAAACTCTTGAACCGGTTCTTTTCCCAACAGGTATCTTTTCGAGCCGCGGTGCGCAAGAGGACCCATCGAAATGACAGGATAACAGAGTACCCCAAAATCCGGCCGGGAACTTACACGTTCAACCGAATCAAGTGAAGTTGAGTCGCCGGAGTCAAAGTGCGTAAGAAGGGTCGAAGCAAGATGCCCACCCGCCGAGGAGCCGACAACTCCAATTTTACAAGGATTGATATTCCAAGCAACAGCGCCTGCGCGCACAGTTCTCAACGCCCGCGCTGCATCATGGAGCATAGCAGGATGACGGTAACCGTCCGAACCGAGCCGGTACTTCAACACAAAGGCTGTCACACCGTGCATTGCAAAGAACTGCGCATAATCTTCTCCTTCATGTTTCGCAAGGTGATGGTAGCCGCCGCCGGGACAAATCACAACTGCAGAACCAATTGAGCGCCCTGAGTCCGGAGAAAAAAACGTAAGGGTTGGAATGTCTTTTTCTGCTGTTCCTAATGCATCGGGAGCACCGTTCGGCCACAAAGGGAAGACCGTTTGTCCGAGACAAGGACAAGCAACGAAATACAACATGAGTATTTTATCAACTATTCCTTTAGTCATCATTGTGCACATCGAGAAACAAAGATCTTCCATTTTTCCAACATAGTATCTTAAGCATAGGACAAGATAAGAATCACCGGGTTAAGAATAATTGACCGTCAAGTCTTCTGCCTCCAACCGTGCTAGTGGACCAGTTCTTTGCAGTGCTGCCGCTTTCTCTCGAATAAACCATTCATCCTCAAGATCATAATTATCGGCAGTTGATTTCAGCCACTCTTCTTCCATCAAATGAATTGCTCCATCAACGGCAGCAATGACAAAACCGTCGAGGATGAATTTCTTTGCGATTTTCCGAGAAGAAAAAACAGGAAGCGTGTCAACGATGTATGGGTTCTCAAGAATATCGTGTACGGCGATGTTGCAGAACTCGCGTTCAAATCCCAATGCTTTGCCAACACGTTTCAACAGAGTGCACTCGCCCTCCGTAATCTTTCGGTCTTTTCCAATGAGGAGAAGCAATCCTCTAAAGTAGTTGCTCGCATCTAAAACGTTGATGTGCATCAAGCTCCAACCAGAAGAAAATTAATCGGAATCCATCAAAGTCATTGTTATACCGATAGGGTGATTCCGTGCCTATTCTACCAATCGGTAGACTCAACGGCAAGCACATTCCATTCTTTTTGGATATAACGTTGTCATAAGAATTCAGGTGTATCCTTCTGTGAACATGATCACCAGTCGAACTGAAAAGGTTCTTAATAGAACTGCGGCGACGGCAAGAGAGAACGAAGACCAGTAAGATTATTTCATCTCGAACACCCCTTCCATCAATTGATAATGTGAATGTGTCATGCCAAGCGCTTTGTATGTCTTCTGGGCTCGATCATTTTCCTGCTCCACATACAGGCGCAAACCACAGACATGACCTTGATTGCAGGCAAGCGATTCAATATAGCGATATAATGTTTTGAACACGCCCTGTTTACGGTACAGAGGAAGAACGTAAACGCTTTGCATCCACCAAAATGTCGCATTGCGCCAATCGCTCCACTCATACGTGATCATCAGTTGACCAATAATAACACCGTCGATCTCGGCAACAACGTAAAATCCCTTGGCTGAGTCTGTCAGAAGGGCTTCGACTCCTTTCCGGAGGCGTTCGCGGTCGAGTTTGAGGGTTTCGGTTTCCAATGCCATGGCCGCATTGAAATCAACCAGAGATTCGTTATCGGAAAGTGTTGCAGGTCTAATGGTAATGTTCATGAATAATGTCTCCTTCAGAATGTTTCTTAGATAAAATGCATGTGTTAAACACGGAGAACAAAAGTTTGTACACTGCACACAGAATCGCTCCGCGATGCCATACATGAGCATTGCAAAGAAGAACATCCAGCATCAATATGCGGCAAATGTTTGGGTGAATCAAGCAACAGAACTGGGAAAAAAATTTCGACATGCAATGAGGGCAGAAACAGTAAAAGGCGCGACAACCTGAAGGGAACGAAAGCTACCCGTTTGTTTTTGTTGCCCGACATTTTTTTCTACGCCCGATCAAGTGGCGCACAAATTCTATAAATGCCGGCATACCGGGAATCAACATCAAAGCAAGGATCACTACACTGAAGTTTTGTTTAATCAGGGGGACATTTCCGAATAAATTTCCCGCAAGTGTAAAGAGAAAAACCCAAAGATTAGCGCCCAAAAAACTGAAGAGTAAAAACCGGGGATAGTTCATTTTGCCGATACCGGCAACAAAGGGGGCGAACGTACGAATGATAGGGAGGAAGCGGGCAATGACGACGGTTTTGCGTCCATGCTTTTCGTAAAAATGCTGCGTCCGATTGAGATACTCTTTATTCAACAAAATAGATTTTTCTTTATAAAAGACCTTAGGTCCCATCATTCTTCCGATCCAATAATTCACATTATCGCCGGCGAGGGCCGCTCCAATCAGAAGCGGGATAGCGTATTCCAGCTGCAACGCACCAATGGCTGCCAGAGATCCAACAGCAAAGAGAAGAGAGTCGCCCGGTAAAAAGGGGGTCACCACAAATCCCGTTTCACAAAAGACGATGAGAAACAGAATTGCATAGACCCACATTCCGTACAAGGTGCAAAGCTCGAACAAATGCTTGTCGATGTGAAGCGCGAAGTCGAAAATCTGCTGGAGAAATTCCATGGGGTTAGCAAGAAATAGACGTTCTGCGACGCACGGTTAACGTGCACCGCAGAACCGTGGGTTTTTACTTAATGGTCAATAATTCAATCTCAAAAATTAGTGTCGTATTAGGACCGATCTTTTGACCGGCGCCATTTGCACCGTAAGCAAGGTCGGAGGGAATGAACAACTGCCATTTAGCCCCGACCGACATCAATTGAATTCCTTCAACCCATCCTTTTATGACCTGACCGACGGGAAATTCCGCCGGCTGGCCTTGTTTGTACGAACTTTCGAATTCAATCCCATCGATGAATGATCCACGGTAATGAACCTGCACAGTCTGACTGGCCGTGGGACGTGTACCATTTCCCGCTTTCAAAATTTTATACTGTAAACCGCTGGGAAGCGTTACCACACCCTCCTTCTTTTTATTGGCCGCAAGGAATGCCTCACCTTCTTTTTTATTCTTCTCGCCGTCTACTTTTTGTTTTGCCTGCATTTTATTCATCATCTCCTGTTGAAATGTGGACATGGTTGCTTCCATCTCAGCCTCTGTCATCAAGCCCTTCGACCCTCTTAGAGCATCCTTTAACCCTTGGATCAATAATGCCTCGTCAACTTCAATGCCCTGGATTTTCATGTTTTTTCCCAGATTCATACCGATGCTGTAACTTACTTTTTCTTTTTGTGATTTTGGTACCAATTTCTTTTGCGTCATAGCTGTGCCTCCAAACAGCGAAAGCACCAGGGCGATCGCAATGAGCTTTTTCATGAAAGGTCCTTTGGATTTAGTGATAACAAAAACGCAGGGTAACCCTGCGTTGGAACTACCATAAAATACTATTTTTTTATTTGATTTAAAAACGGAAAAACCGGCGGACATTCTTCCACGTCTACGACATTATAGAGACATTCCGGCGGCGCAGACGCTACCGGTATCCCGCCTTCTCCAGATCTTTCAGCGACTTGAACGGCCGCGGCGGTTTTAAATACCGTCCGAGAAATCTATAGATCTTCATGCGGATCTCTTTTGCCAGCTTCGTGTCGATGCGGTCGAAGCTGTGCCCGCCGGGGGCGTCCTGGAAAACCTCGTACTCAAATTTCTTGCCGATGGATTTCAGTGAATCGATGAGATGCAGAACTTCTTCCACGTGCACATCATCGTCATTTGTGTTTGTATGAATGAGCAGCGGCGTTTTCAACTTGCAGACAAACGAAACAGGCGAACGCCTGAGGTACTCTGCCGAATCTTCCGACATCCTTTTGCCAATATGGTAATCAACATAATATTCTTTTCTGTAGTCGTCGCCATAATAGGTCAGGCGCATCACCAAATCACTAACAGGAACGCCGGCAAAAGCGGCCCTGTAATCACCGGGATGTTCAAAGATATCCATGAGAGTAATAAGTCCCCCATGGCTCCAGCCAATGGCGCCAATACGGTTCGTATCAACACAAACGTAATTTTCCACCATCCAATCACGGGCAGCATGATTATCTTCCACTTCGCGTCCGCCGTAGTCGATACGCTCGTAGTATGTTTTTCCGTATCCAGTGCTTCCCCGATATTCAGGAGCGATGACGATATACCCCTGCGCCATCAGCTCACGAATGATATGCGTATGATAGGTTGTGAAATCGGCATGAATGCCCCCATGAGGAAGGACAAGGAGAGGATACTTCTTGCTGCGGTCGAGCTTCTTCGGCAGAAAGATATACGCCCAGAATTTTACCGGGTTCCATGCGCCGCGTGCCGTAGAATCTTTGACTTTCCATGGCGGCGGCCCGACAATATAGACTTTCTCAATAGTTGCCGCGTCTTCCACTTTGTTGTACCAGAGGAGGTCGTCAAGTGCTTTTGCCAATTCATCAAGGCGGTGGTCAAGCGCTTCGAATTTTTTGTCGATTTGCTTTGCAATCTTGTCATCTGATCTTGCTTCCTGGGCCTGGAGCAGGAAAGAACTCAGGAAAAGGAGCGTCAATATTTTTAAAATGCAACGTTGAAAATATGGATTGTCCATTGACTTTAATCCTCCTAACACAACAGATTATATACGATCAGTGGACAAGTGTAGTGAAAAAACAAGCAAAAAACCAGCTTGCGTTTCGTCTCCGCTCCTGCTACCTTAAAGAAATTTCACAGAAGGATTGTTATGCGGCAGGACATCTTTGAAGGCGCCGAATTTTTCTTACAGACACTCAACGCTCTTCCATTTCCTGCGTTGGTGGTTGATGAGGATCTCCGTATCGTGTTTTGGAATTCTGCCGTGCAAAAGCTGCTGGGAAGTGAAGAACTGTTTAAACAACGAGGGGGCGAAGTGCTCCATTGCCTGCATTTCACGGAGACCTCAGAAGGCTGCGGACATTCCCCCTCGTGCAAAAACTGTGTTGTAAGGAATTCGGTGGGCGAGTCCATCCGGGGAAGCAGGGTGTATAGAAAAAAGACAGTCATGGAGATCATCTCGGGCGAAACAGTTACTGAAACACCGATGCTGATAACAACGTCGCCTTTGCACCACAATGAACAGGCACTAACCGTGTTGGTTCTTGAAAATATTCGCGAGCTGATGCAGATAGGGAGCATTCTTCCCATCTGTGCAAAGTGCAAGAAGATACGAACAACGGCAAATCAATGGGAGCCTGTTGAACGGTATATTAAAACACACATTGTGGAAGTAGATTTTTCACATGGGCTATGTCCTGAATGTATAAGAGATGTTTTTTCAGCGGAGTAAAAAAACATGGAATTAACGCCTCAAGAGTTAAGCGATGTTCAAACCTCTATTACATCGCGGCGTTTTTTTCCATTGTGGATCATACAATGCGGGTTCATGATGGGGCCGATATTCTTCGCGATCGTGGTATATGCGGTCTATCGTGACCAGGCGGTGAATCCGCCGCATCCTGAAACCGGGATACTGGATCTAATGTCGATTCTCACCTGGGTCACCGTTGGTCTCACTGGGGTCAGTTCGTTCTTTGTTTTTCTTACTTATCGGTTTCCGGGATGCATGCGCTGGGTCTCTGCGCGGAAGAACATTATGAAAACTGCACAGCCCACGAGGAATACCGATACTGCTCCAGACGCTCTCTTGTTTCGAAATCTTATCGTAAGGATCATTCTCCGTCTAGCCATACTGGAAGCGCCGGCAATGTTTGGATTGGCGGTGTTTCTCGTTGGTGTGCAGACGGGTGGTCTGTACAATCGGCCGGACTTCTGGCTCAATGCATTACCGACAGCGGTTCTCTTTTTCTATACTCTTGCCACTCTGCCGACAAAAGATCGTGTTTTGACCCAGCAGCAACAAATCCATGAGACATGGACATAAGGATTGAACAAAGAATGAAAATTGTGATGTTGAGTATATACCTTTTTTCTGGGATTCTTTTCTCTCAGGATGTACAGGACACAGCGCATCAAACAAATGCAATTCGTGATAACATTCCTAATTTTTATCCTGCATTGGTAGAAAACATCACGTATCGCCTTTCATGGTTGTCAGGTAACTTCAAGAACTTCGCGGCATGGAAGAAAGAATCCCGTGAGAAAGTGTTGGAATGTTTATTGAAACCGCCGCAACCAGCACCATTCAATCCGGTAGTAATCGCCGAACAGGATCGAGGTAGTTACATTACTCAAAAAATTGTATTCAATATAGCAGCTGAAAGCCGTGTATTGGGCTATCTCCTTATACCCAAGGGAAAAGGACCATTCCCTGCTGTCCTGCTATTGCACGACCACGGCGCGCGATTTGATATTGGCAAAGAAAAGCTCGTAGAACCATTTGCTGATTCAGCTGGACGAATAGCATCAGCGCATGAATGGGTGGAGAAACTCTACGGCGGCAGGTTCATCGGAGATGAACTTGCCAAGCGCGGGTATGTGTGCTTTGCAACAGACGCTCTCAATTGGTCTGATCGTGGCGGTGCTGGTTACGAAGGCCAGCAGGCACTTGCTTCAAATCTGCTGAATGCGGGAATGTCGTATGCCGGACTCATTGCGTGGGAAGATATGTACGTAGCGGAATTTCTTGCTACGAGATCGGTAGTCGACCCAACCCGTGTCATAGCAATGGGATTGTCGATGGGTTCGTTCCGGGCATGGCAGGTTTCAGCATTATCGGATCGTATAGCCGGCAGTGTTGCGATCTGCTGGATGTCAACGCGGAAAGGATTGCTTGCGAGGGGCGGAAATCTCACGCGCGGTCAATCATCATTTACCACCACTCATCCCGGTATTTCAAACTTTTTGGACTATCCGGATGTTGCCAGTATCGCATGTCCGAAGCCGACACTCATTTATAATGGCGATCAGGATAAACTCTTTCCTTCGGCCAGCGTGCGGGAAGCGTATGCCGTCATGCATAGGGTCTGGGATTCCCAGAAAGCAGGCGAAAGGCTTGAAACCAAGCTCTGGAATGCCGGGCATGTTTTCAATCGAGAGATGCAGGATGAAGCATTCCAATGGTTAGACAAACAGTTTCGTTAATGTTCAGGGAATAGTATCAAGTGATCAATGAAGAATGAAAAATATAATGAACAGGCAGTAAATGAATCAACAAGGTATCCAACGAACTACCGACCAGTGGGACAAATATGAAACATCGCGTTATCGGAAAACAACAGAACAGCAAGATGTGCTTTCTGTGCGGGCTGAAAAATCCGTTTGGATTGAAAGCTTCATTTTATGAACTCGAAAACAACGCTCTTGTCTGCACGTTCACGCCTTGTACAGAGCATCAAAGCTATCCGGGGAGACTCCATGGCGGCGTGACAACAGCGGTTCTGGACGAAACCATCGGCCGGGCGATCATGATCACGAGCAAGGAAGAGGTGTGGGGAGTGACGGTCGAGTTTACCACTCGTTTCAAAAAACCCATTCCCTTGAATGAAGAATTACGTGTAGTCGGGCGCATCACCAGTGAAACGAGTCGGACGTTTGAAGGAACCGGCGAACTTCTTCTGGCAAACGGAGAAGTTGCAGCAACTGGTTTCGGCAAGTACATACGGATGCCCCTGAACAAAATCGCCGACTTCGATCCGCTCGAACAGGAATGGAAGATCGTACATTCAGACAAAGACCCGGAAACAATGGATATCTGATAAAGCATGAATCGTTTCCGCGGTTTCTGCATCAAAACAAAGGAAAGAAATAGCGAGGGAACCATGCTGATAGATTCCCCGTTAATATATATGTAACTTACAGCGTGAAACGAACAACCACCATATTCTTTCTTTTCTTCTATTTCACACTCACCGTGGGAATAACGGAAGCAATACATTTTTGCGGTGAAAAGATCGCATATGTTCGATTACTGCCTATCGCTTCGCAGAAGGGTTCATGTGGTTGTGATGATGCAATGACTCCCGATGATTGCTGTAAAACAGAAATCAAATTAATTCAACTGAACGATGATCAACTGAACGTTCAAACGGATCAGGTGACATCACCGCAGACAGACGTAACTATCTGGATAAACGAGCCAGCAGCACCGTTATATGCTTCAGAATCAATTCAACAGGCTCTTCCGACCGATTCTCCACCGGTTTCAACTCCCTCTTATATTCTTCAGCACGCATTCCGCATTTGATCGTGTGTGGTCAATTGTATTGTGTAGGACGAAGGTAGTTCGTTCTGCAAAATCACCTTATCCATGCATAATTTCTTATTGAGGAATGTTATGAAAACCATCCTTCTCAGCATTGCACTTGCATTCGCATTCACTTCATATTTTCCTGCACAGAATAACACCGTTCAGCGGATCACTAACAAATTTCTTAACATCAAAATAAAAGGTGAGTAATGAAAGCATTTAATTGTTTTATGCTTTTCATGTTTCTGTTGGCATTGCCGTTATACGGCCAGGAACAGAGACAGGAAAGTCTTGAAGCACTTATAAACGAAGCGCTCAAAGATAATCCGCAACTTCGCGCCGCACGTAACCGGACAGAAGCAGCAAAGACAAAGATCAATCAATCGACGTCCTGGGAATCGCCGCAGCTCGGAGTGGAATTTTATCAGGTCCCTATTCAGTCCTTTCCTAATCCGCTTAAAAACAATATGGAAATGGATTATTCGCTGCAACAGATGATCCCCTTTCCCGGAAAACTTTCAGCGATGGGAAGTGCCGCTGAAAACAATGCCGAAATGGTCAATCAGAATTATAAAGCGCTGGAGTTGAAAATTATCCGCGACCTGAAGTCTGCCTATTATGATCTCTATCTGGTTCAGCACAAGATCCAGATAAACATAGAGAATCAGGATCTTATGCGAAGCTTTGTCGATATTGCCCGAAAGCAATACGAAGTCGGTATGGGAAAACAGGTGGATATTCTCCGCGCACAAACCGAACTTTCAACACTCACGAATAATGGGATCAATCTCCTTAAAGAAAAGCAGGTGGTCGAAGCGATGGTCAATACAATTCTCAGCCGGCCTGTCAATGCTCCGCTTGGTCCCGTTCAAGAAATAGAAAAAGACGTTCCTCGCTGGACATTCGAGCAATTGCAGCCGCTCTCTCTGAATACGCGTCCGGAATTGAAGGCGATGAATTTCAACGTTGATATGAACAAGGCGGAGTTATCGCTTTCGAAGCGCGAGTACTTCCCGGATGTGATGGCACGCGTAATGTACAAAGATATGGCAATGACGTCTAATGATTATTGGTCTGTTATGGTCGGAATTTCTATCCCTTTAGCTCCGTGGTCGAGCGGCAAGTACACATCTAAGGTGGAAGAAAACGAAGTCAACGTACGAAGAGCAGAGGAAGACGTGACGTATATGAAAAATATGACTTCATTCGAAGTTCAGGATGCGCTTGTGAAAATACAAACGAATAAAAATCTCGTTGACCTCTATAGGAACACAGTTATACCGCAGTCGGAGCAAACACTTCAGTCCACCATATCGGCTTATCAGACGGGTAAAACGGAATTCCTGATGATGATCGATGCGTATCGAATGGTTCTTATGTCTAAGTTGGATTACTATATGTCTGTCATGAATTATATGTCGAGCCAGGCAGCGCTCGAACAAGCGGTAGGATTGGACATCAATCAGATAACTGAAAAACTTCGTTAAAAATGAAAAGGAATATGAAGTCATGAAAAATATTTTTATCGCCATCCTAGTAAGCCTTGTGGTGGGACTTGGAGCCGGCTGGTTGATATTCCATCCCGGTAGCAAAACCAATGCAACGTTGGAACGAAAAATTCTCCATTATCGCGATACGATGAATCCGCAAAATACTTCACCGATACCCAAAAAGGCACCGGACGGAATGGATTATGTTCCCGTCTATGATGAATCATCTAATTCTGGCGGAGAACGAAAGATCGCTTACTATAAGGATCCGATGCATCCATGGTACACATCCGACAAACCGGGCAAAGCCCCGGACTGCGGCATGGATTTGGTGCCTGTCTATGAAGGTGAAAGTGATGTGCAAGGGATTAAAATAAATCCTGTGACAATCCAAAATATCGGAGTACAAACCGAAACAGTTGAACGGCGGAAGCTGAGCAAGATCATTCGCACAGTCGGTAAGGTTGACTATGACGAACGCAAGGTATACTCCATCAATTCGAAAATTATGGGCTGGGTTGAAAAACTCAATGTCGACTATACGGGCAAAGCAGTTCAGAAAGGCGAACCATTGATGGAGTTGTACAGTCCAGAACTTGTGACAACACAAGAAGAATATTTGCAAGCTCTTCAGTACCAAAAAAACCTACAGCAAAGCAGTGTTGGCGCAGCAAAAAAAGGAGCAGATAATCTGGTGCAAAGTGCCAGCCGGCGTCTTTTGTATTGGGATATCGGTGAGAATGAAATTCAAGAGCTTGAAAATCGCGGAACTCCTAAAAAAACTATGACAATCTACTCCCCTGTCGACGGAATTGTGATGGAGAAAACAGTCCAAAAGGGGCAGAACATTATGGCGGGGATGGAATTGTATAAAATTGCTGATCTATCAATCGTTTGGGTCCTTGCAGATATTTATCAGTACGAGCTGTCCTGGGTAAATGTCGGCCAAACAGTCGACATCGAACTCTCATATATTTCGGGGAAATCATTCAAGGGAAAAATCACCTTCGTGTATCCTTATTTGAATGAGGAAACAAAAACCGCCAAGGTACGCATTGAAGTGGCCAATACGCCTACCCTCGAATTGAAACCGGATATGTATGCAACAGTGAAAATTGTTTCGCCGGTTGCTGTCAATGCGATTGCCATCCCGGATCAGGCCATCATCCGGTCAGGCGAACGAGATGTTGTTGTGGTTTCGCTTGGCGGCGGCTATTTTGATCCGCGCGATGTGAAACTTGGCGTCTCTGCAGATGGATACGTACAGATTCTTGAAGGGATTAAGGAAGGTGAGAAAATAGTAATCTCTTCTCAATTCCTTATTGATTCGGAAAGCAATCTCAAGGCCGCCATAAGTCAGATGACCGGAAATTCTGGCGCACCCGCGAAATTGGACAGCGATAAAACTTTGCAACCTATGAACCAAAGCGATCATGCAATGTCCGCATCCGCTATGGAGTATGACCATAGTGGCAGTGCAAAGAAAACCGAAGATCCCAAGCATCAAAAGAAACAAGAAAAGAACAAAGGAATACACAAACAAACCTTCATCGATCCTGTCTGCGGAATGGAAGCAGTTATGAGCAATGAAACCGCGTACACATACAAAGGAAAAACATATTATTTCTGCAGTCCAGACGACATGGAGACGTTTAAAAAAGATCCTGAGAAATATGTTTTGGACGAAGGCAAATAATTATCGGATTCATTTTATCATGACAAAGGATTTGGCCTATGTTACAGAAAATAATTGAAACTTCAGTCCGCAACAAGTTTATGGTGATCCTTGCAGTGCTGTTTCTTGTCGGCTTGGGGGTATATTCTATGCTCACCATCCCGATCGACGCTATCCCGGATTTGAGCGATGTGCAGGTGATCATCTATACGGAATATCCGGGCCAGTCACCTCGCACAGTGGAAGACCAGGTCACCTACCCACTCACCACTTCGATGGTTTCTGTGCCGGGTTCGAAAGTTGTACGGGGCTATTCCTTCTTCGGATATTCGCTTGTCTATGTGATTTTTGAAGATGGAACAGACCTTTATTGGGCGCGAAGCCGGGTACTGGAATATCTGAATTATGCCCAGAAGCGATTGCCTACGAATGTAGTACCAACCCTCGGACCGGACGCAACAGGCGTCGGTTGGGTGTACGAATATACATTGACTTCCGATAAACGCTCGCTTCAGGAATTGCGATCGTATCAGGACTGGTATCTGAAATATGGATTAACATCAGTCAATGGTGTCGCAGAAGTGGCAAGTATCGGCGGGTACGTCAAGCAATATCAGGTGACAGTAGATCCTGCAAAGCTTCTCGCATATAAAATTCCTCTCGATATGATCGAGATGGCCATCAAGAATTCCAACAACGACGTTGGCGGCGAAGTGATCGAGATGGGTGAAACGGAATTCATGGTAAGAGGTCTTGGATATATCAAATCCGTCGAGGACGTAAAGAGCATTCCGCTTATGGTTGACAAAAAAAGCGGAACTCCGGTCTATCTCAAAGACATAGCAGACGTTACCGTCGGTCCGATGATGCGCAGGGGACTAGCAGAAAGCAATGGTGAGGGCGAAGTAGTCGGCGGTATCATTGTTATGCGCTATGGAGAAAATGCTTTGCAGGTGATTGAAAACGTAAAGAAAAAGCTCGAGGTTTTGAAACAAGGACTTCCTGAAGATGTCAAGATCAGCGTTGCTTATGACCGGTCAGGACTTATCGAACGGGCGATTGACACACTGAAAAGTAAACTTGCCGAAGAAATTCTCATCGTGGCACTCGTTTGCATGCTTTTCCTGCTCCACGCAAGAAGCGCGCTTGTAGCCATATTTACATTGCCAACCGCGATCTTAATGGCTTTCATTGTCATGAAGATGCAGGGAATCAATGCAAATATCATGTCGCTGAGCGGCATCGCTATTGCTATTGGCGCGATGGTGGATGCTGCAATCATTATGATCGAAAATGCTCATAAGCACATCGAGCATGAAGCACTTAAACCCCCGGGGGAACGGCGCGACCATTGGCAGGTTATACTTGACGCGGCAAAAGAAGTCGGGCCTGCACTCTTTTACTCACTTTTAGTAATCACCGTTTCGTTTATCCCGGTGTTTACGCTTGAAGGTCAGGAGGGACGTCTCTTCCGTCCGCTTGCATTTACGAAAACATATTCGATGGCGGCGGCGGCTATTCTTTCTATAACCATTGTGCCGATTCTCATGGGATATTGGATTCGTGGGAAAATTCTTCCGGAAGAAAAAAACCCCATCAATCGTTTTCTCATTAAGATATATACACCCGTTGTCAACTTTGTCTTGAAGTATAACAAATGGGTTATTGTAACAGCCATAGTTCTGCTTGCTCTCACAATCATTCCTTTCAATAAGATCGGATCGGAATTTATGCCTTCTCTCTATGAGGGTGATCTCCTGTATATGCCGACGACGATGCCCGGCATGTCCATCACAAAGGCGCGTGAACTATTGCAGCAGACCGATAAGATCATTCGCCAATTTCCGGAAGTGCACCACGTATTCGGGAAAATAGGACGAGCAGAGACAGCAACAGATCCCGCCGGACTTGATATGATCGAAACAACGATTACGCTCAAACCTGAAAGTGAATGGCGACCGGGAATGACTGTCGATAAGCTTATTGATGAGATGGATCGGGCGATTCAATTCCCGGGCTTGACAAACGCATGGACGATGCCGATTAAGACACGCATTGATATGTTGAGTACTGGAATTAAAACTCCGGTCGGCATAAAGATCTCTGGTCCTGATTTGCAGACTCTTCAACAAATCGGTATGGAGGTCGAATCGGTAGTGCGAACAATTCCGGGAACCCTCAGTGCATTTGCCGAGCGATCTGTCGGTGGCAACTATCTCGATTTCGATATCAATCGAAGGGAAGCCGCACGGTACGGATTAACCGTAGGTGATGTCGAGAAAGTGATAGAAACAGCAATGGGCGGTATGAGCATTACGAACACGGTTGAAGGCCTGGAACGATATACCGTGAATCTCCGCTACAGCCGCGAGTTGCGGGACAATTTGGATGCTCTCCAGCGTGTTCTTGTTCCTACACCGACCGGTGAACAGATCCCGATCGGTCAAATTGCAACGATCACTACGCGGAAAGGTCCGATGGTTGTTCGGAGTGAAGACACACGTCCCAATGCCTGGGTGTACATAGACATCAAGGATATCGATGTCGGAACATACGTTCAAAATGCGCAAAAGATTGTCAATGAAAAAATAAAAATGCCTCCCGGGTACAATCTCATCTGGAGCGGTCAGTTCGAGTACATGCAGCGGGCTGCAAATCGACTGATGTATGTTATTCCCATGACGCTGTTTATTATTTTCGTCATCCTCTATCTAAATATGCGATCGATAACCAAGGTCGCAATAGTGTTCCTTGCTGTCCCATTTTCACTCGTGGGAACATTCTGGTTTCTGTATTTTCTCGGATACAATTTAAGCATTGCTGTCTGGGTTGGCATTATAGCATTGGCAGGGCTCGATGCAGAAACAGGTGTCGTCATGTTGTTGTATCTCGATCATGCATACGACGATCGGATGAAAAAAGGTCTTATGCGCGGATTGATCGATTTGAAAGACGCAATTCATCATGGCGCTGTTCAACGCGTGCGGCCGAAGATCATGACTGCTTCGGTTATTATCGCCGGCTTGCTACCAATTATGTGGAGCCATGGCACGGGTGCCGACGTTATGAAACGTATTGCTGCGCCCATGGTTGGCGGTGTTGTGACCTCGGTGCTTCTGGAGCTTGCTGTCTATCCGGTGATTTACTTCCTGTGGAAAAGCTGGAGATTAAAACGTGATGCAACAGCCGATGGAAAAATATTAGAAAATTAGTCAAAGGAAAAATGAATACGAAAGAAATCAAAGCATATGTCAGAGTAAATGAAGTGCAGATAATTGTTTCTACGCTGGAAGGCGCCGGATTTTGCTGCATAACGATTATTGATGTCTCAGGACTTGGTAATTTAGCTGATCCCTATGGAGCGAAATATTCAATGGAATTCATTGAAAAATATTCCAAAATGGCACGAATTGAACTCATGTGCAGGAACGAAAATGAAGATACTATAGTTCATATTATACAACGAAAAGGCTGCACACATCAATCGGGCGACGGCATTATCTTCGTCTTGCCGGTGGATCGTGCCATGAAGATCAAAACAGCCGAAGAAGGCGACCAAATTTTACAGACGTAATTATATGATTTTTATCGTTGTAAAATTACATGAATCTCCTTGATATAGAGCGATTAACACACATAATTATCACAAATAAAAGGATTTAATACCATGAAATACTCACAATTTTCAATCGTGCTTTTGCTCGTTGCTTCACTCACTGCCTTTGCAGAGTCACAATCGCAGACGCACCAGCATTCAAAAATGCATAAGAGTTCAGATACTTCGCTCGTAAAGGGTGCTCAACAGGCAACTGAAAAAGAAATGTATACATGTCCGATGCACCCGAAAGTTATGTCTGATAAACCGGGAAAGTGCCCACAGTGCGGGATGGCTTTGAAAAAAAAGGATAGTTCCAAGGTCAAGACACAAAGCGTTTCATATGTTTGCCCGATGCATTCCGAAGTTGTTTCTGATAAACCCGGTACATGTTCGAAGTGTGGAATGAAACTCAGAAAAGCCAAAACGTCGACTGATATTAAAAGTGATCACAAAAACCGAAAAGGAAAACAATAAAAAGGAAATCAACTTCGAACCATGGTTGCGGTTGAGGATATACACTTTTACCTCTCCGACCCGCTCCGACAAGCGGAGCGAGGCGAGTCGCCTTGAGCGGTCGGAGAGGTAATGGATTATGAAGCATGTTTTATAAATGTCTCGTTGCGCAGTTCAGCGAGCGCTTGCTCGATTTCTTTCTGCGTATTCATAACGATCGGGCCGTACCATGCAATCGGCTCATTGATCGGTTTCCCCGAGATGAGTAGAAACCGGATACCGGAATCTCCAGCCTGAATCGTAATTTCATCTCCGCTGTCGAACAAGACCAGCGAGCGGTTTCCAGCGGCTTCTTGTGATGACACCTGATCAGATCCGACGAATTCTGTCATGACTCCCACTGGCACAGAAGCATCCCTGAAAATTCCGTTTCCCTCAAACACGTATGCAAACGCGTGTCGTGTTGTTTCCACCGCTAGCGATTTACGTTTACCCGGCGGGACCCACACATCAAGATACTGCGGGTCTGCTGCAATTCCCTCAACAGGACCGGTTTTACCCCAAAAACTTCCACAAATTACACGAACATGAGTGCCATCATCGTCGGTTATAGAAGGAATTTCCTGTGTTCCGATATCCTGGTAGCGCGGATTCATCATCTTGTGAGAGGAGGGAAGGTTCGCCCAGAGCTGGAATCCATGCATGCGACCCTGCTGGTCTCCTTTCGGCATTTCCTGATGGAGAATGCCGCTTCCGGCTGTCATCCACTGAACATCCCCCGAGCCGAGAGTTCCCTTGTTTCCCATGCTGTCGCCGTGAGCGACGGTTCCTTTTAGAACGTACGTGATGGTTTCGATGCCGCGGTGCGGATGCCAGGGAAATCCCGCAAGGAAGTCTTCCGGTTTCTCGTTCCGGAAGTCATCGAAGAGAAGAAAGGGATCAAATTCTTCTGTTGTGCCAAAACCAAAGGCCCGCCGAAGTTTTACACCAGCGCCTTCGATGGTTGGCTTAGCTTGATACATCTGTTTAATAGGTCTAATAGACATAGGTTCCTTAGTGTTATTCCTTTAATATTATAATAACACCTTTTTCCTGCGGCTTGTTCCTTCCGGAAGAGATAGAAGCATTTCAATTCCAAAAGATTTAGTATATTAGCGCTGAGGGTTATAGTTGTATTGATAAAATCATTCACTCAAGGGCTCAATGAGTTAATGTCAATAGTTGTGTAAATATCTGTTAAGCGACATGCCGTAACCTAGGCATTGATTTTAATGTTTCATCAACTTCGGAACTAAATACCACTCTTCGGTATTTCGCTGGGCATACATAATGATATAACAAGACTGATACATTATGTGATTTGTGTATGTATTTGCTTTCTGACATACACTAACGTACGCTTTTTTCGCCGCAAGCGGCGGGGAATTTACCCTAAGTCATTAAACACATCAACGCACTTGAAAAGCGAAAGAAGTACGGCCTGGTGTGGGATGAAGAACGCACCAAAGAAACGTTCGAGAGCGAAGCCGAGGGAAAATTCCCGGTCTTTGTTGATTCCGGTCGAAAAGTGCACAAGATTCCGCGGAAAATTGCACACCCATGTTAGTGAGGTTTGGCTATCTGTTTCATACGGTAACTCTTTCCATTAATAAGAAAATGATACGAATGATGCAAGAGGCGATCAAGAATAGCGGCAGCTACAACATCGTCACTAAAGATCTCGCCCCACTGCTCGAAGGGTTTGTTGGAAG
>Ga0268280_1000053_pt1 | contig 113557 bp, 97 predicted proteins | sample saktaG_9_FD_190139 | JGI IMG/M metagenome (GOLD analysis project Ga0268280, IMG submission 190139) | Saline water microbial communities from Sakinaw Lake, British Columbia, Canada - sak_2011_5_24_40m | ecosystem: Environmental > Aquatic > Non-marine Saline and Alkaline > Saline ...
AGTCAGACTATCAGCGCCATAGAGGCTTAACAAAGGAACACAGAATTCAGTATATTAGGTGGTATTGCTATTATCATAAATGAACAACTTTTTTCAAGTATTATGCCCATTGCGAGGCCGAAGGCCGCGGCAATCTGATCGTCCTATATATTTGATTTCATTACGATTAGTATGTATTATATATATGTATTACTAATACATATTTGAGGTATACAAATGAAAACCACTGTTGAGATCGATGACAACCTTATTATGGAAGCTATGAGGGCGGTGAAGGTTAAGACCAAGCGGGAGGCTATTGAAATTGGATTACGCGAACTAGTGAGGCGCAAGAACCTGGCGGCGCTGAGAAAGGAACTGGGCACATTCGATCTTGATCTCGATTTGGATGAACTTGAGAAGCGGCGCAGTGACAGGTAAATACGTGCTGGTGGATACATCCGCCTGGATACTGGCTCTCAAGAAAAGCCCACCTGTCCGGGCCAGGAGAGTTATAGACGATCTTTTAGCCGGCGGCAGGATTGCGATCCTCCCGGTCATACGCCTTGAGTTGCTGGGCGGGACAAAGTCACAGGTGGAGTTTCAGCGATTGGACAGACATCTCAGCGCGCTTCACCAGTTGCCCCTGGCTCAAGCGGAGTGGGACGAATCCGCCGACCTGTCATTCAAATTAAGGCGCACGGGCATGACAGTTCCCTATATAGATATAATTATCGCCGCGGCTGCCATTTTACACGGGTTGCCGCTGATCCACGCCGACAGGCACTTTGACCTTATTGCGAGCGAGGTTACGCTCAAAGCTGAGAACCTGTTGGCGTGAAACAGTCCATTGTGACTCCTTTTTGCTCAAATCTTTGCGGGCGGGTTTGAAAACCCGCCCCTGCACAAGCAGCTTTTTCATACATGCGAGTCCGTAGGCCGTGGCAATCCTACCGTCGAAGGCAGGCCGGCATCAAATTAAACTGCCTATTTCCGCCCGGCCATAATGTCTATGAAGTTCTCCAGCAGGAACTGCGTCCTTTCCGGCGAATACTTGCGCTTATCGCTCATATCACCGTCCAGTACCAGGTAGGGGATATCATGTTCCTTCAAAGCATCCCCAATCATCTTCTGGGCGGCACACGAGTGGCGGCAGGCGTCGGTGGAGAAATGCACCACGCCGTCGAGCTTGTACTCGTCTATGATCTGGTTGATCCCTTTCAGGCGCTGCCCAATTGTCCCCACATAGGGATTTCGCAGGCTCCACAGCGCAAGGCTCTCGAACGGCAGGGATTCGTCCATCTCCCCCCAGTAGTTGCGGGCCAGCTCCCCCATGACAATAGTGACACCGTTTTTTCTGAATATCTGGTTTATATTGGTCGGCTGGACGGGGCACCAGGCCAGCCACAGCACGCGGTACTTCTCAGGCGCGTTTCCTTCCATGATCTTTTTGCGGCTCTCCTCCACCATGTCCAGGTAAATCTGCTCCTGTATCTCCCTGCCTGCCAGCATGTTGCCGAAGATGGACATATTCACCACGGGCACTCCGATATAAGGGTATGGCGTGACTTTCTGAAGCTCGGCCAGTTGCCCATAGGCCCGTCGCGAGCGGTTGGACACCCGGATGCATTCTCGCAGGCGGTCAAGGTCAAATCTCTGCCCGGTCACTTCCGCGATCTTGCCGGCGATACGCCGCAGCTGGGCAGCCACGTAATCGACCGACTCCTTTTCAATCTTGTTGGGGATGTCGAGAGATATCGATTCTTTGCCATAATGGTCTGCCAGCAACCTGTTGGTCTTGGCTTTGCCGTCGCAGAAATAGGACGATGAGAGCAACAGGTCCGCTCTGGGCATGTAACCCAGCATACTGCACCCGACGGCCAGCCTGTGGTACGAGCAGATATCGGTGGAGTATCCGGCCTCCTCAGCCTTGTTCATGATCTCAACCGCGACATCGGCGTTAAATGTCGGCAGCAGGTTGGCGGCTATCTCAAAGTCGAAGGGCGCCACATCGAAGGCCGCAAGCAGCTCCATGGGGAAGGAATAAAACGAGGTCCAGATGACATTTTTATCGGCGCGGTATGCCTCCAGAAAAATGGAGGCCAGCTGGATGGACATTTGTGTCGAGGCACGCGGCTTCTGCTGATACGCAGTGTCCAGGCCGCTCTTCATTTCCGTGTAATATTTTTTCAACATTTCACTTTACCTCAACTTTCCAGCATTTCCAGGAAGGCTTCCACCCTTGTCCGGATCCTGTCCCTGTCATTGAAAACATAGTCGTTTTCTACGAAGAGCACCGGCGTACCGTCCTCATTCAGCCTCCTGAGCAGGTAAGGTATGTCATACATCTGCTGGTCGCAGAATTTCAACGCGGTCAGCACGACACCATCGATGGCATATTGCTTAACGTTGTCACTGATGCGGGCATATGTCTCGACCGGCGCCGCCGTCCTCGAACAGCGCGGCGCATCGAGGTAAGCCGTTGCCAGCGACAGGAAAGGGTCACTGCCGTTTTCATCGACGACGCGCTCAAAAAACCTCGAGGCGGTGCAGAGGTCGGCAAAGGGGATCTCAGCCCCGCTGTCCTCTATCATCTGAAAAACGTCGGGCCTGTCCATCACATTTCCGCAGATCATAACACGGATCTTTTTTCGCCCTCTTTCCGGTTGTCCCGATCCGGCAGCCTTTTTACGTAAGGACGATATCCTGCCTGACGTTTCACTGCCATCACCGTGCAGTATCTCCAGGCCGAGGCTGAAAAGCTCGCTCCCGCTGACGGGCAGGGGTGATCTCTTCTGCAGGTTGTAAAGGTCGCGCATCATGCCCCTTGTCTTGTTGGCGGATTTGACCGCCTCCTGCAGGGCCGGTAGCGTTACCTCAGTGCCCGACGCCTTGCCCATCTGTACCGCGAAGTCGCGCAGTTGCGAGGCAAAGAATATGACGGCCGGCGGGTCGACATTCTTGGGAGCCTCCAGCATGTATATGAATTCAGACGTAATGTACGCTTTCCAGACATCGTGCAGGCGGCGCATGCCGTCGCAGGATCTGGCAAAGACCAGCCCACGGCAATCACTGTCCCCACCTTCCAGTCCATCTGTAAACACGCTCTTAATATAGGGACACATGTTGGGATAAAGGTGAGTATCCGCAGCCGCTGTCATCGCCGCTTTGCCTTTCATCCACACCGGTTTGAGTCCGGCAGACATGATGATCTCTGTCGGCACAAGAGAACAGAAATAGCCCATATTGCCTTTGGATTCCGTCATATTTTTCCCTCTCGCACATACTCCATTAAATTTCAGCCCTCAAGATCATTGCCCGGCTTGCTCATTGATCGAAGTAAAACGTATAGTCACGATAGCACCTGCCCTCCGTATGCATCATACAGCCTGTGACTTTGGGCTCGACCTCCCATCTCAGTCCCAGTGTATCCAACCAGGCCTCGATGCGGTCCATTATGCCGCACTCATAGCGATCGATAACACCCAGGGCATTGATCCCGTCATAGGCAAAGCAGGATTCCCACTCACCGTGTATAACGTTCGGCGTGGGGGAATAGAACTTATACCTCATAAAGTCGCCCGACACAATATACATAGATGCCTCGAACAGCTCATACAACTGGCCAAAGGTCTTTATCTCGGTCGCGCCCAGAGCTTTTTTTATACGCTTTATCTCGATCGCCGCCATAGCCTTAACCGCCGCCCTGTTGATCTTGTTGGTCTTCTCGATCCCCACCTCCTGCAGGCTATTGTAAAACCACATGGCGTCATGTGTCATCCACCCTTTGTTCAACAGCTCCTTGAGTTGCTTTGTTTCTAACTCCGCAGCCTTCATTTTTTCGCCTCCGTAAATCATGGTTATCGGTCAATTAAATTTATAACATATTGTCATATAGCTGTCAAGACAAATTGTCATATTTTGTTTTCACCCTATTGGAGTCCATTCACAAATTGTGATAGAATTCCGGCATGAGATTCCGTGAAATAGGAGGGAAAATAAAGCAAGCGAGGGAAGAAAGCGGGCTAACGCAGCTGGAGCTTGCCGCCAGGCTGAAATGCACACAGTCAGCACTCTCCAACTACGAATTGGGCAAAAGGAGACTTAATCTCACTCTTCTCATCGAGATCGCACAAATGCTCAACAAACCAGTTGACTTTTTCACGGAATCGATTGCAGAAGATAAGAACGAGGAAAGCGCCAGTTTACGTTTACCAAGGCTCTAACCGTAATATAGGGTACCAGTAATACCGGGCAGTATGCTGGTGGGGACCGCCGGCTACAGCCGCGATCTGCCGCTGGAGAAGTTCTACCGCGATGCCCAGGCCATGATCATCCTGGAAGGGGCCGGCGAGATCCAGCGACATATCATCGCCGGAGAACTGTAGTATTCTATCCCTGTTATATCTCTCTCACTATGATTTACTGTGATAAAGCGTATTAACAGTGTCCGGGTATCAGTAGACTGCCTCACAGAAATGACGTAATATAAAATTGTTAACTTGAAATCTTATTGGACCTGGAGGGGAGGCTATGGCAATGGCAGCACAGGTCACAGGCCGCGCATCAGCTTTCCTCTATCGCAGACCTGAAATGGACGGGTGATAGTGGAAATGATTGATATTGGAACCGTCGCAATCATCTTTTCTATAAACAGTTTAATGGCCACGCTGTTTATGGCTGCGCTCTGGCAACAAAGCCGGAAACAATTCCATGGTATCTCCCTCTGGCTGACCAGCTTCGCTCTGCTGACAGCGGCGTTTGTGCTGATTTCTCTTCGAAACGTAATACCGGATATAGTTTCAATACTTATAGCCAACACCTGCCTGGTTGCAGCGGCTTTCATCCTTTATCTCGGCCTCGAGCGTTTTGTTGCTTGCCCGAGCTCCCAACGCCATAATTACATCGTTCTGGCGGTCTTTGTGGGCCTCTTCACTTATTTCACATTTTCCCAGCCGGATGTCGCAATCCGCATAGTCCTGCTCAATTTAGCGCTTATGCTGATGTTCTTACAGTCAAGCTGGCTCATGCTGCGCCGGGTTGGTACTCAGTTAAAATCGCTCAGCCGGGCCACCGGAATCTTATGCCTGCTGTTTGCATTGGCAGGGTGCTACCGGCTCATACTTGCATTATTTATGCCCGCTCCCGGCGACTTTCTTGACATGAATCTTTGGGATGCAACCGGACTGCTCATCAGTCAAATTCTCACCATCGGGCTGGTACTGGTCTTGCTTTTAATGGTCAACCACCGTGCGTTACGGAATATCTTTGATCAAGAGGAGATTCTGATCAGGTCAAAAGTAGAGTTAGAAATCAGCAACCGGGACCTGACCGCACGTAAACAGGCGGAGGAAGCACTGAGGGAGAGCGAGGAACGCTGGCAGTTCGCCATAAAAGGATCCGGGGACGGCCTGTGGGACTGGAACGTGCTGATCAACCAGCTTTATTTCTCCCCTCGGTGGAAGGCCTTGCTCGGTTACGGGGATGATGAAATCGGCAATACGCTGGATGAATGGGACAAGCGCCTGCATCCGGAGGATCGCGAGCGCGTGTACAATGAGCTGGGACGCCACTTTGAAGGAGTAGCTCCCGTATTCTTGAGCGAGTACCGCCTGCTTTGCAAGGATGGTAACTACCGGTGGATGCTGGGCCGCGGCAAGACCATCACCCGGACTGCGGAGGGTCAGCCACTGCGGGTTGTTGGAACACAAACAGACATCACCGACCGCAAGTCGGTAGAGGAAGAGCTAAGGGAGAGCGATGAACGGTACCGCGATCTGGTCAATTTTAGCAAGAACGGCGTGGCTATTTACGAGGCCGCGGCGGACGGCGAAGATTTCATCATCAAGGATTTCAACCGCGCTGCCGAAAGCATAGATACTGTTAAGAAGGATGACATCATCGGTAAAAGCATCTTCCATGTCTTCCCGGGCATAAAGGAGTTCGGCCTCTTTGAGGTCTTACAGAGAGTGTGGCGCACGGGAGTGCCCGAGCGTTATCCCAGTACACACTATCATGATGAAAGGATAAGCGGCTGGCGTGATAATTACGTGTACAGGCTGTCTTCAGGTGAAATCGTAGCCATCTACAACGATGTAACTGAGAGCAAGCAGGCGGAGGAATCACTGCAAAAGAGCGAGGCGCTTTTAAAAGAGGCTCAGGCAGTGGCCCACATAGGTCACTGGGAACTGGACCCGGCAACCATGATACCTGCATGGTCCGAGGAAATCTTCCATATCTTCGGAATCGATCCAGCTACAGGGGAACCTTCGTTCGCGGCACACCACAACCTCCTCCACCCGGACGACTGGGCTATATTGAACAACGCCGTGAGAGCAACAAGCACTACAGGGGCACCGTTTGAGATCGAGTTCAGGTTGCTTCATCCCCTGAAAGGTGTTCGCTGGATGCTCGCCATAGGACGTGCATTACGAAATGATCAGGGCAATATCAACCGGCTGTTTGGAACGGCACAGGACATCACCAACAGCAAGAACACCGAAAAGGAGTTGGAGAAATCACGCCAGGAGCTGCGCGACCTCTCAGAGCGTTTAATAAATTTAAGGGAAGAGGAGAGGACGCTCCTGGCGCGTGAGATACACGACGAACTGGGCCAGGCGCTGACCGCGCTGAAAATGGATTTGTCCTGGTTATCCAAAAAGTTACCCGAAGGACCCCATGGCGAGAAGACAGCATCTATGTTAAAGCTTGTTGATAACACAGTGAACACGGTTAAACGACTATCTACCGAGTTAAGGCCGGGTTTGCTCGACGATCTCGGACTTGTGGCTGCCATGGAATGGCAGGCAGGGGAGTTCCAGGAGAGGACAGGCATCAAAACTGAACTGAGCTTTGAGCCAGATGATATTATTGTGGATAATGAGCAGGCCACAGCCCTCTTCCGCATTTTCCAGGAGGTGCTGACAAACGTCGCCCGCCATGCTGCGGCAACCAGAATTGATGCGTATCTGCGTGAGAGAGACGGAGTACTGGAATTGAGTGTGAGGGATAACGGCAAAGGAATAGAGCAGACGATGATAAACAGCTCCAAATCACTGGGCATGATAGGCATGCGGGAGAGATGTCACCACCTGGGTGGCACTGTCGATATCAGGGGCAAACCGGGAAAAGGAACCACTGTTACAGTGAATTTACCTGCCAGGGAGGTGCGGCAGTGATAAGAATACTGGTGGCTGACGATCACCCCATTGTGCGCCAGGGCCTCAAACAAATCATCTCGGATAGCCCCGACATGGTTGTGGCCGCCGAAGCCGCTGACGGGCAGGAGGTGCTGAACCAGGTCTGGAGTAATGAGTTCGATGTGGTGCTGCTGGACATCTCCATGCCTGTGAGGAACGGGCTGGATATCCTCAAGCAACTCAAAAGCCAGAAACCCGGGCTTGCCGTTTTGCTGTTGAGCGTGCATCCTGAAGACCAGTACGCGCTGAGGGTCTTAAAAGCCGGCGCCTCGGGCTATATAACTAAAGACAGAGCGTCCGAAGAGCTAATAAGCGCTATCCGGGCGGCGGCCTCAGGTAAAAAGTATATCAGCCCTTCACTGGCGCAGATACTGGCTGCTACACCGGGTATTACAGCCGCAGGCCCGCCTCACCAGCTCCTCTCCGACCGTGAATACAGCGTACTGTGCCTCATTGCTGCGGGCAAGGCCAAGAAAACAATTGCAGAGGAGCTGTTACTGAGCCCCAAAACCGTAAGCACTTATAGATCGAGGATATTAAATAAAATGGGGCTGAAGACTGACGCGGAAATAGTGCGCTACGCCATCGAGAACCGGTTGCTCGGCTGATCTGCCGGGCAACCCTCCCCTGTCATCGCGAGGAGCCCCGATGAATGGGGCGACATGGCGATCCCATAGCGTCACCCCCACCTTCCACCTTCTCTTGTAGGATTTAGACTACAAAAAAATCGGGTGAATCCTACAAGACACCGGGCCTCCGGCTCACATACTTAATTCAGACTCCTGATTATAATATTATGGTAAGTTGTTGAATCTGGAGCGTAGCCGTGCCATCAAATACGAAGCTCACTGTGTTCCTTGCTGACGACTCAGCTTTCATCCGCGAACGGTTGCCAGCCATGCTTGCAGAATTGACGGGAGTGGAAGTAATAGGGCAGGCGGCCGATGGAATAGAAGCTGTGAATTCCATCGGGGAGATGAAACCTGATGTTGTCGTCCTTGACATCCGCATGCCCGGCAAGAACGGCATGGAAGTCCTCCGGGAACTCAAGACATTTGAACCCGCCCCCTGCGTAATCATCCTGACCAACTATCCCTATCCGCAATACCGTAAAAAATGCCTCGACATGGGGGCAGACTATTTCCTGGATAAATCAGCTGATTTCGACAAGCTGTTTACCGTAATAAAACAGCTCAGGCAAAAGGCCGGCCTGCAGAGAGATTTGAAGGAATGATAAAACTGTGAAAAAAATCCAATTGGGCTTGCTCATCCCGGTACTGGCATTGGCCACGATGGTTGTGTTTGATGAATAAATCTGATTCATATGTAGTATTCACCCTGGACGACCTGAAGTTCGGGCTCGGGCTCTCATGCGTTGAGAGAATACTTCGCATTGTTGAAATCACCCCTCTACCCAGGGCCCCGGAGATCGTAACCGGGGTGATCAATATACAAGGGCAGATAGTCCCTGTATACAACATACGCCGCCGTTTCAACCTGCCCGAAGGTGAAAAAAGCTTAAACGGCCAGCTCATCATGGCTAATACATCAAAGAACAAAGTTGCTATCGTGGCAGACATTGTCATTGGGTTAGTTGAATGCACGCGGCAGGAAGTGGTCCCCACGGCAGATGTTTTACGGGGCATGGATTATGTTGAAGGGATAATCAAGCAGGCCGATGGCCTGATCATAATCCATGACCTGGACAAATTCCTCTCTCCCGGGGAAAGGAAAATTTTAACCACGGCAATCAAGGGCCATAAAAAGGGTTAGTTGAAGAACATGTTAACGCGCAACAGGGATGAACTGCTAAACCGCGCCGGCGAACTGGTCGCCCGGCACATGGGCCTGCATTTTCCACGTGAGCGCTATGAGGAACTGGAACGCGGGCTGCTCGCCGCGGCGTCCGAACTCGGTTTTCAGGACATCGAATCCTGCCTTGAATCACTGGTTTCCCGCTCGCTGCCAAGGCGCCAGGTTGAGATACTGGCAAGCCACCTCACCGTCGGCGAGACCTACTTCTTCAGGGATGAAGGGAGCTTCAAAGTCATCGAGGAGCGTATCCTGGCGGAATTGATCACCGCGCGGCGGGGAAAAGAGCAGCGCCTGCGGATATGGAGCGCCGCCTGCTGCACCGGCGAGGAGCCGTATTCCATCGCCATTTCATTGCATAAAATGATACCCGACCTGCAGGACTGGAATGTCACCATCCTGGCAACCGATATCAACCCCGTTTTCCTCAAGAAGGCGCTTGACGGTATCTACGGACAGTGGTCCTTCAGGGACACGCCCGGCGCCATAAAAGAGAGGTACTTCACCCGGAAGAAAGATGGCCGCTACGAGGTCCTCCCTCAGATCAAGAAGCTGGTAACGTTTGCTTATCTCAACCTGGTGGAGGACATATATCCATCGCTCATCAACAATACCAATGCCATGGACGTAATTTTCTGCCGCAACGTGCTAATGTACTTCACCCCTCAGCGGGCATGCAGTGTTATCAACAATATCCGCCATTCGCTGGTTGACGGAGGGTGGCTGCTGGTAAGCGCCACCGAGACATCACCCGTTTACTACCACCTGTATACAGCTGTCAGTTACCCCGGTGTTACGCTCTACAGGAAGGATGGTAAGCGGCCCGCTTCAACGGAGATCCCTCCCTATGTACAGATGAACCGGGACTGGAGTTCAACAATGCCTGCGGCGGGTGCAGCAGATCAACCCGTGGCGGAAGCTGACCTTACGTATATCCTGCAACGGGAAGATGAGCCCGCTCCGCCGCTAACACTCGAGGGAGACAGACCGGCAGCGCTTCCAATAACCGCTTCTGACGAAGCGCTGGCGCTTTTCCAGCGCGGTCAGTATGCTGATGCGATAGACAGGCTATTAGATTTGTTGCCGGTGAACCGTGCAAGTTCCGCTGACCTCTCCCTGCTGGCGCGCGCCCATGCCAACCTGGGCCAGCTATGCGACGCGCTTGAATGGTGTAAAAAAGCCATAGCCGCCGACAGGCTCAATGCCGGGCTGTACTACCTGCAGGCGACCATACAGCAGGAACAGGGCGAAATGGAGGCAGCGTCTGCTTCGCTGAAGCAGGCTCTCTACCTGGACCAGGATTTTGTGCCGGCCCATTTTGCCCTGGGCAACCTGTCGATGCGGCGCGGCAAATCGAAGGAGTCCATCAAGCACTTTGAAAATGCCGCTTTCCTGCTTAAGAAATACAAGCAGGAGGAGGTCCTCCCCGATTCCGAAGGTATGACGGCCGGCAGGTTGAGCGAGATCATCAATTGCACCGTCAGCGTGGAGAAAGGCGTATGAAGGATGATATGCCCAGCGGGCAAAACAAGAGCACGCCGAAGGCCGTGGACTGGCAGGAGGTACGCAGCCGCCTGGAGACCACTCAGATTGCGCTCGATCGGGAATCGGCGCCGACAGCGGAGCAGATCAATAAAATCCTCAGACAGAGGGCCAGGATACTGGCGCAGGAACCGGAGATCGTGTCAGCCGCTCAAGATTACCTCGAGGTCGTCGAATTCATGCTAGGGTACGAAAGGTACGGTATCGAGTCGGCCTATGTGCGCGAGGTTTACCCGCTGACTGAACTGGTTCCGCTGCCCGGCACACCGGCTTTTGTTTTGGGCATTGTAAACGTGCGCAGCCAGATATTATCGGTAATAGACCTGAAGAAGTTTTTCGGCCTGCCGGAGAAAGGGCTGACCGACCTGAACAAGGTCATCATCATCCGGGACGGTAAAATGGAGTTCGGTATACTGGCAGATAATATCGATGGTGTGCGCAAAGTCGGCATAAATGATATGCAGGTATCGATTCCAGCGCTAACCGGCATCCGCGCAGATTACATCAAGGGGGTCACGGGGGAGTCGTTGATTATTTTAGATGCTCAAAAACTGCTTGCTGACAAAGGCCTGATTGTTAATAAAGAAATAAGCTGAGGGAAACATATCGGATATCCAAGGAGGAATTGGCGATGTTTAATAAAATGAAAATTGGTTTGCGTTTGGCATTGGGCTTCGGCGTGATGATTGTCCTGCTGATATCTTTAATCGTTGTTGGGTTTATTTCGATGAGCGCCGTTGATGCCAGCCTCAAAAGGGTAGTAGAAATGGAGGACGTCAGTAAGGAACTGGCACATGACATGATGGATAATACAAGAGACGGCGCCGTGGAAATTCGCAATTTAGTACTGCAAAAGGATAGCGCCAAAGTCGAGCAGGCACTAGATAAGATAGCCATGCTACGTCAGCAATACGATACGGATTTTAAAAAATATGAATCAATGACTACCAAAGATGAAACGGAGATTCTCGATTCAATTAATAAAATCAATGTTTTAAGGGATACAGCGAGGAAGTCAAGAGATATATTGATAGATCTCATCGCTACGGGCAAAAAAGATGAGGCAGTTGATTGGTTGAATACTGATACTAGCCCTAAAGTGAGCAATTGGATAGAGTCAATGGACGAACTGGTTAAATTAGAGAACCAGTACACTACCCGCAGCTACCAGGCGGCACAGACAGCATACGATAATAACCTCATTTTCACAATCGTACTTGGTATAGCGGCCCTGTTACTGGCTGTATTGATGTCTGTCTTCCTGACCCGAAGCATAACCAGGCCGTTAGACGTTGCCATAAAACTGGTTACGTCAAGAGATTTAACCGTGGATCTTTCCGATTATGCAAAAGGCAGGGATGAATTAGCCTTCATGATACAGTCATTCGGCAAAGAGATCACCGCGCAGAAGAAGGCAGAAGATGAACTAATTAAGAACAAGGAGCACCTCGAGGAGACCGTGCAACAACGCACCGCCGAACTGACCAATATATTGAAGGAGGTACAGGAAACAACAAACGTCCTGTCTTCCTCATCCAGTGAGATACTGGCTGCTACCACGCAGGTCGTATCGGGGTCAACAGAGACGGCCACGGCGGTGAGCGAGACGACCACGACTGTAGAGGAGGTGAAGCAGACTTCCCAGCTAACCAGCCAGAAAGCCAGATACGTCTCGGATAACGCGGAGAAGGCCATGCAGGCAGCCAAGGCCGGCAGGAAAGCCGTAGAAGAGACCGTCGAAAGTGTCAACCATATCCGCGAGCAAATTGAGTCCATAGCTGAAAGCATCGTAAAGCTGAGTGAGCAGGGACAGGCTGTCGGCGAGATTGTGGCCACTGTCACCGATATCGCCGAGCAGGTCAACCTGCTTTCCGTGAACGCCGCCATCGAGGCGGCCAGGGCGGGTGAGCAGGGAAAGGGTTTCTCTGTGGTGGCCCATGAGATCAAGAGCCTCGCTGAGCAATCCAAGCAGGCTACGTCACAGGTCAGGACGATCCTGAACGATGTCCAGAAGGGTATCAGCTCCGCGGTCATGGTGACCGAGCAGGGCAGCAAGGCAGCGGACGCCGGCGTAAAGCAGGCTGCCGAAGCGGGCCAGGCTATTAAGATGCTGACAGACAGCGTGACCGAGTCGGCGCAGGCCGCCACCCAGATCGCGGCCTCCAGCCAGCAGCAGGCAGTAGGCATGGACCAGGTGGTTGCAGCCATGGAAAATATCAAGAAGGCGAGTGCAGAAAGCCTGTCCAGCACCAAGCAGGTGGAAATCTCGGCAAGTGACCTGAACAAGCTTAGCCAGAAGCTCAAAGACATGGTGAGCAAGTTTAAAGCATAGCAATATAAAGGACCGATGGGCAGTATGGCAGACAAAGATTTTTCAGAAAAGCTACTGGCGATGTTCAAGGTTGAAGCGCAGGAACATGTCGCAGCGCTCTCCTCCGGGCTCGTTGAGCTTGAAAAAGAGACGTCGGCCGAAAAACGGGAGGCGTCAATTGAGGTTGTCTACCGTGAAGCACACAGCTTGAAAGGGGCTGCCAGGTCGGTCAATGTCAGGGAGATAGAAACGCTGTGCCAGGCGCTGGAGGGCGTCCTGGCCGCGCTGAAGCGGCAGGAGATAACTTCATCACCCGAGTTGTTCGACCTGCTGCACCGGGCAGTCGACAGCCTCGGACTGCTCCTTCCATCTATCGGTGACGGGTCAACCGGTGCCCGGTCACCGCGCGACACTGATATCATCGGGTTATTGAAAAGCGCAGCCGCGGGGGCGAAGGTCCACCTTCTTGAAAACAAAGAGACTACCGATAATGACGCCGGGCCACAGGCGGAATCTCTTCCCGTCCGGCAAGAAATAGAACCCGGCGGCGGCGCACCAGCAGCCGCTACGGAAACAATAAGAGTATCCATTGCGAAGCTGACCCCGCTGCTGCTGCAGGCAGAGGAGCTGGTTTCGGCCAAATTGGCTGCCAGTCAGCGTGCCGCAGATATCCGGGAGGTCAACTCAAGCCTGACCGAATGGAGCAAGCAGTGGGCCAGGGTTTCCCCTGAGGTAAGAAAACAGCGGCGCCTGATCGAGAGGAAAGAACAGCCGGACGGTGACAAAAAGGCTGCCCAAAGGTCAGCCAGGGTGCTGGAGTTCCTGGACTGGAATACAGCTTACATCCAGGCGCTGGAAAGCAAGCTGCAAGAGCTGGCTAAATATATCGAGCTCGATCAATACTCGCTGGACAGGATGCTGGACAACCTGCTTGAGTCCACCAAGAGGGTGCTGATGCTCCCCCTATCGTCACTGTTGGAAATCTTGCCCAAGCTGGTGCGCGACCTTTCCCGTGACCAGGGCAAGCAGGTGGAACTGGTCATCTCCGGAGACGACGTGGAAGTCGACCGCCGTATACTGGAAGAGATGAAAGACCCATTGATCCACCTGGCCAGGAACTGTATAGACCATGGCATTGAAAAGCCGGCGGAACGCAAGAGGAAGTCCAAGCCGCCCACCGGCTTGATTACTATCACCACGGCGCGGAGGAACAGCCACGTGGAGATAACTATTTCCGATGACGGCGCCGGACTCGCCACCGCCCGGGTGCGCGAAGCCTGTTTGAAGAGGGGAATAATCGGCCGGGATGAAATGGGCAAGCTCAATGAACATGAGGTGCTATCCCTTATTTTCCGCTCCGGGGTCTCCACCAGTTCCATCATCACCGACATATCCGGTAGAGGCCTTGGCCTGGCCATCGTACGGGAGAAGGTGGAAAAACTGGGTGGGGAGATAACCTTCGAAAGCAGACCGGGCGCCGGGACCGAGTTCCATATTAGATTACCGCTGACCATGGCCACTTTCCGCGGCGTTGTTGCACGCGTTATTGAGCGGCTCTTTATACTTCCCACTGTGAACGTCGAGCGTGTCATAAGGGTGAACACCACCGATATTAAGACGGTGGAGAACAGGGAGACGATATCAACCGACGGCCAGGTTGTCGCGCTTATCCGCCTTGCAGAGATACTGGATGTAAAGGGACAAAGTGCTGTTGTAAACCCCGGGGACGCGCTTCCCGCGGTCATCCTTGGCGCCGGCGGGAAGCGTATCGCCTTGCTGGTAGATGAGATTCTGGGTGAGCAGGACGTTCTGGTGAAAAGCATAGGCCCGCAGCTGGCCCGCGTGCCAAACATCAGCGGCGCTGCTATCCTGGGCAACGGTAAGGTCGTGCCTATCCTCAATCCAATCGACCTGGTGAAATCCGCCGCTTTCGCGGGCGGAGCGGCAAAAATTAGTCTTGCTGCGGAGACAATCAAGCGCAAGAGGCAGGCGGTGCTCGTGGTTGAGGACTCAATCACCGCGCGGACATTGTTGAAGAACATCCTTGAGGGGGCAGCCTATGACGTTACAACGGCCGTTGACGGTATTGATGGCTTCACCCAGCTTCGCAGCGGGGTATTTGACATGGTGGTATCCGATGTGGATATGCCCCGCATGAACGGATTTGACCTGACGGTAAAAATCCGCGCCGACAAAAAGCTCGCGGAGCTCCCGGTTGTGCTGGTGACGGCGCTGGATTCACGGGAAGACCGCGAACGCGGCATCGATGTCGGGGCCAGCGCCTATATCGTGAAAAGCAGCTTCGACCAGAGCAACTTGCTGGAGGTTATCCGCAGGCTGATATAAATGACTGATTAAAGGATGTCGTGTAATAAAGGATGAACAGATGATAAAAGCACTTGTTGTAGATGATTCACCGGTTATACGGGAATTTCTCGTCCACGTGATGAGCTCGGACCCGCAGATAGAGGTTGCCGGCACGGCGGCCAACGGTGAAGAGGCCGTCAAAGCCACAATCCGCTTGAAGCCGGATGTCATCACCATGGACGTCAATATGCCCGAAATGGATGGGTTTGAGGCAACACGCAAGATCATGGAAAGCTGCCCGACGCCCATAGTCATAGTCAGCGGCAGCACCTCCGTTAAAGAGACTGCCACCGCCTTTAAGGCGGTGGAGGTGGGCGCCCTGGCGGTCGTAGCCCGGCCGCCGGGAGCCGACCACCCTGAATATGAGGCAGCCGTCAGTGAATTAATCACGACAGTCAAGCTGATGGCCGAGGTCAGGGTGGTCAAGCGCTGGCCTAAACACAGGAAGACATCAGTCACAGCGGTCCCAAAGCCGCAGAGTGATGATTTGCAGAGAGAAATCAAGATAGTCGCCATTGGAACTTCCACCGGCGGCCCGCAGGCCCTTTTGGCCATCTTATCCGGGCTATCCAGGGATTTCCCCATCCCCCTGCTCATAGTGCAACACATGGCGCCAGGGTTCATGGACGGCTTCATCGAGTGGCTTTCCCAATCCTCCGGCCCGCTATTACACCTGGCAAAAGATGGTGAACACCCGCAGCCCGGGCACGCCTATATAGCGCCTGATGGATTTCATATGACCGTCAAGAATAACTGCTCAATAGTCCTTGACGGGGGTCCACCGCGCGAAGGATTGCGGCCATCCGTATCCGCCCTGTTTGAATCGGTGGCCAACGTGTACGGGGGTGATTCTGCCGGCGTGCTGCTGACCGGCATGGGAAGGGACGGCGCCAGGGAGCTGAAAATAATGAAGGACATGGGCGCTGTCACCATCGCCCAGGATGATCAGAGTTCCATAGTCTTCGGCATGCCTTATGAAGCCGTTAAACTTGGGGCAGCAACCTACGTGCTGCCCCTGGACAGGATAGCGCCGGCTTTAAAAGAAATGGTGACACTCACCGGGGGAGGACAGCCATATGACAGAACCTAAACGAAAACCTAAAGATGGACTGACGGAGATACTTATCGTCGAGGACAGCCCCACCCAGGCTGCCAGGCTGGAGCACATCCTGCAGCAGGCGGGTTACAGAGTCGCTGCAGCATCCAACGGGAAAGAGGCCCTCGCCGGCATAGGCCGACGGAAACCAACCCTCGTTATCAGCGACATCCTTATGCCGGAAATGGACGGCTACGAGCTGTGTAAGAGGCTCAAGGCAGATGCCAGCCTGTCGGCCATCCCCGTCATACTCTTGACCACACTTTCCGATCCGACAGATGTTGTTAAAGGGTTGGAGTGCGGCGCGGACTACTTCATCACCAAGCCCTACGATGAGAAGATGCTCGTCTCCCGCGTGAATGCAGTGCTATCTAACCTGGAGCTGCGTAAAACACAAAAAATGGGAGTGGGCATTTCGATCAGTATTGCCGGCCAGAAGTATTTTATCACCTCGGACCGCATGCAGATACTGGACTTCCTCATTTCGACATATGAAACGGCGGTACAGCAGAACAGGGAACTGACAGAAACCCGTGATAAGCTGAATGATTTGAACGAAAAACTCGATGAGAAGGTGAAGCAGAGAACTTCCGAGCTTATAGCGGAAGTTGCCCAGCGCATAAAGGCGGAGGAGAGTATAGCAAGACTCAACAGTGTCCTGCGCGCTCTCCGCAATGTCAACCAGCTTATCACCAAGGAAAATGACCGGGACAAACTGCTCAAAGGCGCCTGCGATACCATGACTGATACCCGCGGCTACCGCAGTGCCTGGATTGCCCTGTTTGATAGCGCAGGAAAGTTACTCTTCACCATCGAATCTGGTTTGGGGAAGGCTTTTCAACCGGTGCTTGAGCAGCTTCAGCATGGCGAACTGACCAAATGCGGCCCACATGCGCTGAATCAGCCAGGCCTGTCCATAAAAGATCCGTCAACTGACTGTGGCGATTGCCCATTGGCAAAGACATCTGGTGAAAAGATGGTAGTGGTTGCAAGGCTGAAACACGGAACCAAGACCTACGGTATGCTGGCCGTCTCCCTCCCCATCGACGTTCCGCCAGATATGGATGAGCAATCATTATTCCAGGAACTTGTCGACGATATCGCCTTCGGCTTGCACAAAATAGAACTGGAGGAGCAGCGCAAGCAGGCGGAGCATGAGTTGCAAGAGCGGTATAAGGAACTGTCCTGTCTTTACAATGTCTCGTCCCTGGCTGCGTTGCCGGACATCCCGTTCAACGAACTGTTGAAGAGAATCATTATGCTCCTCCCTCCGGCCTGGCAGTTTCCCGAGGTCACCGAGGCCCGCATCGTACTGGAAAGGCAGGCTTTCCAGACGGCGCGCTTCCGCGAAACGCCCTGGATGCTGGTCAGTAAAATTATTGTGTCCGGCAAGACAGTCGGACAGTTGGAAGCATGCTATCTCGAGGAGCGGCCGGCGAGCGATGAAGGACCTTTCTTAAAAGAGGAGAAGCAATTAATTAATTCTATTGCATTGCATGTAGGGCAAATTTACTCGCGTATAAGGTCTGAGCAAGCTTTGAAGGAGAGCGAGGAGCAATTAAGGATGTCAATGGAGAATGCCCCTGACGGCATCTTTATGTTCGACCTTGAAGCCAACTTCATCTACGGTAACCGCATGTGCGAGGAGATTATAGGTTACAAACGTGAATATCTAATCGGTAAGAACTTCCTGGAATTGAATATCCTCACTGAAAACAGCCTCGCCGTGGCTGCAGGGTTATTACAAATGAGTGGCATGGGCAAGCCCACCAGTACTGACGAACTGGTTCTGATAAGGAAGGACGGCCAACTTGTACCTGTAGAGATCAACACCACCATGGTTCAACGCGGAGGCCAGCCAGTCGTACTCGCTTTTGTCAGGGATATCACCGAGCGCAAGCAGTCTGAAGAAAAACTTGTAAAAAGCTACGAATCTCTTAAGAAGACCTTGAGCGACTCTATCAATACCATGGTCAAAATTGTGGAAACGAGAGACCCGTATACAGCAGGCCACCAGCAGAAAGTGGCCGACCTGGCTACTGCTATTGCCAGGGCAATGAAGTTGGAAGAATCCCGCATCGATCAGCTAAGAATGGCGGCGATAACCCATGATATCGGGAAAATACATATTCCTTCTGACATACTCAGCAAACCCGGACAGCTATCTGATATCGAATTTAGCCTGATAAAAACCCATGCTCAGGCCGGCTACGATATTGTCAAAGGCATGGATTTCCCAGGCATTGTTGCACAGGCCGTCCTGCAGCACCATGAAAGGATGGATGGCTCAGGGTATCCCAATCAGCTAAAGGGTGAGGATACGCTGTTGGAAGCCAAAATACTGGCTGTGGCAGACGTGATTGAAGCCATGAGCTCAAACCGCCCTTACCGGCCGGCATTGGGCATCGATAAGGCGCTGGAGGAGATATCAAAGAACAAGGGCAGACTATATGATCCCGATGTAGTGGATACCAGCCTGGAGCTTTTCAACAGCGGTAAATTTGAGTTTAAATACGTGTGATATATGTTGTGGCAATGGTCATCTAGTGTTATCGCAGAATTAATAGCCTCAGCTATCATGCTGGCACTGGCAATTTACTTCCCCTGGCGGGATCTCAACCGTCAGGCAAGACTCACCGGTGTAACACTTGTATTTTTCTGCGCGCTCTGGATCCTGTCGCACGCTATTGAAATTGGACTCCCGGTGGCTACTGTCAAAGAATCCATGGTGGGATTACAGCTTGTCCTGGGAACGATTGCCCTGACATTCTGGCTGTTCTATATTTTTCACTACCTTGGGCCCCGGAAATTACTTGCCCGGCGTATTTGCATTCTGTTTGGCATCATGCCACTCATAGCTATATTGGCACTCTCGACCAATAATATTTATGGGCTTATGTGGACGGAAGCTGGTTTTGACAGCCAAAATCCTTATCTGCCACTCGAACCCACCTATGGAATAGCTTACTGGGCCTGCATGGTTTACATAGCAATGCTGACTTTAACCGGCAGCTTCCTCATTATCTGGAATATCGTCCGCCGTCGCTATATCCGCAGCCGGGAATCGATATTTCTGCTGATCGCGGCGGTTCTTCCCATGGTGACAGCTTTTATAGAAGTGATGGGCCTGCTCACATTTTTAAAACTCTCGGTTGGACTTTCATCATGGACAGCCTGTATTGGAGCTATTATACTCATACTGAACCTGCCTCGATTGCATCCAGAGCAAGTTATACCCATTGCACGTGACATCACCTTTGAACGAATTGGAGATTGCATATTAGTATTGGATATGAAGAACCGTGTCCTGGACTTAAACCCGGCAGCAGAGCAACTCATCGGTTACAGAATTTCAGATGCCCTTGGATTGTCCATTGAAAAAATATGGCCCTATCATTCCAGCCCGATGATGCCGTTCAATGAAATGGCCAAAGAGGGTAAGGAACTGGTCTTAGAACGAGATGGTAAACAGCGAACCTATGACCCGCGTATCTCTACCATTGCTGATGCAGTTGGCCGTCTCACAAGTCAAGTGGTTTTACTTACAGATATCACCGAGCACAAGAAATTGGAGAACGCGTTAGCTGACGAGTTACTCAGATGGCGCATCCTCATTGAACAATCCAGAGATGGAATTGTCATACTCGATCATAATGGCAAGGTATGTGAGTCAAACAAACAATTTGCTTCGATGCTTGGATACTCTCTTGAAGAAGTTAGCCAACTCTACGTATTTGATTGGGAATATCAACTTCCACGAGAAAAACTGCTTGAAATGATTCGCAGTGTTGATGAAACCGGTGATCATTTTGAAACTGTACACCGTCGTAAGGACGGCACAACATATGATGTTGAAATCAGCACTAATGCAGCTATTATAGCAGATCAAAAGCTTATTTTCTGCGTATGCCGGGATATTACGGAGCGCAAGCTATCTGAAGAAAAACTTGTAAAAAGCTACGAATCCATAAAGAAAACCCTTGATGACGCTATCTATACCATGGTTAAAATCGTGGAGATGAGAGATCCTTATACTTCAGGTCATCAGCAGAGAGTGGCCGACCTGGCAACGGCCATAGCCAGGGAAATGAAGTTGGAAGATACCCGTATCGAAAATCTCAGGACTGCGGCGGTAATCCATGATATCGGGAAAATGTATATTCCCTCCGATATCCTCAGCAAACCCGGAAAACTTGGAGATATAGAATTTAGCCTGATAAAAACCCATGCTCAGAGCGGCTATGACATTGTTAAAAGCATGAATTTTCCATGTTCTATCGCTAATACTGTGTTGCAGCATCATGAAAGGCAGGATGGTTCAGGTTATCCCAACCAGCTAAAGGGTGAGGATACGCTGCTGGAAGCCAAAATACTGGCGGTTGCAGACGTGATAGAAGCCATGAGTTCACACCGCCCCTACCGGCCAGCCCTGGGTATCGATAAGGCGCTTGAAGAAATATCAAAGAACAGGGGTAGACTCTATGATCCGGATGTAGTGGATACCAGCATGGAGCTTTTCACAGAGAAGGGTTTTAAATTCGCGGAATAATTCAAAGTTAAGGAAAATGGCCTTAAGCTGATGGAAGGAACTGATGATGCCTGATATCAAAACATTGATGCTCTTATACGTCATCATCAACGTTATAAGCGCCGGTGCGGTGGCGGTCATATGGAGTCAGAACCGTGGACGCTTCGCAGGCATATCCTTCTGGCTGGCGGATATGATTTTGCAGGCAGCCGGGTCAGCATTAATCGTCCTGCGCGGACAGGTGCCTGATCTCGTATCCATGACGCTTGCCAATACCATGATTATGGCCGGGGCGCTAATTATTTTAATCGGGTTGGAGCGCTTTACCGGGGTAAAGGGCCGGCAAGTCCATAATTACTTACTGCTGGCTGTTTTTATTGCAGTAAGCGCCTATTTCGTCCTGGTTCAACCGAATCTGACAGTGCGGGAAATTGCGCTGTCAGCAATTACAATGATCTTAACCTTCCAGTGCTGCTGGCTCCTTCTGCGCAGGGTAGACCACGGCATGCGCCAGGAAACACGTCTCACAGGCGTAGTCTTCGCAGTTTACGCTGCATTCAGTTTAGCCAGGCTTATCCTGACCGTTGTTTTCCCGGAGAAGACCAATGACTTCTTTAAATCGGGCGCAGTCGATGCGCTGGCTGTTACCGTGTATATCGTGCTCAGCATCTGCCTCACCATTAGCCTGGTGCTAATGGTGAACCGGCGGTTGCTGGCTGACGTTAAAATCCAGGAAGAGAAATTCACCACGGCCTTCCATTCATCACCATATGCAATTACGCTCACCAGGCCTGCCGACGGGGAAATATTCGAAGTAAACGATGGCTTTGTGGATATCACCGGTTATCAAAATGATGAAGTCATCGGGAAGAGCACGCTTGACCTGGGACTGTGGGTCAGGGAGGAAGACCGTCGGGCTGTTATCAACGGGCTGGCGCGTGGCCGTGAAATACACGGGGTGGAATATCAGTTCCGCAAAAAGACAGGAGAGGTGTTAACCGGGCTTTTTTCGGCCAGACAATTTACGATTAACAACGAAACATGGATCATGTCAAGTATAGGTGATATCACCAAACGTAAGCAGTCTGAAGAAGCGCTACGTAGCAACGAGGAAAAATACCGATCACTCGTAGAGAATATCAACGATGTTTTTTACACGCTGGATAACCAGGGAAACATAACCTATGTCAGCCCGGTTGTCGAGCGCTTTACCAGGTACAAGGTCGGTGACTTGATAGGGAAACCTTTTATCCCGCTTATTTACCCGGACGACCTGCCGGACCTTTTAGACAGTCTCAACCGCCTGGTGTCAGGGGAACTGGAACCATGGGAATTCCGCATATTGGACAAAGACGGCAGGATCATATATGTACGCACCTCCAGCCGGCCGCTATATAAAGATGGTGAGATCGTGGGTATCACAGCCCTGATGACGGATATCACCGAACGTAAGCAGATGGAGCAGAAGCTCGAGGAATTAGCGACGCATGACTATCTGACCGGATTGCCAAACAGGGTCTTGCTGACCGACCGCTTCTCGATGGCGGAGGCGCTGGCCAGGCGAAATAAAGCCAGGCTGGCCGTTATGTCGTTAGACCTGGATAAATTTAAAACAATTAACGATACACTCGGTCATGAAGCAGGTGACCAGGCACTTAAAACTGTAAGCACGCGGCTTACAAGTTCAATACGTGCCAGCGATACAATAGCCCGCATCGGGGGGGATGAGTTTATACTGGTGATGCTGGAGACCAAACGCACGGAAGACGCCACTGCTATAGCCCAAAAGATACTGGATTCCTTTGCAGAGCCGCTGCTAATCGACGGTCATCCTTTGAATATGTCAACCAGCATAGGTATCGCCCTCTACCCCAAAGATGCAGAAGACCTGGAGACCTTGATTAAAAAATCCGATGCTGCCATGTATTACTCAAAGGGTCACGGCAGGAATAGATTTAAATTTTTCTGCGATGGCGATGTCAGGATGGGTGGAGATCACAAAAGCGGCCCCCCGATTCGGGGTTGAGTTCAATTTGCATTCACAGGTAATTTATCCAGTCGCACTTTTCCTTTACCAGGGGTGACATGGCGCGCAGTTTCTCAACGATGCGCGGCAGCGCCTCCACGACCTTATCCACATCCTCTCCCGATGTCCACCTGCCCAGGGTAAACCTGACCGAGCCGCGTGCCCGCTCAACCGGTATGCCCAGTGCCAGCAGGACATGGGACGGCTCCGAGCTGGTCGAGCTGCAGGCCGAGCCCGTGGATGCGCAGATACCCTCGGCATCCAGGTACATGAGTATCGCCTCCCCCTCGATAAAATCGAAGCTGAAATTGGTGTTGTTGGGCAGCCTGGAAGTCCTGTGACCGTTCAAGTAAGAGTCGGCCACACGCCCCAGCACGGAATCGATCAGCCGGTCACGATATTCCATGAGCCTGTCTGCCTCGTTTGCCATCCCGGCTCGGGCGATCTCAGCGGCCCTGCCGAAACCTGCGATGCCGGCCACGTTCTCGGTTCCCGCGCGCCTCTCATTTTCCTGTTCCCCGCCGTGCAGCAGCGGCACTATATGTGTGCCGCCGCGGATAAAGAGCATACCGACACCCTTGGGTCCGTAAAGCTTGTGCGCCGATGCTGACAGCAGGTCTATGCCCATACTGTCGACATCGATGGGCAGGTGCCCGGCGGTCTGGACCGCATCGACATGAAAATATACGCCGGCCTGTCTGGTGATATTGCCGATCTGTTCGATCGGCTGAATGGCGCCGACCTCGTTGTTGGCGTGCATGACCGATACCAGCAGCGTTTTGGCGGTTATGGCTTTCTTAATGTCGTCAGGATCCACCATGCCGTACCTGTCCACAGGCGCCACCGTCACATCGAAGCCCAGCTCTTTCATATAATTGCACGTGTTAAGAACGGCATGGTGTTCGATGGCCGTTGTGATGATATGGTTTCTCTTTCCCCTGCCGGCCAGGCATACGCCCTTGATGGCATGGTTATCAGACTCAGTACCACCGCCTGTGAAAACGACGCTCTCCGGCCTGCACGCAATGATGGCTGCGACTTGCGAGCGGGCATGCTCAACGGCATCCCTGGCCTCCTGCCCCATCGAGTGGATGCTGGAAGGGTTGCCGTATTTACGGCTGAAATAAGGCTGCATCGCTTCAGCGACCTCCGGCAGCATGGGAGTGGTGGCGGCGTAGTCCATGTAAATGTGTTTCATACCCGGTTCTCCTCCTGGAACAGCCACGTTGAGAGATAGCGCTCCCCGCTATCGGGCAGTATGGCCACGATCAACTTCCCCTTGTTTGCCGGCCGCTGCGCAGCCCGTACCGCAGCACAGGCGGCCGCGCCGGAAGATATGCCCGCCATTATCCCCTCTTCCCTGGCCAGGCGCCTGGCCATTATGCCCGCATCTTCCGCTGAAACCAGCATAACCTCATCCAGCAGGTCGACGCGCAGTATGTCCGGTACAAAGCCCGCCCCGATGCCCTGTATCTTATTCGGTCCCGGCTTGCCCCCCGAAAGAACAGGCGAGGAATCCGGCTCCACGGCAATGGCCTTGAATCCAGGTTTGCGCGGCTTTAAGGCTTCCGTTATGCCGGTTATGGTACCGCCCGTCCCTACGCCGGCCACCACCATATCCACCCTGCCATCAGTGTCACGCCATATCTCCTCCGCCGTCGTGGCCCGGTGTATTGCGGGATTGGCCTTGTTCTTGAACTGGTCGAGCATCAGGTAATTGCTGCTCTGCCCTACCATCTCCTCCGCCTTCTTTATGGCGCCCGGTATACCCTCGTTCCCCGGCGTCAAGATCAGTTCCGCACCCAGGATGGAAAGCAGCTTCCGTCTCTCCAGTGAGACCGAATCAGGCATTATCAGTTTTACGCGGTAGCCGCGCGAGGCGCAGACAAAAGCCAGCGCGATGCCCGTATTACCGCTGGTAGGCTCCACCAGCACCGTATCGCCTTTGATCAGGCCTTTCTGCTCGGCATCCAGGATCATGGCCACACCGACACGGTCCTTGATGCTGGCCAGCGGATTAAAAGATTCCAGTTTGACTGCCACCTCCGCCATTGCTCCTTTAGTTACCTTATTCAGCCTGACCAGCGGGGTGTTGCCTATTATTTGCATGGGGCCACTGGCGATGCCGCGCTTAAAAACAGGGATTTTTATCCCATTCAACCTTGGGGCTTCTTTTTCAATGTTCATTTAATAATACTGACAGACTCCTGGTTTAATCCCTATATTTTAGCGCAAATCCACTTCAGTCCGGTTTCGCTGAACCTTCATTCGGCGATGCCGCCTCCCACGACCACGTCGCCGTCATAAAACACAATGGTCTGCCCGCGCGCGGCGCCTACCTGAGGTTTTTTATATGTAACGACTACTCTCCGGTCATCGCGCGGAAATATAACAGCTTCGTAACCTGCGTGCGAACTCCTGATCCTGGCTGTGACCTGCATGGCCCCTCTCAGAGATTCAAGGGCTATCCAGTTGACATCAGACACAATTTGCTCTTGAGTAAGCAGGTCCTTCAAACGGCCTACGACTACCGAGTTTGTTTCAGCGCTGATGTCGATCACATATACCGGCTCTTTGAAGGCAATGCCCAGCCCCCTGCGCTGTCCGGGCGTGTAATAGACAATACCTTTATGTCTTCCCAGCACATTGCCCTGCCTGTCCACAACAGGGCCCGGAATGCCTTTCCCCGCAAAGAGTGGGGAATAATCACCCCCGGCGAAATCCTGGCTCTCATCACCGGCCTCGATATCCAGCTTCATTTCTGCGCACATTTTACGCACATCCTGCTTGAGGTACTCGCCCAGCGGGAAGAGTGTACGGGCTAATTGCTGCTGACCCAGCCCGTAGAGGAAATAAGACTGGTCTTTTTTTCCGTCCCGTCCTTTTTTCAACAGGTAACGCCCGTCGGCGCCCATACATACACGCGCATAGTGTCCGCTGGCGAATAGGTCCGCTTCAATGCCGCAGTCCAGCGCCTTCTGCCACAACACGCCGAACTTGATCAATTGATTGCAGCGCGCACAGGGGTTAGGCGTGTTCCCCAACTGGTACTCCCTGCAAAAATAATCCAGCACATGTTGTTGAAACTCATCCGCCAGGTCTATCACGTGAAAAGGCACTCCCAGTTTGACGGCGGTCCGGCGGGCGCTTTCGATACTGTCCTGCTGCCCCGGCCCGAAGCAACTACCCCGGCACGCCGGACTGCTGTCATTCCAGGTTTTCATGGTGACGCAGGTCACCCGGTAACCCTGATCTACCAGCAGGGCGGCGGCCACCGATGAATCGACGCCTCCGCTCATCCCTACAATTACTTTTTCTTTTTTCTTGTTAAACATTTACAGGGAAATTATATCACCGCTTTATTCCAGGCCGGCCTTCATAGACCCCAGATAAATGGGCTCAAAGGCATCGAATTTTATATCGCGCACATGATGCATGCCTTCCCACATCACTTTATAGCCTTTCATGGAGCGGGTAAACCCTATTTTCTTCTGCCATAATTCGATTTCCCCGGGTGTGCCCTCCCTGACTTCCCCGGCTGTTCCAAGCAACCTGACGCCCGGCGGCGAGGGAAACCTGCCGTCCATCAATGCCTTGCCCCAGAAAAGCTTATCGGCGTTTATGGCCATTACGCAAACACGCGGATTCTGTTCGAGGTTCTGCGGCAGCCGGGATGGGAACTCCTCGAAATAGAAGCCGGTTCTATCATCCCGCAGGAAAAGCCCCCCGATGGGCGTGACATGAGGCGAACCATCAGGATTTACCGTGGCCACGGAGAAGTGAAAGCAGCTCTTGTATGCTTCCTCAAATATCTTGAGTATCTCGTCCCAGTGATTTCCGATTTCCATATACATCCTCCTGAATCACGCGGATTATACACTATCGTCCCGGCCCGAATTCAACGCAGTTAAGCTATGCGAACCTGCCGGCGCTACAGGGCGCGGCAGCCGTTCTGCATATAGGTGTCGTAAATAAGCCTCTGCCTGGCCTTCGATAGATTGATATCCCAGGGCTGTGGATAATGCCGGGCGATGAAACCTCCTTTATGCCCCCTGACGTCGTATATACGTGTCATATCGACCACTTCCTGCCGTAGCTCATCCTCGGTCCTGCCTTCCATAGTGCTCCACTGGATATCCACGCAGTTCCACATGCAGAGCTTGCCGCCCAGCAGGTCGATGAGCTTGCGGTGGCCTATCAGCCGCGGCTGGTCGAGCTGCAGCACATCAACCTTGAGGTCTATCATATCGGGAAACATGTCCACGATGTAGCCGCAGCTGTGCCAGACAAAGTGCATGCCGTTATCGTGGCAGGTATCGATGATCCTCTTATAAAAGGGCTTGTAATGCTCCCGGAAGGTATCGATCTTCATCTGCAGCGAGGTCTGCAGACCCCAGTCCTCATAGTGTAATAACGCATTTACCGTTCCCATCGATGCATATGTTTTGATGCAGTTGATGGTAAGTTCGGTCAACCTTTCCAGCAGACTTTGAAGGCCGTCCGGTTGTTCATAAGGCGCCATCATAAGGCTTTCGAATCCCATCAGCGAGCGCATGGTCTCAAACATCATTATCGAGTCAATGCCCATGACATATTTGCCTGCGCGCCAGCCCAGGCCAGTGGCCCACTTCATCTTGGCGATAGGCGTGATCACGTCGGGCATGCGGTAGCTTGCAACGTTCTTCAGGTCCGACAATGGATGCTTGACAGCATGGTCCCACCAGCGGCCGGTAACCTCCCAGGTGACACCCCATTGATCGACATATGTAGAGCCGACCGCGGCTTTCCTGCTGGTTGCGGCAAAATCTATCGGGCCGATAACGACGATATCGGTGGCCGGCGGGTTATATTGAAAGTGGTATGGAATCCGGGGTGGATCGGAAAATTCAATTGAGCGCCGAACGACCTCGCGGCTGTTCATTCCCTGCGGGGTAGGCACCGGCCATAATTCTCTTACGGTCTCGAGCACTATATTCTCTGCTTTCACGCTCAGCCTCCTCGTTATTATCCGTTTCCAATGTACCCATAAACCAGTGCATGTGTTCCAACCGGATTAGTTCAACGCGGTCTGACTCTTTCAATCACTTGCCAACGTTCAATGCTTTGACGAACAATCCCATAAAATCAGGCCTGTCGGCAAGCTCCAGGTAATTCACCCGGCGTGCCATCGCCTCCGCCCTATCACGAGCGCTGTCTGACACCAGTACCATGCATGCGCCAGCTCCGGCTGCATTGCCGACCTGGCTGTAACGCCTCAGCGGCAGGTCCGGCAGCATTCCCACCCTTATCGCGCTTTTTATATCGATATAGTTGCCGAATGTTCCGGCGATAATTACTCGTTTAACATCCCCTGCGGCGATGCCCGCCGATTTCAATAATACATTGATCCCGGTACGGATGGCGGCCTTGGCCAATTGCAACTCCCTTATGTCTCCCTGCGTGATCACGATATCTTCACCGCTGACCGACCTATCCCTGCCGGCGATCAATATCTCAGACTGCCCTCCCAGCGCGCGGACGATGGGGTGCCCCTTATCCATCCTGCCGCCGGGGTCGATTATGCCCTTATCGACCATCTGCGCCACAGCGTCAAGCATCCCCGAGCCGCATATCCCCAGCGGCCCGCTGCCCCCGATAGTCCTGTATCTGACCTTGCCGTCCTTTATAACGATCCGGTCGATTGCCCCGGGTGAAGCCTTCATCCCGTGTCTTATGTGCCCTCCCTCGAAGGCAGGACCTGAGGCGCAGGAAACGCTGGTGACCTGGCCGCCGGCCGCAAGCGAGATCTCGGTATTGGTGCCGATATCGACGATAAGGGTATGGGCCACGACATTACAGGCATCTATTGCCGCAAGCACTGCCACGTGGTCGCCTCCCACGTACCCTCCAATATTCGGAAGCAAATATACGCCGGCATGCGCCACCGATTTAAGCCCCAGTTCGTTTGCACTGATATTTACAGAGTCCTTTACGCAAGGCAGGTAAGGCGCCTGCGCAAGCTGTGTGACCGGCAATCCCAACAGCAGGTGGTGCATCGCTGTGTTGCCGCAGACGGCTACTTTACTAATCGTCCCGGGTTTATAGCCTGCCACCCGGCACAGGTCCATTATAATGTTGTCAATCGCTCCTGTTGCCGTTTTTCTCAACCTTCTGCCGTTAGCGGGTGAGCTCATGGCATATGTGATGCGGCTGATCACGTCGTCTCCGTAAACAGCCTGGGGGTTGGCCACAGCATCATTGCTCAGGATACCACCATCAGAGAGGTTGACCAGATATCCTGCTATCTTGGTAGTCCCCAGGTCGACAGCAACGCCACAGCCTTCACCAGGACGTCTGCCCCCGTAATCCGGGACTATCTTGACTATTAATTCATTTTTGAACGCGGGGGTTGAAGTCAGGCTATTCTCTACGGGCAGGTAAACGACAAGGTCGCCGGCGGGCCTGGCCTGGCAGGACAGCCGCCAGCCACGTTCCAACTCGCCGGCAGATAATCGCTTTAATTCGTTCGCGGTCGGCGCGGAAAGAATCCCCTTCTCAATGCGCACTTTGCAGGAGCGGCACTTGCCCTGCCCGCCGCACGTGCTGGCTATTTGTATCTGGTTCTCGCGGCAGCAACTGAGAATAGAAGCGCCTTCGACACAGGAAGCCCTGCGTCCGGACGGTTTGAATTCAATTATGTATTCTTTCATCTAACACTGCGGCATTAATCCGTGATTATATCATGTACAGCGGTGAATTTTACTCACTTTGCCCTTCCATGATACCGATCCAGTTAAATCAGTAAAAAGCCGACTTAACTTGCTTTTAAGCGGCCATTAACCTAAAATTTCCCTCGGAATAAATTCAGGATAGCATCGCTTCACCCTCCGGTCCTGTGGCCGGGGGGTTTAAATGTGAATCAAGATGCCCCCGGAGGAAAAATCATGAAGCAGGATCAGTTTGAAAAGTTCAAAGGATCGGTTGATTACGTTATCTCGGATGCCCTTAAAAATGCCGTTAATGTGTCGATCGTGCTCAAAAGGCCTCTGCTGGTGAGGGGTGAGCCGGGCACGGGCAAGACGCTGCTTTCTCACAGCATATCCGTATCGCTGGGCAAGCCGTTGATCCGCTGGCACATCAAATCCACCACCAAGGCGTCAGAAGGCCTGTATATGTATGATACTGTGCAGAGGCTTAACGACAGCCGCTTCGGAGGCAAGGATGTTTCCAATATCAAGCACTATATCAAGCTGGGGAAGCTGGGGCAGGCTTTCACCGCGCCCGAGCAGGTCGTCCTGCTGATCGACGAGGTGGACAAAGCCGACCTGGAATTCCCCAATGACCTGCTCAACGAGCTGGACGAGATGAGCTTCTACATTCCGGAGACCGACGAGACCATCTCGGCCAAGCACCGCCCCATTGTCATCATCACCAGCAACAACGAAAAGGAGCTGCCGGACGCCTTCCTGCGCCGCTGCATCTTCCACTACATCGAGTTTCCCGACCCGGAGCTGATGGAGGAGATAGTCAAGGTGCACTACCCCGACATCAAGAGCGCTCTGCTCAAGGAAGCGCTGGAGACCTTCTACACACTGCGCAAGATCGACGATTTCCGCAAAAAGCCCTCGACCAGCGAATTGATAGACTGGATACAGGCGCTTATGGCCAGCGGCCTGGACGGCAAAATCAAGGAAGGCGAGATACCTTTCCTGGGCACACTGATAAAAAAGGAAAACGATATCGATTTCTACGTGACACACCACGTGAAAAAGAAGGCGCAGACGCGAGGCTATAATATATACGGCAATTGAGTTCACCCGCCGCCATTAAAACCTGCTATGTTTACTCCCTTTTTCTTTACGCTTAAGGATAAGAAGGTGCCGGTCTCCATCAACGAATGGATGATCCTGATGGAGGCTCTGGATAAACGCCTGATCCATAACATGAGCGATTTCTATTACCTGGCCCGCTCCATACTGGTTAAGAGCGAGACCCATTTCGACCAGTACGACGTCGCTTTCCAGGAGTATTTCAGCGGCATAGCCCCCTCTCTCGAGGTCACCGAAGAGCTGGTCCAGTGGCTGCTGGACCCCAAGAACAGGCCTGAGCTTACATCCGAGGAGATGGCTGCCATCCAGAAGATGGACCTGGAGGAGTTGCTCAGGGAGTTTGAGAAGCGGCTGAAGGAGCAGAAGGAGCGGCATGACGGGGGCAATTACTGGATAGGCACCGGCGGCACATCGCCCTTCGGCCACTCGGGTAAAAATCCCCAGGGCATGCTGGTGGGCGGCCCGGGAGGTATGCGCAGCGCGGTCCGTATCGCTGAACTGCGTTACTTCCGCAACTACAGGGACGACGTTACTTTGGACATCCGCCAGATGAAGGTCGCGCTCAAGCAGCTCCGGCAGTTGAACCGGGCCGGCCCCGAGGACGAGCTTGACCTGGACCAGACCATAGACGCCACTTGCAAAAACGCAGGCGAGCTCGAGTTCAAATGGAAAAGACCCCGCAAGAACAGCATCAAGCTGCTTCTCATCATGGATGCCGGCGGATCAATGGAGCCATACGCAGACCTGTGCAGCCAGCTTTTCTCAGCGGCCAACTCGCTCAGCCATTTCCGCGCATTCAAATACTATTATTTCCACAACTGCCCGTACGATGTGCTCTACAGCGATATTCAGCAGCGCAAAGGGGACTCTATCGAGCACCTGCTGAAGGTCCTGGAGCCCGACTATAAGGTCATCTTTGTGGGCGATGCCTGCATGGCCTATTCCGAGTTGATGGACCGCTTCGGCGACCTCTATTACCACGGGTATCAGAAACACGCCGGCTTCGAAAGGCTCAAGCAGTTCAAGGCCCACTTCACCCATATTGTGTGGCTCAACCCCGAGACGTCGGTCCTGCGCAGCTACCCCACGGTACAGATTATCGCCAAGCTCTTCCCCATGTACAACCTCTCCCTGGAAGGCCTCAACCGCTCGGTCAAGAAACTGGTCACCAAGCGCTGAGACGTCACTTCAACCTGTCACGGCAAAGATTATTATCGCTCAAAATGACTGTGCGTTTCCTGTAAGTTCTTCAAGAGAATACAGTTCAGTCTTATTGTATCTCTTTAAGCTGCCTTTCAAGTTCAGGCAAATCCCTCTCAAGCACTTTCCAAGTTAAATTCAGATCAACGCCGAAATATTCGTGTATAAGGACGTCTCTCATACCTGCAATTTTACGGCAGGCAATGCCCGAATATCGTTCTTTAATATCGTCCGGCATGTTTTTAGCTGCCTCGCCTATGATTTCTAACCGCCTGATCACGGCATCCTGAGTCTCCCTATTAGCCAGGAAATCATTTACGGAAAAACCGCGTGTATATTCACGTATCAGATCCATGCTTTCAAGCATGTGCCCGACGATTTTTATAGGGTCTTTCATAGTATTGGCATCTCTTCCTTGAGTACGCTGTCCTTGATTGCAGGAAACAGGGCGTCGTAGGTTAATACATCTGCATTCATATTCAGCATATCTTCAATTTCCAACTTCACCCCGACAAGATCAAGCAGGCTTTTTTCACCCTCAAATTCTATTAAGATATCAAGATCACTGCCCTTCACGGCTTCCCCGCGCGCGAAAGAACCGAAAAAAGACGCCCTTTTAACGCCGTGCTTTTTAAGAATAGCCGCGACCTGTTTTTTTACTTTTTCAGCATCAATGTTCATATAATACCTATTATACAGGTTATTTAATTATATAAATCAAGGACCGGTGCGGCCCTGTTAGGGAGTACTGGATGTAATAAATAGACAACTGCCAACCTTGCAGCTATAATCCCTGATATGTCTCCCAAGCTGAAAAAGCTGATTAAAAGCCAGGAGATAGACAGCGCCGTGCTGAGGCTGGCCTCCGAGCTAAGCAGGGATTACCGGGGCAAGAACCCTCTTCTCATCGGCATCCTCAAGGGGTCTTTTATTTTCATGGCCGACCTGGTGCGCAGGCTTGATATACCCCTGGAGGTGGATTTCGTGCGGTTATCCAGCTATGGCAGCGGCACGGAGTCCTCGGGCAAGATCAGGATGCTGGGAAGGCTAAGCAGGCCGGTTGAAGGCCGCCACATCATCGTGGTGGAGGATATCGTCGATACCGGGCTGACCGTAGATTACCTCCTCCGCTATATCAGGCGAAAAAAACCGGCTTCGGCCGTCCTGTGCGCCCTGACTGAAAAGCCCACCCGGCGCAAAGTCGATGTGAAAATCGACTACCTGGGTTTTACCGTCCCCGATAAATTCATCGTGGGTTACGGCATCGACTGGAATGAACGATATCGGAATTTGCCCGATATCTGTTATATTGAGTGACCGAGGAAGCATGAACCTGCCAGATTTGATCGCGGTAGCCCGGGGCGACAGGCCGGCCGACCTGGTGTTGAAGAACGCCAGTATCATCAACGTTTTTACCAGCAGCATCGAAGAGAGCAGTGTGGCCGTGTATAACGGGCGCATCGCTGGAATAGGCGACTATACAAATGCCGGGGAAATCATCGACCTCAAAGGAGCCTACCTCTCGCCGGGCTTCATCAACGGCCACATACACATAGAGAGCTCAATGCTGCACCCGGCGAATTACGCTAAAACAGTGGTGCCGCACGGAGTGACCTCCATATCGACAGACCTCCATGAGATAACCAACGTCTCCGGCCTGGCAGGCATCCGGTTCGTCATGAACTGCGCACGGAATCTTCCGCTGGACATCTTCTTCCAGGCTGCTTCCTGTGTGCCCGCCACGCACATGGAGACGTCCGGCGCCTCCATCGGGGCGCCCGAGATCAGGCGGCTGCTTAAATGGAAAAACAACATCGGATTGGGTGAGATGATGAACTACCCGGGCGTGATCAACGCCTTCCCGCCGGTGATCGACGAGATAAATGCCTGCGCCGGCCATGTGATCGCCGGGCACGCGCCCGGACTGCGGGGAAAACCGTTGAACGCCTATGTATCCGCCGGCATCTACTCAGACCATGAGAACACCGAGCTCGAGGAGAGCAGGGAAAAGCTCTCCCGCGGCCTCTACCTGATGATCAGGGAGGGCACATCCGAGAAGAACCTTGAAGAGCTGATCTGGCTGATCACCGATAAGACATGGCACAGGTGCATGTTCGTGACGGACGACCGCAGCTGCTCGGATCTGATCAGGGACGGCGATGTGGATGCCGTGGTGAGGAGGGCTATTGCAATGGGATTGGATCCTATCAGGGCCATACAACTGGTCACTCTCAATCCTGCCGATTACTTCCGCCTGCATGACCTGGGCCGCATCGCGCCGGGCAGCCGGGCCAACCTCATTACTATCAATAACCTGGAAAAACTGGACATAGACATGGTTTTCTATAACGGCAAGCTGGCGGCGAAGGGAGGCAGGTACCTGGGCGGCACGGTGGTAAAAACGCCGTCCATACTGGAAAAGTCGGTCAACTATAAACCGTTCAAGCCGACAGCCCTGGAGCTGATATCCAATAATGAGCGCTTTCCCGTAATCGAGATCATACCCGGCCAGATAATAACGAAGAAACAGATGGTCAAAGTAGGCATGGGCAAATTCGAGCCCGATACAGCCAGGGACCTGCTCAAAGCCGTGGTATTGGAGAGGCACAGGGCCACCGGCAATATCGGCCTGGGAATCGTGAGGGGGTTCGGCCTTAAGGAGGGCGCCATCGCATCCACCGTGGCGCACGATTCGCACAACATCGTCGCCGTGGGCACAGGCGATACAGATATTATGGCGGCAGTGGAAGCTATACGTGAGATGCAGGGCGGGCTGGTGGTCTGCCGCGGTGGCAGGCCCGTGGCCAGGCTGCCGCTGCCCATCTGCGGACTCCTCTCGCCCGACCCGGCGGAGGTGGTCTCAGATCAATTCGAACACCTGGAGAAGGTGGCAGCCGGGCTGGGAAAGCTGCCCCCGGCGCCCTTTGCCCTGCTATCCTTCATAGCGCTGCCGGTCATACCCGAGCTGCGCCTTACCGACATGGGCATAGTGGATGTAACCCGGTTTAAACTATTAAAAGATCTTTAAGAGGAGAAAGCATGGCTTATGAAACGCTGCTGGTAGAAAAAAAGGACGGCATAGCGCTGGTGACCTTCAACCGTCCCGATAAATTAAACACTCTTAGCACCAGGCTTTTCCTGGAACTGCGGGACATGCTGGCGGAGTTCAGGTATGACCTGGAGACAAGAGTCATCATCTTCACGGGGTCCGGCCGGGCTTTTTCGGGCGGCTTCGACTTACGTGTCGATGCGTTGACGGAGCATATGTCCCAGCGAGAGATGCCCAATGAAAGAATCTGGCAGCTGTTTTTTTTGGACCTGATGTCGTCAATTGAGAACCTGGAGCAGGTCACCATAGCGGCTATCAACGGTCCCGCCATGGGAGGCGGGTGCTGCATCGCCATGAACTGCGATTTCCGCATAGCTGCCGAGAGCGCCCGCCTGGGTGTCCCCGAGACGGGCCTGGGCGTATTCCTGAGCTGGGGCTCAACTCCCAGGCTGGTGTCCTTGCTGGGCCCCTCACGCGCCAAGGAATTCATCATGACGGGCGACCCGGTTGACGGCAACGAGGCCTACAGGATAGGCATGGTCAACAGGGTGGTGCCACTCGACCAACTGATTCCGGCCAGCTACGAGCTTGCCCGCAAAATCATACGCAAGGGACCGCTGGCCATACGCATTTGCAAGAAGCAGGTGAACGCGGCCTCGGTGGCGCGTATGTCCGACCTCAATCTCTTTGAATCAGAGCTGTGGGAGCGAAACCAGATTTCCCCGGACCTGGAAGAAGGCATCAAGGCCTCTATAGAGAGAAGGCCGCCCGACTTCAAAACCGAGGCCGACGTGCCCAAGTTCGATGTATCCGGGTGAACCGATAGATTACGATAAGTAAATTAAAAATAGGAGGTTGCGGCAATGGATAAAGAGAAGCTGATCTGGCAATACGTAAAAAAATGGGCGGACGAAACACCCGGCAGAGAGGCGCTGGTCTTCAAAGACAGGCGGATCACCTATAAGGCGTTCTACGAGAGGACGGTCAGCGTGGCAAAACTGCTGCTTGAACTGGGGGTCAAAAAGGGTGACAGGGTATTTATGCTTTCTGCGGCGCGCGATGAAGCCCTTTGCACCTACATGGCCACGGCCATGGTGGGCGGAATCTGGTTCGGGCTCAACCCCCGCTACACACTCGGCGAGTTCCTTTACATGGTAGGGGACGCCAAGCCTAAAATCGGGTTCGCGGTCAGGGACTACGATGCCCTGATGCGGGATTACAAAGACGACCTGGTCGCCCTTAAAGAGGCCAACCCAGAGCTTGAGCAACTGATCATTATAGACAACCCCTGGGAGAATACACTGAACTGGGAGCAGGAACTGGCCAGGGACCGCGGCAAGCTGGACGACGCCCTGAAGAAGCGCATGGCCGAAGTGAAAGAGGATGATCCCGCCCTGATTATCTATACTTCGGGGACCACGGGCAAGCCCAAGGGGGCGCTGCTCACTCATAAAAACATTGTCGCCAGCGCCGCCGCCCAGAATGAACGCTTTATGGCACCCATCGGAAAGCGTGGCGAGGGCAAGGCCCTGATACATTTCCCCATCAACCACGTGGCCTGCGCGGTGGAACTTGTCATGGGCTGCCTGCACTGGGGCTCGGCAATGGTGCTGATGGACCGCTTCGACCCGGCCGGCACGCTCAAGATGATACAGGATGAGAAGATCACGTTTATGGGACAGGTGCCCGCGATGTTCATGCTGCAGTTCACACTTCCCGATTTCGACAGCTACGACCTGTCCAGCCTGAAAACTATCATCTGGGCCGGCTCAGCAGCCCCGGAATCAATGGTCAGGAGACTATTAAAGACCGGCGCGACCCTGATGACCGGATACGGTCAGACAGAGAACGCAGGCTTCATAACTTACACCAAACCGGGCGACTCGATAGATGACCTCATACAGACGGCCGGCAAATGCTATCCCCCCTTCCAGATAAAACTGGTGGACGCCAAAGGAAAGGAGGCGCCACGGGGCGAGGTCGGCGAGATATGGATGAAAGGCGACCTGGTGATGAAGGGATACTGGAACCGCCCCGAGGCCACGGCCGAGACAATTACCCGGGACGGCTGGCTTAAATCGGGCGACCTGGCCACAATGGATGAACGCGGCTATATTAAGATCGTGGGACGTACCAAGGAGATGTTCAAATCGGGCGGTTACAACGTATATCCCCGCGAGATAGAGGCTGTCATCGAACAATATCCCGACGTAGCTTTTGTGACGGTCATCCCCATCCCTGATGAGACCTGGCAGGAGGTGGGCAAGGCCTATATCATGCCGGTCCCGGGCAAGAATATCGAAGCAGAAGGGATACGCGAGCTGTGTAAAAAGCACCTGGCCAACTACAAGATACCCAAACAGTTCGAGGTGCGGCCGCTGCTTCCCCTGCTGGCCAGCGGCAAGGTGGACCGTCGCGCCCTGGTGGAAGAGGAAAAGGCGTCACGGCAAAAGAAAGAATAGCAGACAAACTGAGCCCCGCCTTGAACAAGGCGGGGCTCACCTCAGATTGCGTTAACAGATTTAACCGGCCGGCCTGGCTTTCAGGCGCGCGCTCTGTGCCAGCACACGTATGGCCTCGAGCAGGTCCTGCCTGCGGCAGTCCTTGGTCAGGTACCAGCTTGCCCCGGATGCCAGGGCATCGCCGGCGTAATCGCCGTATACCGTAAGGAAGAGTATCTTAACGTCGGGCATGATCTTTTTGATGGCCCTTATGGCCGTGGGCCCGTCCATACGCGGCATCTGTCCATCCATGAGTATAACGTCGGGTTTCAGCTTTTCAGCTTTTTCCACGGCGTCCAGTCCATCGACAGCCTGACCTACGACCGCAATGTCCTTGTGCCCGTCGAAGATGCTCTTGAGCCCTTCGCGTACTACTTCGTTGTCATCTGTAATCAGCACTTTAATCGGTTCTTCCATCTCTCACCTTTATAAATCAATATGCACTTGTATTCACATACTTAATACATTCTAAGTCTAACGTATTTACCGGGCGGGCATAATCGGGATATAGGTTGGTTTTACGACCATCATGAGGTGACCGTAAAACCCGTCCAAACGGCCGGGGGAAATCATACTAAAGTATGATCAGAGATGGATAATGCCGCGTTTGAGTGCGGTTGTCACGGCCTCAGTGCGGGTAGTCACATCCAATTTCTGGAAAATGCTGGTCACGTGAGTTTTGACCGTGCTTTGCGTGATTGAGAGCTGGTCGGCGATATCCTTGTTGGAAACGCCCTTGGCCATAAGGTCGAGAACTTCGGTTTCCCTGTCGGACAGGGCGTCCGCTCCTGTGCTTTTCCTCGAGAGTTCCGACGCCAGCTTGTCCAGCACCTTGGTGGTAAAGACCGGTTGTATCAGCGATTCGCCGCGATAGACAGCCCGTATGCCCTTAAAGAGTTCCTCGCGCGGGGCGTCTTTGAGCAGGTAACCCTTGGCGCCGGCCTTAATGGCGGCAAAAAGGTACTCATCATCGGAGTATGTCGTAAAAACTATGAACTTGATCTCAGGTTTAGCCTGCTTGATCCTGATCATGGCTTCCACGCCGTCCAGTTCAGGCATGCGCAGATCCATCAGAATAATATCGGGGGACAGCTCTTCCGCCCTCTGTACTGCTTCGAGCCCGTTGGAGGCCTGGCCGACGATGGCGAAATCCGGCTGGCGCACCAGGTTGCCCACAATCCCATCCCTGACCACCTCGTGATCATCTACAATCAGTATCCTGATCTGCTCCACGCTTACACCTCCTACGTCAGCGGGATCGACACCCTGACAACGGTCCCCTCGCCCTTCCCGCTCTGCACTTCAAATTTGCCGTTCTGGCCCAGAGCCCTCTCCCTCATACTGATTAACCCATAGCCGCCGGCCTTACCGATCCTGCCCTCGGGACCCGGTTCAAACCCCACGCCGTTGTCCTTGACCGTAAGCTCAACTCTCGCGACTTCAAAATTCAGTGTGACATCCACCCGGGTGGCCTGCGCATGCTTGGCTACGTTGACCAGTGATTCCTGGCAAATGCGGAAGATGGCGGTCCCGGTTTCAGGCGGTATGTCGCGCTTGTCACCGTATTGTGTGAAGCTGGCCTCGATGCCGTTATCATGACGGAACCTCTCCACCTCGTGTTTAACAGCCTCATCCAGCCTGAGCTGTTCAAGAGCCTGCGGGCTCAGGTTCCAGACCGATCTGCGCGCCTCTGCCAGGCTTTTGCGTGCCAGGCTGCGCGCCTGGTTAAGGTGTTTTTGCACGTCTTCGCTGGTATCGCCCAGCGCCTGCTCCGTGGCCTCCAATTGCAGAATGATGCCGGTGAACCCCTGAGCCAGTGTGTCATGTATCTCGCGGGCCATCCGGTTACGCTCCTCGGTGACAGCCATGGACCTCGTCTCCTGGTAAAGGCGTGCGTTCTCGATAGCCACCGCCAGCTGGTCGGCCAGCGTCTGCGCCGTAAAAACATCTGCTTCATCGAAGCCGTCCATCTCAGTGCTTTCGATATCCAGCACACCCAGTACCCTGCCTCCCATACTCAAAGGCACGGCAAGCTCCGATCTGGTTTCGCCCAAACCTTCAGGTTTTCTGAATCCCGGCTCCAGCTTGAGATCACTGACCAGCACGTACTCGCCTGTCCGGGCAGCCTTGCCTATGATGCCCTCCTCATCCATCTCAAGCGGCACGCCCACAGGTATCACGTTCTTCTGGCCGCTGAAATGCAGCGTTTTGAGCAGCAGCTTACCGGAGCTCGGCTCGAAAAGGAAGATATTAACATTGTAAAAATGGAAGGTCTGACGCAGCAGGTTGCCCACATAGGCCAGCAGTTCATCCAGGTTCACGATGGAACTGATCTTCCGGCTGACCTCGTTAATAGTGCGTAGCTGTTCTGCCCTCTGCCTCTCCTTTTCGGTACGATCGATTACCTTCTGTTCAAGGTCGGTGTATGACTCGTTTAAAGCCCTGGTCATCACGTTAAACTGCTCGGCCAGCACCTGCATCTCATCGCCCGTATTTACGTTGAACTTGTAGCTCAGTTCGCCGTTGGCGATATGCTCCGAGCCCTTGGTCAGCGCCATGATAGGCCTGGTGATCGTCTCCGAGAGCAGGAATGAAACACCGGACACTACCACGACCATGGAAACGATTACAGCAATAAATATCAGCTCGGCCTCTCTGGCCTGTTTGTCTACCTGTTCGCTCATCTCCTCCACAGCCGATGCGATCCTGTTCTTGGTCTCTTCGGCCGCCGAGGAGAATTCGTCCAGGTAAGTAGCAGCAGCCACGATCAGGTCGGAGGATTCCACCGGCACCGTGTACATATACCTGGTCCGCTCCTCGAGATCGTTAGGCCCCTTGTACTTATAGTAACCCGAGACCTCGCCCCCCAGCAGGCTGCGCTCGAAAATAGACGAGTAATAAGATGGCTCCCCGCCGAGTTGGCGCAGGTTTGCCCCCACTATGCTCGGGTTAGAGGAGAAGATAATCTTCCCCGTCTTATCGTAGACTATGGTATTTCCCGTCCTGCCTACCTTCTGCACTGCGATGGAGTTCAGCTTCTGGTCGCGCACGAGCGCGGCCTGGTCCAGCTCGGGATTAAGCTGTAAATAGAAATAGATCTCCTTGGCAACGTCAGAAGCCTTCTGGTAAATGGTGCGCCTGCCCTGGTCCTCGAGTGCTGCGATGGAGACCGACATGACCGTCTCGCCCATGGATGCGCTGTATTCCTTGGTCAGTGTACCCACGGAGCCGATATAACGCAGCGCAAGAGAACTGATTATGCCTACAGAGATAAGGGACAGCGCCAGGAACGATATAAGGATCTTGTCCCTGATACCGAAACGGATCCTGATCTTATCGATCTGGGTGGCAACCTTAGCCTGCATTTGTCTCTCCGTTCATCATTTTACTCATCAAAGTCCGAATTTCTCTTTCAAAGCTGCCAGGAGCTCCTGAACAGGCACCCTGGACTGCTGCATACTGTCGCGCTCGCGGATGGTAACCTGGTTGTCCTCAAGCGACTGGAAGTCGATAGTCACACAATAGGGTGTGCCTATCTCATCCTGCCTGCGGTAGCGCCTGCCGATGCTCTGGGCATCGTCGTACTGCGTCATAAAATGCGGCCTCAGCATGGCCGAGATCTCTTTCGACATGGGCAACAGCTTGGCGTTGCGGCTGAGGGGCAGGACGGCCACCTTGACCGGGGCTATCTGCGGGTTAATGTGCAGCACAACCCTGGTCTCCTTGTCAGCCTCCTCCTCATCGTAGGCATCGCACAGGACGGCCAGCAGCGTGCGGTCCACGCCGGATGACGGCTCGATGACATAGGGTACACAGCGCTCGTTCTTCTCCTCATCGAAGTAGTCCAGGGTCTTGCCGCTGAACTTGGAGTGCTGCGTAAGGTCGAAATCAGCGCGGTTGGCGATGCCCTCTATCTCCGACCAGCCGATGGGGAAGTTATAATCCACGTCGAAGCAAGCTTTGGCGTAATGAGCCAGCTCCTCTTTATCGTGCTGTCTGAGCCTCAGGTTCTGCTTCCTGATGCCCAGCCCTACATAGTAGTTCAGCCTCTCGTTCACCCAGTAGTCGAACCACTCACCATCCGTGCCGGGCTTGACGAAGTACTCGATCTCCATCTGCTCGAATTCGCGTGTGCGGAAGATGAAATTGCCCGTAGTTATCTCATTGCGAAAGGATTTGCCCACCTGGGCAATGCCGAAGGGCAGTTTCTTGCGCGTGGTGGACTGCACATTCTCGAAGTTGACGAACTGCGCCTGTGCGGTCTCCGGACGCAGGTAAACTATGTTGGCGGCATCCTCGACAGGACCCATGAAAGTCTTGAACATGAGGTTAAACATGCGAGGCTCGGTCAGGACTCCACCGCAATCGGGGCAGGACGAGACGTCGATATCAGTGGAGCGGAACCTGCGCCTGCAGCTCTTGCACTCGACCAGAGGATCGGAGAAACCCGCTACATGACCGCTGGCCACCCAGACCTGCGGATGCATCATGATGCTGGCATCTATACCCACCATGTCGTCGCGCTCCTGTACCACCTTCTTCCACCAGTAGTCCTTGATATTCTTCTTCAACTCGACGCCCAACGGCCCGTAGTCCCAGCAGCTGCCCAGTCCGCCGTATATCTCGCTGCTCTGGAAAACAAAGCCCCGCCTTTTGCACAGCGAGACGATCTTCTCCATGGTGACTTTCATACTTTCTTCCGGCACATTATCCTCCTGATTAGATACCAAAGGCTGCTAAATTATACCATTGCTTGTCGGGGCAGGCTGGTTAAGCAGGGCGGCGAATGAAACAAGCTACGGGTGACATACGGATTTGATTATAGGGGCAAAAGCAGATACAGTCAAAATAGGAAATATGCGGCTGGGCCGTCCCGGCCGACAGGCTGTATAATTAGAGCCGGGAGGCAGCGATTGTTTATAGACGGCAGACGCCGGGAAATAAGCATCCTTTTACTCTTGACACTGGCGGCATTGATCTGCCCGCTGGCCAGCTGTAACCTGCAGCCGCCACAGTCCACGACACTCCCTGCGCCATCAACTCCACCCATTTTGCCATCAGGCGACAGCCCCCGCTTTCTAACCGTTATCTACGAGGGACCCGTGGGCGCCATCAACTACAACACGGTGATGTTCAAATGGGGCAGCGGGCTTTCCTCGGTCCAACCTTCCAACTTCATTTATGCCACACTCCTGCAGGGATGGGACAAAGACTACACTCCTTTCCTGCCGGATACTTCACGCTCCTTCAGCAACCTGCCCAACGGGAGCTATGTATTTTATGTAAAGACACAGGACCTTAACGGCAATATCGATCCTCTGACGCCAAGCCAGGCTTTCACCGTTTCAGGGGCAGTCCCGCCGCAAGCGCAGAATCTGCCTGTTGCGCCGGGCGGCGGAGGCGGTTTACTGCTGATCGGCGCCGATGTCAGCCGTATAGCCGTCGGCGGCGATGGATTGACTATCTACGCGCTGGATTCCGGCAGCTCGCGGCTTTATCGCTCTAGAACAGCGGGGATTAGCTGGAGGGACATCTCTGCAGCGTTGGGCGCCGGCGCACCGTGGATAGACCTGGCCGTGGCGCCTGACGATCCGGGTTTCATAGCCGTGGTTACCGCTGGCGGCAGCCAGGTATATATCTCCGGGGACGGCGGCGACACATTCCAGAGCACCGGCATATCGTCATACCTGGGGGCCGGCCAGGCGGTCAGGTGTATAGCCATATCGCAGGATTTCGGCTCGCCGAGGCGCGAACTGGCTGCCGGCATCTGGAGCGGCTCAGCCGGTGGCAGCGTGCTGATAAACATACTGACCAGTTTTTCAGGCGGGTGGTTCAATGCGGGCAGCGGCACTCCCGGCTGGGCGCCCCCCGGCGGCGGCGGAGTGGACGTAGCCGCCATCCGCTATTCCCCGTCCTACGACTCTGACGGCGCCCTGTTAACAATAGCCTCCAGCGCAACGAGAACATACATGTATACGGGCGTACGGGACCTCGGCTCAAACTCTATAACCTGGAACTCCTGGACGGGCTACCCCGTGGAGATAGGGCAGGCCGGCACGCCCCTCAACCATGCCGATATAGCCCTGCCCTCCGACTATAGCGGCAGCAACCCTTTTTCGCGCAGGGCCTTTGCCTCGTGGAACAAGAACAATCCGGGACGGGACATTTATCAGGTGTCCGATTACCAGGTCTACCGCATGAACGCTCCGGAAGCAATTGCGTCCATCGCCTACCACGGAAGCATCTCACGGGGCAAGCTGATGGCGGGCGCCGTGAAGTGCCAGGGAGGTGGCGGCTGCTACCAGGTGCAGACATATTATTCTGCCAATCCTACTTCCATGTACCCGGTATGGCAGCCCAGCCAGAAGGCGCCCACGGGATCGCGCGATGCTGTGGTAGAATGGTCACCGAATGGAATCACAGCCTATGCCGGCACCAGCGGGACGGAGAGCGCCTTCTCGCACAGCCTCAATAACGGCGCAACCTGGAACCAGTAGGCCTTTATGGGTGTTTACAGTGAGTACCGCCGCAAACTATTAATGCCGGACGAGGCGATTGCCGGGGTCAAGAGTGGGGACACCATCGTCCATGGAGCCAGTATCTCAGAACCCCCAGCCCTTTTGACGGCACTGGCGGAGCGCGCCAGGCGGGGAGAGCTGTCCGGGTTACGAGTATATTCCAGCCTGCCCATGTATCATGCGGCCCGCACGGTCCTTTCCCCCGACCTTTCCGACTGCATAGAATCGCATTCCTGGTTTGTAACCGAGGCCGACAGGTCACGCCATAAGGTGGGGCTAAGCTACTACGTGCCTACATATATCCACCAGATACCCAGGCTGTTGAAGGAGCATATGGAGATCGACATCATGATGATGACGGTCTCCCCGATGGATCGATACGGCTATTTCACATTCGGCGCCGTCAACGATTACAACGGGGCGGCAGCGCGCGCCTGTAAAACCCTGATAGTCGAGGTGAACGAGAATATGCCCCGCGTGCTGGGAGACACCCTGCTGCATATATCAGAGGTGAACCTTATCGTGGAAAACAATGTGCCGCTGCTGGAAATCCACCCTCCCGACCCCGGCCCCGGGGACGAGATAATCGGCCGCCGCGTCGCGGAGATGATACCGGACGGGGCGACCATCGCGCTGGGCATCGGCAGCATCCCCAACGCCATAGGAAAATACCTGTCGGGACACAGGGACCTGGGCATCCACAGCGGCGTTTTCACTCCCGTTATGGTCGATCTCATAGAAAAGGGTGTGGTCAACGGGCAGAGCAAGAACCTTCACCCCCGCAAGCACGTTTTCGTGGTGGCGCAGGGCACGCGGCGGATGTACGACTTCATCCATGATAACCCCAGCATGGAGAGCCATCCGGCCTCGTACACAGAAGATCCTGCAGTGATCGCGCGCAATGATAATCTGGTGGCCGTCAACACGGTGATAGAGCTTGACCTGACCGGGCAGTGCAACGCCGAACATATGGCCGGTTCACAGTTCAGCGGCACGGGCGGGCAGCTCGATTTCGTCCGTGGTGCCTACAATTCCAATGGGGGCAGATCAATCCAGGCCTTCACCTCGACCGCGCGCAAGGGGACGGTTTCCCGTATCGTGCCCCAACTCAAATCCGGGACGGTGGTGTCCATACCGCGCATGGATATCCAATACCTGGTCACCGAGTACGGCTCGGTCAACCTCAAAGGCAAGTCCACACGGGACCGCGCGCTGGGTATAATCAGCCTGGCCCATCCCGATTTCAGGGACCAGCTCCTGAGGGCGGCGGAAGACATGTACCTGCTGTAAACCATTAATTGACAGGTTAAGTAGATTACCTGATAAACTACACTACATTTTGAGAGAGCAGCAACGACTCCCAATATCTGATTGGAGACAGCTATGAAATCAAAGAAAAAACGTGCCCTGGTAATTACACTGGGGGTCATACTAGCCCTCATGCTTGTTTGCACGATAGGCTTCCAGGTCTTCTTCAGGCTGCCGCAGCCGTCATACTCCGGCACAATGCAGGTGGACGGCCTCAATGCCCCGGTCGAGGTGAGGACGGACGAACACGGTATACCCCATATATTCGCACAAAGCAACGAGGACCTTTTCTTTGCGCAGGGATATATCACAACCCGCGAGAGGATGTTCCAGATGGACCTTACGCGCCTGGCCGGCAGGGGCGAGCTGTCCACACTTTTCGGCGACCGCATGATCGCTACCGACAAATATTTTAAGACCCTGGGCTTTTACCCTGCCGCTGAAGCCGAATACGCCAACCTCAGCCCTGCTACCAAAGCGGCTGTCGACTCTTACACAAGCGGCGTTAACGCTTATTTAGATACCGTGAAATTCCTTCCTGCCGAGTACACCATCCTGGGAGGTAAACCCCAGGCCTGAAAACCGGCCGATAGCATGGTGGCTGGACTGCTGATGTCCTACCGCCTCAACTCACCGCGCGGGATCAAGCCCGTGCTCTACCAGATATATAAACAGGCGGGTCCGGATATGCTCAAGAAGCTGCTGCCCTATATCCCTGAGGGGGCGCCATACATCTCATCATCCGGTGAAAACATCCCGGCCTTCGCCCAGGACACCCTTCCGGTTATAGACGCAACGTCATCTTCAGCAGACACATTCAGCCAGATCGACTGCCCGGTGCCGATGAGGATGCGGGCCTCCAACTGGATGATCTTTTCAGGGTCGCGCACCACGACCGGCAAGCCCGTCTTCACGGGCAGCCCTGACCTGGAGGCCGCCATACCGTCGCTTTTCTACCTGGTCCACCTCAAAGGCGGCGACTACGATGTAATCGGCGGCTCCATCGCCGGCCTACCCGGCGTGCATGCGCTGGGATTCAACGGGCATATAGCCTGGAGCATCACCGTGGGGAACGGCGACAACCTGGATTTCTTCACCGAAACTCTGAATCCTGCAAACCCCGACCAGTACCTTACCGAAGATGGCTACAAGGATTTCCAGGTCATCGACGAGACCATCAAGGTCAAGGGCAAGGACGGTATGAGGGATGAGAATTTCAAGGTCAAAGTGTCGCGCCACGGGCCAATCGTCTCAGAGGTCATGCCCGCGCTGCCACCCGACTGCGCCATGCTGTGGCCCGGACTGATGGGACATGATGGTACTGTGGAGGGGCTGCTCGGCCTCAACCGCGCTAAAAATTTCGACGAGTTCCGCAAAACCTTAAGCCTGGTTCGCGGCGGCAGCGTTCACCTCGGCTATGCCGATGTGGACGGCAATATCGGCTACCAGTACATCACCACGCTTCCCATCAGGAAATCGGGTGAAAACCCCATTCCGGTGCCGGGCGAGAAGGGACAGTACGACTGGACCGGCTTCATACCCTTCGAAGATCATCCCTACGAGCTCAACCCGGCCAGGGGCTACCTGGCATCCTTTAACCAGACGCCCGAGCCTGAGCCGGCAAATTTCTACGGCACGGCCTATTTCCTCTTCGAGCGACCCTTCCGCTTCGAGGAGATGGCAAAGTCAAAGGACAAGTTCAGCGTGGAAGATATCCGCAATATGCAGAACGACGTGGGCTCCAACCTGGCCAAACGCTGGGTGCCGCAGGTCCTCAAGGTATGCGGCGATGACCAGGAGCTGAACAAGTACACTGGTATCTTCAAGGCCTGGGACTACACTATCGCCACGGACAGCCCGCAGGCAACGCTCTTCAACTCGTTTTTCACTCACCTTATTAAGAACACGCTGTACGACCAGCTTGGCACAACCATAGTAGACGAGCTGTTCAATGACCTGCACGTTTCCATCCCCACACAGTGGCTCATCAGGTACATGGATGACAACAATAATGAGATTTGGGACGACATCTCCACCACAGCTGTCAAGGAGACCCGCGATGACATGGTGCTGAAGAGCATGAAGGACGCCGTAGCCGAGCTGTCGGCGCGTCTGGGCGGCGACCCGCAGAACTGGGCCTGGGGCAGGGTCCACCAGATGACCATCAGGCATCCGCTGGGCAGTGCTCTGCCCTTCCTTAACCTCAGCCCGCTGCCCTATGCCGGTGATGATTTCACCATCCACGCCGACTGGTGGGAACGAGAGCACCCCTACGACATGTACAGCGGCGCTGCCATCAGGATCGTGGTCGACATGTCCGACCTCAGCAGCATGACTATCATGAGCCCGCCCGGGCAGTCCGGCCAGTACCTCAGCCCTTACTACAGCGACCTTGCGGAGACATGGTCCAAAGGAGGGCAGGTGCCCGCGCATTACACGGACGCAAAACAACTCAAGCAGGTGCTGATGCTGGAGCCATGTCAGTCGAAATAAGCTGAAATCGACAGTATGCGAGATTAAAGTACTCTAACGGAAGTCTGGATACCAATGCCCTAGCCCAAACCAAGTTCATTATCCAGGATATTGATAAAAGATTTCGCGTTGACAATCCGGATCTTCTGGTATTCTTCAAGCCGCAGAAAATTTTTATCACCCGTTACTATAAAATCGGCCTGCGCTTCAACAGCGCAGGAGATTATTTTGTCATCGCCCGGGTCCGGCGCAACGCCGGATAAAATAATCTTGCCGGCCGTACAACTTGCCTTATAGGTAATCGCGAGGATGAAAGCGCGGATTTCAGATTCCGACAGACTATATTTCTGCTTAATCCGCGGAAGATACAAAACACGTTTTGTTTCATCGATTATTTGAGGAGACGTGATAAGCTCGAACTCTTCTTTTCTCCAGCGTTTTTCAATTTCTCTTGGATAACTCAGCGGCGAAATAAAACCTGAAACCAGTATGTTTGTATCTACAACCGCACGCAGCATCAATAACCTTTACCGCGAATTTCGGCAATTGCGTCAGCAACGTCCTTCTCCACTTCTGCTGAGATGATTTGCCTGTTTCTGTCTGCGGGCGCTTCCACAAGATTAAACAGAGATTCCCTGGCCTCTTTGCTTGTACTGGTCGCCATCAGGAATACGTCAATATCCCCTTTCAAGATGCGGTAATTCCTACCCAGCCTGGAAGCTGCGATTTTACCCTCCCTGATGTACCTGTAGACAGTATCCTTATTCAACTGGAGATAGTCAGCCACCTGCTCTGGTGTCATAATTTCTCGTAGCATTGCCATATCAGCACCTCTGTTGATATTATAGTGTTTTTGTTTATATTTGTCTATTTATAAAGATACTTATTGGTAATAACAGATTACACAACATCAGTTTTCGAAAAATCTGCAGGAAGTATGGTTGGTCCAACAAGTTGAGGGCGGCAGTTGACAAAGATATTATTCTATCGGAATTCTCAGCACCATTCTGGCCAGGTCCCAGGCGTGCTCATAGAGGTGCAGGCCTTTGCTGAAGGCGTGTATCTCGCCGTCCCGGACGCCTATCTCTCCTGCCATGTATTCCTTGAGGGTCTGCAGGCCGCCCAGGTTGGTGGGCATTCCGCCCCACAAATCCCACGAGCGGAAGTAGAGTATGAAGTGCAGGGCTCCGTCCTGTATGCGCGTATCAACCAGGCGCAGGCAGGGCGGGTCCGCCTGGTAAAGGCTATGCTCATTGCCCACGCACATGCACATCTGGTTGGTGTCGAAACCCTTGCGGTAGCGACGGATTATCTCCTCGATCTGCGGAGACAGGAACTCGCCGTAGGTGTACTCCTCGTTCTCCTGCTTGTCGGGAGTCATCAGGTAAGACATGTACTCCTCGATCACCTCGTCGGTGGTGGGCTGGGGTACGCCGGTCGGCACGTCCGGGCTCAGCGGCCGTATGCCGGGCTGGCTGATATTAATGGCGACAAGCTCGATCTCCTTGCGGCGCACGCCCTCGAAGCTGCCCTGCTCGATCCTGTATTCCCGGCCCTCGGTGAGGGCTTTCTGCAGGCACTGGTACCAGGCGTCGCCCAGGCTTAAGGCGTCAATAATGGTAAGTTTCATTTCGTCCGTAGCATCATAAGCAAGTGTTATAATGCATGTCAAGGTTGACCGTAGCATAAATGCAAGGGCGTTCCTTCAGGTGCGCCCAGACATCGCGGGCGGGTTTAAAAACCCGCCCCTGCAATTACTGATAAATTGACATCAAATATCTCCAAACATCATAATAAATGATTGCAATGATCAGGGCTGTTTTCTTCGATTTCTTCAATACGCTGGCCTATTTTGATCCTTCGCGGGAGGACACGTACGCAGGGATTGCAGCCGATCTCGGCGTAAAAGTCAGGCCGGCCGTGATAGCCGAAGCTTTACCTGAAGCCGATGCCTACTGGCGGGCGGAAAATTTCAAGCAACCTGTACGCCAGCGTGAGCAGGATGACAAGGTGGCGGTTTACAGGGAATACGGGACGAGGATACTGGCCGGGACGGGCGCGACGCCGGACCAGGCGTTGCAGATGCTGGCCACGGCCTTCAGCAGGGGCTGGGTCTTCAAATCGTTCGGTGATGCCGTGCCGGCACTCAGGCTGGTGAAGGAAAGGAAGCTGATAACCGGGCTTATCTCCAATGTCGGCCAGGAGATAGATTCCTACTGCCGGGAACTGGGCTTTGAGCCTTTCCTCGATTACAAGGTCACCTCTTTCGAGGTCGGCTACGACAAGCCCAGGCCGGAGATCTTCCATCTGGCGCTGGATAAGGCCGGGGTTAAGGCAGCTGAGGCTATTTTTATTGGCGATGTCTATGAACAGGACATCGTGGGTGCAAGGGGCGTTGGTATGAAACCCATCCTGATCAGCCGCAACGGCGCCACAGACTTCGACTGCGTCGTGATCTCCGACCTGTCACAGGTGCTGGATCACATCTGAGTCAGCGCTTCAGAGACCCCTCAAATACTCGGGCCGCAGCAGGGCGGGGTCCTTTTTCGACAGGATAGAATCAAGCCGGGCCAGCATTTTTAGCCTGTCCGCAGGCATGCTGCCGCGTATGGCGAAGTAATTCGAGGCGTGCATGGAACTGAAGAAGCAGTCCGAAAAATCAGCGTGCTCAACCATGGTCCTCAGCTCCTTCAACGAATCAAATGGCGTGATAAGCTCGAATTCGCCTTTCTCCCATTCCCTGTAAAGCGGGGTGCCCGGTATGAGCGTCAGCGTGAGGGCGCCCGCGTAATCGGGGTCCATCTCCGTTAAAATGCGTGCCGATTCCATAGCGTGCTGACGGCTGCCGCGCACACCACCCAGGCCCAGTATCACGGTCACGGAGAGGAGTATGCCAGCCTCCCTGACCTTCGCGGCCGCTTCGACCATCCCGGCATGTGTGGCGCCCTTTTTTATCCTTCTCAGCACCTCATCATCGCCGCTTTCCACGCCCATATAAAGTATGCCCAGCTTAAGAGCTTTCAGCGCTTTCAGTTCATCGACGCTGCGCCGGAGTATATCCTGAGGCGTAGCATAGCTGGCTATGCGCTCGATGGCGGGAAATTTCCCGTTCAGATATTGCAGCGCCTCCACCAGCCCGGGGTATGGATATACCAGCGCATCGCCGTCCTGCAGAAAGACGCGCCTGCCGTCCCACCGCCTCAGGATGGCATAGACGATATCGGGCTGACCCGGCTGCACGACGTGGGAATTCATGTAGAGGGACATTGCGTCGATCTCGCTCTTGATGTCCTTCAGGTCGCGGACACCGAGATTGGTGAAAGAAAAAGCGCAGAAGGCGCAGGTATTATTGGAGCAGCCGGACGTGAGGGGGAGGTAGTAGCTGGCATGCTCGCTGGGCGGTCTGATTATCTCTGGTCGTTCAAATGTCATATTTTCGCCCTGATGATTAGTGCAATTTTGCCACGTAGCTGTTGAGCGGCACGCCCAGCGACCTGGCTACAGGACCGCACTTGGCCTTGAGGCAGAAGAATATCCTGCCCTGCAGCTCCAGTTCGTCGAGCGCCTCATAATATCCCATGCCCTTGGTAAAAATAAAGTCAGCCGCTTCAAAAGCTTGTTTGAACTCGTCCGAGGCCAGTGTCAAAAGCACTCCCGGTGTGGCTGTCCCGGTGGTCATGACCTCCCCCGCCTCCTTCTGCAGACCGGCTTTCCTGATATCGGCGATGGTGGCATCGTTCTGTACCGGCAACTCCTTCACCACGTAAATCGTCCTGGCGTACCTGCGCATCAGGTTGAGCAGGGGCATATCAAAAAATGCCTCCCCGATGTTATCTGCCAGGTACAGCACCAACCTGGAATTTTTTACTTTGCCTTCCAGGAGCCGTGAATCATCGATGGTGAACTCCAACCTGTTTTCATGGGCTTCTTTCCTCAATTCCTCGATGGGCCTGAAGAAATCGATGGCGTTGCCCAGGGCCGCCAGCCGGAGATACTCAACAAAACCCTCCCGGTAGCTGTCCCTGACCAGGGCGAACAACTTCCGCGCTTCATCGATCTCGATATCCTTGAACTTGCGGTAAGGATCATGGTTTCCGGTCACTTGCTTGATCACCTGGTGCATGGGCGCGGCGATCTCGATAGACACCACCCCGGGCTTCAGTTTCTCTTTGATCACCTTCTCGGCGGCGCGCCTGGAATCCTCACACAGGGCAGGGTCGTCGGTGGCGAAAGCGGAGGCCTGGTGGGCCAGATTCTTCAGACAATCATGGCATTCGTCGGATATTCTCATAGTTAAACATCGCTGAAATTAATCCCTTAAATTACACGCGTCGCTTCATATTGTCATTGCGAGCCCGAAGGGCGCGGCAATCTTGTAAACTGTTGCAACTTTACAAGATTGCTTCGTCGCTATGCTCCTCGCAATGACGGTTAATTCAAGAAGCTCATGCGGTGACGTTAAGTCGGGATCAGATCTGTCTGCGGGTCCTGAGGATCAGAACAAGCGTTACGATAACCAGCACCGTACCAAGCCCGATGATGAGCCATACCCACAGCGGTGTTTCCTGCCCGGATGCATGCTCTTCGGGCTCCGCCGGCGCCTGCTCAGTGCGGAAGCTGAAGGTCGCGCTCCAATCGCTGGGGATGGCCTGGCCGTTCACCTCGGTCGCCCTCACTCTCCAGAAATAGTTGGTATCGTAGTCCAGCGTCCCGTCATACTCGTACCCGGTCGAGGAGGTGCTTACCTGTTTCAAGACCTGGCTGAATTCGGAGTCTTCCGACAGAACGAGCTCATATTTTGTGGCCTCCTTCCACGGCGACCAGGAGAACGAAGCGGGCCTGATCTTGCAGCCCATGCACCCGTTGTCGGGGGCCAGCAACTGCACGCCGTAGTAAGGTGAATTGACGATAAATCCCGGCTTAACGCTGAAGCTGCGTACATCCGACCACGGGCTGACCGCAATCTGCCCGGTGGCCGAGCGGTAGGTCCTTATCCTCCAGTAATAAACCGCCCCGGCCTCAGGCAACGCCGCCGGGGAAAGCCACATCCCCGGCTTTGTCATATTGACCTCATCCATGCTGGCCCTGATAGAGCCTCTGACTGCCTCGATATTGCGAGCGTTGGAGATCGCGGGGTTGATCCTCAGCGTAAACTCTTTATCCTTGGCTATCTGCAGGTCGTAAACTGTGGATAGGCAAAGCTGCTCCCATAACAGGTCGATCTGCTGGTTGCGACCCGTCACCGGGTCAGCTCCCACCAGAGCCCCATCGGCGGGCATTCTCAGCACGGGACCCTTCTTGGCCAGGCAGTCAGTGTATGCCCACAGCATACCCTGCCTCTGGCCCGGGTTATAACCGGGTGTCTTCATATAACGGCCCTTGAGAACGGCCGACCAGGCGGCAATAAAGGCATTTATGTTGCCGCTGTAACTAATATTAATACTATCCAGGCTGAATCCGGACTGGTTATCGATGGCCCATAACGATGTATTGGTATTGGGCGAGCAACAACCGCAGGCCTTGAGCGAAGTAGGCTCAAGCGTAAAATGCACCCCGGTCTGAGTCGGGGGTTGGAAGATGTCCAGGCAGTCCCAGTAAATTCCCGGCTTGGGCATACCGTTTCGCGGTTCCAGCGTCCTGCAGGCCGCGCTGTTCGAAGTGGTAAGGCCAAAATGAGTCGTGGTTATATTATCGTGCGCAGCATATAAGGCAGGTTGCCCATTCCCGGTGAAAGCCATTACAATGCCGTAATAGCCCCGCAGGTGAGGAGGGTTAGGCCCGACCGCGGGAGTCTCAGCCAACCAATTTGAACCTGTTGCTCCATTGGTCACGTCCATCATGTCGTTATCGCTCCAGCGTGTGAAGACCGGCGCGGTATTGCGATAAACAGTGCCTGTTACGTTGTCACCAACCGCGGCGTAGATAAACCGGTTATTCTCGAAATCCGTGTCAAATATGGCGTGTACGTTCCCTTTGAAAGGCATATCATTCCGGTATGTCTGAAAATTCAGGCCGCCGTCGGCTGAGTAGGACACTGGCGTGCCATTCAGTGTGGAGTACCAGTTGGCCCCCACCAGCACCTTGCCATTACGTGCGGTGATGGTATGGGGGATAACGCCGCTATCTGCCCCCTGCAGGTTGGTGGACCAGGCAGTGCCGGTATACACCAGCTTCTGCACCATGCCGGTTACCCCGGCGACGTACATGATTCTGCTGGTCTCGAATGTGAAATCCTCAACTATGTACCTGGGGGTAACGGCGGACCAGTAATCGCCATAATCGGGCGACCACGCCATTACACCTGTCCCCGAAAGAGAGGAAGGCGCGAACCTGGCGGCCCAGGCCACCACACCACCGTCAGAGGAATCGGTGCAGGACTGCAACGTGCGCAAAATGGGCAAGTCTGTCTGAGGTACGCGGCAGCAGGCCGATGTGGTGTGTAAGAAGACCCTCTCCCAGTAAGTCCCGATGGGGGCCAGTGCAGGAAGGGGAGCGGCCACGCCCGGGCTGATGGTGGAGCGCCAGACGCTGTCGAACTCATTACAGCCTACTCCCACGTTCCTGTGTACCGACGACAGATACAGCGTGGTGCAGTCGGCCGACACAGCGACGTCGTTGAACCAGTCGATGGTGGTGTCAATCAGCGAGAGCTGGTTCCAGGTGTCGCCGTTATTACGGCTGATGGAAAAAGCCGATTCGTCGTTGGGTATCAGAGTGGAGATCCAGGGGCTCGGTAACCCGCCCGGTATGACTATTGTTGGAGAATTCCACCAGGTGGTATTGTCGCCGATTATGCCCGACCCGGTGGCGGCATAGGCCAGCGACCCATTGGGATTCCAGGCCACCAGGGCGGCCCCGACACCCGTCAAATTATCGCTGCACACCGTAATATTAGCACTGCCGCAGTTGCCCTGGTTGCCAGCTCCTGTAGGCGGCTTAAGAGATACGTAACCGCATGATCCGGCGCACAAGCAGGGTGTATCCATCAACAACGTGGGGACCATAGCATTACAGGGTGAGCCGAAAGCGAAACCCGCCAGGAGTTTACCCGTTGAATACGTCCCGAAAAAAGCTATGCTGTACACCTGCCGGCTGGCGGCAGCGGAGGAGTTGTAGAGAATTGCAGGAACCTGGTTATCAATCCTGAATATACCTGTAGCATTATCAGCGGGATCGGGAAATGTGGAATAAAGGCTGACAAAAGCGCGCCTGAGCGCCGGTGACATACCGCTGTAATCAGAGGGGAGGCAAAGGTCCGCCACAGCCAGGTTGTCGTAGGAGGGGGAAAGATTAGCTGAGGTGGAGACCTCGATGCCTGTGCCCGGAAAAACGTAGGATAAAATGGAGTTGCCGCTTATATCCCGCAAACCAACGTTATAGCTGGTCCGGTTATCATCGGCATAGACCATAACAACGGAGTTGTCCCCGCTATAGGTAGGAGAGAACTTTGTTGCGAAATAGTCTATGGCAGCCTCGGGGTCGGCCTGCTGCGCCCAGGAGCCGAATCCGCTGCCTTTCATGATAAACAACCTTCCCTGCCCGACGCCTGTGCGTGTAGCAAACATGAAATCGCGGGCGTTGCCGTAATCGGCAGATATGTCCATGGCGCCGATAGCTTCACCGGCCGCCAGGGCCGGGATATTGGCATTGTTCCATGCTGCGCCGGCATCGGTCGTCACCCAGAGTTCGACCGGCCCGGCGGCCGTGGTGCCGGCCGTAACGGCCCAAATCCTGGCATCATCCGGGGCGACGGTGACGTTATAAACATGCTTATCGGCAGTCCAGGCGCCATTGTCCACCAGCCTCCGGTAAGCCGCAGTGGACCAGGAGATGCCGCCGTCGGCCGTGGTATAAAGAACTCCCAGGGGACCGGGATTATTGGTGCCGAGAATCGTCCTGTTATCAACCGTGACGGCGGCCATCAGTGTCCTGCCATCATTTCCTACGGCCAGGTCGCGTATCTCGCTGCCGGTGAAAATATCGCCGATATAAGGGTTCAGGATGTCATTTTTGTTGAGGACCGAGTTAGGAGTGGTGACGGTATCCCAGCGCATGATGCCGGGGTCAGCTTCGGCCGAGGGTGGGTCAAATAAGCCTGCCGGCAGCAGCGCCACAGCCGCAGCCACCAGTAAGCAGAGATAAATCTGCCTGGGGAAACGTTTTTTATTCATATATGACCGGCCACTCTTCAGTATCCACTAACAGAACAAAACGTGTACTATAATAGCACACAGCCATATTTTGTGCATAAAATATAAGGGGGGATGATTAAGGATATGCCGGATGAACTAAAACATCTTCTTGAGATGGGTAAAAACGAGCCGGTCGCGGAGTTCCTGGGGATGAGGTTACTGGAGCTGTCCCCGGGGTTCGCCCGCGTATCCATGCAGATGAAGCCCGAGTACATCAATTTCAACGGCACGGTATTCGGCGGCATCGTCTCAGCGGTGGCCGACCAGGCTTTCGCCTATGCTACCAACTCGGTGATCAGCCCCAACGTTGCGTCGCAATTCAATATCCATTTCATAGCAGCAGCCGGCACAGGAGACGAACTGACCGCAGAGTGCCGGGTCATGAAAAGCGGCAGGCGCGTATGCATTTCCGAGATCAAGGTGACAAACCGGGATGGCAAGCTCATCGCGACGGCGACCGGCACCACCATCCCGCTGATTTAACGCTGCGGGGCAGGCTTGCATAGTTGAACGGCAACATCTTATTATTAAATCAGGTACAGGTAGGGGTGTACCTTCAGGTGTGCCCGGTGCGAGTAATTTGGGCGGGTCTGAATACCAGCCCCTACAAGCTCTCAATGACGATATAAGGACGTTATGAGAAAAGTTAAAATCCTGTTTACCGACATACACGAGCCGGAGTACCACGACAAGAACCCATTCCGCGAAGGCTTCGAGTGGGGAAAGAAGGTGGTGCTGGACCTGTGCGTGGATATCGACCTGGACGAGATGTTCAACATCTACATCGAGCAGCCCGAGAAACGCGTGAGGAATGGCAGGGTTATCAAGTTCAGCGAATTCGCCATGGAATACCTGGCACAGGAGCAGCAGAGACAGCGCCGGGAGCAGTTCAGCGGTGGCGACATCTCAGATGAGGGCAAAGTATAGTAAATAGAAAGAGGCGTTAAAAAATGGAAGACTTCGAGAAACTGGGAGTGTTTTACCTCGGCAGGGAATATGACCTGGCCAGCAAGAAATCGGGCGAAAGCCTCGTCCTTTACGATTCCAAGGACATGGTTACACACGGCGTGTGCGTGGGTATGACCGGCAGCGGCAAGACGGGGCTTTGCATCGCCATACTGGAGGAGGCTGCCCTGGACGGCATACCGGCCATCATCATAGATCCCAAGGGTGATATGCCCAACATGATGTTAACCTTCCCCCAATTGAGGGCTGAGGACTTCCTGCCCTGGATCAACGAGGACGATGCCCGCCGCAAGGGCCTTTCGCCGCAGGACTTCGCGGCCAAACAGGCCGAGCTGTGGAAGAAGGGGCTGGAATCCTGGGGGGAGAGCGGCGACCGCATCGCCAAGCTCAAGCAGGCGGCCGACTTCGTGATTTACACACCCGGCAGCACAGCCGGGATCCCCGTCTCCATACTGAAATCGTTTGCCGCGCCACCTGCAGCGCTGATCGAGGACGACGAGCTGCTGAGGGACAGGATCAACTCCACGGTCACCAGCCTGCTGGGACTGGTGGGCAAGGACGCGGACCCCATCAAGAGCAGGGAACATATATTGATCTCGACGATACTCGATAATGCCTGGAGGCAGGGCATCGACCTCGATCTGGCTGCCCTCATCCAGCAAGTGCAGTCACCACCCGTAAGCAGGATCGGCGTAATCGACCTCGACTCGTTCTACCCGGCCAAAGACAGGTTCGAGCTGGCCATGCTGATCAATAATCTGCTAGCGGCGCCCGGCTTCAACGCGTGGCTGGAGGGCGAGGCGCTCGATATCGGGCAGATGCTCTACAGCCCGTCGGGCAAGCCGCGCATGTCGATCTTCTCCATCGCACATCTCAGCGACGCCGAGCGCATGTTCTTCGTGTCCCTGCTGCTCAACCAGGTGCTGGCCTGGATGCGCCAGCAGCCGGGCACAACCAGCCTGCGCGCCATGGTCTACATGGACGAGATCTTCGGCTATTTCCCGCCGGTGGCCAACCCGCCATCCAAACAGCCCTTGCTGACGCTTCTCAAGCAGGCCCGCGCCTTCGGCGTGGGGATACTGCTGGCCACGCAGAACCCGGTAGACCTCGACTACAAGGGGCTTTCAAATACCGGAACATGGCTGCTGGGACGGCTGCAGACCGAGCGCGACAAGGCGCGCGTGCTGGAAGGGCTCGAGGGCGCGTCAGCCAGCCAGGGGGCGAAGTTCAACCGCCAGGCCATGGAGCAGACGCTGGCCGGCCTGGGCAACCGTGTCTTCCTCATGAACAACGTCCACGACGACGAGCCGACGGTGTTGGAGACCCGCTGGGCCATGTCCTACCTGAGGGGCCCGCTCACCCGCACCCAGATCAAGGTACTGATGGACCCGGTCAAGGCCCAGATGCCCAAAACAGCGGCGCCGGCCGCCCAGGCGGCTGCATTCACCTCACCGCCGTCCGGGCAGGCAGCGGCTGCAGCGGCGCCGGCAAGGCAGGCGGCCGCGCCGTCAGGCCGTCCCGTGATCCCACCCGACGTGTCGCAATATTTCGTGCCCGCCAGGGGCAGCCAGGCTGGAAGCACCCTTTTATACAGGCCGGCCGTGCTTGGCGTCGCACAGGTACATTTCGTCGATGCCAGGACAGGCATAGACATGATGGACGATACCGCCGCAACCACCGATATTACCGACGATCCCATACCGGTTAACTGGGACAACGCCAGGGAGGCCGGGTTCAGCATCTCCGACCTGGAGAAGGCGCCCCGCGAGGGGGCCCAGTTCGGGAATCTGCCGGCAGTGGCGGGCAAGCCGCGCAGCTACGACAACTGGAGCAAGGAGTTCGCCACATGGCTTTACGGCAGCAAGAAATACGAGCTTCTCAAGAGCCCGACCTATAAACAGGTATCCAAACCGGGCGAATCGGAGCGGGACTTCAGGATCAGGGTCGGCCAGAGCGCCCGGGAACAGCGCGACGACATGGTTGATAATCTGAAGAAGAAATACCAGGCCAAGATAAATACACTGGAAGAGAGGGTGCGTAAAGCGCAGCAGGCCGTGGACCGTGAAGCCGAGCAGGCCAAGCAGCAGCAGATGCAGACGGTGATCAACGTCGGCTCTACACTGTTGGGAGCGTTCATGGGCAAGGGCCTGGGAGCAGGCACCATAGGCAAGGCCGCAACGACGGCCAAAAGCGCCGGCCGCATTTTTAAGGAGAAGGATGACGTTAATCGCGCCAAGGACAGCGTGGCGACGCATCAGCAAACGCTGGAATATATGGAAGCGGAGTTTAAGGCCGAGATGGACGAGCTCGCTGCAAAAACCGACCCGTCCACGGAAGAGCTGCAGAAGATATCCCTGCGGCCGGCCAAAAAGGACATCGTGGTCAAACTGGTCGGCCTGGCCTGGCTGCCCTACTGGCGGTCACAGGACGGCACAGTTGCCGCAGCCTGGCAGTAGCAAGGCATCCTGCCGGCCCGGCTTGCCAACGAGCGCATCATACGGCGATTTTCAGCCTGTGCCTGAGGTAAAGGCCTGCCAGCAGGCCGAAGAGCAGCCCGCCCAGGTGCCCCTGCCATGATATGAATGAGAAGGGCAGCAGGATGAGGAAACCGATGGCTACGGCGACCCACAGCGGCATGGGGACCGGTATGGGGAAGATGAACACTTTTACCTTGGGCGCAACTATAGCCAGCGCTCCGCCGAGGGCAAAGACCGCCCCCGACGCACCGATGGTCGCGATATAGGGCGATGATAACGCGAGGACAAAGAGCCCCCCGAGGATACCGCCGCCAAAGTAAATCAGGAGGAAATTATTAATGCCCGCAACGCGGTTGAGAAAGCTGCCGAAAAAATAGAAAGTCAGCATATTGGTCAGCAGATGCATAAAATCCGCCTGCGTAAACATGTATGTGATAAGTGTCCACGGCCGCTCAATCAGGCCGCTCCACGATCCATACAATCCAAGGTATGGAATGATGTTGGCGCCGTTAAAGGCGGCGATGTTTACGCCGAGGTAAACAAGCACATTGATGATTATGATGACGATGATGGGGATGAGCTCCCCCTCACCCGTCCGGTAGCGTATATTAGACATATCTCTACAACCTGATTAATGAAATTTCACTTTATTTAGTTTACCACGTCCGGCTGTTGCAGCGGCATCAGGCCAGCGCATAGTAGGTAGTACCGTCCTCGGTATACGTCTGCACCCTGCCCCTTTCGAGCAGGTAAACCAGGTGCGCGATGGTCTCGCCCATGGCGAACCATTGCTGCACTATGGGGAAATCTTTCCATTCTTTAGCCTCGATCTTCCAGGTGATATATGGCGCGACCTCGTATGCAGTCATATCACCCTCCTCAAGCGCGGCGATGGCCTCCTCCAGCCTCACCTTGTGATGCTGTTTGAGCTCCTCGATGCGCTGCCTGTGCTCGTGCCACGACCTGCGGTGCGCCGGCAGCACCAGTTCGACGTCCAGTGTTACGACCTTTTCGAGGCTCTGCAAATAGTCACCCAGAGCATCGCCCATCTCCGGCCAGTGGGCGATATTGGGCGTGATATCGAAGAGGATGTGGTCGCCCGAGAACAGTATCTTCTTGCTGTCGTCATAAAGGCACATATGCCCCGGCGAATGGCCCGGGGTCTCGATGCACCTCAGAGAGTAGCCCCCGACCTCTATAATCTGCCCATCGTCCACCTCGGTGATATCTACCAGGCGGCTGGGGCTGTAGAGGTAGCCGGGGTGCTTCGCCATCGACTCCTTGAGGACCTCGACCGGGAACCCGTTGGCCGTGTAATATTCCAGCAGGTCGGCCCAGTGGCGCGGGCCTTTCACAATCTTTGTCTCAGCCCGACCGAAATAGCATTTCGAGCTGTCGGTTGCCAGGTCCCCCGTCAGGCCGAAATGGTCGGCATGCAGGTGCGTGACAAACAGGTCGGTCCTGTTAAGGTCGATGCCCAGCTTTTGCAACGCGGGGAACATCACTTCCCTGCATTCGGGGCGGTTCATGCCCGTATCGATGATGAGGTTCCTGTCACTGCCCCTGATAACGTAGCAATTGACCGATTTGAGCGGATTTCTGGGCAGAGGCAGTTCGATTTTATAGAGGCCCGGCAAAATATCTTCTATCATATCAATCCTTCCGGCAATAATCGCTTAATTATACTTATATCCGGGCAAATTGGCATTATCGCTGTTATGCCTCGGCAATTGTGAGAAGGGCCACAATCCTGTATATTTAGCTGGCGTACCAATCCGGGAGCATGCTGACTTGGAAATAAGCACAGGCATAAAAGATCTTGATGATCTGTTGCAGGGGCTGCTGGCTGGCGATAACATCGTCTGGCAGATCGATGACCTGCAGGATTATTCCTTTTTCGCAGAGAGGTTTGCGCGCGAGGCCATAGCCGGGAATCTCGAGTGTATCTACTTCAGGTTCGGCTCACATCCCCCCATCTTGCCTGATATACCGGGTGTCAGCGTAGTGAACATAGACCCCGCACCGGGATTCGACTACTTTTCCGGTGAAGTGCATAACACCATAAAGTGCTGCAGCAGGGATGCCCGCATCATCTTCGACAACCTCTCATCGCTGGTGGGGACATGGGCCACCGACGAGCTGCTGGCCAATTTTTTCATGGTCACCTGCCCTTACATTTTCGAGCTCGGCCCCGTTGCATACTTCGCCCTGACGCGGGGCAAGCACCTGCATACGGCGGTGGCGCGCATCCGCGATACAACGCAAATACTGATAGACGTTTATCATGCGCGAGAAGCCCTGTATATTCACCCCATCAAGGTATGGAACCGCTACTCCTCCCAGATGTTCCTGCCGCACCGTGTATCGGAGAACGGTTGGACGCCCGTCTCCATCAGCGACGACGCGGCCGCCGTATCCTCCAGCGCGCTCAAACAGCCGCTTACTTCGTCGATCGTATCCATGGCGCCCTGGGAGGTGGTCTACGACCGGCTTCTACTGCACCGGGCCGGCGCGGAGGAGAAGGAGGCCGACTCGCCCGAGATCGCACCGCTCAAGCAGGAACTGATCCGCATGATGATCGGCGACCACCCTTCCTTCAACAGGCTGGCAGGCCAGCACTTCACCATCGACGACCTCACCGCCATACGAAACAGGTTAATCGGGACAGGGCGCATAGGCGGCAAAGCGGCCGGCATGCTGCTTTCGCGACGCATTCTGCTTTCCGGCGATAAAACACCGGATTTTTCGCAGGTGCTCGAAGCGCACGATTCATTTTATATCGGCTCGGACGTCTTCTTCACCTTCCTGGTCAAGAACAACCTTTTCCAGCTGCGCATGCAGCTCACCCGCGATTCACAGATGTCCTACGAAGAATTCGAGGAAGTGGAGCGCCGCTTCCTGCAGGGGCAATTCCCCTCAAATATTATGGACCAGTTCAGCGATATGCTGGATTACTTCGGCCAGGCGCCCATCATCGTGCGGTCCAGCAGCCTGCTCGAGGACAGGTTCGGCAACGCCTTCGCCGGCAAGTACCGCAGCGAGTTCTGCGCCAACCAGGGCAACCCCGAACAGCGCATGCAGGCCTTTCTGCACGCCGTCAAGCTGGTCTATGCCAGCGCCATCAATCCCGATGCCCTATCCTATCGCCATAAGCAGGGCCTGGGTGAAAACGATGAGCAAATGGCAATACTGGTGCAGCGCGTCTCCGGCATGCCCTACAAGCAATATTTCTTCCCGCCGCTGGCCGGTGTGGCATTCTCGCGCAACCTCTATGCATGGTCGAACAGGATCGATCCCAACAAGGGCATGATCCGGCTGGTGTTCGGGCTGGGTACACACGCGGTAAACCGGGTCGGCGGCGATTATACCCGTATCGTGGCGGTCAGCCACCCGCAACTGAGGCCGGAAGCCGGGACGAAGATCGTTAAATATTCGCAGCACACGGCCGACGTCCTCAACATCGCCGCCAACAGCTTCGAATCGATCCCAATAAGCGAATTGCTGATCGACTGTAATTACCCTGACCTCAACCTTATAGCCTCGCTGGTGGAGGACGGCTATACCAGGGAGCCGGTCGGCAACTTCCCGCGCGGCCGTGCCGACGACCTGGTGCTGACATTCAACAATTTCATCAACCGCACGGCCTTCGTCAAGACCATGGACGCCATGCTGGAGATGCTGGAAAAGGCCTACGACCAGCCGGTCGACACCGAGTTCACGGCGCGCGTGGACCCGGACGGCCAGGTGAGGATCAACCTGCTGCAGTGCCGCTCGCTGAGGCTGCCCGGCACAGCCGGCCACGTCGAATTTCCCGATCACATTCCGGACGAAAGGCTGCTATTCACATCCAACCGTTTCATCAGCGGCGGCGCTTTGCACAACATCCGCTACATCCTCTTCATCGATCCCGAAAAATATGCGGCCATCGATTCCCTGGACATTAAAAAATCACTGGGCCGTGCCGTGGGCAAGATCAACCGTCATCCCGATGTGGTTGACGGCAGGATAATCATGATGGGGCCCGGAAGGTGGGGAAGCAGCAATGTCAACCTGGGCGTCAACGTGGGCTATGCCGATATCGACAATACGTCAGTACTTGTGGAGATGGCGCGTGAGGAAAAAGGTCATATGCCAGAGGTTTCTTACGGAACGCACTTCTTCCAGGACCTGGTGGAATCCGGCATTATGTACCTGCCGGTCTATCCATCCGATCCGGAAACAAAATTTAACGAAAGGTTTTTCTATACCTCAGCCAATGTTTTAACCGAAATATTGCCTGAGGTGGCCGAATTCGTGGATATCATTCACCTTGTCGATGTAACACGCAATTCCAACGGCCTTTACGCGCATATACTGGCCGACCCCTCCGTTCACAGGGCCGTCTGTTTCCTTGATATCTGCTGCAAATAACAGCGGAGCAGATAAAGACAACCTGACGCGCACCAGCAAACGACTGTTGACAACCCCTCTCGATTTTGTTATCATACGGCAATAGGTTTCCGCTATCCGTAATAAAATGACTTTTGAAACGCAGGACGTAGAAAGAAAGACCTACTCCATTCTCAAAGTATTGGCCGGTGAAGAGGAGCCGATGGGCTCCATCGTCATAGCCCGCAAGCTCAAGGACCTGGGCATCGACCTGGGAGAGAGGGCGGTGCGCTACCACCTCAAGATGATGGATGAGCAGGGCCTGACACGTCTGGCGGGCCGCCGCGACGGCCGTGTTATAACCCCGCTGGGTGTGAGGGAGCTGAAGCAGGGCATGGTCAAGGACAAGGTGGGATTTGCGCTGTCGCGCATCGAGCTACTGGCCTTCCGCACCACCTTCGACCTGGATGAACGCACCGGCATGGTCCCGGTCAACATCTCAGTGTTCCGAAGGGCTGATTTCCAGAAGGCGCTGCGCCTGATCAAGCCGGTGATGAATTCTCGTTTAACCGTCAGCAACCTGGTTGTAGTGGGGCGCGCCGGCGAGAAGATCGGCGATTTCATCGTCCCGCCGGACAGCGTCGGCCTGGCCACGGTATGCAGCATAGTGGTCAACGGGACCCTGCTCAAGGCCGGCATACCCATGGATTCGAAATTCGGCGGGCTGCTGCAAATGCAGGACCACGAGCCGCTGCGCTTCGTGGAGCTGATACACTACGCGGGGTGCTCACTCGACCCTTCGGAGATATTCATCAAGGCCGGCATGACATCCGTTTCGCACACGGTAAAGTCGGGCCACGGCAATATCCTGGCCAATTTCCGCGAGATACCTGCCATCTGCCGCCCCATCGCCCATGAAGTCATCTCGGGGCTGGCCAGGGCCGGTATCAACGGTGTCCTGGTCTTCGGCTCGGTCAGCGAAGCCGTCTGCGAGGTGGCTGTGGAGCTAAACCGTGTAGGCATAGTGCTGATCGGCGGGCTCAACCCCGTAGCGGCGGTGGAGGAGGCGGGCATACAGGTGGAATCCCACGCGATGAGCAGCGTGGTTGAATATAAAGAGCTGGTTGATTTCGAGGAGTTTATTCAATGAAGGAGATCAAAGTTATACCATGTCTGGATATCCGGGAAGGCAGGGTGGTCAAGGGCGTCAAATTCGTGGACATCAAGGATGCCCGCGACCCGGTAGAAGCCGCGGAAGCATATTGCCGCGAGGGCGCCGACGAGCTGGTATTCCTGGATATATATGCCAGCGTGGAGAACAGGAAGACCCGCCTGGACTGGGTGCGTAAGGTGGTTGCAAAGGTGACCATACCCTTCGCCGTGGGTGGCGGCATCAGCAGCCTGGATGACATGAAGGCGCTTATAGACTCCGGGGTGGACAAGGTTTCCATCAACACCGCAGCGGTCACCAACCCGGATTTGATCCAGCAGGCGGCGCGGGAGTTCGGCAGGGAGCGCATCGTGGTGGCCGTGGACGGACTGAAGAATCCTGCCGGCAGCGGCCGTCCCAGGCTGGAAGTGGTGATCAAGAGCGGCAACGAGCCGACGGGACTGGCCATCGTGGACTGGGCGCGCAAGATCGAGAAACTGGGGGCCGGTGAGATACTGCTCACAAGCAAGGACGCCGACGGCACCAAGGAAGGCTACGATATAGAGATGACGCGCGCGGTGGCAGAGGCCGTTTCGCTGCCCGTAACAGCATCGGGCGGCGCAGGCACGCTGGAGCACCTCTACCAGGCAGTGGTGGAAGGCAAGGCGTCGGCGGTGCTGGCCGCTTCCATCTTCCATTTCCGCGAGATCTCCATCGGGGAAGCCAAAAATTATCTAATGAGCAAAGGGATACCGGTCAAGCCGCTCCCCAAATAGCAGTAAAACTCAAAAATATATATAAATTCAAGAGGAGGAAGTATGTCTCAGATCAACCCGTTTGAAATCGTCAGGAAGCAGGTCGATAAATGTTCGCGCATACTTAAGCTGGAAGCGGACGTCACGGATGTGTTGAAGAACCCGCTGCGTGAACTTCACGTGTCGCTGCCCGTCCGCATGGACAACGGCGCTGTTAAGGTGTTCCAGGGCTACCGTGTGCAATACAACGATGCCAAAGGCCCCACCAAGGGCGGCATCCGCTTTCACCCGGACGAGACCATCGACACCGTCCGCGCGCTGGCGGCCTGGATGACCTGGAAATGCGCCCTGCTGGACCTGCCCCTGGGCGGAGGCAAGGGCGGCATCATCTGCAATCCCAAGGAACTGTCCGAGGGCGAGCTCGAGCGCCTGAGCAGAGCTTACGCCCGCGCCGTCTACCAGTTCATCGGCCCCGAGAGGGACGTGCCGGCGCCGGACGTCTACACCACGCCGCAGATCATGGCCTGGATCATGGATGAGTACTCGGCCATGGCCGGCAAATCGCAGTTCGGGGTCATCACGGGCAAACCGCTGGCGCTGGGCGGATCCAAGGGACGCGGCGACGCCACAGCCATGGGAGGCATGTACTGCATACGCGAGGCCGCCAAGGAGCTGAAGATCGACCTGTCCAAGGCGACCATCGCCGTACAGGGCTTCGGCAACGCCGGGTATTACGCGGCAAAGCTGGCCAAGCAGATGTTCGGCTGCAAGATAGTGGCTGTCTGCGACAGCCAGGGCGGATGCTACTGCAAGACAGGCATCGACGCGGATGAGGCGCAGAAAGTCAAGACCAAGACCACCTCGGTCTGCAACCTCAAGGCGGGCGACAGGATCACCAGCGAAGACATCCTCGAGCTCGACGTCGACATCCTCATTCCATCGGCTATGGAGAACGTGATCACAGAGAAAAACGCGGCCAATATCAAGGCCAAAATCGTGCTTGAGCTGGCCAACGGCCCTACCACACCTGAAGCGGACGACATTCTTTACAAGAAAGGAATACACGTCATACCCGATTTCCTGGCCAACGCCGGCGGCGTGACGGTATCCTACTTCGAGATGGTGCAGAACTTCAACATGTACTACTGGACCGAGAAAGAGGTATACGCCAGGCTGGACGAGAAGATGACCACCGCCTACCATTCGGTTTACGACACCCACAAGGAATACAAGATCAATATGCGGCAGGCGGCCTACGTGAGGGCTGTGGAGCGCGTCGTGGAAGCGATGAAGCTGCGCGGCTGGGTATAAACTTTAAAATCCAAAATTACGTGTAATAAAAAAGGGGCGGCATGCACATGCCGCCCCTTTCCTTATCAGCCGTTTGCTACCCGACTATCTGTCTTTTTTTTGCAGAATACTGTGCCCTGTGGCTCCTGGCCAGAGGACAGCTGCAGGTTTTACAGTTTTTTATTGTGATCTCGCTGTGAGAATGGTTTACCAGGTGAAAGGTGAACTCACAGCTCCCGTTGTGAATATTAAGCCCATTGCAAAAGCCTTTACTCTTATCGAATTCCATTTCTTCTCCCCTTAATGTTTGACCGGGGACATACACTAGCCCCTAATAGGCCTGCATATGTCCCCGGTTCAAATTGTGTGCGATTTTACTTACCTGGTGCTGTAGCTGCGATCACTGTAGCTTGAGCTACCGTTCTGCTGCTTCTTAGCTCTGCGGCAAGACGGACAGCGCTTCGGTTCGTTGGTATAACCTTTGGTGGCGAAGAACTCTTGTTCTCCTGAAGTGAAGCTAAAGGTAGTCCCACAATCGGTGCACTTGATCGATTTGTCTTCAAAACTCATCGGATGACCTCCTTAATAAATTTAGTCAGTATTCGGGCCATCCAATGCTTGAAATAGATCCGGTGGGATATAAGGAGCTTGTAATAACCTAAACTTGAACTATATTAGAAGTATACACCCAATTAAAACTTATGTAAAGAAATATGTCGGCAGTTGGCAGCTAACTTCAAATAAACCTTATCCCTCTCAATAACTGCTACGATGGTAAATCACGACTCCAGAAAAGTGCGGGACTTGTTGCAGCAGCCTATCCAAAATAATCTTTGCATGCAGATATTTCAGGAGCACCCTCACATTATTTGTAAGCGATGATCATTGTCTTGTCCAAATGTTAGTGTTATTATTCGTGGGGAATTAATATACGACTCCGTCTCAGAATAATGGACATCGCAGATATGAAAATCGGATGATGTAGGTGGATATTCATATGATGTTGAGGTAATATCATGATTGTCACACATATTATTTTAAAAAATTGGCGTAATTTCCGGAGCGTAAATGTCAATTTAGGGAATCGCGTATTCTTGGTGGGGCCAAACGCCTCCGGCAAATCCAATTTCCTGGATGTCTTCAAATTTCTCCATGATATAGCCAAACCAGGTGGGGGACTTCAGAAGGCCATCAGCGACCGTGGTGGTATATCAAAGATACGCTGTTTAGCTGCGCGAGCAGATCCTGATGTTGTAATAGAAGTACATCTTGCAGATACAGTGGGACAAAAGCCGCTCTTTAAATACGCTATCGGCATTAAACAGCAATCACGCGGCCGGCACTTGCCATATTTGGGTTTCGAAAAAGTGTGGAATGAAACAGAGCTAATCTCAAATCGCCCAGATGTCCAGGATAAGAAAGACGATTTACTATTAACACAAACGCACCTTGAACAGATAAATGCTAATAAAAAGTTCAGAGAAGTAGAAAGATTCTTCGAGACCATTTCGTACTCACATTTAGTGCCGCAATTATTACGCAATCCAACGGCTTTTAGAGGGTCGGGGGTCGAAGGAGACCCATATGGCAGGAATTTTCTGGAGACAGTGGCAAAAACCCCGGAGAAAACTCGGATTTCGCGCTTGCGAAAAATTGAAGCGGCTCTCAAGATAGCTGTTCCTCAGTTGATTAATTTAACTGAGCATAGAGATGAGGCGGGCATACCCCATCTTGAGGCAACTTATCAACATTGGAGAGCTACTGGAGCCAAACAAAGAGAAGACCAATTCTCCGATGGTACCTTGCGTTTACTAGGCCTTCTATGGGCTCTACTTGAAAACGATTCTCTATTGCTGTTAGAAGAACCAGAACTATCCCTAAATTCGGCTATAGTTGGAAGGCTCCCTGTTCTTATTTATCGCTTGCAGACTCAGAAGAAAAGACAAGTAATTTTGAGCACCCACAGCGCGGATTTGCTGACAGATACTGGTATTGCTGGTGAGGAAGTGCTCCTTCTAACACCTACTTCAGAGGGAACGACGGTTGAAATCGCCTCATCAATCCAAGATATACGTTTCTTAATGGAAGGAGGGATGAGCGTGGGGGATGCTGTTTTGCCAAGGACAAATCCACAGGATATCGACTCAATTCAATCGGAATTGTTTAAATAATCGTGTGTATACCTGCTAATATAGCCGTTGAAGATCTGCTTAGCGAGATAGTGGTCCGCAGAATAGCTGCGATCAGTGGCTTATATTGCATTGGGACATGCTATAAAAGAGGCGGTTACGGATATTTAAAAAACACGATCAATGGATTCAATAATGCAGCAAAAGGAACGCCATTCATCGTATTATGTGATCTTGAAGACGAGTGTGCGCCATCTTTGATTGCAAATTGGCTAAGAAATCCTAAACATCCCAATTTGATCTTCCGAGTCGCTGTACGGGAGGTTGAAGCTTGGTTATTAGCTGACGCAGAAGGTATCAGTTCATACTTGGGAGTGAGCCAGTCGATTGTGCCTGGGAATGCAGATAACATAGAAGATCCTAAACTCACGATCATCGAATTGGCCAAACGATCGAAGAACCGCCAATTACGGCTGGGAATAGTGCCTGTAACCGGTTCTTCGGCACATGTTGGTCCAGACTATAATGGACTACTCTCGATCTTTGTAAAAACAACGTGGAACATAGATCGTGCATGCAACAATTCTAATAGTCTTTGCCGAGCAGTTAAAGCTATTACGAGCTTTGTACCCACGCGATGACTGTGGGATTACTTACAAATCAGTTTGTAATATGGGACAGGCGCCAATATTTCAATCGGATAATTAGTCAAAATTCAGTTAGTGATACACCAATTTAACTTAGCATTCTCTTCACCTTTAGCCGCGGCATCCACTTTTCTACGTCCTCCTTGTGGTGATATCACCGGGTAGGCATGCAAACTATCCACCGTATGCACCATTGAATAAAGACCACCACTTTAATTATATCCGGTGATCCTCGCGAATGATGACGCGCGGCCCGCCGCTCAGGCTGGCGCTCCACTGCTTGGGCGGTTCGATCTTCTCCAGCCTGTCCAGTTGCCCGATGCCCTTTAACCTCTGGTAGATCAACTGCCAGGCGCAGGGACGGTCCGGCCTGACCTCGCAGCGGTCTTCCCTGGAGCCTCCGCAGGGGCCGTTCAATAAATGCTTGGCGCAACGCGTGACAGGGCAGATGCCGCCGTACTGGTGCAATACACAGTCCCCGCACTGCGCGCATTTCTCGGTCCAGACTCCCCTCTCCTCGAGTATGCCCAGGAATTTGGTGTTAAGACCGGCATAAACCGGCTTCTTGAGGAAGCGCTCAGCGATGGCCTGCACGCCGGCGCCGCATCCCAACGACAGCACCACGTCGGCTTTCTCGATGGCCTCAGCGGCCTGCTCGATGAAGATGTTGTCGCACTGGCGCTCGATGGTAAGCTCACTGACAGTATAGCCCAGTCCCCTAGCCCTGGATGCAATGCGCAGCGCAGAAGCGATGATGCTGACCTCGCGCTCCCCGCCGGCCAGACACACCGTGACGCAGGTGCCACAGCCCAGCACCAGTATTTTGGAGTCGTTGGGCAGCATATCAATAAGTTCGTTAATGCTCTTTCTCTCGGCGACTATCATAGTTTTGCCTCCTGGCGGGCGGTTACCCCCGCACGGTTCAATGGGCTGGGACCCAGCTTTTTAACTGTCTCAGCCATCTCTTTGATATGTTCGGTCAACTGGCGTGCCCCGGCGGCGCTGACGTTGACCATCTTGAGCCGTTCGGCCTCAAGCCCGCTCTCGGCCAGCAGCTTGCGGGCATAAGCCACGCGGCGTTTGGCGATGAGGTTGCCCTCTTTGAAATGGCAGCTCCCCTCCTCACACCCGGCCACCAGCACTCCATCGGCTCCGTTCTCGAAGGCCCTGAGGAAGTACTCGACCTCCAGCCTTCCTGTGCAGGGCGTGCGTATTATCCTCACGTTGGAAGGATACTGCAGCCGCATGGAGCCGGCCAGGTCGGCTGCTGCATAGGAACAATAGGTGCAGCAGAAGGCCACAATGGTGGTATCCTTATTTTCTGAGATCATATCACTCCGCTTTTCTCCGGCAGTGCAGCCGGCGCCGTTTCTTCTTTAGTGTTCTTGAACAGTTCGTCCAGCATATCCTTGAATTGCTTCGACACAAAATGGTTGAGCTGTATGGCGCAGGCCGGGCACTCGGCGGCGCAGATGCCGCAGCCCATACACTTAGCCGCGATTATCTCGGCCTTGCGGTCGGCGTTCACCGTCGGCGCACCGTAGGGACAGACCTTGGTGCAGGTCATGCAGGAGATACACTTGTCCTGGTCGACGCGGGAGACCTGCGCGCCCACTTCCAGATATGACTTGGAGAGCACGACCGAGGCGCGCGAAGCGGCGGCGCGCGCCTGCGAGATGTTTTCGTCCAGGTGCTTGGGCGAATGCGCCAGCCCGCAGAGATAGATCCCCTCGGTAGCGAATTCCACAGGACGCAGCTTGAGGTGCGCTTCGACGAAGAAGCCATCGGCATTGACCGGCACTTTCAGCATATCAGCCACCCGCCTGTTGCCCTCGGCGGCGTCAACGCCGGTGCTGAGTATCACATTGTCCGCCTCTATCTCGATCGGCTCGGGGAAATCGGGACTCTTGAGGCTGACCCTCAGACCGTTCTCATTGGTAACCACTGGCGGCGCATCATGGTCATAACGTATAAATATAACGCCGGCCTCGCGCGCCTGCCGGTAATATTTCTCGCGGAACCCGTAGGTGCGGATGTCACGATACAGCACATATATATTGGCCGAGGGATCGTTCTTCTTAATCCTGAGGGCATTCTTAACCGCCATCGAGCAGCAGATACGGCTGCAATAGGCCCTTTCCTCGTTGCGCGAGCCGACGCACTGGATCATCACCACGTTCTTTCCGGCCCAGGTCGAAGTATCCTCCTGCAGGCGCTTCTCCAGATCAAGCTGCGTGATCACCCTGCCGTCCCTGCCGTACAGATATTCCCTGGCCTTTGCCGGCTCGGCGCCGGTGGCCACGATGATGGCGCCGCAGGAGACCTTAGCGTCTTTGGCATCCTGGAAAATGGTCACTTCGAACTGACCGATGAAGCCCGCCACGCCGGTTACGTCGGCGTTCAGATGCAGGATGATATTGGGACTCTCCTCCACCTGCCTGACCAGGCCCGCCACGAAGGGCTGAATGTCCTCATGCTCCAGTGTGTAATTCAAATCGAGGGCGTTGCCGCCCAGCCTGCCGGATTTCTCCACCAGGTGCACCTTGAAGCCCTGACCCGCCAGCGCCAGCGCCGCGGTCATGCCGCTCACACCGCCGCCGATGACCAGTCCCGTCTGGTCCACGGCAAAGGAGGTGCCAGTCAGCGGCGAAAGCAGCCTGGCACGCGCGACGCTCATCTTCATAAGCTGGGCCGCCTTGTTGGTGGCCTGCTCCGGCTCGGCCGAGTGCACCCACGAGCACTGGTCCCTGATATTGGCCAGCTCGAACAAATACGGATTGAGACCGGCCTCGCGCAGCGTCTCGCGAAAGATCGGCTCGTGCGTGCGCGGCGTGCAGGATGCGACCACCACGCGATTAAGGCGGTGCTTGTGTATCATGTCCCGGATGCTACTGAGGCTGGAATCGGCGCAGGTGTACATGGTGTGCGTGGCGAAGACCACGCCCGGCTGCTCTGAGGCGATCTGCGCCACGCGCTCGACGTCCACCACCGAGGCTATGTTCTTGCCGCAGTGGCAGACGAACACGCCGATCCTGGGCTGCTCATCGGTCACGTCGTGCTCTTCCGGGTAGACCGGTTTGGTAATCAACGAGTTGCGCGCCTCCGCCAGCAACTCCATCGACATCGAGGCCGCCGCACTGGCCTGCGTCACGGTCTCGGGTATGTCCTTCGGCTCCTGGAAAGCCCCGGCCACGAATACGCCGGGACGCGAGGTCTCCAATGGCAATAGTCGGTCCGTTGCACAGAACCCGTATTCATTCAGGCCGATTCCCAGCCGCGAGGCGGTCTCCCTGGCATCTTTGCCGGCCTGCATGCCGACCGAGAGCACAACCAGGTCGAACTCCTGCTCCCGCATTTCGCCGTTATCGGCATAATACTGCAAACGCAGGTCGCCCGTGCCCGGCGCCTGCAGCACGCGCGAGGGCATGCTCCTGATATAGCTGATATTCCCGCTGCTGGCGGCGCGTTCGTAATACTGGTCGAAGTCCTTCCCGTGGGCGCGGATGTCCATATAGAAAATAGAGCACTGCAATCCGGGCGTATGGTCAGATGCCACCATGGCCTGCTTGGTGGAGACCATGCAGCACACCGAAGAGCAGTAGCCGTTGCCGCATTTTTCGTCACGCGAACCCACGCACTGTATCCAGGCGATGCGACGCGCCTCTTTGCCGTCGGAACGCCGCACAACACGACCCTCGAAAGGACCGGACGCCGACAGCATCCGCTCGAACTGCACGCTGGTCAGGACATTGGCATAGCGCCCGAAGCCGAACTCCCCCTTCTTCTCCGCGGGGAACTCCTCGAAGCCCGGCGCCAGTATGACCGAGCCCACCTCCAGCTTAACCTCGCGCTGTCCCATATTATGATCAATAGCCATCTGCTCGCAGACCCCCACGCACTCCCGGCACTCGGAGCACAAAGCGCAGTTGAGACAGCGCTCGCTCTCGGCCAATGCCGCCTCTTCGCTCAGACCGCCCTCGGTCTCATCGAAATTGCCGCTCCGCTGCTCAACGGGTAAATATCCCGGCACGGCCCGCGCGCTCTTCTGCTTCCCCGAAAGTGACGGCAGCAGCTCCTCGGGCAGCGGTTTGACCATATCCTCGAAGCGGCCGGAGCGCATGTCTCCGTTTTTCAGATAGCGATCGATGGACTCGGCGGCCTTTTTGCCCGCGCCCACCGCCTGTATGATGGAAGCGGGACCGGACACGCTGTCGCCGCCGGCGAACACGCCCGCGGCGGAGGTCTCAAATGTCACAGGGTCGATCTTAAAGCAGCCGCGCTCGATATCCAGACCGGCAGCGCCAATAAATTTTTTATCCAGCGCTTGCCCGATGGCGACGATGACACGGTCCGCCTGCACGGTCATCAATTCCTTTTCATCATAAGCCGGACAGAAGCGCCCCTCGTTATCAAATACGCTGACGCAGCGTTTCAGCTCGATGCCGGTTAGCGACCCATTGCCCAGTATACGGCGCGGGCCCCAGCCGTTGGTCACGCTGACGCCCTCCTCAAGTGTCTCCACAACCTCCTCCGGCAGGGCCGGCATTTCGTCCCTCTGCTCCAGCGATACCATCTCGACGCTGTCCGCGCCCAGGCGCAGCGCCGTGCGCGCCACGTCCACCGCCACGTTGCCGCCGCCGATCACAACCACTTTTCCGCTCACTTCAGGCGGATTACTTACATCGGCCGCCCGCCTGAGGAACTCCACGCCGTAATCGATGCCCGCCAGGTCCTCGCCGTCCACACCGAGTTTACGGCTGACCTGGACACCCACACCTATGAAGACCGCGTCGCTGTCCTTTCTCAGCTTGTCAAACGCGATATCCTGCCCGATGCGGCAGTTGTATTTAAATGCGATACCTTTTCGTCGGATAAGCTCGACCTCATAATCGAGTATGTTTTTGGGCAGCCGGTAGCCGGGTATGCCCCAGCGCAGCATGCCGCCGGCGGCGGACAACGCCTCGTAAACGGTTACTGCATAGCCGCGGTCGGCCAGGTCGGCAGCCGCCGTCAGTCCGGCAGGTCCGGCGCCGATCACCGCCACCTTCTTCGCGCCCGCAAGAGGCGTCTTTTCGTCCGGCAGCGGTATCTGCCCGGATTCCACCAGCTCCATCTCTTTGTCTGAAGCGAACTTCTTGAGCAGACGGATGGCGACCGGGTCGTCCAGCCTGCCGCGCGTGCAGACCGCCTCGCAGGGATGGTTGCAGGCGCGACCACAGATAGCGGACAGCGGGTTCCGCTCGCGGATAAGGTTGACCGCCTTCACGTACTCTTTCTTCTTGATGAGCTGTATGTAGCCCTGCACGTTGATATTGGCCGGGCAGGCCACCTTGCAGGGCGCATGCCCGTTCTTCAAAATGCCGAAAATATTGGGGGTGGCCTGGGCGTAATGCTTGGCGATGGCCTTGCGCGTGCCCATCTCACGGTCGAAATGGTTGGGGATATCGACCGGGCAGACATCGGTGCACTGCTCGCAGGCCGTGCACTTAGCCTCGTCGACGTAGCGGGGATAGCGCCTGACTGTGGCCGTGAAATTGCCGGGCTCGCCCTGCAGGTCGGCCAGTTCAGACAGCGTCAGTATCTCCACGTTGATGTTGCGCGCGCACTCCACCAGCTTGGGCGACACGATGCAGGTGGCGCAATCGCCTGTGGGGAAGGTCTTGTCCAGGTGCGACATCATGCCGCCGATGGCGGCCGACCGCTCGACCAGGTACACCTTAAAGCCCGAGCCGGCCAGGTCCAGCGCGGCCTGGATGCCGGCGATGCCTCCACCCTGCACCAGCACCGCGCCCGTCTTTTTCTTTATATCTTTTTCCATATCATGGTTACCTTTAATATCTCAATTACCTGCCATTCATCCCTTTGCGCTCACCGCCTGCAGCACCACGTCCGGCGATACCATCAGCCTGTTCAACCCGAGCTCCTCCGGCTTTAAATCAAGACACAGCCCGAGCAGTTGTGTTATGTAAACGATAGGCATCCGGTAGTCCTTGCCGGTGCTCCTTTTCATATCGTTCTGCCTGAGGTCGAGGCTGGCCTGGCACATAGGGCAGGCCACAGCGATGCAGTCGGCGCCCGCGGCTGCTGCCATATCGATGATAGAGCCCGACAGCCTGACCACCACGTCCGTCCGCGTCAGGTTGAGACCTCCCCCGCAGCAGTCCACCTTGCAGGGCCAGTCCACGCTGTTTCCGCCCATGGCCTCCACCAGCCGGTCGAGCGAGGCCGGATTCTCTGCATCGTCAAAACCGGTTACATCGTGGGGACGCACCAGCAGGCACCCGTAATAGCTGGCCACCTTAAGCCCGTTGAGGGAGCGCACCAGGCTTTTCTTCAGTTTGGGTATGCCGACATCCTCCAGCAGCACCTCGATCAAATGCCGTACTGCCACCGACCCGTCATAGGGTTGACCCACGGCGTCTGCCACCTTCTTTTGCATGTCCGGCGAGGACGACACCTCGTGGTTGGCGGCCTTCATGCGGCTGTAGCAGGCCGCGCAGGTCACCACCGTATCCAGCCCCATACGCTGCGCCAGCAGCAGGTTGGCGGCGGGCAGCGAGGCGGCCAGCACGCGGTCGGTCTGGTGGGCGGCGGTCGCCCCGCAGCAGGACCAGCCATCAAGCTCGACCAGCTCGATGCCCAGCGCACGGGCCACGGCGGAGGCCGACTCGTGCATATCGCGCGCCGTGGAATGGGACGAACATCCGGGATAATATGCGTACTTCATTTCGTCTTTCCCTTTACCCCACCTGTATTTTCAAATATGCGACGCACGGCTTTTTTATCGGCGCCCGAGGGCGGCAGCACGGCCATCTTGCCCTTGCTGAGCATGGCCGGGAACTTCTCCGCATCGTCCATGATTTTGCCACTGCCGAGCTTGTATCCGGCGATCATGGAAAGGTCATAGGAGCGTCCGAAGATTCTTACATTCTCCAGGAACATGCGGTTGAAGAGCGGCATATTGCCCCGCGGCGCTTTAATCCCCTTCTCAACCGACAGGCTGCGCAGGGCGTCGATAACGGCCGGGAAGTTGATCTGCATGGGGCAGCGGCCGTAGCAGGTCTCGCAGGACAGGCACATCCAGACCAGACCGCTCTGCAGCAGCTCATCCCCGGCGCCCAGGTGCAGGCGTCTGATGACCTCGGAGGGCGCCGATCCGGCCGTCCCGGCCACCGGACAGCCGGCCGAACACTTCCTGCACTGGTAGCAGACTCCTAAGTCGACACCGGACATCTCCTCCACCAGCGGCCTGAGGCCGGCCACCCGCCTCTTTTTACTAATTACAATCGTCATATCAGTACACCGTCACTTATTACTATTCTCCGGTCGACACGGTCAGCAACTCCGTCTCGGTAAGCTCGGGAGCATCCGACTTTTTGCCCAGGGCGGCCACCCTGACCGGGGCCACCTTGCGATAGACTTCCGACGGCTTGAGCAACTGTCCGTCCACCGTCAGCAGCTCTTCGACCCTGATGCCGAACAGCCGCGCGTTCTCCTGCAGGTACGGCAAGATCAGCTCCCAGTCCTCGTCCGTCATGCGGTAGAAGCCGCAGCCGTTCAACTGCTGCCACACAACCTGCTGGCGCGGATCGCGTATATAGATTGCGCCGCCCGAGGCCAGCGAGAAGAGGTTGCTGCCGGGATAGGGCTCTTTGAGCGCGTGCAGACGTCCCTCATCATCAAAGGCCATACCGTTGAGTATGACGAAGCCGCCGCCGTTAAATACGTCGCCGGCCATGAAGGACTCTCCCAGGAAATCGAGGCAGGTGCCGTTGATGACGACCCTGGGCCTGCCTACAGAGTTGATGAGGGGCCTGCCCGCGGCGTTGCCCATTACATAGACCGATCCACCCTTGGCGCCGTACATGAATGTCTGGCCCACGTCGCCGTAGATGACCAGCTTGCCGCGCTTAATGATCTGACCCACCTGATCCTGGGCATTGCCATGCACATTGATGGTCAGGCCGTCGATGCCGGAGGCCAGGTAATCGCCTGAGCTGCCGTAAACATCGATGGTCACGCCGTCCGAATCGGGACCCAGGCCGCAGCCGATGAACCGCTGCCCGATGCAGTTGTAGCTGATGAAGCTTCGCCAGCCCTGAAGGTGGGCGTCCATCAGCAGGCTGGCATCGCTTCCCGGGCCTTCCGGATCGAATCCCCGCACATTTATCACCAGGGTGGTCTCGCCGTTGTGGGGCGGCCTGAGCAGTCCGCACGTATTATGATCGATCAGACGGTATCCGCCGCCTTCATCCTTATAACTATCAAGCCCGGGAAGGCCGTCGAAGATCTCCCGCAGCGCACCGCGCACCAGATGTATGACGTGGTTGCGTTTTTTAGCGCCGGCAGGATACCTGCGGTCGTTGAGCAGTTTGAGCGCTTCGATCGCCTGAGCAGTGTACCTGCGGTCGGCGGCGATCTCGACAATTGCGGACAGGGCGGAACGGATATCATCAAATGACCACTGCGCAATACTATCGGACAGGTGCGCGAAGACGGACGCAGCGTCTCCATTCTCAAATAGCTGAAGAAGACTATTTCTAATAAGGCTGTCGGACGTCCTGACCGCGGCGGAGAAATCGCAGGATTCCGTCGCCGACGGCATAGGCACCGGGACGCCGAACTTGTCCGTGCAGGACATGCGCAGTCGGCCCCGGTCACCGGGTTTGAGGTCGAAGATAAAGGCCCCGCCATCGGTATGGCTGCCGCCCCTGGCGTTCCAGTAGCGGTCGGCCACCGGGCAGATGCGGCTGTCGTCAGCATGCAGGCTCTGCAGCGTGGCGTCGATGGCCTGCTTCTCCGAGGCTATCAGGCCCACCTGCACGTCACCATCACAGAAGGCGAAGACCTGCGGTCGCAGCATGGCGGTATCCGTTATGCCCATCAACTGAAAAGCCCGGCTCTCCGGCAGCGAGCGCGCGATGATGAAGAACCAGGGTCCGTCCGGCGAGCCGTGTATATGCGCAGCCTGGATGGCCCTGTATATAGATTGCCTATCCCGGGGAAGGCGGTCGAAATCAAGCTCCGAAGTGGGCGCCAGCGCCTCGATAATATATTCCAGCGGGTACTGGTAGGTACGCTGCAGCAGGTCGAACATCAGGATGGAGGCCTCGGTGTCCGTGAGGAACTGCGGGTGAATATGCCGCTCGGCCAGGTATTCGCACACCGAGTGGTAGTTGGCGAAGTCACCGTTGTGTACCAGAGCGGCATTGATGCCGGCGAAAGGATGGGCGCCACCGGGATGCCAGATACGGCCCTTGGTGGGGAATCGCTGGTGCGCTATCCATATGTGAGCGCGGAGCTCTTCGATTTTATAGTATTTTACGATGGCCTCGGCATACCCGACCACCTTGAGTATCATAATGTTCTTGCCCTCCGACATGACAAAGGCCTTCTGCTCGCCCAGCGATGCGTAGTACTCCTGGTTAAGCCGGACGCTGTTCTGGTTGACCAGTTCCTCCTCGGCCGCCTCCCTCGACAGGCCGGCTAAGTGATTTCGTTGTATAAAAGAATCCAGCGCATCCGCCCTGGCTCGCACAAAATAGCGGTAGACATCGGGAGGTTTTGCTTCCAGACCCTCAACCGCTGTCCAGTCGTCCAGCGTATCAAGTTTCTGCTCTTCCCTTACTTCAAACCAGGGTGTAATATATTTATTCTCCAGTTCCCGGCGTACACCGGTATCGAGGAAGGCCACATGTAACATGTAATAATCTTCCAGCGCCTCCCGGCTGACACCGATCTGTCCGGGGTCGAAGCCGAGCGCGGCGATGCCCCCACCCTTGCCGTTGCCGCGATTATGCATCTGCCTGGACGGCTCATAGATATGTCTGGCAGCCACCGGCTCAGTGCAGCAAAAGCCGACGACACCGCAGCCCCCTTCCTCCTCGATCTTCCTTTCAGGTGTGTACGGCTGCAGTTCCCTGACCAGCCTGGCCCTGGAAGCCAGCAGTAGCTCGATCATTTCGCGCTTCATTCCGGCTGCTCCGCGTCGTTATTGTAGTCGAGGTGCATGAGCAGGTCGGTTCTGCCCCTCAGCTCGCTGACCCTGCGCATGCCAAGCTTGCGCAGTATCTCTACCAGCTCGATACGCCAGGCGTTATACAGGTTGATTATTCGTTGTGAGCCCCATTCCACGTTGAACTGGTTCTGCAGGACCGGGTCCGTGGTAGCGATGCCGCGCGGGCAGCCGCGGCCGCTTTCGCAGCGCCCACAGCGCAAGCATCCCAGTGCCACCAGTTCGCCTGTCCCCACAACCGCACCGTCCGCTCCCAGTGCAATAGCCTTGGCAATATCATGCGCACTGCGTAAACCACCGCTTGCTATTAGCGTCACTTTATCGCGCACTCCCTCCCTGGTGAGGAAATCATGAACTTTGACGATGGCATATTCGATGGGCATGGCGATATTTTTCTTTGCTATGTCGGGGGCGGCGCCGGTGCCGCCATAGCCGCCGTCCAGGTGAACGATATGGGCCCCGGCCGAATAGCTTCCCACTGCGACCATATCCACATCAGCGGGGGTCGATACTTTGGCTGAGACCAGCGCATGGCGGTTGATATGCTTGATCCAGTCCATATGTTTCTTATGGTCTTCGATTGAATAAACGCTGTGGAAAGGGAAAGGGGAAAAGAGCGAGATGCCGGTCACCGTTTCGCGCATCCTGGCCACCGAGGGAGTGACCTTGTCGGCCAGCAGGTGGCCGCCCAGGCCCGGCTTGGCGCCCTGCGCATATTTGAATTCCACGATGCGCACACGTTGAATCGTCTCCTCGCGCACACCGAACAACCCGGTGGCAACCTGCGTGATGGTATGGTCGTCGTAAGGCCTCAGACGTTCCATATAACCGCCTTCCCCCGTGCAGGTGAAGGTGTTGAAGGCAACAGCCGCCTGTGCTTTGGAAAGCTGCGTAACGTTGCTGACCGATCCATAAGACATACCGCCGCCGTACCAGGGCACGTCGATTTTAATCTGCGGCCGGCCGTCGCCGCGCCGGTTCAGTTCAAGGCTGGTATCGATGTCATCCGGGTCCAGGTCAACCGGCGGCCGGGCGGGGTATTTAAAGCGCAGGCGGTCAAACCCTCCGCCCGAGTTGCCGCACTCATATTCATAACCATAATCGGCAGGAGGAAGAGCCCCCGTCTCAGCCATCTTCCAGGTGGCAAGTATGAGGTCAGGCGTCCAGCGGTAATCGCCCAGGAGTTTCATCATGGGGTTTTCCACCATGCGTAGCGCCCCGTTGGGACACAAGTCTACACAGTAGTGGCCTGTCTCCCTGCATGATGGGCCGATGCACACGTTATGGCGCGGGGCGGCGAAGTACTTGTAGCCTCCCTTGAGGACGTGGACACCCTGCGGGCATACCTCGGCGCATTTGCCGCACATCTTACAGTCGGCGCTGCGACGAATGATGTACTTGGCGATCTCATTGCGGTAACGCGGCGGCGCCGCTTTGATAACGCGCGGGACCTCGACCTGGGGCACAAGTGTCTCAAGAGTGCTCTGCGGCAGGTCTTCTTTAGCTATTTTTTCTGGAACCAAAGAGTTTACCAAAGGTTGCCTCCTCAAGCTCTTCAAAGAACAGGGCCCTGCCCACCTCACCGCGCAGGCGGCGGACATCGCGTATGCCCATGGCGCCCATGACCTCTATCAACTGGTCATGCCATGCGGCAATCAGATTGATCATGCGCCCTGTGCCGTAATTCGTATCTATCTCCTTGATCCTGGCCGCGCATGACCGACCATTGTTACATTCCCGGCAGAGCGTGCATTCCAGGGCTATTAACAGCGGCAGATTAATAGTCACCAGGTCTGCTCCGCAGAGGATCTGCTTGGCCATATGCTCGGCCAGGGCGATGCCCCCGCCGGCTATGAGCGTAACCTCATTCCTTATTCCGCTTTCTACAAGCGAGTTATGAACCTGTCGCAGCATGTCCTTGATGAAACGTGGTTTGACGGCATTCAGCTCGTCGCCGTTGACGTCGGCAACCAGGTGCAGAGCCTCGGTAAAGGGTTCCCCTGCAAGCTCTATGCTCCGCTCGACACCCCTTGAATCCATCTCGACCCTAACTGCCACCACGATATCCGGATTAATAGCCTTGAGTTCCGCGAGGCGTTGCTCCACCATTTCACCGTCGCTGATCTCTGCCAGCCTCATTTTCTTCAGTATTTCAGGGCCGGGCACCGGCGATAACGAGTCAAGGTAGATTGCCAGGTTGGGCAGGTATTGTTCGATGTCATTGCCCAGCAGATCCCAATCCCTGGAATCGACAATGGCGATGATGCCCGTCTGCGCTGCAACCATCTTGAAAATAGGAAGCAGGTTGGGCAGCCTGTAGCCCTGCGGCATCAGGTCGATAATCATCGGCATCGGGATGTCCACCAGCGGCGGCAGGCCGACGGCGAAGTTGGTCTCATCGAAATGTAGCAGGGCGGGTTTCCTGCCGATATCCACGGCCGTGCTGATATACTCGCGCCCATGTATACCGTCTCGGGTAGGACGAACTATCTCAGACATATCGGTCCACATCGAATCAAATCGCGGCCCGGAGAACCGCCCGCGGTACCCCGCCCCCGACACCGGTATCCTGGCCGTCTCGGCCTGCGCCCAGGTCGTCTCGATAATCTGGGGTGTCCAGTAGCTGTTACCCAGGCGCTCATAAACGGGGTTAATCGAGAGGGAAAGCAGGCCCTTGGTGCACTGCTGCACACAGGAGAAGCAGCCCATGCACTGGAAGAAAAGGGCGTCCATTTCACGCATGCCACGGATATAGGACATCTCCTCCCGGTAGCGGTCGAAGACGCAGGCTTTCTTAACGCAGTTATGGCACCCGGCGCAATCCTCACGCCAGTCAACCACGCCGCATTTGCCTATGGGCGGCCGCCTGGCGGGTACGGGCTGTGTTTTGATGTGATACTTCTCAGGCATGGATTCATCCCCGGTTTATAAGGCCATTGACAACAGTTCAGGGACAGCTGACTCATTTCCCCCAGAAAATATATGTATCCCTCGCAGGCCCGGCAGGGCCCTGAGCTTGCCGATTGTCTCTGCGCAGATCGCCAGCCCTTCTTTTCTCTGCGCACCCTCGTTGCCGGCCGCCTCCAGGCGTGAAACCACCTCCACCGGTATGCTGATGTCAGTGAATGTTTCATTCAGTTTCTTTGCTTCGGCCGCGCCGGCCAGGGGCATCACGCCGGCCAGGATCGCGGTTTTTTGCGCGATGCCTTCTCCCCGGACAGCATCAAGCCACAGTTTAAAGTCTTCGATATCAAAGACGGCCTGTGTCTGGATAAAATTTGCCCCGGCCCTGACCTTCTTTTTAACACGCATAATATTGAGCTCGAGCGGTTTCAGAATTGGATTGGCGGCGGCGCCCGGCAGCATTGAGAAGGGGCCCTCGATCTTCCTGCCGTCCATCAGCACGCCCTCTTCGGCCATCCTTGCTACCGCAGCGACGAGCTGGATTGAATCGATATCGAATACGTTGGCCGACTCGGGGCATCCGATCAGGGCCTGGTGGTAGCCGGTGAGACAGAGCACGTTCTTAATCCCCAGTGAGGCTGCCCCCAGCAGGTCCGATTGCAGGGCAATACGGTTCCTGTCCCGCGTGACCATCTGGTAAACCGGTTCGATACCTGCATGGAGGAGGGCAACAGATGCTGCAAGGCTGGACATGGCTACGCCGTAATGGTTATCGGCGACATTCACGGCAACGGGGCCGTCCCGCAAAACATCGGCGCAGTCTTCAACTATGCCTGTTCCTGCCCCGGGCCGGGGCAGGAACTCTGCCGTAACGATAAAATCCGTGCTCCCGATTTTCTTCGCCAGTTGACTATTAGATCTCATTATCTTTTCCTTAATCAAAAGATATCGTATAGACTATTGTTATTCTTTATCGAGCTCCAGTTCATCGCCTGCGTATTCGCTGCGGGGCGAAGCCTTTATCCTGCTGCGGAAATCCTCCACTTCTCTCTTCACCTGCTCCACGCCACCTTCACCCATCCGGATCATGACCATGCGTCCCCTGCCCAGGCCTATCTCCTCCAGCAGAGCGTCCACAGCCTCCACCCTTCTCTGCGCGCGCAGGTTGCCCTCAAGGTAGCGGCAATCTCCCTCCTTACAGGTAACCACCACCACACCGTCCGCGCCGGTTTCGAACGCCTTGGTCAGGTACAAAATATCTATTTTGCCGGAACACGGCAGCGGGATGACCTTGATCTCCTCCCCCTGTCCGTTATTGCCGTACAACAGTTCGTCCGGGTCGAAGCTGCTTGAACAGCAGAAAAGGTCGATCCTGAGACTATTTTTATTTGCTACGTACATAAATATGCCGCCTATACGGATTATGGAAGCCTATTGCCGTATTATAGCAACACAATAGGGGGCTGTCAAAAAGTTATGCCTTTGATTTGCCGCTAGGCAAGCTGAAATGGAAACGGCCCCTTGAAGGGGCCGTTTCCGTAATAGATCTTATTTTTATTTATCTGCTATTAATACCTTCGTGGACCACCTCTGCCACCACCGGATCCGCCGCGCTGGCCGAAGGAAGACTTGCCGCCCCCCCTGCCACCGCTGCTGCGTCCTCCACCTCCACCACCCTCGCCGCGGGGTCGGGCGCCATTGACTGTGATCGCCCTCTCCTTGAGCTTCTTGCCGTTCAGGCCGGCGATAGCCGCCTGGCCTTCCTGCAACTTGGGCATCTCCACGAAGCCGAAGCCCTTGGACTGCCCGCTGTAATTGTCCTTGATAATGGCTACCGATGTGACCTCGCCGAAAGCTTCGAATTCAGTCCTGATATCGCTCTCGGTCACCTCGTAAGCCAGGTTGCCCACGTATATATTCATGGTGCGATTATTCCCTCCTTAATTTAAACGGCGCAGGGACACACTATCCCATTGCGCCTGCCGGGCCGGCTACAACTACCTCTGTGGCTTGATGCTGCTGTAGCATTCGCTGCAGTAAACCGGTTTGTCCTGGCGCGGCTCAAAGGGTACCTCTGTCTGCTTGCCGCACTGGGCGCACGTGGCGGGATACATCTTGCGCTGGTAGCCGCCGCCAGACCTGCCGCCGTCGCGGTTAGATTTCCTGGCCTGCCTGCAGTCAGGGCAACGCTTGGGTTCATTGGTGAACCCCTTGGATGCGTAGAACTCCTGCTCTGTGGCGCTGAATGTGAAATCCTTGTTGCAATCAGCGCAGTTGACCGTTTTGTCGGTGAAACCCATGGGATGACCTCCTAATTTAATTTTTATGGCTTTTAGTTGCGGTCATCCAACGTGAGAAGATATCAGAGGAAGATCGAGGTTCAATCTACCAAAGCTGGCACTAACCTAAACAGAAACCACTGTGTATACTCTACAACAAAAAACTACATAATGCAATGAAACCGCCAATTCAACATATCGTGGTCATTTAACCTCCGGCGTCCTCATCTGTTATACTTCTCTTTCCCATTTTTAACATGGACAATCTCAACTTTTTCAGGCGTTATATCGTACCCTGTCTGGCCAGCTTCCTGCAGGCGACTTTCCTGTGGGCCATCCTGACCTACATCACGATCTACTGGGTGGACCTGGGCTACAGCCACCTGCAGGTGGGGATATTGATCGCCGTTTTCCCGCTGGTATCACTGGCCCTGATGATACCGTTCGGGGTCTTCGTAGACCGTATTTCTCCCAAGAAAATGGTTATCGCCAGCCAGTTCATCTTCGCGCTGGCCATAACAGGGCTGATGATGACGCAGGATTTCTGGATGACCATGCTGCTGCTGGCCCTGGGCGGAGCGGGCAGCGCGCTTTTTAACAACGCCCTTCCCGCGCTTTTCTACAAGACGCTGGGAACCAGCATCCGCGGCCTCAAGCTCGGCTTCTTTACCGCGGGCATACTGGTTGGATACGGCCTGGGCTCGCTACTGGGCGGCTATATTTATACCGGCTTCGATATGAACGCCATCTTCCTGTTCTCGCTGGTAGGGACGGTCCCCATGGTTGTTTTGTGCCTTTTCCTGGCGGACGTCCCCGGCACGCGGATCAAGATCAGCGCCTATAGGGCCGACCTATCCAGCAAGTCGGTACTCGTCTTCGTCATACTGGTATTCGCCTTCTCGCTGCACGCCGGCGCCGAGCAATCCAGCTTCAGCCTCTTTTTGAATAAGGAGATCAACCTGGATATGGAGTCGGTGGGCTGGCTGTTCTTTATCCACGCCAATGTCATGGCCGTGCTGTCCATCGTCAGCGGGTATTACGCCGATCGCGTCAACGCACGCGGGAAAGGGCTGGCCACCCTTTACTACGTCGGCATAGCCGTATCGGGCCTGACCAATATCATGCTGATGTTCACCACCAACTTCGGCAACGTCCTGGCCACGCGCCTGACCCATGCCGTGGGTGACAGCTTGACGCTGGTGACGCGCAGCTTGATCGTGTCCAATCTTTTCGTCGCCACGCGCATGGGCGGGAACCTGGCCACCATCCAGACCACTGTAACGCTGGGCACTCTCTTCGGTTCCATCATCGCCGGAGCAGTCCCGGGATACTCATCGGGATTCGCCATCGCCGGCGCCGCGGCCGTCCTGGCAGTCATCTACGCATTAATAGCCAGGCCTGAATTCTGACCGCGTTTTGAGTTAGAATATATATAACACAGCTTGCGGGGGGATGCAGCATGCCGGCTAACCTGACTCCGCAGTATTTTGAAGCGGAGCGGCGCTTCAAGAGCGCCACCACACCCGAGGAGAAGATCCAGGCCCTGGAGGCCATGCTGGCCGTGATGCCCAAGCATAAGGGCACCGACCACCTGCAGGCCGACCTGCGGCGCAAGATCGCTAAAATCAGCGAAGAGGCCGAAAAAAAATACGCCACCAGCAGGAAAAACTTCAATATCCGCAGGGAGGGGGCGGGACAGGTGGCGCTGATCGGGTTGCCCAACACCGGCAAGTCGCTGCTGCTGGCCTCGCTAACCAGCGTCAGACCAGAGGTTGCAGATTATTGTTATACCACCAAATCGCCCAACGTGGGTATGATGCCTTTTGAGAATATCCAGATACAACTGGTGGACATGCCTGCCATAAATATGGAAGAGTCGCGCGTCTGGTCCAACACTGTTGTGCGCAATGCAGACTTGCTGGCAATCGTGGTGGATCTTACCAGCAATCCCGTGCAGCAGGTCGAGAACACGCTGCAACACCTGGAGGACATATCGGTCGTGCCGTGCAAGGCAGGCACAGACTACAGCGGCGCCGGCCTGCGCGAGCGGCGCACCTTCATCATAGGCAATGTGGGCGACCTGGATATCGATGATGAAGGGATAAAGGCTGTAGAAGCCAGGTTCGGCGGTTGGATAGATTCGATCAGGGTTTCGGCCGCAGATAAGCAAAACCTGGAGGAACTCAAACGGCAGGTATTTTCGCGCCTCCAGATCATGCGCGTGCACACCAAGTCCCCCGGTGCCAGGGTGGATCTGACCGATCCTGTAATACTGCCCGCGGGCGCGACTGTCAAAGATGCGGCCGAGGCCGTGCACAAGGATTTCAAGTCCGGGCTGCGCTATGCCGTGATCTGGGGCTCCGGCAAGTTCGACGGCCAGCGCGTCGGTCCCGAGCATGTGCTGTACGACAATGACATCATCGAGCTGCACGTATGAGCCTCGACCATGCCTTTAAGGTATAATTCTGATAATGATCGCCACCCTCCGCAAAAGCATCAATAGCCTCAAAAAGGACAGGGAGCACGGGGCGGGATGGCTGACGTTGCAGGCGCTCGAGATACTGCGTGAGGCGGCTTCTCTGGAGCAGGCTGCCGATGCGGATAAACTGCTGGCATCGCTTGGTAGTGTGATAGCTGCGCTGTCGGAGGCGCGCCCCTCCATGGTTTCCATCGCCAACTATTCCCTCTATTATCGCGATGAGCTGGCATCAGCCGCTTCGACCTCCAGGTCACCCCAGCGCCTGAGAAAGGCTGCCTACAGCATCGCCGACCGCCTGATAAAATTTCACCAGAAATCTACTGCGGCTGCAGCCCGCAACGCGGCCAGGCTTATCAGCGGACGCAGCATCGTCATGACCTGCAGCTACAGCTCTGCGGTCTGCGCCGCCCTGGAATTGGCAAAGTGCGGGGGCAGGGACTTCAAAGTGCTGGCCGTCGATTCGCGCTTTAAAAAGATATCCTACGGTGAGTTAACGCTCCAACGGTTGGAGCAGTGCGGCATCAGCGGCAAAATAGTGCCTGATTCGCAGGTAAGCTGGCAGGCCGCCCGTGCGGACCTCGTGCTATGCGGTGCCGACAGCATCTCGCTGCACGGCTGGCTGATAAACGGGTCACCCTCGCTGATGCTGGCACAGGTGGCGCGGCGCAAAGGACGTCCTTTCTACGCCGTGTGCGAGATATCCAAGATCGATGCCCGCGGGCTGACGGCCGGCCTGCGGGAGACTGACCCGGGCTTCGACCTGCTGCCGCTTGAGCTGCTCTCGGGACTGGTCACGGAAAGGGGAACGATGCAGCCCGCGGAAGTATATAAACTTACCATCGAGGACCTGATCAGGAGCATGGGTGAACGTCCTCGTTGACACGCACGCCCACCTGGACGAGGTGGAGGACTGCGATTCCGTTATCGGCAGAGCGAGGCTGGCGGGCGTGGCGGCTATTATCGCCGTGGGGCAGGAGCTGAGCTCGAATATTAGAACACTGGAACTGGCCGAAGACTATCAGGGATATGTTTACCCTGCGCTCGGCCTGCACCCGTGGGCTGTCGGCAGCATGGATATAGCTCAGCTTGATGAGAACATCAACTTCATCTCGAATAATCTGCACAGGGCGGTAGCGTTGGGCGAGATTGGCCTGGACTACGACAAGCGGGTGCTGAAAGGGGCAAGCAAGGAGATGCAGAAGGAGGTGTTGCGGCGTCTGCTGGCACTGTCCATTCGCCATGATAAGCCGGTCTCGCTGCACAGCCGCTACGCCTGGAAGGATGCTCTGGAAGAGGTCAAAGCTGCCGGGATAAGGAAGCTGGTCTTCCACTGGTATACCGGCTTCTCCAGCACCCTGGCGGAACTAAACGAGGCGGGATACTACATCTCGGCCACGCCGGCTGCCGAGTACCACGATGAGCATCGCCGCGCCGTCAGGGAGGTGCCCGTTGAAAGGCTGCTGCTGGAGACCGATTGCCCGGTTCACTACGGCAGGGAGCAGCGCTACCGCTCGCAGCCGTCCGCTATCGTGCGCAGCCTGAGAGCGGCGGCGCAGATTAAAAACATGGATGAAACCGATTTGGCCGATATCACCACAGCCAACACCTCCCGGCTTTTCGGCATACCCTATCACCCGTCATTGTGAGGAGCGCAGCGACGAAGCGATCTGTAGGGGCAGGTTTTCAAACCCGCCCGCTGAAGGTACACCCCTACCTTTATCAACGTTTTCATAATATAATATGAAATCATGTGTTTCAGGCTTATACGTGAAGACATCAGCGCCGCCATGGAGCGCGACCCGGCGGCCAGGAGCTCCTGGGAGGTATTTTTCCTGTATCCCGGCCTCCACGCGCTGTGGTGGCACCGTGTGGCCAATTTCCTTTATCGCCACAACTGCTATTTCCCGGCACGCCTGATCTCTCAGGTCAACCGCTTTTTTACGCAGATCGAGATACATCCGGGGGCCACCATAGGCAGGCGTTTCTTCATCGACCACGGCGCGGGCGTGGTCATCGGCGAGACCTCCGAGATCGGTGATGATGTGCTTATTTACCAGGGCGTGGTGCTGGGGGGAACTACCCTTTTTAAAAAGAAGAGACACCCTACGATCGGCAATAATGTCGTCATCGGCTCCCGGGCGATCGTCCTTGGCGCCATAAGCGTAGGTGACGGCGCCAGGATCGGTTCAGGATCGGTGGTGATCAAATCAGTACCCCCCGGGGCAACCGTAGTGGGCGTGCCCGGCCGCGTTGTTGAAGAAAACCGCGACCATGGCATCGACCTGGACCACAACCGCCTGCCGGACCCCGTGGCCGAGGCCATCCGGCTGGTGCTGGCAGAGCACGACAAACTGGATGAACGGGTACAACGGCTGGAGAGCGCGGCAGGCCTGGCCCCGCCCGAAGATGAGTTCAAACAGGCTGAGTCCAGGGTCAAACACGAGTTCGACGAAAGCTGCGATATATAAGCATATAGCGCTTTGCCCCACATATTTAAACAGGTTAAAATTAGTAGATTATTCAGCTATGAAGGCGATTATTCTGGTTGGCGGCGAGGGCACCCGGTTACGCCCGCTGACCTATTCTGTGGTCAAGCCCATGGTCCCTGTTGCCAACAGGCCATTCATAGAGCACGTTATGCGCAAGCTGGCCCTGCACGGGATCGATGAGATAGTGCTGGCCATGGGGTATAAGCCTGACTCGATTTACACATATTTCAAGGACGGCTGCGGATTGGATGTCAAGCTGACCTACAGCCTGGAAGAGAAACCGCTGGGCACAGCCGGCGCGGTTAAGCACGCCGGAGGCCACGTGGACGATACCATCTTCGTTCTCAACGGCGACTGCTTCTCGGACATCGATTATTCCGATATGCTCAGCCGGCACATGAGCAATAAGGCGACGGCAACCATCGCGCTGACGCACGTGGATGATCCCACCAGGTTCGGGGTAGTCGAGACAGATAACGCAGGGCGCGTGTTACGTTTCATAGAGAAGCCGGTCTGGAAAGACGTGACCAGCCACTGGATCAATGCCGGAGTATATATACTCGAGCCCGAAGTGATGGATTATATACCGGACAACCAGTTTTACATGTTCGAGAACGGCGTATTCCCCCGCCTGCTGGATAGGGGAGAACCTTTTTACACCTACCATAATAAGGCATACTGGATCGATATGGGCACACCCGAGCAATACCATCGTATTAACAACGATGTGCTGCTGGGCAAATGCTTCTCCCCCCTGCACACAGCCCGTGACATAATCATCGCAGAGGGATGCGAGATCCACCCTTCGGCCCGTTTAGCCGGCCCGGTCATGCTGGCGGAAGGCTGCAGGGTGGGCGCAGGCGCCTGCATCACGGGCCCGTCGGTCATCGGCCACGGCTGCCGGATATCCAGGGACGCGGTCATCGAGAATTCGCTCCTCTGGGACGATATCACGGTCGGGGAGGGCGCGATCATTATTAACAGCATTATTGCCAGTGGTGCTAAGATAGATAAACGACAGCGCCTGGAAGGGCTGACCATTAATCATCAGGCGCCCGCTGGCCCCGCAACCAAATAATCAACTATGTCGGAGGCAAGATGGCTGACAATATAAAAGACGTTAGCGACAAGGATTTCAAGTCAAACGTGCTGGATGCGGCACGGCCTGTGCTGGTGGATTTCTGGGCGGTGTGGTGCGGGCCTTGCAGAATGATCGGGCCAATTGTAGCTGAGCTGGCCAGCGAATACAAAGACAGGGTGGATTTCGCCAAGGTCAACGTGGACGAGGCGCCCAAGGTGGCCTCCAGCTACAACGTGATGAGCATACCCACGCTTATCGTTTTCAAGGGGGGCAAGCCTTTCGAGCAGGTCGTAGGCTATCGCCCCAAGAAGGACATACAGAAACTTCTCGATAAGGCCTTAGCTCAGTAGTGAACCCAATAAACGACGTCACCTACTGGACAGCTTTCGTAGCAGGCTTGCTGTCCTTTTTTTCGCCCTGCGTGCTTCCGCTGGTCCCCGCCTACCTGGCCAACCTGGCGGGCGAATCGGCCATAGACATAGGCGGCAGCCGCAGGGTGTGGCCCACGCTGCTGCACAGCGTCTCCTTTGTGCTGGGATTCTCGATCCTCTTCATCCTCATGGGAGCGTCAGCCGGCCTGATCGGCGCTTCCATCATCGCATATTCCGACACCCTGAGGATCATCTCCGGTATAGTCGTTATTATCTTCGGTGTGTTCCTTATCGCCGCCCACAAAATCCCCTGGCTCAACTATGAGAAACGGCTGCACATGCAGGGGGGGCGTAATCCGGGGTACATCAGGTCAATGATGATCGGGGCGGCCTTTGCCGTGGGATGGACGCCCTGCATAGGACCCATCCTCGGTTCGATACTCTTTATCGCGTCCTACACCGGTGAGACCGCCAAGGGCGCCGCGCTCCTGGCCGTCTATTCGTTGGGTATGGGCGTACCATTCCTGATCATCGGCCTGGCCTGGAGCTATATCGTACCTTTCTGGAGCGGCATCACGCGCCACCTTGGCCTCATTTCTATTTTAAGCGGCATACTGCTTATAATAGTTGGTATATTGATGCTGACCAACCAGCTGACCTGGCTGAGCCGGTTTGCAACCTGAATGCGTTTTAATAGGAGAAACACGACCATGAAATCCGTATTACCCATTCTGCTCGCAGCGCTCTTCTGCACTGTCCTTCTATCCGGCTGCGGTACGCCTGCGACATCATGTCCTAAAATCGGCGATAAGGCGCCCGATTTCACGCTGCCAGGCATCGATGGGAAAAACGTGAGCTTGAGTGACTATGCGGGCAAACCCGTCGTAATCAACACATGGTCGACAAGCTGCATAGAATGCAAAGCGGAAATGCCATATTTTAAAGAAATGCTTCAACAATATGGGCCAAAAGGCCTGATCTTACTATCAATCAATACGTCTGACAGCATTAGCACAGCAAAGGAATATCTAAGTAATAACGACTACGACTTCATAACCCTAATTGACAAGAAATGGGTCATTTACAAGCAGTTTTGCTGCCCAAGAACCCTTGATCCTAATACATTTTTCATAGGATCCGACGGTATTATCAAATCAATAAAGATCGGCAGCTTTGCCACCAAGGAGGAACTGGTCAGCGAAGTGCAAAAAATTATGCCCTGATGTATAAAGAGAATGACGGCCAATTCGCCTCAGGGCCTCCAGTGATACTCAAAAGAGATTGAGACGTTGATCATATTGCTATTCTCTGAAACAGGATATTATTCAGGATCATTGCTGTGACCGGTAAATATCATGAATTTTTCAAAGACGAACCAATTACTATGGATAGTTCTGGCTGTGATTATTGTTCTGATTGCGACGGTGGCTGTCGCAGACAGAGTGATACATGCCAATGCCACGGTACCTATCCCCAGTTCAGCGGCTGAACCCTCAGCGCAAACAGATGTGAAAACGGGGGCAAGGATCGGCTATGCCGCGCCGGATTTCACTCTGACCACCATCGATAATAATGAATTTAAGCTCAGCGATTACCGGGGCAAGAATGTCATACTTAACTTCTGGGCCACATGGTGCGGCCCCTGCCGCTACGAAGTGCCCGCTTTTAAGGCCTTTTCTGAAAAATACCAGGAGGAAGATGTAGTTATTATCGCGGTCAACACGCAGGATTTACCCTATAGCGCGGCATCCTACGCTACTGCCAACGGAATGCATTTTATCATCCCCCTTGATCCCCGCGGCGACGCATCCGCACTTTATAATATCAGGGGCATGCCCACTACCTTCTTTATCAACGACAAGGGTATCATCACGTCCATCAAGGTCGGCCCGTTTATTACCATGGAGGAGATAGAGGATCGCCTGAGCTCTTTCGACTAAAGCTGACCTGTTGGCAAAATTCAGTTATAATATGTCAAATATGGTGATATCACATGAATGACAGCGACAGTGCGTTCAGGAAACTCGAGCTGGATAAATGCCGCGAAGAGTTGGCGCTGTTGCAGACCCGCTTCAAAGTCGGTGAGATCGACAGCGATGTATTTGACTCCAACAGCAAGGTCCTGTTCGACAGGATCAGCATGCTTGAAAAGGAAATAAACAGTATACCCCTGTCTACCGGCGATAGGCTAAAAAAGCACAGGGCACTGATAGTGATCATAGCTGCTGTTGCCCTTGGTCTGCTGCTCTGCGGCGCCATAGTGCTGCTGGTGCCGAGGCCGGGTACCGGCGTTGGCAATATCTCCCCTGATTTCGTCATGCAACTCAGCGACGACAACACAACGGCACTCAGTTCCTTCCGAGGCAAGAATGTCATTCTGGTCTTCTGGGACAGAGATTTCTGGGACGACCGTTTCTTCAGCGTCAACGGTGTGACGCACAAGTTTTACACGCCGGACAAGCTCAATGAGCTTTACAACAAATATACTCCCGCCGAGCTGACCATTATTGCCATTGCCTCCGGGGCCGGCAGCAGCGAGATAGACAACCTTGTAAAAGAATACGGCATTGGTTTCCCCGTTATCAGCGACACTTCCGGCAAGCTACGATCAAGCTATAACATATCGTATGAGCCCACCTGCATTTTCCTGGATAAGAACGGCGTAATCAGGGCCAGGGTGGAAGGCCCCCTCATGTCCCTCTCTGACTATGAGCAGATCATCCATGCCGTAGGCACCGGTGGAACCGTTAATACACCCAAGCCGCCTATTACGGACGCACTTGTTCAGTCGAACAACGAGAAAAGCGCCATGGTGAACTGGAGCACTGCTACGCCGACCACTACACAGGTCGATATTGATGGCAAGAACATCCAAACGGTGATAACGCCGGCTCCGGTCACCCTGCACTCGCTGAGTATCAATGACCTGTCGCCGAATACATCCTACCATATCAGGATCCTGTACAATGTGAATAATATCAACGTCTCAGAGCATTCCTTCAACGCCCTGGCCGACTCGATAGTCTCCAAGCGCTACCTGGCCACGACTTCAGGAACGGACTCCAACTACCCGGAGATATCCGGGGCCGGGACCAGTTCCATTACCGATTTATCCATTCTGGTAACATGGAAAACCGACGAACCGGCCAGCGGTGAAGTCGATTTCGGCATCGGCAAGGATATCCTGGGCACCGCATCCCAGGGTAACGGCCTGACCATCTGGCACACGGTCAAGCTCGACGGACTGGCGCCGGATACTCAGTATTCACTGATGCTGAGATCAAAGGACGCCAGCGGTAAGGAGTCTTCGCAAGACCTGCCTGCAGTCAGGACCCTGAGCATGCTGGAGACGGGGCCACAGGTGGGCAAGCGGGCGCCTGACTTTATGCTTAAATCAACGGACGGTACACAGTATTCCCTGAGCCAGTTCCTGGGCCGCAAAGTCCTGCTCAACTTCTGGCTGGAAGGCTGCCCCGCCTGCGAACTTGAGATGCCACTGATCCAGTCAGCCTTCGACAAGTACGGGCGCGACCAGTTGGCCGTGCTGGCAGTCAACGTGCACGGAGACGCTGACAATGTCAGGTACTACGCTGCCAACGAAAGACTCACGTTTCCGGTGCTGTTGGACAGCGAAGGCGAGGTGGACGGCGTCTATAAGGGGCCGGTTTTCCCCACTACCTATTTTATCGATTCCACCGGCGTCATCCGGGAGATCAAGTCCGAACGTTTCCAGACACTCAGCGAGATAGATGACGCACTGGGTAAATTAGACTGCTGCAAGTAGCCCTCCTCTCCGGTGGCGAGGTCACTTAAATGGGTAACAGAAGCCGTTTCATCAAATGGTTGGCAGCCCTTCTGCTCCTCTTTGCTTTCGGCACGGCCGGCTATATGGTTATTGAGGGCTGGGGTTTTCTAGATTCCTTTTACATGATGGTGATCACCATTACCACGGTCGGTTTCGGCGAGGTGCACCCGCTCACCGATGCCGGCCGGGTCTTTACCATAATTCTCGCGCTGCTTGGAGTCGGTACAGCTTTCTATATTCTCACCAGCATCGTGCAGGCGACTCTCGATAGTGAGTTCGGATCGTTCAGGAGGTCCCGTATGGAAGCCAGGATCAGGAAGCTTGACAACCACTTTGTGCTGTGCGGCTACGGCCGCGTGGGTGAGGCTATTGCCGATACCCTCAAACAGCAAAAATCCGACTTTGTGGTCATCGACCACAGCTTAAATAGCTATACCAGGGCAATCCAGGACGGCTGCCTGTGTATAATGGACGACGCCACAAGCCATGATGTGCTTAAACACGCCGGCATCGATAAGGCCAGGGGGCTGATTACCGCATTCGGAGACGATGCTTACAACACCTACGCGGTGCTGACCGCACGCGAGATCAACCCCAGGCTAACCATCATCGGACGCGCCAACAACAATGATGCGGTACGCAGGCTTAAGCAGGCCGGCGCCACCCATATTATCCTGCCCGAGGTAATCGGAGGCCAGCAGATGGCACGGCTGGCGCTGAGGCCTGCCACGGTCCAGTTCATCGAGACGGTCCTGGCCAACAAACAGGGTGAATACCTGGTTGAAGAAGTCTATATCAACGAGAATTCCACCCTGATCGGTAATAGCATAAAGGACATCGAGGAGAAATTTGCCGGCGTGCGCATACTGGCAATCAGGGAAAAAAACGGTGAAATAATCATCAACCCCACACTGAATACAACAATCGAGGCAGGGGGCAGCCTGACGGCTTTCGGCATGATGGAACAGCTCCAGGCGGTCGAAGGCTGCTGCTCATTCCACCGTGACAGCAGGGGACAGATAGTCCCCGACCTGTAAAAAGGATTAAGGGAAAAGTTTAATGAGTTTACGCACCAAAAAAATACTGCTCTTCATACTGCTTACATTCTTCATCGACTGGGCGCTGGTCTTCCTCTTTATCACGATGGGAGGCAAGGCCGATAGCATCGGCATCATGCTGCTGGGCGCCGCCTACATGTTCGTGCCCATGATCGTGACGATCGTTATACAGAAAGCTATTCTCAAACAGCCTCTGGCCCAACCCCTGGGCGTCTCCTTCAAGGTCAACAGGTGGTTCTTCGTGGCATGGTTCCTGCCCCTGATAATCGCCTTTGTCGTAATGGGAGTCAGCTTGCTCATACCGGGGGTAACGTTTACACCTGACATGTCGGGCTTTATGGCTTCCCTGGCTTCCACCCTCAGCCCGGAGCAGATGGAGCAGGCCAGGCAGCAGCTGGCCTCTATGCCGGTGCACCCGGTCTGGCTGATAGTGGTGCTGGCTCTCATCTCGGGCACTACCACCAACGCCATCCTGGGATTCGGCGAGGAGTTGGGCTGGCGCGGCTTCCTGCTAAAAGAACTGGGCTTCATGGGCTTCTGGAAATCATCGGCCTTGATCGGGTTCATCTGGGGAATCTGGCACGCACCGTTGATCCTGCTGGGACTCAACTATCCGCAGAATCCCCAGCTCGGCGTACTGCTGATGACGGCCTGGACGATACTCATCGCGCCGCTTTTCAGCTATATCCGCATCAAGTCACGCTCCGTAATCGCCGCTTCCATCTTCCACGGCACCATCAACGCCGTCCCCGGCCTGGCCATTATTCTCATCGCCGGGGGGAGCGACCTTACGGTCGGGCTGACCGGCCTGGCGGGTTTCATTGTCTTTGCGCTGGCAAACCTACTGCTCTGGATCTACGATAGGTTCATCACCCGGGAAAAGGCAAGCGACATATTAAAACAGATATCTTTGGAGACCTGAATGCAGGCCACAGGATTGATTGAGCGCCTGCCACCATCACTCCTCAAGCTGACCTTAGCTGCCGGCGAGCTTGCAGATAAATCAGGTATAAGAGCTTACTTGGTGGGCGGCATCGTGCGTGACCTGATGCTTGGCCGACCATCCGTCGACATCGATATAATGGCCGAAGGCGACGCCGTCACTTTGGCACGGCAGATGGCGGAGGAACCGGGCGCGCGGCTGACCATCCACAGGGACTTCGGCACGGCATCGCTCAAAATCGACGGCTTCAACGTGGACCTGGCCACGTGCCGCAGCGAAGACTATATGTGTCCCGGGGCACTTCCCAAGGTCAGGCCCGGCAGCATACGGGAAGACCTCCAGCGCAGGGATTTCACCATCAATGCCATGGCCGTCTGCATCAACAAGGCAAATCAGGGTGACCTGACCGACCTTTTCGGCGGCCGCCAGGACCTGGCCGGGGGGCTGGTGCGCGTCCTGCACAACAAAAGCTTCCAGGACGACGCTACTCGCATGATGCGGGCTGTACGCTACGAGCAAAGGCTCGGATTCAGGCTTGAGAGCAGCACATCAAAACTCTTAAGAAACAGCCTGGATATGCTGGATACCATCAGCGGCGACCGTTTAAAAAACGAGCTCGCCCTCTGGCTGAGCGAAGACTTTTGTTATAAGATCCTGCGCCGGGCCGACCGGCTCGGCATACTGGCTAAACTTCACCCCGCCCTCGCGTGGGACATTACGATGAGCACAGCATTCAGGCGGGCGGCCTCCGGAGATGACGAGGCAAGCTCACGTTTGTACTTCTGCCTGCTCGTTTACAACCTGGACGAAGAGGAGCTGTATGAACTGGTGGGGCGTCTCAACCTGACCGGCAGCCGCCTGGACCTGCTAAGCCACCAGTCCCTTGAAATCAAGGGTAAGTGCAAGGGATTGGACAAAAGAGATTTAAAAAGGTCGGCCATCTATTTTGCGCTGAGGGAATACGATACGTCAGCCGTACAGGCCAACCGTTATTACGCTAAGTCTCCAGCCCTGCGCCGCAACCTCGGGCTGTACATGGACAGGCTACGCTATGTTAAAACGTCCCTGGATGGTAACGAACTGCTGACTCTGGGCGTCCGGCAGGGGCCGCAGGTGGGTATAGTGCTGAAAAAACTTCTGGCTGCCAGGCTGGATGGGACAGTCCTGAGTAAATCCGACGAAGTGACACTGGCGCGCCGGTTGGCAGGCGCGCCTGCCGCCATTAGCAGTCAATTTCTTCCCTTTTCACGGACGTAACAAGATATGAATCCAATCCGCCGGCCAGCAGATTGGCATGAATAACAGAAGCCCTCATTTCATCGTCTAACAGTGTAAAAAGCATCGGCCCCGACCCTGCCAGGTGTACTTCGGAAGCCCCCTCCCAACGGAAATCCTCCATATATTTGCTCAGGCCCGGAAATGCACCGGGGGCCACTTTTTCAAAAACGTTGTAGATCGTCCACGGTTTTCTTTCACCCAGGCGCGCAAATTGATCTCTCATGCCTGTTGAGAGGCCGCCCGAAGTGTAATGGACGGGCTGCACCAGACGGTAAAGCGCAGCAGTCTTGCCGGGTGGCACGGGCAGGTCGGGCCTCAATAAAACGAACCACGTTTTTTCCAGGTCGGCCAGGGGCGTGACACGTTCACCCCTCCCCTCCACCAGGCAGGCGCCTCCGTAAATAAAAAAAGGCACATCGGAGCCAAGGCCGGCGCCGATTGCCATCAGCCGTTCCGCAGTCAGTCCGAGTTGCCAGAGCTTGTTGAGACCGCGCAGCGCAGCCGCAGCGTCGCTGCTCCCACCACCCAACCCGGCTCCCACGGGTATATGTTTCTCCAGCCCTATCACCGCCCCCCCACCATAGCCGGTAACCTCTGCAAGTCTCTGGGCCGCCTTAAGTACCATGTTGGCATGGTCCGGAAGACCCGGCAGACTGAAATTCAGCGTTATACGGCCGGCAACTTCCAGAGTCAATATGTCATGCAGGCTCACGGTCTGCATGATGCTGACGATCTCATGATAGCCGTCGGCTCGCCTGCCCAGCACCTCAAGCACCAGGTTAAGCTTGGCATAGGCCTTGAGCGTCAGCACAGTCCACCTCCGGCTACCCTGTAAAGGGCCGCCCACTCAGCCATGGCAAGCGCCCCCGGCCTCCTTCCGGGGTCTATCCCCGCCCGGCGCAGCACCCCATCCGCTTCGGCCGCCTTGATCTTCAGGCCGATGGCCAGTGAATTGCGCACCTGTTTGCGCGGGGATGCGAATCCGCAATGTACCAGGTCCAGGAAGCTGTCAATATCGTCTATATCCAGGGCCGGCGCCGGCAGCATATTAAATTTGACGACAGCCGAATCCACTCTGGGCACAGGGTAAAACGAGGCTGCCGGCACCTTGATAACGATCTCCGGGTTGCTGAAAAGCCGCATACTGACTGCCTGAAAGCCCATCCTGCCCTCGGGGGCGGTAACCTCTCTGGCCACTTCCTCCTGCATCATGATCACCATCAGCGCCGGCCTGTTGTCCGCGCGTGTGAAATAGCGCAGGATGGGAGAGGTTATGTAATAGGGGATATTAGCTACTACCTTGTAGTTAGAGCATCCAACCAGGTCGTTTAAATCCTGCTTCAAGATGTCTGCCTGGACGATCTTGACGTTAAGGCAGCCGTCCAGCTTTTTCCCCAGCTTCAATGCGAGGCCGGCATCTAACTCGACCGCTATGACCCGGCCGGCACCTGCGGCAAGCTTCCCCGTGAGCGCCCCCAGGCCGGGGCCTACCTCCAGCACTGTGTCATCCCTGCAGATGGCAGCGGCCTCAACGATAGCTTCCGCAATGGAATCGACTACAAGAAAGTTCTGCCCCAGACTCTTGCGCGCCCTTAGCCCCTGGCTTCTGAGCCGCCTCTGGAATGTACGGTTGGGCTCTCTGTTTTTATATGGCAACAGATTGCTGCCTGCCTTTATAATGACGGGCCGTGCACCGGCTGTCGATAGAGTCCTTCAGCTTACGCCCGCCAGCCAGCTCCGGCCAGGTGACCCTGCGTCACCCGGAGCTTACTATTTACCGCTGCTTCCTTCCGGACCTGACGGGGTTCATAGCCCTCCGCCGCGCAAGACCCAACCTTCAACACCACTTAACAGTTGCAGTTCTGAAAAACAATACCTCGAGCCGGAATTCAGCCCCGCTATAGCGGATCTCGGGTACAGGGCACCGCTGGTTCCCCGCCTAGCACGGCCCAACTCAAATACTACAGTTTAAACGTTTTCTTTTCAAGGTTAAACGCCCCAGCTTAACCTGCTCACCAGGAATCCCGGCAGGCCTTCTTTTTCCATCTTGGCCTGCGTGGACTTGATATCGTAAGATACCCTGTAATGGTAGAGGGCGTGCTCCTCAGAATCGTATATGGCGTAGCTGGCACGCGGGTCACGGTCGCGAGGCTGGCCCACGCCGCCGGGGTTAATGATCAGTCGCCTTTCCCCCAGCTTCAGGATGTCGCCGCTGCCCAGATACCCCTCGTTGACCAGTATCTCATCCTGTTCGAAGACAAAGGGAACGTGAGTGTGCCCCACCAGGCAATATCTGGTATCGAAGCACTTGAAATTGTCGGATGCCGTAAAAGCGTGGGCGATGTATTCCCAGAACGGCAACCTGGGGCTGCCGTGGACCAGCGTAAAATCGTCCCGCACCAGCACATCCGGCAGGCCGAGTAAAAAATCCCGGCCATCGCCGCTCAACCGGCTGGAGGTCCAGCGGTTGGCGCGGGCAGCATCCGAGTTGAAATCTCCGATATCTATTTTCCCGACCGCAGCCAGGTCATGGTTGCCGCACACGCAGACAGGATCAAGCGTCTTCAGCAGGCTGATGCAGGCCGAGGGGTCAGGGCCATAGCCAACCACATCACCCAGGCACCAGACATGGCCGAAGCCCCCGTGGTTGTGCGCATCCTCCAAAACCGCCTCAAAGGCCTCAAGGTTGCTGTGGATATCAGCGATGACGAGGTATTTCATGGAAAATTGATTATATCATACACATCATGGCCGGCCAGTTGTATTGTATGCAGAAAGATGTGTATAGTAAAATTCCGGTAAGCAGTATAGAATAGGGTAACGTTCATATGAATAACCACAACGAACGAGTCAACTTCATCTGGTCGATAGCTGACCTCATCCGCGATTCATTTAAACGTGGCAAATATCAGGATGTCATTCTACCGTTAACAGTTCTGCGCAGGCTTGATTGCGTATTAGCGCCAACAAAACAACAAGTTTTGGAAACAAATGCCAAACTTAAAGGCAAGCTGGAAAACCTGACGCCGCAGCTTACTAAAGCATCCGGCTTCTCTTTCTATAATACCTCACTCTATGACTTCGAAAGGCTCATAGCGGACGCGCCGAACCTTGCCAGCAACCTGCGCAATTACATCAACGGCTTCAGTGATAATATGCGTGAGGTCATTGAAAAATTCGATTTTGATAACACGATCAGCAAGCTGGTTGAGGCAGACCTACTCTTTAAGGTCATGGAACGTTTTAAAAACGTGGACCTGCACCCGGATAAAATCTCTAATGAGCAAATGGGTTATATCTTTGAGGAGCTTATAAGGAAATTTAATGAATCTCTCGATGAGAACCCGGGCGAGCACTTTACTCCCCGCGAAGTGATCCGGCTAATGGTCAACCTTATCCTCACTCCGGATGAGAAGGAACTGAATAGGAAGGGCATCATTCGCACCGTATATGACCCCTGCTGCGGCACCGGCGGTATGTTGACTATAGCCAAGGGGTGGATAGCGGGAAAAAGCCCGCAAGCGGATATCTTCCTTTTTGGCCAGGAGGTCAATCCTGAAACATTTGCGGTCTGCAAATCCGATTTGTATATGAAAAGTGCAGGAGGGCAGGATGCTGACAATATCCAATTCGGCAGCACCTTGTCCAACGACAGGCATCAAAGCCTGAAATTCGACTACATGCTGGCAAATCCTCCGTATGGGAAAGATTGGAAAAGAGACGAGGAAGCCGTCAAAACTGAGGCAGAGAAGGGAGATGGCGGACGTTTCGGCGCCGGCCTACCCAGGATATCGGACGGGCAGATGCTGTTCATGCAGCACATGCTGGCGAAGATGAAGCCTGCCAAAGAAGGTGGATCCCGGTTGGCTATCGTCATGAACGGGTCGCCACTTTTCACCGGCGACGCCGGTGGTGGGGAGAGCGAAATCAGGCGCTGGATATTAGAAAACGATTGGCTCGACGCGATTATGGCACTGCCTGAGCAGCTTTTCTACAACACGGGCATTGCCACATATATCTGGGTGCTGACCAACCGCAAGGAAGAAAGGCGAAAAGGCAAGGTACAACTTATCAATGCAGGCGGCTTCTGGGAACCAATGCGCAAGAGCATGGGAGATAAACGAAGGGAAATTTCGGCGGACCACATTAAGCAGATAACAAAGATATATGAAAATTTCATAGAGGGCGAATTTTCCAAGATTTTCGCCACAACAGACCTTGGATACCGCAAGATAACGATTGACCGTCCATTAAGACTCAATTTCCAGGCGAACGCGGAAAGGATTGAAAGGTTGAAAGATGAGCGGGCATTTCAGCAGCTTGTTATTAGCAAGAAAAAGGATGCTGCGGCCGCCAGAGAAGAAGAAAAAGAGGGGCGTAAGCAGCAGGAAGCAATTTTGGAAATACTGAAAATGCTGCCCACGACTCTTTATAAGGATTATGCCAGCTTCAATAAGGAGATTGATAAAGCAGTCAAGCACTCTGGAATTAAACTATCGGCCGGGGTGGAAAAGGCAATTATGAACGCCCTTTCAGAGAGAGATACGGCGGCGGCAATATGCTATGGCAAAGACAGCAAACCAGAACCAGACACAGAACTGCGAGATACAGAGAATGTGCCGCTACTTGAAGATATCGATAAATATTTCGAGAAGGAAGTTAAGCCGCACGTGCCTGACGCCTGGATAAACACTGACGTTACAGACCTGAAGGATGGGAAATTTGGCAAGGTAGGTTACGAGATCAATTTCAACCGCTATTTCTATAAGTACATCCCACCTAGGCCGTTAGAGGAAATAGAAGCTGATTTACGAACGGTTGAGAATGAAATAGCAGAACTATTAAGCGGGGTATCGGAAAGATGAAACCATTCATACCGAAGACACTACCATTAAAAGCATTGAAATGGGATAGTTTCATACATCTGATTGGTAAAGCGAATTTCCAGTTAGCACAGTATGCCGGAATATTGCAGGGAATCGTAAATCCCCGCATTTTTTTATCACCATTAACAACAAAAGAAGCAGTACTTTCTTCACAGATAGAGGGCTCACAGGCTACTCTGGCAGAAGTGCTTAATTATGAAGCGCTGCCCAAACCAGATGTAGAAAAACATGAAGATATCCTTGAAGTTATTAACTATAGGAATGCTTTAACCTATGCGTCTCGATATCTGAAAAGAAAGCCTACTAACCTCAATCTTATAAAAGAAGTTCACAGCATCCTGCTGCAAAATGCAAGGGGAGAAGATAAAGCCAGGGGTGAGTTCCGAAGGATTCAGAATTGGATCGGGAAGCCAGGTACACCTATGGAAGAAGCCAGTTATGTGCCTCCACCTCCAGAAAAAGTAATGGGACTGCTGGATAACCTGGAAAAATATTTTCACATGGATGATAAAGATTATCTGGTGCAGTTAGCTGTGATTCATGCGCAATTCGAGCTTATACATCCTTTTATTGATGGTAACGGTCGTGTAGGCAGAATGCTTATACCACTATTTTTAGTGCAGAAAGGACTCCTCGACGGACCGAACTTCTACAGCAGTGCGTATTTCGAAAGCCATCGTGAAACATATTATGAGAGACTCCGCAATATTTCCAGAGAAGGCGACTGGGAAAAATGGATTGCATTTTTCCTGGAGGCAATAATAGAGCAATCAAAAGATAATAGCGATAAGGCAAGTAAAGTCATGGCACTATATGAAAAGCTGAAGCCCAAAATAGTCGATATTACTAAATCGCAGTTTGCCATGCAGGCACTTGATGCCTTGTTCGAGCAGCCCATTTTCAGCACTACAAGTTTTATAGAACGCTCAAAAATACCGAAATTCAGCGCCCTCAGGATACTCAAGGCACTGCGAGATGAAAAAGTAATTCGATTTGTTATTGAAGGCAAGGGCAATCAACCATCAGTTATGCGTTTTGACAGGCTCTTCAATATCGTAAAGTAATTACTGTGAATATTTTATTGTTTGCAAACCATTTTGTGTAGCATGGTAAGGCACTTAATGCAACACAAACATCTTTTTGCATATTTTATGCAACACAACAGGATATTATAAACAAGAAGATGGAGGAATTTTGAAAATATCTCGGCGGATGCGGCCTTGGATTAGTAATGTACCATGCTAAGACTGATGGTGGTACTGCATTTAGCGTACCAAAGATGGTGCGCCATTGTTTTAGCGTCCCACATTTCCGGTTTTATGGTACGCTATGCGATTTGCGGAGATGCCATGAGACGCAGAATAGGATGCAGCCAATCAGAGAATCTGAGCAGTTACATGTTATTTATATATAAATAACATGTAACTAGACGAGATGTAATGAGAAAAAGGCATCCTGGATATAAAGACAGCGACATAGAGTGGCTGAGGGAGATACCAGAGCACTGGCAGTTAATGCGTGTCAAGAATTTGATGAGTAACCCTGTGATTAGAAGCAACGGCAGTTCGTTGCCCTTCATAGCGTTAGAAGATATCGAATCCAATACAGGCGATACAATTCCATCGTTTGTATGGGAAGAAAAGACAATTGAGGATGCCGAAATATTTATGCCCGGCGATGTTCTTTTTACTAAGTTGAGACCATACCTACGTAAATACATTCTTGCTGATAGAAAAGGCTGTTGCCAGACAGAACTTCTTGTCCTTCACCCTATAAGCGATTTATATTTGCCAGCATATCTATATTATGCAATCCAAACGCATTATTTCATATCATTAGCAGATTCGACTTCCTATGGTGTTAAAATGCCACGTACATCATGGGATAAACTAAATCAGCACTGTCTACAAGTACCATCAATTGATGAGCAACAAGAAATCATCGATTTCTTATATAAAGCAAAGATTAAAATAAATACTTTGATCGCTAAGAAAGAAAAGCAAATTGAACTGCTAAAAGAGAAGCGGGCGGCGGTTATTACCAGAGCGGTGACGAAGGGGCTTGATCCCAATGTGCCCATGAAGGATTCGGGCGTTGAGTGGTTGGGGGAGATACCTGTGCATTGGGAAGCAAAAAAGATAAAGCGTTTAACTGCGGTTAAAAGAGGTGCATCCCCACGTCCAATTGATGACCCTAAATATTTTGACATTGATGGCGAATTTGCTTGGGTCAGGATAAGCGATGTATCTGCAAGTGACAAATACCTGGAATCAACAGAACAGCAATTATCAAGCCTTGGAAGTTCCTTAAGTATAAAACAAAATCCTGGAGACCTATTTTTAAGTATTGCTGCAACTGTTGGCAAACCCATAATAAGTAAAATCAAATGCTGTATTCATGATGGTTTTGTCTGGTTCCCAAATCTGAAATTAAATAGAGAGTATTTATATTATATGTTTGAAACCGGGTCTCCTTTCCACGGCCTTGGGAAATTAGGCACGCAGCTCAATTTAAACACAGACACAATTGGTGACATATTTATACCACTTCCTCCAACTTCAGAAATTGAAGCAATAGTTAAATACATTAGTACGGAAGCAATGCGAATTGATTTAGTAATAAGCAAAATCAAATCCAGTATCGATAAGCTAAAAGAATACCGCACGGCGCTGATCTCCGCAGCCGTCACGGGCAAGATTGACGTCAGGGGAGAGTGAAATGGCCAGGATATCCGAGAAAAAACTGGAAGACGAGATTGAAAAGGCTCTGGTTAAAAAGAAGCCAGTGGTAGGTAAAGGTGTCGATCTGAGCGGTGAACGGGGTGTGCGCTATGTAGAGGGGATACCGGGCGGATTCGTAAAGCAAAGGCCAGAAAATTACGACCGGGTACTGTGCCTTGATCCGCAGATGGCCATTGCCTTTATTTACGCCACGCAACCCGAAGAGTGGGAAAAGCTAAAGAAATACCATGGCAACGAAATCAAGGAGAAATTCCTCAAACGGCTGAGCGCAGAGGTAGACAAAAGGGGTACGCTGGATGTTCTGCGCAAGGGCATCAAGGATTCAGGCTGCAAGTTCCAGATGGCATATTTCCGGCCATCCAGCGGACTAAACCCAAAACTTCAGAAATTGTACGAGGCCAACTTCTTCTCATTTATCCGTCAATTCAATTACAGCCAAAATAATGAAAACAGTATAGATCTGGCCATATTCATCAACGGTCTGCCAATCTTCACGGCGGAACTTAAGAATCCTCTTACCGGGCAGAATGTAGATAATGCCATGCACCAGTACCGCTATGACCGCGACCCCAAAGAGCCATTCTTTTTATTTGGACGCTGCCTGGCGCAGTTTGCGGTCGACCCTGACCTGGTATATATGACAACCATGCTGGAAGGCCCTGCCACGAACTTTCTGCCCTTCAACCAGGGATGCTATGGAGGGGCGGGCAACCCGCCTGCCATGGAAGGATATGGAACCCGTTACCTCTGGGAGAAGATCTGGTCCAAGGACAGCATACTGAATTTGATACAGCAGTTTACTCATGTCGTTGAATTGGAGGATGATGAAGGCAAAAAGACGGGCAAGCGTGCCCTGATATTCCCGCGCTACCATCAGCTTGATTGTGTGAGAAGGCTGGTATCCCACGCCAGGGCCAACGGCGCCGGACAGAGATACCTGATCGAACACAGTGCCGGCAGCGGAAAGAGCAACTCAATTGCCTGGCTGGCGCACCAGCTGTCAATACTGCACGATGATAAAGACAAACGTGTTTTCGACTCGATAATCGTCATCACTGACCGCAAGATACTGGATAGGCAAATCCAGCATACGATAAAACAGTTCGAGCAAACCGCAGGAATAGTAGAAAACATTGACAGGACGTCCAGGCAGCTCAAAGAGGCGCTGGAGAGTGGGAAAACTATCATAGTAAGTACCCTGCAAAAGTATCCCATGATCGCCTCGCAAGTCACGGGACTGCCCGGCAAACGGTTTGCGCTGATAATTGATGAGGCCCACTCGTCTCAGACAGGCGAAAGCAAGAAAAGCCTGCACACGGTGCTGGCAACCAGCAGCCTGGAGGATGCAGAGAAAAAGGACGCGGCTGAAGCTGCTGATGCAGAAGATATCATCATAGACCAGATGAAAGCCCGGGGACACCAAAAAAATGTGAGCACGTTTGCCTTTACTGCAACTCCCAAGCCCAAAACGCTGGAACTATTCGGAACCAGGACGCCGGATGGCCGGTTTGAGCCTTTCAGCATATACAGCATGCGCCAGGCGATAGAAGAAAAATTCATACTGGACGTGCTGCAGAACTACGTCAACTACAGGGTTTACTGGAAGCTGCTGAAGAAAATTGAAGACGATCCCAAGTACGACCGCAAAAAGGCCACTTATCTATTGCGTTCCTTCATCGACATGCACGAACACGCCATAAACAAGAAAGTGGAAGTCATCATGGAGCACTTCCATAATAACGTGCGGAGGCGCATCAACGGGAAGGCCAAGGCGATGATTGTTACCAGGTCGCGGCTGCATGCGGTGCGGTATAAAATCGCCGTGGATAAATACCTGCAAGAGCACGGACATAAATATAAGACGTTAGTGGCGTTTTCCAGCGATGTCAATGACGGCGGCGTTAAATACACGGAAGAAAATATGAATAAAATCCGGGAGTCTGAGACAGCAGCGACCCTCAAGCAGGATGATTACCGTATCTTAATCGTAGCCTATAAATTCCAGACCGGCTTCGACCAGCCGCTGCTGCATACGATGTACGTCGATCAGAAGCTGGAGGGAATACGGGCAGTGCAGACACTATCGAGACTGAACAGGATCTGCCCTCCCTATAAAACAGAGACGACTGTGCTCGATTTCGTGAACACTGCGGATGATATCCAGAAGGCATTCCAGCCGTATTATGAAAAGACTATACTTTCCGAGGGCACCGACCCTAACCAGCTTTATGATATTGAGAGCAAGCTGGAGAATATGCATCTATATACGAAGGTGGACGTCCAGAAATTTGCGGAAGTTTACTTTGATCCGAAGGCCAGGCAAGACCAAGTTTACGCGGCTCTTCAAAAAACCATGGAGAGTTACAAGACAGTAGACAAAGAGGAGCGGGTGGAATTCAGGGGCAACCTGGTAGATTATGTGCGGCTTTATTCGTTCCTGTCGCAAATATTGACATTTGCAGACCCTGATCTCGAAAAGCTGTACCATTTCTGCAGGCTGCTGCTCAAATACATCCAAGTGGAAAAAGAAAAGCTGCCGGTGGAGATTCAGCAGAACATCGATATGGACTCATACAGGATAGAAAAGATCAGGAATGGTAAGATAGAGCTGGAGCGAGGTAACGGAAAAGTTGCAGCGGCGGCGCCTGAGAGCTTGCACATAATACCGATGGAAGAATTGGAGCCGCTTTCGCAAATCATCAAGGAACTTAACGAGAAGTTCGGCACTAATTTCAGTGACGAAGACAAGGTTTTCATTGCCCAGTTGGAAGAAAAACTCAAACAAGACGAAGCGCTAAGGATGAGCATCCAGAGCAATACCAAAGAAAATGCCCGGCTGACCTTTAACCATGTGGTCACTGACAGACTACAAGATATGGTTGAAACTAATTTTAAGTTCTATAAGCGTATAACTGACGACGAGCAAGCGGGAAAACACTTCCTCGACTGGCTATTTGAGAAGTTTTTAAAGGATAACGCTTGATATCATCTAAAGGAAGGTCAGCAATATACTATTTCGCTTATGCTTCCAATATGAGCCGCAAGCAGATGGCCGAGCGCTGCCCCGAGGCCAAAGCCAGGATTGTAGCCACGCTGCCCAATTTCAAGCTCGTTTTTACCGGCTATTCGCGGCTGCGCAAAGGCGCGGTGGCCACGATCCGGGGTTCACAGGGCGACAAGGTCATGGGCGCTGTTTACGAGATAAGCGAGGCCGGACTGCGCAAACTGGACAAACACGAAAACTACCCTGTTGACTACAAGCATCTGGATGTGCGCGTTTTCACGGACGGCGGCGAATCATTCGATGCCGTGACCTTCATCAAGGCCAGGATAGAGGAAGAAGGCCAGCCTTCCGCTGAATACCGCGCCGTCATACAGCAGGGTTATCGCGATTGGGGTATTATCTGAGCCGGCGGGCTAATTGCCCTCGGTGATAACCACCTCGTTCATCTTATCGCCATTAACCAGCTTCTTCAGCACGTCCATGCCCTGCGTAAGCTGACCGAAAACCGTGTGCTTGCCGTTCAGGTGGGGCTGCGGTGTGTAGCAAATAAAGAACTGGCTGCCATTGGTATTGGCCCCCGAATTGGCCATGGACAAAGAACCGGCCTGGTGGGTGCGCGAGCTGAACTCGTCCTGGAATGTATATCCCGGACCGCCGGTGCCGGTGCCGTTGGGATCACCTCCCTGCGCCATGAAATCGGGAATCACGCGGTGAAAGGTCAGCCCGTTGTAAAAGCCCTTGCGCGCCAGGGTGACGAAGTTGTTGACCGTGACCGGGGCGTCCTGAGGGTAAAGCTCCAGCACCAGGTCTCCCTTAGCGGTCTTAATCAGAGCGGTGTATTTTTTATTCACATCGATCGTCATAGGGATGGGTGAATTGTAGCTTTTAGGGGGTTGAGACGGCATTTTAATTACTCCTGTCATAAACAACGTTAAAATCAACCCTAATAGCACCAGGGCTATTATGATCGGAATTATTACGGCCTTGTTTTTATACCAGGCCTTTTTCTGGACCTTGTTTTTCCTGGATCGTTTTTTTGACATATCAACTATCGTCATCCTTAATAATTTAAATTTGACTGTCTCTTTTCATAAACAGGGTGCTGCCCTGCGGCAGCACCCCAGGATGTCTATTTATTAAGAACCTATATTCTACCAGCTTCCAAATACCGATGTGTAGCCCAGTGCCAGCCTGACCAGCATATACCCCAGAAAGACGACGCCCAACAGAAAGATCCACAGGCAAAGCATACGCCAGAAAAGACCCCAGGCCAGTCCCCACGTCGGTTTCACATCAAGTTGCCGGTGATGATGGATGTCGGGGGCCACGGCCGGTGTCACTGCCTGCTGTGGCATCGCCATTCCTGTAACGATGGAGGGCGGAGCAGCTATGCCGGTTACGATGGGCATATGGGGAATCTGACGCTGGCCACTACCCAGGTGTGCTCCACAGGATACACAGAACTGCTGGTTTGCAGCATTCTGTGAGCCGCAATTCTGGCACGTTACCATTTGCTGCATATATCACCGCCTGAGCTTTACTTTCCTGCATTATATACGCGGTGAACCTCTATAGCAAGACCCTCCGCCTCTCCGTGACAGGCCTGTGCTATAATCACGGCATGCGCATAGCTGAAATGGGCGAATTTGGACTTATTTCAAAGATAGCCGCTCTTATCGATGAAAAGGGCGACAGGCAGTCGCCGTCCTACAGGGATTTGCTGCTCGGCATCGGAGATGACGCAGCCGCCTGGAAGAGCCCCGGCGGCACCGAGCTAATTACTACCGATATCCTGGTGGAAGAGGTACACTTCGATTTCGCTTATACCGGTTGGAAAGACCTGGGCTGGAAATCTATGGCCATTAATATCAGCGACATAAATTCGATGGGAGGAAGGCCGCGCTATGCCCTGGTTTCACTGGCGCTGCCGGGCCGCGGCGAGGTTTCGGACGTTCTCGACCTGTATCATGGAATACTGGAGATATCCAATATTTACGGTGTAACTGTGGCCGGAGGAAATATCTCCGCCTCGGATAAAGTCGTCATCAATATCACCTTAACCGGGCTGGCCGAAGGGAACATGATGACCCGCTCTTCCGCCCAACCCGGTGACCTGGTAGCCGTATTCGGTTTCCCCGGCCTGTCGGCAGCCGGGCGTAAGGCGCTCTCACAGTATATTAACCTGGATGCCGATGCGCTGCAGCTATTTAAAAACGCCCATCTACGGCCTGCACCGGATTTTAACGGCGGCCCCCTGATGGCTCGGCTTGGTGTCAAGACGGCCATCGATATCAGCGATGGGCTGGCAGCCGACCTGACCCATATCTGCACGGCCAGTAAAGTTGCGGCTACCCTGCACCTAAATAATCTGCCCATCCACCCTCTCCTGAAAAAATATTTCGGTCATGACAGCCTCAAAATGTCCCTGGCCGGCGGCGAAGATTATGAGCTGCTCTTCACAGCCGCTCCGGATATAATGAATCGGGTTGACGCCGCGTTCGACCCGGCCCCTGTTATTATCGGAGAGATAACAGCAGGTGAACCATACGCCCTATCGCTGCTCGATGAGGGGAGAAACCCCGTGCACATCGATTTCAGTGGCTGGGACCATTATAAGTATCATGATTGATCGTTGATATGGCACATTCTACCGTTACCTCGCACAGCCCTGAACAAACCCGCAGGCTTGGCCAGCTTATCGGCGGACTGGCGCAGGGCAACGACCTTTACCTGTTGAAAGGAAACCTGGGGACAGGCAAGACCCACCTCGTGCAGGGCATTGCCTTCGGGTTGGGAATCAAGGAGTATGCCTGCAGCCCCTCATTCATGATAGCCCGTGAATACCATGGCCGCCTGGCGCTTTATCACCTCGACTTATACCGCCTCGACCATATCGAGGAGATAAGCGACCTCGGCCTGGACGAATATTTCCGGGCCGACGCAGTCTGTGCCATCGAATGGGCTGAGAAGGGAAGCGTGATATTGCCGCAGGATAACTTGACTATTGCACTTGAGCACGTGCCCGGCGACGTCCGGGAAATTACGTTCCTGCCGCAGGGAGCACGTTATATAGAGCTGGCCGGTGCAATTATGGATGCGCTGAAACAAGATAGAGAGATAATATGGAAATTGCCATAGATACCTCCACGAGTTGGGGCGGGACCGCCCTTTCACAGGACGGAAACCTGCTGGCTGAGCTTACCTGGAAGCCGGGGCAGAACCATACCTCGGAGCTCTTCCCCAACATCGAGAGGCTGCTGCAAACGGCAAAAACGGATATCAAGTCCCTATCTGCGGTGTTCGTAGCAATCGGCCCGGGCAGCTTTAACGGCCTGCGCGCCGGCATCAGCGCAGCCAAAGGCCTGGCCTTCTCACTTAATATACCGCTGGTGGGGATAAGCACCATGGAGGCCGAAGCCCTTCCTTTTGCCTTTACAGGGCTGCCCGTATGTCCTATCCACGATGCCGGCAGGGGAGAAATAGCCGCCGCACTCTACTGTCATGCCGGTAGCTGGCAGCGGTTAAGAGAGGAGCATCTTACCGATATTGAATCACTCTGTGAAAACACCGGTAAAAAGACAATATTTTGCGGCGAGATCCCGCCGGCAGCGATAGAGCATATCCGCGCTTTACTGGGGGAAAATGCCGTGATCCCCGGATGGGAGCAGCGCCTCAGGCGGCCGGGGTATGTCTCTTATCTTGCCTGGCAAAGATTGAAATCCGGGAAACTAGACAGCCTGACAACACTGCAACCTATTTATCTGAGACAACCTCCCATAACACAGCGTAAAAAGAAATACTGACAGCAGGATCCCCTTAATATGACCCGGCCATATGCAGCAGCCAGAAGATAAACGAACTAAAACAAGACACCAGCCAGTTCAATACACTGGATGCCGCAAGCAGATCATTAAGCCAGCTAAGCACCGGGTAAATCTTAAGGAGTATCACCATCAGCGCCAGCCCCAAAGCGCAGTTTACAATCCCGCAGATTCCGCCCAGGGCATTCCAGAAAAATCCGCCGTTCCAAACCTTATCCAACAGATATCGCGGCGGCAGTAAGGCCAGGTGAAGGACGATGAGAATTATGCCCATAGTCACCAGAAAGCTGAGAAAGGCCCGCCATAAATGGTCCTGAGCAAAACTCATCCAGCCTAAAACATAGGCCATGAAAGCTCCGGTAAAAGACAGCGCGATGATGAAGGCCAGCAATCCGAAGAATTCCCTGACGGCTCCCTTTTTCAAGCCGCCCAGGAAGCTGAAAACCAGGATCAAGGCTACTATCAGGTCGACGATGATGCCGGCGTAAGTCGGAACCGCCATATTCTAAATCCCTCTTTAAAATCAAATGATATTTTATTAGATTGAGCATGCAACAACAATTTTCACATATTTATCATCCCGCTATTTGCTGATCAAGTAAGGGCGACTGCTGTCAGGTTCTGACTGAGTTATTTCTTTTTATAATGGCAAAATAGCTGTTTTAAAGATAGAATTAATACCTGTTTACGGGCAATTAATATAGTTTGGAGAA
>Ga0268280_1000054_pt1 | contig 113245 bp, 100 predicted proteins | sample saktaG_9_FD_190139 | JGI IMG/M metagenome (GOLD analysis project Ga0268280, IMG submission 190139) | Saline water microbial communities from Sakinaw Lake, British Columbia, Canada - sak_2011_5_24_40m | ecosystem: Environmental > Aquatic > Non-marine Saline and Alkaline > Saline ...
GCTGACCGTTGTGAGTGTTACTGCGAATCCTATGGTTACTATAAAACCTAATACGACTAAACTTTTTAAAATTGTCTTTTTCATTTTTGTGATCCTCCTTGGATTTCATGTAAGATATACGCTCTCACTTCACTCTTTATTGGTCTTCTTCCCAACCTTCACACAAACATCAAAAAAGCACCTCCAATATTGAAAGTGCCAAAAAATAGATCAATTAATATTTAACCGTTTTTTTTCTTCACCTATTCAACACCACCACATAGATATGATATAATGACCTATAACGTACTAAAATTAAGAACTTTAGGAGTGTGCAAATTATGAATGAGCGTGTTCAAAATTCTAGTTGGAAATTCATTCTAGTTGCCATATTCACTACCGTTCTTTTTTTATCGTCTTTGACTTTATATATTGTAAGTAACCGAATATATAGACAAGATTTAACTACCATCGAACAGAATCGTATTGAGGATCATTACAATAATGTCTTAAACTTGTATTTTGATAAACTAAATCAAATTGAAGTATTTTACCTTACCGTCGGCCCAGAAAATCTCAATGATACTAATTTTAATGATTTCGGTGAAAGCAATGATTTCGAAGGGATTGGCTTTGTAAGTTTCTCAATTGCTCCTGAAGGAATTATGCAGTATTACTTTTCATATGACTATGGTGATTCATTGATTGGACTCGACCTTGTTCATGACGAAAGAGATTACGTAAGAGAAGCTGTGGAGTACGCTATTGAAAATAAAGTCATCGTTGTCAATGGACCTTATACTCTTCTTCAAGGTGGAAATGGATTTGTTTTTAGAAAGCCAGTATTTATTGAAGATGAATTTATCGGCTTAATCAACTTGGTTGTTCAATACGAAGTATTAAATACTTTATTAAACGAATCAAATTCAGAAATCGTTGATGTCGGCATCTATAATAGTGATAATGAACTTATTTTTGGCGATTTAGTATACTCTCAAGATTTGTCGTTTTCAGATGCACTAAAAGCAAACAGTACAGATTGGTTAATTGGCACAGAGGTTTCAGTTTCTTACTCATCAAGAATGCTAAAAACCAGTATACTGATAATCTCAATCGCACTTATTCTATATTCGATAGCGCTATTCGTTGTCACTCGTTTTTATCGTAGAATAGCCCATCTGCTTATTGATAAAGATAATTTAATTTATTATGACAAACTCACTTTATTACCAAATAGACGGCTACTCACTCAAGACATTAATGATGCAATAAGAGAAAACCTTACTTTCTATCTAGGCTTTGGAGACCTTGATAACTTCAAAAACTTGAACGATATTATGGGCCATTCAATTGGAGATTTATATCTAAAGAATATTGCCGACAGATTCATTACAATGATTTCCCCTTCATTAAAGATCTATCGGTGGGGAGGAGATGAATTCATCTTCCTCATCAAACAAAGCGAGAAAGAAAAAGTTGTTGAAATCATGGACTCCATCTATCATCGATTTGAAGAACCTATCACCATTCAAGATACCGATTATAGCGTTTCCATCAGTGTCGGAATTGTCAGTTACCCAGAAAATGGAAGTAGCGTTGATTCTCTTATCAGAAGAGCAGACATTGTTATGTATGACGTCAAATCACAAAAAAACAATAATTATGGATTCTTTGAAGATAAATATTTAGCGGACTTGACAAGAAAAGTCGATTTTGAAAACAAAGTCAACCGCCACACCCTTGATGATTTTGAAGTATATCTACAACCGATTGTCATGGCAAATAATGGTGAAATCTATGGGTTTGAAGGCTTAACTCGCCTTTTCGATGAAAAAGAATTGCTAAATACATATGAAGTGGTAAAACTATATGAACGTAAAGGTGAAATTTCAAAAATTGACAGATCTGTTTTTGAAAAAGTCTGTAAATATCATGTCATGCTTAAAGAAAAATATGACAAAGAGTATAGTTTCTCATTCAATATATCCCCTTTGACTCTATCGGAGGACTTTGTAGAATTTGCAAATAAATTAATGAATGACCACGATATTCAAAGCAACCACTTTATCATTGAAATCATAGAAACCCTCGGTTTTAAAGATATGAAGGATTCGTTAAGACTTCTGACGAAACTTCGTGATTTGGGATTTCATATTGCAATGGATGATTTTGGAATGGGGTATTCGTCATTAAGCTATATTACTAAACTTCCTTTGAGTATGATAAAGATTGACCGGACCTTCATCAATAACTACAGAACCAATGAATTCGATCGATTGTTAATTTTGACAATCAAAGACATTAGTGTTTCTCTCAACATTGATATCATCGTCGAAGGAATTGAAACACAAGAGCAACTGGATTATATCAAACAAATCAATGCGAAATATTACCAGGGCTATTTTCATAGTAGACCAGCGAGCATTGGTGATACCTTCAAGTACATGGATAAATTGCTCAAAGTTAAGAAATCCAACATATCTAAATTGAGTTAGAATAAAAAATAGTTCGCATTTTTGCGAACTTTTTTTTATTTAATGGGACGATTTTTGCTTTCAAGTTTTCAGTTGAAGTAGTATAATCAAATTTGAGTTGTTGTTTATGAAGGAGCATCTTATGGGAAAGTACACTAATTTCATTTTCAAGTTTAAAAAGCCCTTAATTATCTTTGTTGCTGTATACACTTTATTCTCTATCGTTGGTTTGTTTCAACTGAAGTTGAATACAGATTTTGCTATTTTTTCAAAAACAGAATCTGTTTATGAAGAAAGGCTAATTCAATTGGAGGAAACTTTCGGTTCCTTCAATCAAATTGTCATCGTCGTTGAAAGTTATTCTTTTGACGAGACCACTATTGCGGAACTTAGATCCATTCAATCGGATTTGGCTGGATATGAAAATGTGATTTCTGTTCAAGGCGTTGCTCCTGAACAAATTACAATCAATAACGTGCCAACTGACATTTTGACATTATCAACAGATCAACTCCAAGCCTACTATGATCAATTTGGTGATTTCTCACCTCTTGTTATAAAAGAAGGAATTTATTATTCCATTTATAACGTCTTTATCAATGACCAATTTGGAAGACCGGATATCAAGGAAATCGAAACAATGCTTGAAGCTCATGATTTGCCATCATATATTTCCGGAGATATCTATAATCAAACCAAAATTGTAGACTATATATTAAGGATATTGCTCATATTGCCTCCGCTTGCATTACTGGTCATATTACTAGTATTTCGTTGGCAAATGGGAGCTTTCAAACCAACCCTTTTAAGTGTTCTTCCTGCTGGAATAGGATCGGTGTGGACGCTTGGATTCATTGGATGGCTGGGAAATGAAGTATCGATTTTAACTGCAATTGTTCCGATATTCATCATTGTTATCGGTAGTGCAGACGGACTTCACTTCTTATCTCATTTTCAAGATTCTATTTCATCTGGAAAAGATCACAAAACAGCACTTACGGAGACCTTGTCGATTGTAGGTGTTCCGATGATTGTGACAACTTTAACGACAATAGCAGGATTCTTAAGTCTTCTATCGATGAATACAGCAAGCACTTATGATTTATCGATATTCAGTTCCTTGGGTATTCTGCTCGCAGGAATAGCGACCTGGTTGATTCTTCCGTTGATTCTTTCAGGAGATATCGATGTTCTTCCTAAAAAGGCAAGAAAATTTCATATTGATTTTTCAAAGCCTTTAAGAAAATTGAGAGGCACATTTGCCTTTGTCTTCATTGGAATCATTGTTGGGCTTTCTATTTTAATGATTCCGAAGATTAGCAACGAATTCAACATGCTAATGATATATAAAGATAGCACGATTGTTGCCAAAAACTCTGAAAAAGTACAAGAAATCAATGGAGGGTCTATCCCTGTATATGTTACTGTAGATTTAGGCAATACTCCAATCAGTTTGGCTTCAATGAATGAAATCAATCAAATTTCAGAAGATTTGAAAAACTTAACTGAGGTATCGAAAGTTATCAATCCATATGAACTAATGCAAATGTTTTATAATATGCATTACCTTGGGGCAATTCCAGATGATTCTACACTTGCATTCATATACTCTTCTGTATCCTCTGATGACAATAGTACGATTAACAATCTAATTTCAACTTCATCAAACGAAGTAAGGCTATTGGTATTCCCAAGTAATTTAAATAATAGCACTCTTGAGACCATCGAAACCACGGCTGTGAATGCCAATCCTGATGCTTTAGTTACTGGAGTTCAGTACTTGATGAAAGATTTGAATGTCAACATTGCGCAGATGCAGTTATACAGTATATTGCTTGCGATAGGCTCTGTATTCGTGATGCTTGTCATTACGCTTCGTAGCTTTAAAATTGCGCTAGCGAGCATTATTCCCATCGTTGTGACCGTTTTGGCACTCTATGGTTTCCTCGGAGCGACCGGCATTTCTCTCAATGTCACTACAGTAATGATTTTCAGCATTACTATAGGTGTTGGAATTGACTACGCTGTACACTTTAGTAGCGTTTATAAGTATTATTTAAAAGAAGGCATGTCAAAAGACGAGTCTGTCGAAAAAGCATACCAAAATACTTCAAGACCGATTATTACAAATGCATTAGGAATTTCTTTAGGATTAAGTATCATGATGCTTTCTCCACTTAACATTCATTTCAATGTATCCATATTAATGTGGGTCAGCATGGTGGTTAGTGTCATCGTGACGCTTACGCTCCTTCCAACCCTATTTAGAGGTAAAAAGAAAAATATATAAGATAAAATTCTATTAATTATGTGAAAATTAATAGATATATTACTTTATTTTATGTATAATGAATTAGAAATATAAAATTATCGTTATATGTCTTTCACTTCAAAGGAGAGTTCATGGAGCCCAACAACAAATATAATCTTGAAGAAAAATCAAAAGCAAGAAAGATATTTAGAAAATTTGGTCCAATCATCCTCATTGTAGGTATTCTCATTACAGTTATTTCAATTGCCACCTTTTTTGAAGGTGACATGTCGTCGCCATTTTTGCCCTTCATCAGTTTTCCTATGATGTTCATAGGAGCGGTCATGAGCATGCTAGGATATATGGGTGACATGTCCAGATACTCGGCATCACAAACGGCCCCGGTCGTCAAAGATGTAACAAACTATATCTTGGACAATACAAAAGAATCGATTGGAGGCGTTGCAAAAGAGATCAGTGAGAATCTTCATTCTTCGAGCACAGTCAAATTTTGCCCTGTTTGCAAAGAAGAGACAAATGACTTCGCAAAATTCTGCGATCATTGCGGTACTGCTCTTTATAAAAAATGCCAAGTCTGTAATGCGGAAAATGATATAGATGCAGAGTATTGTCAAGCTTGTGGACATAAGTTGGTCGATTAACAATTTGATTAGTAATTAAAAAAAACACATCCGATGGTAGGGTGTGTTTTTAGTTTCCTGACAAAGCTGCCAAAAGGTCGTAAGCTACTTCCATTATTGCGAGTTCCTCTTCTGTGGGCGGATCTGGAACTATCACAACGAAAGCGGATTCAACTCCTGAATATGATGATCCCGAGTAAAGACTATTTCCGGTGATCGTCGTTGTATATTCAACCAGAGATGATCTGGGGTAATACAGTTGCAAAAGCTCTAGTGCATCTATTTCTTCTTGGGTTAATGTTCGATCTAGTCTCAATTCGATATAGTCGATTTTACCAATACTATATGCTTGAGACGAAATGTTCGATTGGAGCTCTGAAATAAATAGTTTCATTTCATTGAACGCAACGATTTGGGTTAAGGTTAGTGTAATCGATTTTGAGATAGCGAGCGAATTCAGTTCTTCGGAAGAACGATTGAATAAGGATGTAAAACTATATCCTGATTCTTCATTTAAATATGTAAGAACGGGTAAAATTTCATTTACAATTTCACTTTTTTCAACTGGCATTTGTTCCCCTTCTGTGGCTAAATAAAAGATAGAAAAATCATCCATGGGGTTTCCAATTTTGTATAAAATATCTATGGGTTCCGTATTAGTATACGTCATTGAAGAATAGTTGAAAATAAGCGAATCATAGATTGATGTGTCCTCAAGGTATGTCGTAACTTGCGCGGAGCATCCAATCAGATAGAACAATAACAAAAACAAGAAAATAAATATCTTCTTTTTCATGATAGGACCTCCTTTTCTCTTATAGTATATGAGTTGGTTTTGACAAATTAGTGACAAATCAAAGAATAATCTCTTTTATTTCAACCTTTGCAACGACAAATCCGTTGTCATTGAATATTTTATATCCGCATCCGTAAATTTCACATATTTGCTTCACGATAAACAGTCCAAGACCAGTGCCTTTTGGATTTGAAGCAATCTGGTTCACTCTATAATAGGGTTCAAAGATTCTACCAAGATCTTCGCTCGGAATTTCACCCTTGTTTTTAACGATGAGCGTCCAAACATGGTTGTTCAGTTCAGAATCAATTTGGATTTCACTTGCGGTCGTGTAAGTGATTGCGTTTTTGATTAAATTCGAAGAAAGCATAATGAATAATTCTTCGCTGAATGAAATATTGCATGGGAGAATGTTGGAATGGACTTTGACTTTTTGAAGCTTGCCATATTCTTCTAAAGCAGCCATCTTTTCTTTTAGTACAATGGTGTTGCATAAATCATCATGTTTGGCTAAATCTTCAAGTTTTAGGGAATACGTTAAATCTTTTGTAATCAGTTCGATTGAATCAAGTTGTTCGAGAACTTCTTTCAAATATTTTTCTTTGTTTTTGTATCTTCCAACGCCATCTAGCATTCCTTCCACCATTCCCTTAATGACTGCCACTGGCGTCTTTAGTTCATGATTGATGGTCATAATTAATGCTTTCTTTTTACTTTCTTGATTTTTTTCGAAATCAATGTCTTTTGAAAGTTTCATATTTGCTTCATTAAGTTCGGCATAAGATTTTTTTAAATTGAATGTCATTTCATTCAAACTTGAGATTAATTCTTGAAACTCGTCTTGTCTTTTCAACCGCAAAGTGGAAGTAAAGTCAAGGGAGCTAATTTTTTTTGCATATTTATTAATTTTTTTGATGGGCCTTGCAATATTAAATGAAATCGCCACCGAAATCAATGCAATTGTTAGAAACAAATAGACTAAAGATCTTTGCCCTAGTTCTGTCATAACAATATCAACATTCGTCAAAGATTGAATCCTAGTTCGAATAAGCATAAAATCGCTATTAGAAAATTTATAAATATAACTAATCTGGTAAATGTCATCAACAAGTCCAATATGATATATGAGATCGCCTTCAACGACAATGTCTTCGCTATCATAGATTCCAATTACAAGTTGAATGATTTGTGAATCGGTCAAATTTTCGGGTCCGATTCTTTCTGTAACTACATTATCAACCACCCTAATAAATGTGGTCTCGCTTGATAAATCGTCTAGGGGCGTATCCTCTAGGTTTGAACCCGATTCAAGCATTGGAACCGACAGGAGGATGGACTCTTTAACCGCTTCAATGTTCTTATCGACATACATTGGAGAAAAACTTCTGTAAAATAGAAAAATCCCCAAGAAAAAGAGCAAGGAGAATGATATCAGCAATGTAAAAAACGTTTTGAATAGTATGCTGACTCTCATGCTTTTCCTCCTTACTTATTTTTCGAATAAATATCCCGTTTTATAAATGGTTTTTATGTAGGATGCTGCAGATTTCAATTTTTGTCTTAATCTTTTAATGTGTGTATCGAGCGTTCTTTCGTCTCCAAAATAATCATATCCCCACACCTTGTTAAGTAAAGTTTCACGCGCGAGTATATGCCCGATATTTTGAATGAAGATTTCAAATAAATCCCATTCCTTTTTATTTAGTACAATCTCTTCTTCCTCAATGCGGATGTGGTGTGTTCCAAGATTGTATGAAAGGACTCCATAATTTAAGTCTTCATCCTCAATCAACTTTTGGTACCTTGATAGTACGGCTTTTATCTTCTTAATGACAATTTTGGGGCTATATGGTTTTTTTACAAATTCATCGATTCCTAAATCGTAGCCTTTAATTTGATTTTCTTCATCACTAAGTGCAGAAAGCATAATGACAGGCGTATTTGAAGTTAATTTAATTTCTTTGCAAATTTCAAATCCATTGACCTTTGGTAGCATTACGTCAAGCAAAATCAAATCGTATTCATTTTCCTCTATTTTTTCCAAAGCTTTTTCTCCAGAAAAAACCTGATCGATTTGACATTTAAGAAACGCATCAGAGACATAGTCATACAAGATGTCATTCAAATGACGTTCATCTTCTACAATCAAAAACTTCATTAAAATCCCTTCTTTCCGTTTCCTAGGATTAAGAATATCATAAAAAGGCCCTTTTTTAAATATTTAAATCGAAAATTTTGTTTTGTCAGAAAACTGTCAGAACTTTGTCAGAAGTTTGTCACATCAATCCTCTATGATATAGGTGAAACTTTAGGAGAGGAATGAATAAAATGAGAAAAATCATTGCGTTATTTTTGTTTAGTGCAATATTGGCTTTATCTGGATGCTCTTCAGCAGTAACCACTTACTATAATCAATCATTAGCAGATGAATCTTGGTACGCGGGTCTATATGGAGTGCCTGCGGGAGGGGAAGACACAACAGACACGTTGAACGAGCAATATAGTGAATATATTGAAAATGCTTATTTTTCAACACTTGACATGCCCGTTTCAACATTTTCAACTGATGTTGATACGGCAAGTTATTCAAATATTAGAAGAATGCTAAATGATGGGACGCTTCCCACTGCATATGCCGTTCGAATCGAAGAGATGATTAATTATTTTACATATGACTTGGAAGGCCCAGACGGAGACGATCCCGTAAAAATCACAACGGAGTTAAGTGTTGCACCATGGAATGAAGATCATCAACTTTTGATGGTTGGACTTAAAACTTCAGAAATCGAATATGATGAAACCACTGGCAACAATTTAGTGTTTTTGCTTGATGTATCTGGTAGCATGTCTTCAAGCGACAAGCTTCCCTTACTAAAAAGTGCCATCAAACTTTTAGTTGATGTCATTCGTCCAAGCGACAGAATTTCGATTGTTGTCTACGCAGGTTCATCAGGAGTTGTATTAGAAGCCGCAGATAGCAACAACAAAGATGATATTATTGAAGCTTTAGACAATTTGCAAGCCGGCGGTTCTACTGCTGGTGGTGCAGGAATTGAATTGGCTTATCAAATAGCAGAAAAATATTACATCGAAGGAGGAAATAACCGCATTATCCTCGGAACAGATGGAGATTTCAATGTTGGAATTTCTAATACTTCAGATTTGGAAGACTTCATCGCAGAAAAGAAAGAATCTGGCGTATTTCTAAGTGTTTTAGGGTTTGGCACAGGAAATATCCGCGATGGTATTATGGAAACCTTGGCCGACAAAGGAAATGGTGTGTATTATTATATTGATACTTATCAAGAAGCACAAAAGGTGTTTGTAAATGAATTGGGCGGAACAATGGTTACCGTGGCTAAGGATGTTAAACTCCAAATTGAATTCAATCCTTTAAACGTAAAAGGATATCGATTAATCGGTTACGAAAATAGAGTATTGAATTATGAAGACTTTAATGATGATACGAAAGATGCTGGAGATCTTGGTTCAGGGCATGAAGTTATTGCGTTTTATGAATTGATTCCAGCAGGATCGGACGAAGAGATTAATCCACAAGATTATGAAGTCTTAGAGGATTTAAAATACGATGGAGAAAATTATTCAAACGAATTAACGACCATCTCCATCCGGTACAAAGAACCGACCACTGAAACGTCTGAACTTATCCAAGACGTCGTGTTAACAAGTGATTACACAGATTCTCCAAGCGAAACATACCGCTTTGCATCCGCAGTCGCAGAATTTGGAATGTTGCTAATCCAATCTCAGTATAAAGGTGCATCTACTTACAACCAAGTGATACAAAGAGCAGAAAATGCACTTGGCACAGATGAATTCGGTTATCGTGACGAATTCCTTGATTTAGTTTCAATTGCATTCAGTCTGTCAGATTAATACAATCGAAATCTCAAAATAAGTTCCTCTCCTTGGAACTTATTTTTTTCTATATCAGTATAAGTCATTCATCGTGACTTGCTGAAAAGGTCTATGGTATAATAACGATATAAAGAATTAATTAGTCATTCATATGGAGGTATTCCAATGCCAGTAGGAAATATTATTGATTTAGTCAGCAAAGAAATAAAGTCAAGTGATGCTCAACAAGCTTCAATGAAGGTTTTAGTTTCGCCCAAGGAAGGTTGGGATAACTACGTCATGAGAGTTATTGAGGTTCAAAAAGATGGTTTTACCCCAAAACACGCTCATCCTTGGCCACACATCAACTACATTCTTGAAGGAACCGGCGAATTGTCGATTGATGGAGTCATCCATCCTGTAACATCTGGGTCCTATGCGTATGTGCCAATGAATGCATTGCACCAGTTCAAAAATGCCGGAGAACAACCATTTAAATTCATTTGCATCGTTCCAAAAGAAGGACATATCTACTAATATAATTTAAAAGGTAATCCAGTTCATCGGATTACCTTTTCATTTTATTTTGTTAAATTAGATAATGCCCTCAATATGGCCGCATATCCTTTATGAATATCATGAATTTCGAGAACGGAGCTCTCAATTGGACATCTTCCATCCTTATTTCTATTGACAATAAAAGGCACAAGTTTGTCATAATGTACAATCAAATGATACTCTTTTGCTAAATCTAATGCCGCTTCAGATATAATTGGTGTAAACAGTTCTGTCGCGTTAATTAATATTGCTAGCAACACGGCACCTCTGCCCATGATTTTATCAATGACGGTCAAGTTCTTCTTAGATGAATCATATAATTTATAAAAATCAAGTAAAGGCTTGACTCCGCTAGATTCTGAAGTAAAAATAACATCATGATCTTCTAAAACAATACACGTCATTTTTGGGTTTTCATGCAATTTACTCATATAATTAATCATAAACTCGCCTACTTTTTTCAATTAGTTTAACTGATAAAGGTACAACCACAATTTGAAGTGCAATTCCTGGAAGACCGATAATGAACATTCCTAAGGTTCCAAATAGTGGAGGAAAAGACAAATCAAAAAGACGAATCATCAACTGAATCACGAGTAATGCCACACCCATTCCCAAAAGCTTCGCCATCAGAAAAGATACATAGATATTCATTTTCTTGTTGTGGTATAAGAACCCAGAAACAAGCCCATATACAGCAAGTTCAAATATCATATATGTGGCAATCAATAATGGCGGCATACCGATAAATACCCCTACGACAACAGAGACTAATGCGATCAGCAGCCCACTCAATGGCCCGAGTAACATCGCCCCAATAAACACAGGCAAATGCATCGGTAGCAACATGCTTCCCAAACTGCTTCCTCCGATAAGATGAACTGCTTGAGGCAAAACAATCCCTATAGCCACAAATAGACCGGTTAAAATCATTTTTCTAGTTGTCATTATTATCTTCCTCCGTCAAAAGTCTGTAATAACTATAACCGATTTATTGGAATAAATCAACTTAGAAACATCTTAACTTTAGTGCTAGATTCGCAAACAATGAAAGGTAAAAACAGTAAAAGATGAAAAAAAACTCCTATTCTTGTAAAAATCAGTCTATTGATTGTATGGGATTTTTTCGCGTGGTATAATACACTCAACAATTCAATTTAAGGTGGAGTGAAAAATGCCATTTTCTTTTAATCAAAAACCAAATAAAAAATTGCATCTCGATCCATTCTTTGTACCATTAGCGCTTGCGAACAAAGAATATCTATCTGCAGTTAATAATTCAGAAAATCCTACTACGGTTCTTTTAGCAATTGAACGTAGCAATGGATTCATCTCAACATTTAATACATCTGTGTTTGGAGAAGAATCTCAAGCGGATGCAAATTTCATCTTCATCGAACGTTTGGTAAAAACATTGGTTTGGATTAAGGGCGGATGGAAAGTGTATTACTGCGGGCCAAAAGACCTGGGATTACGGTTGCAAATTGCATATATTAAAAATGGAATTAGGGATTTCGACTCGGAATTTATGTCTTCGATTTATGGAGAAAGCTTCGAAGTTGTGATTGTTGGAATAGATGAATTTCCGAAACCATTTGAATCCTCTACGCCCGTTGGAAGACATTTAGACGGTTATCGAATCGGATTCGATGCTGGAGGAAGCGACCGAAAGGTTTCTGCAGTTGTCAATGGTAAAGCAATATTCAGCGAAGAGGTAATATGGCATCCAAAACTTCAATCTAATCCAGAATATCATTATCAAGAAATTCTGAGTTCAATGAAAAAAGCTGCTTCGTATCTTCCAAAAGTAGATGCCATTGGCGTAAGCGCAGCAGGAATCTACATTGACAACCAAGTACGTGCAGCATCTCTTTTCATCAAAGTACCAAAAACAGAATTCGAATTGAAAGTTAAAAATATGTTTTTAGATATTGCCCACGAGATGGGTGATGTTCCAATAGAAGTCGCAAATGATGGCGATGTCACCGCTCTTGCAGGAGCGATGAGTTTGGGAACAAATAAAGTGCTAGGGATTGCGATGGGAACCAGTCAGGCAGCAGGATACGTTGACGAAGCTGGCAACATCACAGGTTGGCTGAATGAACTTGCATTTGTACCTGTTGATTACAATCTAATGTCCGCAATCGACGATTGGTCAAAGGACTATGGATGCGGAGTCAATTATTTTTCACAAGATGCGGTCATTCGATTGGCAAAGAACGCAGAAATTGAGATTGACGAAACACTCACTCCTGCAGAAAAACTTTCCAACATACAGAATCTGCTCGAAGAAGGAAATCCAAAAGCTAAAGAAATTTTCGATACAATCGGTGTATACTTGGGCTATAGTATTGCATATTATTCTCAATTCTATGACATTGACACCGTTTTGATTTTAGGAAGGGTTTCCTCAAAAACAGCAGGAACAAGAATACTAAAACTTGCGAAGTCGATTCTAAAGGATGAATTCCCCATCATAAGTCAAAAGATCAGATTGATTTTACCAGATGAAAAAAGCAGACGAGTGGGTCAATCAATCGCCGCAGCTAGCCTACCCATGATTAGAAAGGTGGATTAACATGTTATTCTACAAACCGAAAGCAGAATTATTTATTCCAGATCATTCAAAAGAATCTGATGCCTTGAAAAGAGCCACCCACATGTCAATTGCCGCTCATCAAGACGATATCGAAATCATGGCATACGATGGCATCATCAAATGTTATGATAAACAAGACAAATGGTTCTCGGGCGTCGTAGTTACCAATGGATCCGGAAGTGCTCGGGAAGGTCTCTATAAAAACTTCACAGATGAAGAAATGATGAATGTAAGAAGAGAAGAACAAAAGAAAGCATCGGTTATCGGCAAATTTGGGTCACTTTTTCTACTTGATTATTCGAGCAAAGAGACCAAAAATCCCTCGCAAGATATTTTAGTGAAGGAACTTGCAGAAATTCTTCGTATGACGAAGCCCGAAGTCTTGTACACTCATAACCTTGCTGATAAACATGATACTCATATAGCTGTTGCGACAAAGACGATTCAAGCTGTAAGATTGCTTCCAAAAGAAGATCGTCCGAAACAGTTCTATGGGTGTGAAGTATGGAGAGGTCTTGACTGGATGATGGATTCTGATAAGATTTTATTTGATGTCTCGCAAAATCCTGAATTGGCAGCTGAATTACTCTCTGTGTTTGAATCTCAAATCATCGGTGGAAAAAGATATGATTTAGCTACGCTAGGAAGAAGACTTGCAAATGCAACCTATACTTCTTCTCATACTGTGGATCAAGCAAAAGCAATTATCTATGCTATGGATTTATTACCATTGATTGAAGATGATTCGTTAGATATCTCCGATTACATTGAATCTTTCATTACCCGCTTCAAAAACGACGTAATAGATAAGTTAAGAAAAAACATTAAATAAAATTTCTAAGCGGTTGTCTATCATTTTCTGATAGCATTCGCTTTTTTTATGATTCAAATTACCTCGAAACTTCAAACGAATTTGATATACTATTCTTAAAGGGAAGGATGTGCGTTGAATGAGACTATGGCATAAAGATTTGATTCCAATTTTACCTCGCCAACAATTGTTGGGACAATGGAGAGAACTGTTCGCGATCTATCACGACTTGTTGAAAGAAAAAAAGGGAGAAAAAAAGAAAACTGCTTTTGCACACAGACATCCACTTGTCAACTATGTGAATAATTATGGTATAGATCATCTTTTGAGTTATGGCTTATTAATTCTTTCTGAATTTGAAATCAGAGGTTATAAAGCGAGTCAAAATCTGATTAATGAAATCCAAACAAACTCGCCAGTCAAACTTAATTTGATTTTCGATTTAGATCATACGGATGAGTACCTTGAAATCTGTTACTACAATTTAAAAGAAAAATACATGAGGGGTTTGATTGTTCCTGAGGCTTGGAAAAAGATTGAAAATAAATGGAATATACTGAAAGAAAAGACCGCTTAAAATGAAAAACATCAATACGCTTGTATATCGTATTGGAAGTGATATAATGAAATCAAAAGAAAAGGAGATGAATTATATATGTATATCATTAAAGGTAAAGGATCGCTTGCTAGATTAATCGCTGGTGTTCTTGTTATCGCAAGTGTTGCTTTAGGTTATTGGGTTAGTCCTTTCTTCTTCTTGCTTACACTATTCGTTGGAACCATGCTTATACTGAGCTTCGTTGTTGGATATTGTCCATCAGAACTTCTGTTGAAAGCATTAAAAGTTGAAGAAAGAGTACCAACAAAAAAATAAGACTAGTTCATCTAGTCTTTTTTTTTGAATTGAAACAAACAAAATAATAATAGATAAATCGATAAGAATATAAAATGGATGGTATAATATTGTTGATATGAAATGAGGTGAAACGTATGAAACAAATTGAACTTCTTGCCCCTGCGGGTGACAGGTTATCCTTTATTGGAGCAATCAACGCAGGAGCAAATGCGGTGTACTTGTCAGGCAAGAAATTTGGAGCAAGATCATACGCTTCCAACTTCGAGACTGATGAAATCATCGCTTCAATTGAATACGCTCATTTAAGAAATGTGGCAGTGTACGTTACAATTAACACGGTCGTTTATGATTATGAAATTCAATCATTATTAGCTTATACTGACGAGCTTGTTAAGCATCAGGTTGACGCAATCATCATACAAGATTTAGGACTGCTTGAGTTATTTACTCAACGCTATCCAGATACAGATATTCATGCTTCAACACAAATGAACACACTAAATGTTAATCAAGCAAAGTTCTTAAAATCGATGGGCGTAAAAAGAATTATTCTAGCAAGAGAAACATCGATTGAAATGATTAAAAAAATTAAGAAGGAAGTCGACATTGAACTTGAAGTTTTTGTTCATGGAGCGCTCTGTATATCCTATTCAGGCAATTGTTTATTCAGTTCTATGATTGGAGGCCGTTCTGGAAATCGTGGAGAATGCGCCCAATCCTGCCGTCTCCCGTATCAACTATTGAAGGATGGAGTCCTAATCGAGCCTAATTCGTACCTTCTTTCTGCAAAAGACCTCATAACAATCGACAAAATATCTGAACTAGTTGAGTCCGGAGTTGATGCTTTAAAAATAGAAGGTAGGATGAGAAAACCTGAATATGTTATTCAAACAGTACTCTCATACAAAAATGCAATAAATAAAATTTATCTGGACACCACTTTAGATGTAGACCAAGAAATAGACAAATTAGTTAGAGTATTCAATCGTGGCCAAACTAGGGGATATCTTTTTTTTGAGACTCCTAAAAATTTAGTAAACTCAGACCGTCCAAATCATATTGGTATCCCTGTTGGAAAAGTGATTGATTGCTTCAGAGGAAAGGTCACTGTTACCCTGACAGACACCCTTCGAGTGAATGACGGAATTCGCTTCCTAGGACATAAAGATATAGGGATGGGCGTATCTCGAATTCTTTCTAACGGACATACCGTTTCTCAAGCTTTTGCCGGCGAAACCATTATAATAGACTCACCTGAGTATATTGATCCTGAATCGCAAGTTCTTAAAACGTTAGATATCGAATTGGAAAATTCACTACAGATATACACCGATGAGTTTAGTAAGCACATCTACTTAAATGGTACGATTACAGCTTATTTGAACTGCAATTTAAAAATGAACGCATCTGACTTATTCGGTCATAACTGGGAAGTATTTTCAGATTTTATTATTCCCAATGCCTCCAGTCATCCTGTTACTATCAATGATTTAAAAACTCATTTTTCAAAACTTGGAAACTCTCCATTTGAGTGGGATAACTTGCTTATTGAGACAGACGAACAAGGATTCATTCCTGTGAAAATCATGAATGAGTTGAGAAGAGATTTGGTTGATAAAATCACTGAAACAATACTATCTAGAAAATCTAAGACCATTCAAGAGTTCATACCAATACCTGCAATTCAAATTGAAGTTTCTGGTCCATCAATTATTGTGTCAGTTCAGAGTGAACAGCAATTTGATGCAGCTATCGAGATGGGTATCAAGGATATCTATGTTACTGACAACTTGACTCCAAATCAAATGTTATATCCCGAAATTTGCATTTACAATCGTAAGAGAAGAATTTGGTCGAAAGACGATTCAACACACTTCGGTCATTCAGTTATCTCTGAGATTGGTCACCTCTATAAACATAATACAACAGATACCATCGTTACAGATGAATTCTTAAATGTTACTAATATTCACGCACTGCATTTTCTTCTACACCATGGAGCGAAGAGAGTTACTCTTTCTCCAGAAGCCAATAGAGAAACTGCTGAGTCTATCTTCAAAAACTATGTTGCATACTACAATGAAATTCCAAATATTGAAAAAGTCGTCTATGGCCGCGAAGAGTTAATGATAAGCAAATATTGTCCAATCGCAAAAACATATGATACCAATTTAGGATGTAATCTATGTTATGAAAATCAATACTCATTAAGAGATCGAAAAGGGGCAGAGTACCCTTTGATTAACGACGGGGTTTGCAACATTAAAATAATGCACTCTAAACCTTTGGTGTTGATTGACTATCTTCATCTCTTTATCCAAAATGGAATTAACACCTTAAGATTAAATTTTACAATTGAAGACAAGCAAACTACTTTGGACGTCATCGCTGCCTATAAAAATGCGATGAATCATCTTCCTTATTCTCTTTCAAGAGAGAATGTGACTACAGGAAGATTTAATTCAAACATTGCAGGTTCATTATGAAAAACATCTACCAAAAATTAAAATGGTTCATTGTCGAAGAGTGGAAAATGTATATCCCCATGCTCTTCCTTTTGATTGCAATCTCCTTTATCTCCTTATTGCCTGCAAAGCTTTTAGGAAGCGCCATTGATACTATCATCACTGGCGGAATCACTACTAAATCTTTAACCTTCTTGGTTGGAGGACTTATTCTTCTCCCTCTAGGCAGATATGTATTATCAATGATTTACAACTATATGATGAACTATGAAGGTCAAAAACTGACATACAAGCTTAGAAGCAGATATCTCGATCATCTATTTCATATGGATTCTAAGTTTTACGAATCTTATAAAAAAGGCGATTTAATTGCAAGAGTAACTAATGACCTGGATGCAATAACTGCTGCTGCAACTTCGATGTTGGAAGCTATCATTTTTAATTTTGGCGTTATCGTTATCGCAATCGTCATCATGGGAACAACAATTTCTTGGAGTTTAACTTTGGTATCTTTGACGATTATGCCAATTGGGCTTACCATTTTAAACATCATTCGATTCCATAAAAGAAAATACACCAGAATCCATCGTGAGATCTATGCAGAAATGACTGAAAAAGTTCTTGAATCTGTCGAGGGCATGAAAGTAATACGCGCTTATGTTCAAGAAGAAAACGATTTAAAGAAGCTGTATACAGCCATTGATAGAGACATTGAATCATGGCGATACATTGTCAACTATGAAAACTGGTTTAACCCATTGTTTGAGGTCATTTATGGAATCTCATATCTACTAGCATTTGGATATGGATCCTATTTAATTATCAACCAAGCCATTACAGTCGGAAACTTAATAACGTTTGTATCCTACATTGGTATGCTCTTTGGCCCTATCATATCCATATCAACTATTTTCTCTCAAATCAACAACGCAACCATTTCCGTTGACAGATATGATGAAATAATGAAGGCACAAGCGGAAGTCCATGATGACTTGGATTCGATTCCAATTCTTAAATTCCAAAAGATAGATTTCAAAAATGTTACCTTTAAATATCCTTTTGACAAAGAGCCAGTGATTAAGAATATTGATTTTTCGATTTCTTTAGGTCAAACAATCGGCATTGTCGGTCCAACCGGATCAGGTAAATCAACTTTAATTCGTCAATTGCTCAGAGAATTTAATTTCACTGACGGAGACATTTTCATTGATGGTTTACCCATTGAAGAATACAAGATTGATGACGTAAGAGGTCTTGTTGGGTACGTCCCTCAAGAACACATGCTATTCAAAAAAACGGTTGATGAAAACATCTTGATTGGAAATCCGAGAGCTAGACTAGAAGATCTAGATAAAGCAGTTAAAATTGCTGATTTTGAGAAGGACGTCATGTATTTGACCGACGGAATGAGAACCATGGTTGGAGAAGCGGGTTCCACCTTATCCGGTGGTCAGAAGCAAAGACTTTCAATTGCTCGAGCGTTGGTTAAAGACCCTCAAATCTTGATATTGGACGATTCATTAAGCGCTGTAGATGCAAAAACTGAAGAAAATATCATTGCACATTTGAAAGAATCTCGAGAAGGCAAAACCAATATTATTATTGCTCATCGCTTTTCTGCGATTCGGCATGCAGATCAAATATACGTCCTTGAAAAGGGCATCATTACTCAGACGGGCACCCACACTGAACTTTTAAAACAAGATGGTTGGTATAAAGATCAATATATCCAACAGATTACGATGAAGTAGGTGCGGATATGAAAACTATGAAAAAGGTTTGGAGATACATCTCCAAATATAAAAAACTTCTTTGGATCACACTTTCCGCAATGGTTATCGTTCAATTCCTCGGATTACTGTCCCCACTGATTGTCAAATCGATTTTGGACAACTATCTCGTTGGAATTTCAAATCCATGGTATGAAGTAGATGCCCCAACTTCAAAAACCGTGACTATCTTCAACCGTAATTTCACTCAGGAAACGAGTAATAACCGCGGCGCTTCAGTCGTTATATATCAAGGTGGATATTATTTTGTCGATGAAATCGTAAAAGAGGGTAGCAAATCCCTTGATGGCACGACACTTGAAGTAATATCTCAGGATGGTATTCCTTCCGAGTATTTCGCAACGAAACTTTCTACAGCTGAAGTCTTAACTTTTTATCAGCCGTTTATTCATCCATTAGAAATTATGATTCTTCTGTTATTTCTACGTTTCATAGCACAAGTGCTATTTACTTACATTCAGAGATACACAACGTCAATGATAAATGTTAATATTGTCAGAGATGCCAGAAAAAATGCCATCTCGAGCCTCCAAAGAATGCCTATGTCATACTTTGAGACAGAACCTGCGGGGAAAATTGCAAATCGAATTATCAGTGACGTCGGAGGAATGATGAGTCTGTTTTCGACCATCATCAATTTACTCGTTAACGCTTCTTTGGCAGTCGTATTTGCTTATATCGGTATGTTTTACCTAAATGCTAAACTTGCTTTAATTACTTTCGTCATATTCCCAGTTGTTTATATCTGGCTTCGATTCTTTATCAAAAAGCTCTCGACCATCGCTGAGAAAGTCAACGAACAAAACTCTATGATTACTGCTCAACTGAATGAGATTATCAATGGAATCTCTATTCTACAAATTTTTAATTTTAAAAAACAAACGGAACAGAATTTTAACCAACTATCGAGCGAATTCATGCAGGAAAAACTAAAAGAGTCACGCTTGCATCTTACCATTGGTTGGAATATGATTAGATTGATTGGTGCTTTAGTGACAGCCGCAATCGTTTTATACTTCGGAAACGGGTATTTAACAATTCCTGGATTTGTCGTCACTGCTGGTTTAATCTATGCATACAATGACTATTTATCGAGGCTAGTCGAGCCTGTAGGAACCTTATTCAGAGAAATTGGTAACCTTCAGCATGCTATCGTAAGAACTGAGCGTATCTTCAAAATTATCGATGGCGACCAAGAAGATGACACTTTTGAAGTCATTCCGCGATATATTGGAAAAATCGAATTTCAAAATGTTTGGTTTTCATACCGAGAAGGTAATCCAGTATTGAAAGGAATCAATATGGTCATCGAGCCAGGTCAAATGGTTGGGTTGGTTGGCCACACTGGGTCAGGTAAATCTTCTCTAATGAGTCTTCTTCTGCGTTTTTATGATTTCAAAGAAGGGGACATGGGAACCATCACAATTGACGACTTGGACATCACTACTTATCCTAAAAGAACCTATCGGAAAAACATAGGAATCATTTTGCAAGACCCTGTTTTATTCAAAGGAACCTTAGCTGATAACATCCGATTTGGGAAAGAGGATGTCTCAGACAATCAAATTGAATCCATACTAGTTCAAATTGGCGGTGCCAAGTTGCTTGAAAAACTAGAAAATGGCGTACTCACAAATGTCTCTAGAGGGGGAACGAACTTCTCTGTTGGAGAAAAGCAAATCATTTCATTTGCGAGAGCCGTCGTACATGATCCAGCCATTTTAATTATGGATGAAGCCACTGCAAACATTGATACCGAAACTGAAGAAATGATTCAGACTGCACTTGAAACTGTAGCGAAAGACAGAACGATGATTGTCATCGCTCATCGCTTATCTACAATTAAAAACGCCAATAAAATCATCGTACTTGAAAATGGAATCAAGGTTGAAGAAGGACGCCATAAGGATTTGGTTGAAAAAAATGGAGTTTATGCAAATATCTACCGTTCTCAAGTTAAGATTGAAGAGTTTCAGGGATGAAACTCTTTTTTTTTGAAGATAGCCAAGGAAATTTAGCAAAAATCGTGGTAAAATGAAATTACCAAAATAGAGGAGATCTCATATGAAAAATAAAATTAATAAACTCATAGACTGGTTTGAAAGCCACTTTAACTTCATTATAGACATGTTCGCATTAGCGGGAGGCGTATTCCTCATTCTGCTTGGAGTTTTCTATTTCTTTGGACTCATTTTAAACGCCAATGTCTTATCAATCGATTTGCAAATCATATTTGTTCCTGGAGTGATGGGGTTTTTAGGAATTCTAATGTTATTTGCACTTCGAATCACGAGACATTTAACAAAAAACAAAGAATAAGATTCATCCAAGTTTGTTGAAGGAGAGTTTTTTTATATGAATGAAACTGTTCAAACAATCATAAACCGCTGCTCGTTACGCAAATTTAACGACCAAGCGATTAGCAAAGAACATATGGAGATAATCATTGAAAGCATGAAACGTGCTCCTACAGCAGGAAATCAGATGCTTTACTCGATTATTTTAGTAACAGATAAAGATAAATTGAATCAGCTATCCATCAGTTGTGATAACCAACCATTTATTAAAGACGCACCACTTGCGATGATTATCCTGGCAGATCAACAAAAATGGTTCGATTATTACCTTCAAAATAATATACTGGATTATTGTGACAAAACGGGTCTTGAGTATAAGTCCCCACAATTTGGGGATTTGTTCATCGCAATTGAAGACGCAATGGTAGCGGCCCAAAATGCCGTTATTGCAGCAGAGTCTTTAGGAATAGGAAGTTGTTACATCGGTGACATTCTTGAAAATTATGAATTTCATAAGGAATTATTGAAACTACCAGATTTTGTCTTTCCCATTTCGATGCTGTTATTTGGATATTATCCAGAAAATCATAAGAAAGTGTTCCGACCACGCTTTGACAACAAGTATTTTGTTTTTGAAAACGAATATAATTCACTTGACAAGGAACAAATTAAGGAGATGTTCGGTTTAGCGGATCAATCATTTCGTCCAAACAACTCTTACCAAGCAGAAAACTTCGCACAGATGTTTTATGCTCGAAAAACAAACTCCGTATTTATGAAAGAGATGAATCGCAGTATCCTAAGGATGCTTGAAAACTGGTCCGGTACTAAAAAATAAAGAAAAAAGCCCATTGATTTTGGGCTTTTATTTTGCTCTGGGATGTGTGTTTTGATAGACTTCCTTCAATTTTTCTTTCGAAACCTTTGTATAGATTTGCGTTGTGGATAAACTGACGTGTCCAAGTAGTTCCTGAACGCTTCTTAAGTCAACTCCATGATCCAACAAATGAGTCGCGAAAGAGTGCCTAAAGGAATGTGGAGATATATGTAAGGTCGAAGCTTGATGATCAAGTTCTCTGTTTAAGATGTCCCTCACTCCTCGAGCGGTTAATGGAGTTCCTTTAAAATTCAAAAACAGGTAATGATGATCTGTTCGTTCAGTTCTAGCCAGAAAAACACTCCTTACAAACACCAGATAATCTTTGATTTTTTGAATTGCGATTTCGTGAATTGGAACAACCCTGTCTTTTGATCCTTTACCATGGACCAAAACAGTCTTAAAAACATAATCGATATCAGTAATTTTGATTGAGACCAACTCGCTAACCCGTAGACCACATCCATACAAAAGTTCAAATATCGCAAGATCTCTCTTTCCTTTTAAACTCGTCGTATCAATATGATTCAAAAAATCCATCATCTCATTTTCGTAGATGAATTTAGGTAATTTCTTTCCTTCTTTGGGTAAAGTGACATTATGAAAAGGATTGATTGTCAAATGTTCTTCGCTCACTAAATATTCGTAGAACGAGCGCAAACTGCTGATTTTTCTACGAATCGATCTTGGTGAATATTGATTATGAAGAAATGATATGTAAAATTTGGAAACTCTTTCGCTCGCATGAAATAAGTCGCCGAGTTCTTCTTGATTTAAAAACGTGACAAAAGTTCGGATATCTCCCAAATAAGAAATCACAGTATTAATTGCGTAATTCTTTTGAGTTGATAGATAATTCTCAAACTCATAAATCATTTCGTCATTATTCAATATCATTCATCTCCATAAAGGAACGTAATGCTTCAATACTTCTTTGCGCGTACATTTCTTTTCTTGCCTTCTTGAAATGTTGTTCCTCAAGAGGCGGAAAAATCCCGAAATTTGCATTCATTGGTTGGAAATATATTGGATCTGACTCAGCGAGATAATGAGCTTGAGATCCCATTGCTGTTTCTATCGGGAAAGCCAATTTGGGCATACCCTTAATCATCCGCGCCATGTTTATGGAAGCAATCATGGCTGATCCAATTGATTCTACATATCCTTCTACTCCGCTTAATTGACCGGCGATGAATATGTTTGGTAACTTTTTCAGTTGATAAGTATCATTTATTAGTTTTGGAGCATTGATATAAGAATTTCTATGCATCACGCCATATCTAACAATATTGGCTTGTTCAAGACCTGGAATCATTCTTATGATTCTTAATTGCTCTCCGAATTTCATGTGCGTTTGAAAGCCAACAATATTATATAGACTTTTTGACAGATTATCCTGTCTTAATTGTACCATGGCATATGCTCTTGTTCCATCTGGCTTTCTTAGTCCCACAGGCTTCATCGGTCCATAGGTCAAAGTTTGAGGACCGCGCTTTGCCATTTCTTCAATTGGCATGCATCCCTCGAATACTTTCATTTCGAAGTCTTTTGGAATGACACACTCAGCATGTATCAATTCATTGTACCAAACATCATATTCTTCTTTCGACATTGGGCAATTTATATATGTTGCCTCTCCTTTGTCATACCTACTTTTCATGAAAGCAATATCCATATTGATCGAGTCCGCTTCAATGATGGGTGCAGCAGCGTCAAAAAAATAGAGAGTATCTTCTCCAGTGATTTTCTTGATTTCTTCAAACAGAGCATCACTCGTTAAAGGTCCAGTCGCAACCAATACATTTCCTTCTGGTAAAGAAGTGACTTCTTCGTCAATGACTTCAATAAGAGGGTGGTTTAAAATTGCTTGTGTACACGCCTCTGAAAAAAGATCTCTATCCACAGCTAGTGCACTTCCTGCAGGAACTCTGGTTTTATCTGCACAGCGAATGACCAAAGAGTCTAGCATTCGAAGTTCTTCTTTTAGCAAACCTGCTGCGTTTTGTATGGAATCGCTCCGAAATGAATTCGAACACACTAGTTCAGCAAAAGTATTCATGGTATGAGCGGGTGATTTCTTGATTTTCTTCATTTCATGGAGAAAGACATGAATCCCTCTTTTTGCGAGCTGATAACTCGCTTCCACTCCAGCAAGCCCCGCGCCTATCACGTGAACAATGGGTCTGTTTTCCAAACTAACACTTCCTCTTCATAATATTATATCAAAAAAAACAGCAAAGCATTCAAAAAGCCACAAAATCGTGGCTTTAATGTTATATATAGTTCAAAACATTTAATTAAAAATAAAGGCTGAAGCTATTCTTTTTCTGCTTTTTTAAGATGAATAACAATAGGATATAATCCTAGTTTAATCTGACTATTTTCAACTTTAACTGTCTTTCCATTCATTAAATTTCTATAGATGCCATCACTGAATTGCACTTTCATTTCCCCTGATACTTGCCCAACATTGAATATTCCAATGAATAGATCAGAATCATCTTCAAAAGACTGGTAGGCAACGCCATCCACTTCAGGAATATGAACGATATATTTTCCTTGTGAGAACACTTTCTTCGATTTTAACTTGGTGAGTTTTGCTATAAATTTCGAAATATCTGCATTTCTAACGAAGACATCTTTTTCAAACAAATCCGGTCTAACGTTTGAAACAAATTCTTGCCCTGCATAAAGCATTACTGCTCCTTTTTGGAAAAACAGGAATCCGGTCCAATTGAGTACCTTATCCATATCTAGATTTACAAGATCGGCAATTCTGCGTGTATCATGATTTTCCAGATTTTTCATTTTCACATAATTTGCAGGATAAATTTCATCTTGTCTTTTGATGGCTTCCAAAAATCCTTTGAGCGGAGCATCACCTTTTAAATAGGCTTCCATAAATGGATATGCATCATAGTCGTAAGCCATATCGAATACTTGGTAGATTTCAGATTCTGAAGCGCCTTCAAATCCTTGATCTCTAATATACTTTAAAAAGTCTCCGTGTATTGATTCACTCAACCATATTGTGTTGCGATTGATTTTAGAAACTTCTTTCCTTGCATATTCCCAAAAATCAAGAGGAACAAGACTCGCTACATCCATTCGAAATCCATCGACGCCAAGACGAGCATAAAATTTCAGAGTGTCAGCTAACTCAAACCATAAGGCTTTATCGCTACGATAGTTCAAATCGACAACATCCCACCATTCGCCGACTTTGTTGGCAATCTCGCCATTTTTATTGCGATAGAAATATTCAGGGTGCTCCTTCAATAATTTAGAATCTCTAGATGTATGATTTAAGACTTCATCAATCATAATCTTCATCTTTCTAGCATGCACTTCGTGAATCAGTTCTTTAAAAGTATCTATTGTTCCTAGTCTGGGATTTATAAGTCTATAATCCTGAATGGAATAGGGGCTTCCAAGCGTCCCTTTTTTGTTTTTTTCGCCGATTGGATGTATTGGAAGTAGGTAAACAATGTCGACTCCCAAGGACTTGATTCGATCCAAATCGGTAATTAAAGCTTTAAATGTTCCTTCAGTCGTATGATTTCTAACAAATACTTGGTATATCACTTTATTTCTTAATGTAATTTTCGTTTTTTTCATAAATAATAACCTCTTTGAAGTTAAGTCGTTAATAAAAGTTTATCGCATTTGAACTCAAAAGTCCATCTTTATAACCAAAATAATATGAAATGGATGAATGGATATAACTGTTATGTAATTTTTGTTACATAACCATATATTAGTATATTAAATATGTGTAATTGTTTACATGTTTTTCTTTTCATTTGAAATCATTCATTGTATAATGTGATTATCACTTACAGAAATCATGAGAAGGATGTGAAATAAATGCCCACAATTAAGGATGTAGCAAAACTAGCCCACGTCAGTGTTGCAACTGTTTCCAGGGTAATAAACAATAAAGGATATGTCAATGAATCAACTAAAGAATTGGTACTTGATGCAATCAACGAACTTCAGTATGTTCCTAACGAATTAGCTAGAAGTTTATTTAAAAAACAGTCAAGAATCATCGGTATCATTGTTCCACACCTTACGTCTTATTATTTTGCTGAACTGTTAGAAATTATTGAAGATATCACAATTAACTTCAATTATCGATTAATGGTTTGTAATTCCCAAGATAACAAAGAAAGAGAAACAAAATATCTAAAAGTGTTTCAACAATATAACATCGATGGAATCATTTTGATATCAAATACAACCAGAATTCAAGATTACAAGAGTTTAAACATTCCCATCATCGCGATTGATCATAAACTTACAGAGGATGTTCCTTCAGTTACTTCCAATAATATTTTGGGGGGTAAATTAGCTGCGGAAAAACTATTGTCTTCAGGATGTAAAAAATTGATTCATTTCAGAGGGCCCTCTGTCTTGCTTCCAGTTCGAGATCGAACGGTTGGATTCAAGTCTGTTCTAGAGAAGCACAAGATATACAACTTTAGTTTTGATTTAGATTTTAAAAATCCATCACAAGAAGACATCCAAAACGTCATTAACTCAAATCTTGACTGTGATGGAATTTTCTGTGATAGCGACATCATAGCACTTCATGTTCTTCAGTGCCTTAAAAAGGCTGGAAAGAGGGTTCCTGAGGATGTTCAAGTCATCGGATTCGATAACATTGAACTTTCAAGAATATTCTCCCCAAAACTGACTACGATTTCACAATCCACTGAAAAAATAGGCCATTACGCAGTTGAAACCTTGATGAAACTAATGAATGGTGAAGAAATCGATAAGTTCCATCAACAGATTGATGTAACCTTGATTGAAAGAGAGACCACAATATAAAAAAAGTCCTGAATTTTCAGGACTCTTTTTTTTGAAGTTCATTCATTAATTTTTCTAACTTTGTTGCCGTATCTTCGCTGATATTATGTTCAATGCCACACGCTTCGTGATCCGCAACCTCTGGATTCACTTTCAAAACATCTATTAAAAAGTTCTTAATTAGTAAATGTTTTTTGAGTACTCGCTCAGAATTTTTTTGACCCAAAGCCGTTAATGAAACATCCCCATACAATTCTTTAGAAACTAACCCCTTTTCAATCAAAGTATTGATTGCTTTATTCACGCTCGCCTTAGAAAGGTGAAGTTGATTTGCAATGTCTACACTTCGAACATGACTTCCTCCGAGCATAAAAATGGCTTCAAGGTAGTCTTCCAAAGATTCGCTGTATTTGCTATTTCTCTGAGTCATTTTGATTCTCCTTATCTGAATAATATTTTTCTCTTTGTGGAAGGTGGCAAGATGAAATCGAACTACATCCGTCACAATGACTGCATGTAACTCCTTTTCTTCTAACAACTTTCACAATCATCGAAACAACGAAGATGATGACCAAAACCCCGAATATAAGTGAAAACGCACCGCCTATTCCCATGGATCCAATTTGGAAGATAAGCAAGGACGCAAGGTACGCTACAGCAAGTTCATACACTAATATGAATGTAAACCATTTCCAAGAGGCCAACTCTCGTTTCATAGCCGCAACCGCTGCTACGCAAGGGGTTGCGAGCAAAGCGAACGTCATAAACGAATACGCCTGTAATGCTGTAAAGTGAGCTTGGATATCTGCATAAAGCAGATTTCCATTTTCAATGACGTTTCCTGTTACTCCATATAGAATTCCAAGTGTTCCGACAACGGATTCTTTTGCGACAAAACCTGAGAGCATTGCGACAGTTGACTGCCAATCTACAAATCCAATCGGTTGAAATAACGGTAATAACCATTTGCCTATGATTGCAAGCATTGAGGATCCGATTTCGTTTTCACTCAATAATCTAAATGATCCGTCTACGAATCCGAAATAACTTAAAAACCAAATGATGATAAACGCACCAAGAAGAATTGTTCCAGCTTTAATTAAAAATCCTTTTGACCGGTCCCAAGTATGCCTCCACATGTTTTGAATCGAAGGTGCACGATATTCTGGAAGTTCCATAATATAATTAGCGCTTGCACCTTTTAAAATGGTTTTCTTGAATAATGCAGCGCTTAATATTGAGACTAAAATACCTAAAGCGTACATTGAAAACACGACAAGGTACGAGTTGGAAGCGAACAACGCTCCGGCAAACACTCCAAAGATTGGAGCTTTGGCGCCACAAGAGATAAAGGGGATGACCATCGTAGTCATTCTTCTATCCTCCACTTTATCAAGTGTTCTTGAAGCTGAAATTGCAGGAACACTACAACCAAATCCTATTATCATTGGAATAAATGACTTTCCGGACAATCCGAATCTTCTTAGAACTCGATCCATGATAAACGCTGCTCTTGACATATAACCTGAGTCTTCAAGCAAGGCTAGGAAAAAGAAGAGAATCATAAGTTGAGGTAAGAACCCAATAACCGATGCTAGTCCTCCGAAAACGCCGTTCGTTATTAAAGAGATAACCCATGGAGACATTCCAATGTTTTGCGCGCCTGATTGAATGTAACTGAAAAGAATATGTATGACACTAACAAACTGACTTGTGATAAAAGATCCTACTGGACCAAAAGCCATGAAAAACACAAACATCATAATTAAAGCAAATAGGGGGAGTCCAAGCCATTTGTGTGTTAAAATCTTGTCGATTTTATCAGAACTGGAAAGGCGAGTCACATCACCTTTTTTTAATACTTTTGAGCATACCTCTATGATTTCATCATATCTTGCACTAGGAAGAATCATATCAAAATCCATTATATACTTTTTGGACTCAATTTCAACCGTCCTTACATAATTCGATTTGAATTCTTCATTTTGATCTAATTGAAAGGTTCCCTTTAATCCGTCTTCAAACAATCTAATTGCCTCAAAACGATTAGGAAGTAATTTCTGAAAAGATTCAATTGTAGACTCTATTTTAGTTTCGTAAGTATGAGAGATAGCAAGCGGCAGGACATCATGACTTTCCAAAAAGGTAATCAAATCTTGAACACCGTGTTTTTTACTAGCGATAATAGGCACTACCGGTACTTTCAAAAATCTTTGTAATTCTAAAACATCTATTTCATCTAGTTTTTTGGCAACCAAATCCATGCAATTTAAGGCGACGACGACAGGTATTTCTGAATCAAGCAACTGCATAGTCAAAAAAAGATTCCGCTCAAGATTTGAAGCATCCACAACATTGATTATAAAATCCATGTCTTTGCTTAAAATGTACTTTGCGGAAATCTCTTCTTCTAACGAAACAGTAGATAATGAGTATATCCCTGGCAAGTCGATAATTTCAGCCTTAAGGATATCTGATTTTAATGTACCCGACTTTTTTTCAACAGTCACACCTGGCCAATTTCCGACAGATTGATTGGATCCTGTAAGTCCATTGAAAACTGTGGTTTTTCCACTGTTAGGATTCCCCACTAACGCGATTTTAATCATTCTGTTACCACGCTTTCCACTTCAATCGTCTTTGCTTCGGCTTTACGAAGCGTTAAGACATAGCCGCGGACAACAATTTCCATTGGATCTCCAAGCGGAGCGAGCTTTTTAACAAATATCCTTGTTCCTGATATCAATCCCATATCAATGATTCTTTTTCTGAGATTGTTAGTGTGTATATTTTTAATCACACAGGTTTGACCTGGCGATACGTCTTTCAGCGTCATCTTATTCCTCCGTTGTTAGCTGTGACTAACTTCTTTTTGAAAATAAAAAGCAACGAGTTAGCTTCGGTTAACATTATAGAGTGATTTTAGATAAAAGTCAATCGATTTCATAAAAAAGCAGTGAAGAATTCACTGCCTCTCATGTAATATTAACATTGCTTTAAATTCAGGGCTTCCACCATATTTTCCAAAACTTCCATCCTGATTGATTACACGATGACATGGAAGCAAAAATGGAAAAACATTTTTTCTACAAACACTTCCTACAGCCCGTTGTGCATTTGGGTATCCTGCTTTCCTCGCAAGTTCTTGATAGGACATTGTTTGTCCATAAGGAATATTAGACATTGCGATATACACATCTCTTTGAAAAGGTGTCCCCTCAATCGAAAATGGGATATCAAATGAAGTTCGTTTGTGTGAAAAATATTCGTCCAATTGCTTGGTAAAACGATCTGCTAACCTAGAAATCTGTAAAGATGATGAATCTTCGCTCACATATTGAATTGATTTAATTTCGAGTCCGTCATCTTCAATCCGCAAAGTTCCGACCTTTGTCTTTACAACTGAGACGTTCATTTCTTTTTCACTTCCTTTGTGGCAACTAGGTCTACACCTAATCCGCACACATTCTTAACCAATATGTCTCCAACCGATATGGGTGCTTCAACTCTATACCCTTTTAATGATTTCACACAGTCCTGTATGGAAGGTTTCGGGATGGGTTTACTTGTCTTGACTGAAACCATGATTTCATCCCCACCAATAACTGGAATAACTGTGGTAATCATTCGAAGAGGATTGGTTATTTCTTTTTGGGCATAATCTTTCCCAATATTACAAGCATACCCTTCAATTTTAAGAATTTTCTCTTTATCAACTTCGACAATTAGTTCGCAACCCATGGGGCATCCGATGCAAGTTATCGTTCTGATTTCGCTCATCCTATGCCCTCTTTTCTATAATTATTTTGATTTGTTTCGTGTCCGGATGATCAATGTACCATTTTTTTAGAATGAGTACTTGTTCCATCTCCCCAGGTGTCATGATTTTCTTTTTTTGTGTGTAGACCAGTTGGTCATCAAAGTAGACACAAATGGAATGTTCTTTATACACTCCTGACACTCTGAACCTTACGGTCTCAAATTTTTCAATGTTAGAAAAATCAATGGTAACCGGAACAGTATATCGAATTCCAAATCCAGAAATTAAATCTATTTTCTTTGAATGCTTCAATAACCCGTTAACATATTTTGCAGCATTTTTACCCGCAGACTCTGCTTCTTCAGACACATAGTCGACCAAGTCATGGACATGTAATACGTTTCCGCAGGAAAAGATTCCTTCAATGTTCGTTTCAAAACTTTCGTCTACAAGCGCCCCATTTGTTGCTGGATTCATTTTCACTTTTGCACGTTTCGATAATTCATTTTCTGGAATCAACCCAACCGACAAGAGTAAAGTATCACAAGAAATATCTTCTTCTGTTCCTGGTATCGGATTCATTGCTTCGTCCACTTTTGAAATTGTCACACCTTCAAGGCGACTAGTTCCATGAATAGCCGTAACAGTATGGGATAGTTTCAAAGGAATTCCAAAATCATCAAGACACTGAACGATGTTTCTTTTGAGCCCACCGGAATAGGGAAGAATTTCACAAACCATTTTGACATGTGCCCCTTCCAGGGTCATCCTTCTTGCCATAATCAGGCCGATGTCTCCAGAGCCTAAAACGACAACTTCTTTTCCAGGCATGAAACCTTCAATGTTGACATAGAATTGTGCACTACCTGCAGAGTAAATACCGGAAGGTCTATTTCCGGGTATATTTAAAGCTCCTCTTGGCCTTTCGCGACATCCCATTGCTAATATAATCGATTTTGCCTTGATGTTCATTAGCCCGTCTTCTTCATTCATTGCATAAACATGCAAATGTTCATTCACGTCAAAAACCATTGTCGACAGTTTATATTCGATACCATACTCTTTAATTTTCTCGATGTATCGATGTGCATATTCTGGACCCGTGAGTTCTTCTTTAAACTTGTGAAGTCCGAACCCATTATGAATGCATTGGTTTAAAATACCGCCTAATTTATTATCTCTTTCTAAAATTAATATATCTCTAAGTCCAGCTTCATACGCTCCTACTGCAGCTGCAAGTCCGGCAGGGCCTCCACCGATGATGATTAGATCTTTTTTCATCAGAATGACCCTCCCTTCAGTTCTTTATCAAGCCCAAGTAAAAATGTTGATTTTTTGCTTGATTTAGCGATTTCCAGTGGACTTAAATTAAGTTCTTCCGAAAGAATTTCTAATACCTTAGGAGCACAAAATCCGCCTTGACATCTTCCTGATCCCGCACGAGTTCTGCGTTTGATTCCATCGACAGTTTTCGCTCCAACCGGTCTGTGAATCGCTTGTTTAATTTCGGATAAAGTAACCATCTCACAACGACAAACAATTTTACCGTATTCCTTGTCATGTGCAATTAGCTTCTTTTTTTGATGCATGCTTGCTGGTTCGAATCGAGAGATATTTTTTCTTTTCTTGACTGCATTTTTTCTTTTTAAAAAGCGATGCTTTAACTGTATCATATCTGCAAGGTCTTTTGCAATGGCAGGAGCAGCGGTCAACCCCGGTGATTCTATTCCGGAAGCATTGAAGAAATCTGCTACATCAGTTTGTTCTCCTACAATGAAGTCTTTCTTTTCTTCAGAGGCTCTTAGACCCGCAAAACCTGTAATAATGAAATTCAAAGGAATGCTCGGAACTGAAATCTTTGCCGTCTCAAGAACGTACTTAATTCCTTCCAATGTTGTTTCTTTATCTTCCTTGTCATCAACAAAAAACGAACTTGGTCCAACGAGTAGATTCCCTTCCGCGGTTGGCGTTACAAGCACCCCTTTACCCATTGAAGTTGGGAGTTGAAAAATGGTGGATGTAACCAATGTTCCTATCTGTTTGTCAAATAAACAGTATTCGCCTTTCCGCGGACGAATGTTTTGTTTGTTAGCACTTAAAAAATTATTGATATGATCGGAGTAGCAACCTGCCGCATTTACAAGAATTTTTGATTTAAAATCACCTTTATCTGTATGAACAACAAAAACACCATCGATCTTTTCAACACTTTGAACCAGTGTTTCCATTTGAAATATAGCTGAATTCATCTCTGCAACTTCCGCCGAAGCTATCGTCAATTGAAATGGGTCAACGACACCTCCGGTCGGCGCATAAAGCGCTGAGTAAATTTGTGGATTGAGGTTAGGCTCTTTTTTCAAAACTTCTTCTTTTGATATTATTTCTAATCCTTTAACTCCGTTGCGGATTCCTTGCTGTTCCAATACTCTTAATTCTTCTTCGTCTTTTTCAGAAAAACCAATGATGAGTGATCCGTTTTGAACAAAAGGAACATCCAAATCATTGCATATTGATTTCATCATTTGGTTTCCGGTAACATTGTATTTTGCCTTCAAAGTACCCGGAAGTGCATCATACCCGCTGTGAACAATTCCGCTGTTCGCCTTTGAAGTCTCCTCGCATACATCCGTGTTCCGGTCTATTACCATGATTGAAATATCATAATAGGACAATTCTCTTGCAATATTTGTGCCAATGACTCCAGCACCGATGATGATAACATCCATCATGATTTCACCTCTTGTTTAATCTCTTCAACTGGTAGAACAGTTTCAATAAATGATTTTAATGCTTCGTAATATTGGGCTTCATTTTTTCTTGCTGTGCCTGCATGTTTGGAGTTGTTTTCTCCCCAAAAGAGTACTTTATATGTACTCGTGGCGTCAAATAATAATTGAGTATGCGTCGGAAGAATGTATTTGTCTTCAAGTCCGTGTGCATAGAAAATAGGAACTGTGGATTTCTTGACAGATTCTATTGGGCTAATCTGCTTGAACGACAGACCTGTAAACAGTCGAAAATAAAAATTTGCCAAAGGTATAAACGGCCATTTTGGCAATTTAATTTTACGGTGTATCAAATAAGTCGCAAGCGTTTCTAAATCAGAAAATGAACAATCAGATCCTACAAAATGAACCCTCTTGTCAATTTCAGACTCCATTAAAACGGTTGCGGCTCCCATCGACTCTCCAAAAGTTCCAAGGTAGATATTATCAGTATATCTTGCAAATATTTCAGTAATTACGTCATACAAATCTGTTTTTTCATATCCACCTAAGGTGCAATTTTTTCCTTCTGATGCCCCGTGAAATCTTTGGTCAAACATAATGACATGAAACCCTAAATTCATAAACATCTTAGCGTATTTGATAGCACCGTGATGCGTATAGGTATATCCATGGGCAATAACGACAAATTTATTTGTTGCAATGTATGGTGTAACATCATAAATTTGGATCTCCGTTTTGTTTGATGTCTTGATTCTATATCGATCAACACTCCAAGAATCATACAAATCCATCAGTCCGGGACTAACTTCATTTTCATTGTTGCGTGTATCTTCCAAACTTCTGGCATAAGGATGAAAAATGTTTTTAGCAATTACATATCCCAATATTTGAACCCCAAATAATAATGCAAGAAAAAAGACAATTACAATCCACTCAAAATCGGTCATGAAATCCCTTCTTTCTCTATCAATCTGTTAGTACTATTTTATCATAAATTAGACTGAATGGCTTACATAAATCGCAAAAAAAGAATAAGCCATAAAGACTTATTCTGGGTTATATTTGTAATAACATTCTCTATATTGCTAGAACTTCCTCATAAAGCTCTGGGTCAATTGGAACCATCTGCTTGTTCCTAATTTTATGAACGACTTTCATTAGAATCAAAGTTCCAAAAACCATGACCATTCCTTTTAGGAAGGTTGATATATTGACTGCCCACCAAATACCCTCTTCTGCCAAAGTCTTCGTCAAAAAGATGGCAAGCGGAATTCTCAGCAGATTGAAAAAGATTCCAGAAATGGATGGTACAATTGTTTTTCCAACCCCATTAAAAAAGCCGAATCCAATTGCTTCTAACATCATGAATACCTGCGAAGCACTAATAATTTTCAGATATCTTACACCATACGCAGTCGCTATCGGATCATCGATAAAGATTTTGTATAAAAATGCTGGAGCAAAATAGAGCAAAACAGTGACTAACAATGCATAAGGAATTAACAGTAATGAGATCATACCAATTCCTTTTTTAATTCGATCAAATTGTTTCGCACCGAAGTTCTGCCCAACAAATACTGTCAACGCAGTCTGAAAGCCCCCAGCAATCATCCAAGTAAACTGTTCAATCTGGGTTCCAATCCTCTGCGCAGTCACGACTTCGAACCCGTAGACATAAACCATACGAGCTATGTAGATTGAAATGGAAGTAAACAACAGACTCTGAATTCCTGCTGGTAATCCAACTTGTATAATGTCTCCGAAAGCGCCTAAATCAAAGGCTTTAAAGGAAATTGCATGAATCTTTCGGTTGTTCTTGAAATAGTATATGATGAAAGCAATCATCGTAACTGCTTGCGAAATGACGGTTGCTGTTGCTGCGCCGACAACACCCATTTTAAATACAAGGATAAACAATGGATCCAAAATGATATTAAGTGCCAAACCAATCAACATTATCTGAAAATTAGTTTTGGTTTTTCCTAATCCTTCGTTGATTGCCGCAAATCCATTGGAGATAAACTGAAATACAATGAGTCCTCCAACAATAGAAAGATACTGTATCGCGTACGCGGTCACTTGTGCTGACTGAATGTTGAATAAGGATATAATTTGTGCTTTAAAAATAAAGACCAAAGCAGAAAAAAGCACGCCTATAACGAGTTGAAGAATCAAGCCGTTCGATGCATACAAATGAATCTCTTTTGCGTTATTGTGCCCTACCGCATGAGAAATCTTGACTCCGGTCCCAATTTTGGATATGATAATTAACCCAAAAGAAAACCAAACAAGCATTCCTGCGGTTCCAATTGCAGAGATAGCTTCGCTCTCATTTATACCAATGGAATCGACCCTTCCTATCCAAAACATATCAGTAAGATTATATGCCATTTGGGATATGGAAGTTAATAAAACAGGTAGGGCAATATTAAATAGTTTTTTGAAAATAGACCCTTCGGTCAAATTATATACTGTCGACATATCATCACCACTAATGGATATAATTATACCATATCAAAGGGTACGCACCTAAAAAAAAGTGAAACTTTTTATCGAAGTTTCACTCTAAATCTTGATTGTCTTTTTCCATCAGAAACGTCGCTTCCATATCAGCGGTTGAAAGGCAAAACGCTAATGGAAATTTTGAAAATGCCTGGCCAACATTCATCTTGTCCTCAGTGTTTGAAAATCCCATATGATATCTTATTGCAAACGCTTCGTCACGTTTCAATTTCATAAATCCTGAGATGATATATACTGATTTTTCACCATGACCATAGGGTAGTTCATCCCTATACTCATAGGTTGGTACACTAACCCATTTACCTGTCGAATCCTTCTTATTTCGAGTTGAAGGTTTATAGACATTCATTTTGCACAAATCATGCAAGAGCGCGCAAATAGCAATAGATTCATCAGATATCGTTCCAATCAGTTGTTCAATTTCAGGTCTTCTCACATAATTTCTCAGAGCATTGTATACATTCAGTGAATGTTCAACAAGTCCCCCTTCATAACACAAATGAAACCTTGTGGAGGCGGGTGCAGTGAAAAAGTCGGACTGTTCGGACATCAAAAAGTGAAGCAAGTCCGAACTGCCTTCTCTGTGAATAAACTCATTGAATATTTGAATAAAGTCTTCTCTTTTTGACATTTTACAATACGCTGCACATTACCGCGGTAGCCAGCACTTCATGAACTTCATGGTTGTATTCAATCGGAACCGTAACTTCCAGCAAATCATTGATTTTATACTCTGCATTGTCACTCAAGTCAATTAATAACTTTCCTGCCGTGAATTCTTTATTATCGAGTTTCCCAAAAAATACGAATAAATCATCTTCATCGTATCTTTTTGCATGACGCGCACTTAGCTCGTCCAAAACGGTTAATTTCTTCGATTCAGAAACCACTACAAATCGGTAAGGGTTTTCTAGGTTGAACCTCTTTTTTAAATGTTCTTCCAAGATGGTGTTCTCAACATTGCTTTTGACATCATTGATTCCTTTTTTGGCTTTTTTGACAACTTTAATACCCAAATCTCTTAATTTACTTGGTAAATCCTTGTCGATTCCTTTCATAAAATCCTCCTAAAATAATCCGATGATTTTTTGATCTACAACGTCCATATTTTCATAAGCGCCATGTTTTGGTAACCCTGGCATCGTCATGACATCTCCTGTAAGTGCAACTAGAAATCCAGCTCCGATGGATGGCTTAAATTCTCTAACTGTAATTTCAAAGTCCCTTGGTCTTCCTAGCAACTTAGAATTATCTGTTAGCGATAAAGGTGTCTTCGCCATACAAATAGCAAGTTTGTCCCAACCTAAAGCGACATACTCTTTGATTTGTTCAAGGGCTTTATCGGTATAAATTACACCTTTGGCTCCATAGATTCTTTTTGCTATTGTTGAAATTTTATCTTCAATGGTTAAGTTCAAATCATAAAGTGGTTTTGATAAGGAATAGTCATAATTCTCAATTTCGTGAACTACTTTTCGAGCTAGATCGACGCCACCCTCGCTACCTTTCGCAAACACTTCAGAAAGGGAGATTGGATGATTATGTTCTTCGGCCCAGTTCATGATAAGATTCAATTCGGCTTCGGTATCACTTGCAAACTTATTCAGTGCCAAGACATAAGGAACATGAAATTCTTGAACACTTTCAATATGTTTTTCAAGGTTTTCAATTCCTAAACGAAGTGCTTTCAGGTTTTCTTCTTTCATTAGCTTCTTGTCTTGTCCGCCGTGCAACTTCAATGCTCTGATCGATACGACTAATACAACGGCTGCAGGCATGATATCCATTAATCGAGCTTTGATGTCCATGAACTTCTCCATACCTAAATCAGCACCAAATCCAGCTTCGGTAACGGTATATTCACTCGCATTTCTTGCAAAAGAAGTTGCGATAATGGAGTTGCATCCATGAGCGATATTTGCAAAAGGACCTCCATGAATCAAAACTGGTGTATTTTCAAGGGTTTGAACCAAATTGGGTTTGATTGCATCCTTTAAAAGCATTGCGACCGCTCCAGTGACTTTCAAGTCTCCAACAGTTACAGGCGTTCCTTCAGTGTTGTAAGCAACGACCATCCTTGACACTCTTTGCTTTAAATCTTCAATGTTATTAGCTAAACACAAAACTGCCATAACTTCTGAAGCGACAGTAATGTCAAATCCATCATCACGTATGACTTCTTTTTCACTAGACAATCCCACTTGAATTTTACGAAGAGCACGGTCATTCATGTCCATTGCTCTTTTCCATATGATTTTATTTGGATCTATTTTCAATTCATTTTCACGATATAGATGATTGTCAATAACCGCACTAATTAAATTATTAGCAGCAGTAATTGCATGAATATCACCAGTGAAGTGTAAATTGATATCTTCCATTGGAACCACTTGCGCATATCCTCCGCCTGCCGCTCCGCCTTTCACGCCAAACACAGGCCCTAAGGATGGCTCTCTTAAGGTAATCATAGTTTTATATCCCAGTTTACTTAGAGAATCTCCAAGTCCGATTGTCGTAGTGGATTTTCCTTCACCTGCGGGAGTCGGATTAATTGCGCTGACCAAAATAACCTTTCCTGGATTTTCAGGATGAAATCTGTTAATGGCATCGAAACTGATTTTAGCCTTATGAGTACCATATAATTCAATTTCTGATGGTTTTACGCCAATCATTTTTGCGATTTGAGTAATGTTTTTCATTTTTGCTTTCTGAGCAATTTCTAAATCTGTCAACATATCTAAGCTCCTATATCTGTATTTTTTTTATTTTAGTTTAAGAAGGGTGACGCTTTCAACACTTGATGTATGAGGAAACATATCGATGGGTTGGATGTATTCAACTTCATACATTGTGCTTAAATCTGCTAAATTCTTTGCTAGTGTGGACGGATTGCATGAGACGTAAATGAGCCGTTTAATTTTAGCTTCCATCAATGCATTGATGACGGAATGATCAAGTCCGCTCCGAGGAGGGTCAAATATGATTATATCTGGCTTATCTCCAGAGAGCAATATTCTTGGAAGTGCACCTTCCACATGTTCCGCAACCATTTCTACATTTTTGATTCCATTGATTTTAGCATTTTCTTTTGCGTCTTTAATAGATGGAACGGAGTAGTCTATACCGTATACAAATCTAGCTTTTTTGGCAAGTTTCAAAGAAGTAATGCCAATTCCGCTATAGCAATCAATAATGGTCTCAATTCCTGTTAAATTCGCAGCTTTTTCAATTTCGCGATACAGTATTTCCATCTGTCTCGAATTTAGTTGGTGAAATGCATCAGGAGAAATTTTGATTTTCAATCCTTCAAATTCATCCGTGATGTGTTTCTCACCTGCAATAAAGTCGACTGTTTTTCCAAATATCAATGTCGAATTTTTGCGATTGACACTATAAGATACAGATCTAATTTCAGGATGAATTTCCATGATTTCTTTAGCAACTTGAAGCAAAACTTTATCGTATTTAGCCACGATAAAAGTGACGCTCGCTTCATTTGTTTTTTCTAGGTATCTCGTAACCAAGTGAAGCAAAATTCCTTCTTTATTTAAATGATCGTTGGCTACAACTTGGTGTTTTCTCATTGCGGATAAAACTGACTTGTTGATGGAATTAACCATAGGGTGTTGGACGATGCACTCGTCTACATACACAAAGTGGTTCGTTCCAGGTTCATACAACCCGAGACAAAGTCCGAAATTTAAATTTCTAAAGGGCATTTGAGATTTGTTTCTGTAACCAAAATGGTTTTCCATTCCCAAAGTCTTTTTAATAAGTGAATCCGTATTTTTTAGATCAGTATATCTTGCCAAAGATTGTCTTAATATGCTTTTCTTTATTTTCAATTGTTCAACGTAATCAATGTGCTGCATTTGACATCCGCCACATTTATCAAAAAACTTACATGGAGGAACAACTCTCTTGGTGGAGACTCTATCGACGGAATCCAATTTTGCGATTGCATATCCGGTTTTCATATCGGTGATTTCACAATTGACAACTTCTTTTAAGATTGCGCCGGAAACAAAAATGGCCAATTTGTTATAATAGCCAATCCCCTCTCCATTTATTCCTTGTTTTCTGATTTCAAGTTTGATTTTGTCGCCTGTGTTCAGAGTGTACATTCTCAATCACCACCAGTTTAATTATACCACAAAAAAAAGAAATGCATGAGAGGCTCATGCATTTTATTTCTTGATTGTGTATGTCGGTACCAGCTTTTGAATCATATCTTTGATTTCATCATTCTTCAATTTTTCAAAGGTTTGACGAACTTGTTCCACTTCATCATCTAGATCAATGTCATCATGAGTGGCTTCAATAAATATCTTCTTGTTTTCAGTCTTGATGTTATTATTGTTCTCGTCTACGAGAAGCTCTTCAAATAGTTTTTCTCCCGGCCTTAAACCAGTAATCTCAATGTTGATATCAATATACGGTCTTAAACCACATAACAAAATCATCTTCTCAGCTAAATCGATGATTTTAACGGGTTCACCCATATCAAGGATAAAGATTTCTCCGCCTTTGGCATACGCAGAAGACTGCAATATTAATCCAACCGCTTCGGGAATAGTCATAAAATAACGAATGATATTCTTATCAGTAACTGTTACGGGTCCGCCATGTTCTATTTGTTTTTTGAATAGAGGAACGACAGAACCGTTGCTTCCCAAGACGTTTCCAAATCTGACTGCGGAATAATTTGTTTTGGAAATTCGATCAAAATACTGCATGGTCATTTCTGCGAATCTTTTTGTAGCTCCCATGACATTCGTTGGTCTTACTGCTTTATCTGAAGAAACGAGAACCATTTTATCAACATTGTGCTCACTTGAAAGCTTACAGATGTTATACGTTCCGATAACATTTGTTCTAACGGCTTCAATAGCTGAATCTTCCATCAAAGGAACATGCTTATATGCCGCGGCGTGAAATACTAAATTCGGTTTGAAACTAGAAAAAATCTCATTCATACGATCATAATTATAGACGGATCCAATCAATACTTTTCGTTTAGGAGTTCCGCCTTTTTCATTGAAACAAACCCTATTCAGCTCCATCTGCAAATCGTATATTCCATTTTCGTAGATATCTACCATCAAAATTTCGGATGGGTTGTATCTGCAAATTTGTCTTACAAGTTCAGACCCAATAGAGCCTCCAGCACCTGTAATTAAGACTTTTTTACCGACGATAAACTGATGAATTCCTTGATCATCCAATTCAATAATATCTCTAGATAGCAGATCTTCAACATTGACTTCAAGTAACTGTTTTGGTGCATCTTTTTTGATATTCTTAAATTTAGGAATTCTTTTAATCTTAACGGGTTTTTCAGCAATGATTTGTATGATTTCCTGAAAACGGTCTGATTCAATGCTGGCGATAGTGATGATGACCTCTTCAATGTTAAACTTGTCAATCAATTCAGGGATTGTAGATATCGGTCCATATACTTTATATCCCGACATGAATTTTCCTATTTTCATCGGATCGTCATCTACAAATGCAACGACATGATTCGACAGTTCAGGGTTATTAATAATTTCATCCAAAACAAGTTTTCCACCTGCGCCTGCACCAACCAACAAAGTTCTTTTCCCATTTTGCTGCTTTGTGAACTGAGACAAGTACTTCAATATTCGTTTTAACATCCTTGGAATGGAAATTACAATCAATTCGACAAAGGTTGTAAATATTAAATATATTTCAGGAATAAATTGAAAATTGCCAATTGCGAGAAAAAAAATTGCGATTACAAGATTAGTAAGAACTACACCAACGGCAATTCTAAATACTTCGTCGAGTCCGACATTATCCAAAACCATTTGATACAGTTTCAAAAAGAAATATACAACTATCTTAAATATCACGACAAATGGGAGAATTATGAAGGCTTGCTTTAAATTGAAATTTGCTACATCCATCATGTATAACGCCATAATTGCCAAGGCATAAGTCACGCTTATTCCTATAATATCAATCAATATGAATTGATAAACTCTAGCATTCGTCATGGATTTAGATTTAGTCTTGGCTTTCATTTTTCCCATAAGTACAAATCTCCCAAAGAATATTTAATATAATCTGTATCAATTCTATCACAATCCAAGACTTATTTCAATAAACTAGCAAGGAATTCAACAAATCATTAAAAGGTAAAAAAAGAGCTGAAAATATCAGCTCTTTTCAATCTTTGGTATGTCAAAATAAAATATAGTGCCCTCTTCAGCGTTCTTTACACCAAATGGATAACCAAGTGCCTCAAGAATGTTCTTTACGATGCTTAATCCCAGGCCTTGTCCGCCATAACTTCTGGTTCTTGCTTTGTCTACTTTGTAGAAACTGTCCCAAATGTGCTCAACATCTTTTTGAGGGATATGCTTGCCAGAATTATAGACTTCTACATGAATATCTTTATTTGGATTTTCTGAAACTGAAATTGAAATTATCTTTTTATCGTTAACGTGATTTAATGCATTACTTATAAAGTTTGACATTACTGTTTGCAAGTGGTCATAGTCGGAACGAATGATTCTGTCGTCAATAAATCTCTCAACAACAACGCCCGCCTCATCAAACTTCATCTTGAACAAGTGAATAGTGTCATCGATTAATCGAGAAATTGAGAACTCAGACAAGTTCACATCAAGCGCGCCGCTTTCCAACTGACTCAGCTTCAACATACCCATTACCAGTTTGTTCATCTTGTTTGATTCATCCATGATGATTTCAAGATACTCATCGATTGTATGCTGATCAAGGCCTGATAGCTTCAAGGCTTCAGAATATCCAAGAATCAATGAAATCGGAGTCTTGAGTTCATGAGAAGCGCTAGCGATAAACTCTTTTCTCATATTGTCAATCTTGGTTTTAAGTTCAATGTCTGCAGAAAGTTGTTTGTTTGCCGTCTGCAAGTCGGAAATCGACTTCTCAAGTTGAGTACTCATTTTATTAATACTATCACCTAGAACACCAAGTTCATCACTGGAAGTAATGTCGACCTTTTTCGAAAAGTCAAGGCTTGCCATGTTCTTTGTGACTTCTGTAATTTCAAGTATGGGGTTCGTAAATTTGTAACTTGCAAAATAAACAATAATAGCTGCTAAAAGCATAAAGGCAATTCCAACAAAAATCGTAAAGGAATTGAATACACCTACGCTATCTTGAATCGATTGAATCGTCACAGCGAAAATATAGTATAGATTTAGACCGTCAGGTTCTTCCTTTTCAACCAAAAGACTTAGCAATTGAATATCATCACTGTTCTGCCCTGGATTTGGAGTCAGATTCGCAGAATATAAGGTGTATCCCTCAATGGCATAACTCTCTTGGTTATCCACCAAGGTCATAAATGATTCTTCATTTTCCGTAGAGAAGTCCCTTAAGATTAGCGCAATTACACTGTCACGAATCGAGAATTGGTTTCCGTATACTCGCTCATAAGGAACAGGAAGAAGTTCAAAATTATTTCCTCCACCAAACGGATTTTCAATTACACCATCTTCTAAACTTGCTTGTTTCAATATTTGAATACTGATGTTGTATTTGTTTTCAACATCGAGTACATCGCTAAATAGATCAGTGTCTTCAATATCAATACTTTTGACTTCTTTGAATGCGGATAACAAGGAATCCTGTCTTTGATGGATATAATAAGATTCCAAATAAGTATTGCTGAGAATGATTAAAGCAACGATGAAGGATAAAAAAATACTGTATGTTACAAAGAAAAGATTGCTTTTAATCGATGTTTTCATTTTCTATATCGAGACGATACCCTACGCTTCTGACTGTAGAAATATAAGAACCAGTCTGCCCTAGCTTGGCGCGAAGCTGCTTAATGTGCGTGTCTACAGTCCTCAAATCGCCAAAATAGTCGTAATTCCAAACAGCATTTAATATTTTATCCCTCGATAAAGCAATTCCTTTATTGTCTATGAAGTATTTCAATAATTCAAATTCTTTTGGAGTCAATTCTATTTTATTACCGTCAACAAAAACTTCTCTTGCAGAAAGAGATACTTTAATTTTACCAAATACAAGTTCTTCAAACTCATTCAGTTCTTTCTTAAGTAAGTTTTTGACTCTCGCCATCAGTACGGTCGGTGAGAAAGGTTTCGTTACATAATCGTTAGCGCCAAGTTTGAATCCCTTCAATTGATCATACTCGTCACTTCTTGCTGTAAGCATGACGACTGGCACTGAAGAAAACTCTCTAATTCGTTCCAAAACAAACCATCCGTCATATTTTGGCATCATGACATCCAAAATAACTAAATCCACTTTTACTTTGGATTCAAACAGAATGTCAATGGCCTCTTCTCCGTCTTCGGCTTCTAACACTTTATAACCTTCACGGTGTAAAAAATCTGACAACAATTTGCGGATTCTATACTCGTCATCCGCTACTAATACATGAATATTCTTCATAAATACATCACACATCCTTCGAAAATAAAAGACTTTAGTAAGCCTTAAATCATAGTTATTTAAATCTATTTTAAGCATTAATTGCATAATTTGCAAGGAAAGGTGTGAAATCACACACCTTGTTATATTCCTAGTAAAGGATTCAAACAATCATAGGGGGGAATGTAATGACTTTACCATAATGGAATATTACAAAACCATTATAATCAAGAATTATGTTGGATTTGTGATAAAGAAAAAAATCAAGCACGAATATATCATGCTTGATTTAAAATAATTGAATTATGAAATAGGTGTTCTGCTGTTGCTTTCCCGAACTTTTTTTGAACATAGAGATATGCATCTAACATATAGTTTGTACGAAAGGCATGAATGTCAGAAGAAATGAAATCTACCAACCCCGCCTTAATCAATTTAAGAGCGGTTTTTTTCAGTTGAGCGCCTCTCGCTCCAATGACCGAGGCAGCATTGACTTGAATCAAGGCTCCCATTTTTTTCATGATCTTATAATCATTGAAATCCTTTATGTACTGGTATCGTTCTATATGTGCAATGATTGGTGTATACCCCATAGAAGTCATATTGTGGATGGATTCAGCGAAGTCTTCTTCCTCTTCTTCGGTCGCAAATTCAATTAAAACCATTTTTGATTTTCCTAAAGGGATAACCGTATGATTTCTTAATTTGTCAATTGAAGAAAAATTATAGTATATTTCGTTTCCTAGATGCAAATGAATCGGCATCTGTCTTTTTTCAACTTCAGTCTTGAATAATTCAAATACTTTCAGGTTTTCTTCATGAGATGATAAGTAATTCCTCGATTTCATATAGTGAGGAGTTAAAAACACATCTGTCACACCAAACTTAATTTCTTCCTGCAATAGTTTTAGAGAAGTTTCTAAGTCCTCTGATCCGTCATCAACGAACGGAAGTATATGAGTGTGAATATCAATCACAAAAATCACCTACTCCGAGTCTGTTGTGGAATGATATCCGTAGTAATGATAATCTTTATAATAACCAATTCTAGACTTGCGAACATCGATGTTTGCCAATACGGCTCCAATGACATTTGCATTGTTAAATCTTAATTGATTCAAGCCTTCTTTCGCAGCATCTTTCTTTGTTTTGTTATAAGCCACTACATATACGACTCCATCAACATACTTGCTGATTAAGAGCGGATCCGTTACAGACAAAACGGGAGGAGAATCCACGACAATATAATCGTATTCTTTTCTTAAAGAGTCAATCAGAGCTGATGCTTTATGAGAATCCAAAATAATATTTGGGTAAGATAAATGCTTTCCGGTTAACAAAATATCAATTTTCGACTCATCATGAATGATTAACTCGTGAAAATCAACATCATTTGTGATGTAATCATAAAATCCCTTATCGTTAACTTGATGAAACGCTCTGTGAATCTTTGGTCTTCTTAAGTCAAAGTCGACAATAATTACTTTTTTTCCTTTTTCAGCATAAACCGCCGCAAGATTGATTGCAGTTGTTGTTTTTCCATCTTCCGGCGTAGCGGAAGTGCATTGTATCACTTGAAGAGGTTTATCAATGGATGTAATTGCAATGTTCAGTTCAAGTTTGCGGTACGCTTCGGCTTCTCTTGAATTCGGTGTTTCGATAACAACGTTTCTATATTCAAAAAAATCCATCTAGTCCACCAGCTTTCTTTCTTTGATTGTTCCTGGCACAGCTGCTATTACATTGACCTTCAGATGTTTTTCTAACTCTTGCGTGCTTTGGAATTTATTGTTGAATAATTCTTTAACAAAAACAATTCCCAAAGACAAAATGCCTCCAAGAAGAACACTGATCACAACGTTCAAAAACTTATTGGGAGAGGTTGGATTGTTATCGACAGTTGCAACGTCAAGAACTTTTAATTTGTTTTGAAGTAGAACATAACCATTCTCCTCGTCATTTGCAATCAGAATCGAATTTTCAACCAGTCGGTCCGCAATTTCGCTTGCCAAAGTTGGAGATGCGTTTTCAACTGAAATATAAATAATCAGAACACTCGTACTGCTAGATACTGAAATGCTGTTTTGCAACGATTGGATCGAATAACCTTCCGGTAAATCTGCTACATCAGCAAGTACTGTGCTTAAAACTTTTTCAGAAACAACAAACTCCTTATATGTTGCAATCAGGTTTTGTGCAACATAAATTGCGGATTGTTCTGAAGTTGTTTGCTGTGTGACATCCACTTGCACCATAATCGAAGTTTCTGCGGTGTATTGTGGAGTAACAATCACAAAGGTATATACAATACCAATGACGGTTACCCATAGTGTTACAAAAAACACCAGCAAAATATTGTTCCATATAATTCTGAACAAATCAGATAGTGTAATTCCTTCCTCTACAAAAGCTTCTTGTTGATTCATTTCATCCATAATAATTCTCCAATCTTATAAGAAATAAAAAGGTCTATTCAATATTTTACAATAGTTTCCGAAAAAACACAACGGAATCAATTCAGATCAATAACTGATTACAGCTGAAGCGAGAGCGATAAGCCCTAAAATCAAAGTATACACTGCAAAGTAAATTAGTTTTCCTTGTCTGAACCATTTAAATATATATTTCAATGAAAATCTGGTTGCTAAGATGCTAAAAACGAAGGCTGACCCGTATAAAATATATAATAGCGGGTTGGATGTATCGAAACCAATATCATAATGCGCCGGATCAATGAACCATGGGATTAGTTTATAGAAAAACGCCCCAATTGATATTGGAATATATAGCATCAGTGAAAACGTCAATGCCGTGTCCATCGATATCTTTCTTAACAAACCAGTAGAAGTGGTAATTCCGCTTCTGGAAAGCCCAGGAATCATTGAGAAAGGTTGAATCAATCCTATAACGATGGCGTCTCTAAATGATAAGTGTTGATTGACATGTTTTTGAGGAGCAAATCTAACAATATATAGAAAAGTCGACGTAATTAATAACCCAACTGCGACAACAAACAAAGAGTATTGCTGGTAAAATGCATCAAGCGGATTTTCAAATAGGACTCCCATAATTCCAAAAGGAATTGTAGCAATCACAATTTTCAATGCATAATAAAAATCCTCTTTAGACTCTGGCCTTGAACCCTTCCTAAAGATAAAACGAAATGAGTTCACAATCAATCTGGCTAATAATGTGCGGAAATAGTATGCAATTGCTATCAATGAGCCCAAATTGACTAAAATCAAAAACAAAATACCTGTATCTGCATTTATGTTCAACAATGCCTGTGACAATGCAACATGCCCACTGGAGGAAATCGGCAAGACTTCTGTCACCCCTTGAACAATGCCTAGAAAAATATATTTGAGTAACTCTACCACAAATGTCATATCATGTTCCTGCTTTCAATTGTGTTCTTTTTCCAAGATGTTAATATTTCATAGGTATTCTTGGAAAAATAAATTACTAAAAGATATACAACCCAATCGATAATAATCCGATTAAAATACAGTAGAACCCGAAATAATGGATCTTCCCGGATTTAAAAATGTTGAATATCAGCCGATAAGCAATATAAGTTGACACCATAGCAGCCATAAAAGCTAAAAAGTAATAAAAGAGAACAGCATTATTTGCGACTCCTAGCCCTTCAGAAAAAGAATCCTTAATCAGAATAATCACAGATCCAATGGAAGCTGGGATGTAAATCATAAAAGAAAAATTGAGAGCCGAATCAATTCCCATTCCTCTGCTGATTGCGGTTGAAGTCGTCATTCCAGATCTAGAAATACCCGGAACAATGGCAATTGCTTGCGCAAAGCCAATTAATACAGCATCTAAATAATTAATATGCGTATTTCCATTTAGTATTTTCTTATTGGCAATTAAAACCAAAATCGTTCCAGTGAATACAAGTCCTACCCCTGAAAGAAGCACGCTGTATTCAGTCGTAAGTTGCTCCAAAAGATTTTTAAACAAAAGTCCTACAATAACAATTGGAATTGTGGCAACAATGATTTTAAGTCCAAAGCTGAATCCCGCTTCAGTTTTAACTCGAGATTCTTTTTTGAAAATATAAAGGAAGAAATCCTTGTAAATTTTGACTAGTCTTTTGAAGTATATGATCAACATCGTTACCAAAGATCCTGTGTTGACCAAGATGAGAAACAATAACCCTTTATCTTCTTGCAGTCCTACTAATACTTTGGCAAGTTCAACATGTCCCGAAGATGAAATGGGTAAAATTTCTGTAATTCCTTGGACAAGACCTAAAATGAAATATTTTAATGCTTCAAGTACGCTCAATGTAATCCCCCCTTGGCAAGATGTTTAATTCCTTGAGAAAAAGCCGATGAATGGACCGGCTTAGTCATTTTAATTTAACTTATTATTCAACTTCTGTCATCCACAAGCCATGCAAGTTGCAGAATTCAAAAACCTTAATCGGTTTATCTTCGCAAACATGAAACTTCGCTTCTGGAGCATCATTTGGTTGGAATGTCTTAATTTGGTATTTATTTCCTTGTTCGACAAATAGCCATTGAATGAAATGCTCGGGCAGCATCGGATGTGGAACGCTTCCGACTTTAACCGAAATTAAACCTCCAGGCAGTCTTTCTACAACCGGTAAGTGTTTTTCATTTCCTTGATCGAGAGACTTTGGCTTGAGTAAAGTCATTTCATCTCCGCAGCAAACCAATGTTGAATCTTTCGGATATGTATAGCATATTCTTTTACAATGTTTACAGTAGTAAATATTCATAGTAAAATACCCTCCTTATTGATTATTTAAGTCAATTAATCATATCATATTACAACTAAAATGAAAAGCGGATAACTAAAAAATCGATTTCATTCTTCTTCTGCAGGTAGGGCTTCAAATGCAGCGATGACTTCATCAAACAAGTCGTCGTCTTCAATTGCGGAAACAAAGTACTCGTCGCTTTCATCATCATAGTCAAGTTCAAGCAGCACCAAGCCTTGTTCTTCTTCATTAACGAGGTTCCCATTGATCTTAACCAAATCCATTACAGCATAGATTACGCCATGAAGTGGAATGAGACCAAGCTCCTCCATTTCAAAATTAGAACCAAAATCGTCTGTCATAGTGAGGTTTTCTTTATTGTTCTCATCAAGTAAAAATTCGTAGATTTCTTTGTCTTTCATATGAATCCTCCTAATAGTGATTTGTAATTTTTTCTGCAAATCCCAGCATCTCTTTTATCATCAACTTTGAGCCGTCGTCTAGAACAACTGTTCCGCTAAACAACCCAAAAATTTGGTGTCCAATATTCTTAATTATTCCTAAATTCATTTGATCTGGTCTATCTAACAATGGTTTCAGAATCAAATCGACTCGGTTTTGATTATCTTTAAATGACCATTCTTGCATTAAATCCTTATCATCAAGTTGAAACTCTATTTTGTCTAGTTTGTGCGCTTTACCATCAAAAAACAACATATTTTCCGATGCGGAAGATGTATCGCCAAACCCATATCCTAAATTGAAGCCAAAACGCTTTCCATTAACAATTCCAGATAGAGAACTCCAGTACCAAGTGTTCTTGTATGTCCATACGCCTCGCCCCCAGTCTAAAACTGAGAAAGTATCAGACTTGTTAAATGTTATTTTCTCGCTTCCTAACTCAACAACCCCCGAAGATGGCATACAATTAATCTTTTGATTATAATAAAATGCTAATTTGTTTTCTTTCCAAGGCGTCGCAATGACCATAGACTCATCGTGAAGGTCCTCTAGTTCGAGAGAGACTTTCAAGTCCTTGTTATCTTCGAACCCTTTAACGAATGCTTTGATGATTCTTTTATCAGGTAATCTCAAAAATTCCAAATTGAAATCAGTAGAATGGTATACCGTGTCTCCCTCAAGTGAAGATGTAGGTAAATTCATCTTTCCAAATGGAAACCATAGTAATTTGGTTTTGTTATGCTTCTTTGGTTTCTCAAAGTCAAGCAATACCACAGTTACCATAGCGGAATATCCTAAGTCTGCAATTGTAAAAGTAATCCCTTGCCTCTGATTCAATACGGCATAGTAATCCCACTCTTTGATGCGCCAAATCGATGCCTTTATATCTTTACGAGAATAATTGAACACGGGGAGGGTTGCGTACCCTGGGTTAGAAAGTTGTCCAAACTTATTCAATAGATTCTGTTTTTCTGTTATGATTTTTTGCATACCTTCGCCTCCTTACCTCCATTATATAATTATATCGGTAAAATTAGGTTAAAAAAGATTAGTTTTTTCAACTAATCTTCAGTAAATGTTCTTTTAATTCTTAGAATGATCCTTCCAACTCCAAATGGAATAACGGGAAGGGTAAGTAGTATTCCTGCCAATATGACCATTGTCAATAAATATGGAAGTCTACCATAATTGGCCAAAATGAATTGAAGTGGTGATCCGCTTGCTGTATTTAAAAACATCATATCTGTATTGAAGATAAGATTCGTAATTGAAGCTAACCCAGCGAACAGAATCAATGAAATAAATACCTTGGGATATTCCTCAAACGAAGGTCTATATAACTTGGAAAGAACGAGATATAATGAGAAGAAAATCATCGTGCCATGATAGAAGAAACTGATTATCGGTACGATGTTATCTTTTAGCGGGAACCAGTTATACTCTCCACCAAGAACAGTAGCTGGATAGAAAAGCACAATAATTCCTGCAAGCAATCCAATGGAGTATGCAATTGGCATAAACTTCTTTGAAATCTCAGGTTTGGTAAATGCGACCAAAGGCATCAAATATAAAGAAAAGCTACATAATTGCATTGGAATGTACATAGCGGGGAACGTTCCGTGCATAATATAAAATTCTGTGTACTTTGCTAGTTCAAGAAAAATAAGAAATAAAGCAGTAATTTTCAGAACTTTTCTATGATTAACATTTCGAAATACCTTTAACAGCATAATCAATAATATCGCAATAATAACAAATATGAATATAGTTCCCAAAATATGCTTTTCGCCAAACACGGTTGGGCTCTGTAATTCGAAAATCATCGTATCAAAGTTCATAATAATACTCTCCAGTTACTTACTTAGAAGCATTTTTCTTGTTCGATCGAACAAACAGTATAATAAACATTACAACAACATAAGCTAGACATCCAAAGAGTGCAACATAATTGAATAACCCTTCAGACGGTTTTTCATAGAAGATAGACGGTAACATCAAAATTAAAAATAGTGGCAAAGCCATTGCAATTGCTGTTCCGCTTCCCAAAACCATTTCCTCTGCAACTGGAGTCTCTAAATTTTTATCGAGGCCTTTAAGCAAAGCAATTCCGGTAGATGCAACACCTGTCAGCATGCCAAACAGTCCGACAAAGTATTCATCTTTAAATTGTGGATAGACGCGTTTTGTAAGAAATCTGACATAGAACAATGTTGCGATTCCACCAATAGAAGCTATCACTAACAGCAATAACCAGTATTCACCGAGAAAATCGATGGTAATCGTTAGAATCGAACCGGTAATCATGATATTAAATGCTAATGAGCTGATATTAGAAAGAACATAATCGTTCTTCAAAAAACGAACTTCTTTTCCCTTGGCTTGAATTTTCTTCAAAATTGATTTATAGATTAATGCATAGAAGATACCGATAATGAAGTTAAATCCCTTCAATAGGCCAAAGATGGTTGGACCAATCGTGGATGGAAGATAGGCAAGCAAAATAGATAAAACGTATAATGTCAGCCATACCAAAGCATAGATGATTGCAATAATGACAACTTGAATCGTAAGTCCATCCAAAACGCTAACTTCTTTTACGGTATCAATTTGAATTGTAGTTGTTTCAATTGAAGAGTCTTCATAATGGCCGGGCTTCTTCTCTCCTTTACGCTTAGAAAGAATATTGATTGCAGCAACACCTACAGTTCCTCCGAAAACGAATCCGAGGAAAGCGTAAGATGCGCCTAAAGCAATTCCGTTTGTAACGCTTCCAAGCATCTCGCCCCATATACGTCCGAACTGGGTGGCAAGTCCTGGTCCCTGACCAAATCCAAGTGGCAATAACATTCCTGCTCCAACAAACTTGTCGCTAAAGAACATCAATACCAATAGGATTCCAATGAATCCTTGCAAAGCGTATGTGCTAGTGATAATCATTCCAGTAGACCATACTTTGCGTTTGTTTTTACTTTCTCCCTGTTTCAAAGTCAGGGAGATGAACCCGATGGCTAATGCATGATACACAATGATTGCCATGATGTTGACAAAATTACCTACGACAGCCTCATACTGATCTGGTGGAAGAATAAAATTAAAATAAATCTGGGCAATGATAAACCCGATGAATCCTCCAAGTAGTGCTGTAGGCAAAACAAATTTGGAAAAAATAGGAAATGTTGTTTTCATGAATTTTCCAACGAAAAGCAGTACTCCAATTGCTAAGAAAAAAAGTATAACACTCCATTCTTGCGTAAATGTATCCATGGAAATCCTCCTGTGAGTTACATAGCAAAAGCGTATTAAATTTCACACTTTGCATCCTCGATTATAACACATTTTAAACATATTCATTCTTCTTTCCACAAGAAAATTATGAATTTTCTGTAAAACGAGGCTATTCACAAAGTGGTTTTGTACATTATTCACTTGCATCCGTATTTCAAAGACTTCTTCTGTGATATAATACGGATATGAAATCATTTGGAGGAGTGCATTATGACTGAAGTTCCAAGACACATCATAAAACAAATTATCGCCAAGCAACGGGGTGAAATAACTGAATATCATATTTATCAAATCATTGCACGAAGAACAAAAAGCGTTGAGAACAAAAAAGTTTTAGAACGGATAGCAAATGATGAATTAAGGCACTATAAAATGTGGACTAGCTATCTCAAAAAAGATGTTAAACCAAATCGATTGAGGATCATTTACTACTCTATTCTTTCTATCATTTTAGGATATACTTTTGCTATAAAAATAATGGAGCGCGGAGAGGAAGGCGCAAAAGGAGACTACAATTCCTTGGCAAATTACGCTCCTCAAGCCTCTCAAATTGCAATTGAAGAGGATGAGCACGAGAAAGCATTAATCAAAATGCTTGATGAAGAACGGCTCTCGTATGTAGGGTCGATGGTTTTGGGCCTCAACGATGCTTTGGTGGAACTTTCTGGTACATTGGCAGGATTGACTTTTGCTTTTTCAAATTCAAAACTAATCAGTCTTTCCGGATTAATTACAGGAATCGCAGCAAGTCTTTCAATGGCGGCGAGTCAATATTTGAGTTCAAAAGCTGACGATAATCCAAATGCGTTAAAATCTTCTTTATACACTGGAGTTGCATACGTCATTACAGTTGCCATACTCATTCTACCTTATCTATTATTATCCAATCCTTTCATCGCTCTCGGAATTATGCTTTTTTCAGTAGTCTTAATTATCTTCTTTTTTAATTACTATATTTCAGTTGCTAAAGACTTGAATTTCAAAAAAAGATTTTTCCAAATGGCAATCATTTCGATTTCAGTTGCTGTGATTTCTTTTGGAATTGGAATACTAGTTAAAAAGTTCTTAGGAATCGATATATAAAAATCAAAAAGGCCAAAATTGGCCTTTTTTTTTACAATTTTTTAATTCAAAATCATCCTATTAAATCTAAAAAGCTTACAACTTCTCCTTCTTCAACAGAGGACAAATCAAATGGATCATAATTTTTAATTTTTGCACTTTGAGAAACAATAAAATCAAAATCATCAAAGAAATTGGCTTGCATAATTTGTACCTCTTCCGTTGATAATCCACTAATATCCAACATGTCTGGTAGCAACAAAGTACTAAAGACCATGTTCATGACATCTTCTACTCTTCCTCTGTTTGCGCTAGTGAGATAGTCTGAAAGGAATCCAGCAAATAATATTGCATGCGCATAATCACTCGTGTTGTCACTAAAATATGCGAAAGATTCAAGATAATCTGCACCAAAGTCATGCACAGCATAACTGTGGATTTCAATTTCCAAGTCATATAAATCATCAAATAATGCATCAGAGTTTGCTTTACCAAAGAATAAATTCATTAGCGTAATAAGCGTCATCATTTCAGACTCAACATTATCTCTGACGTCCGTGTATAAGTTTTCAATGTCTGCATCACTATATAATGAAGTATCATACATTGAATCTTCTCCTAGCAATAATGATGAAACAAGGATTCCTGAAAGTCCAACCGCAACATCGTCATCTGCCTCGCCTGTAACTAATGCCAGCAGCTGCGACATGTATTTCATGATTTCAACATTATTCAAAGTCTGATTGTACTGAGATAAAGTATAATTATCAATCTTTGCATTTTCGCTCTGCGTATAAAGCAACCTAAGAATCTCACCATCGGTATAGTCGAACCACTCGAGAACAGGATCCATTAAATTATATCCAAACTCGCTAACGGCATATACGTCTTGGTAGTCAAATAAGTCAATGAAACTAGTAGAAATTGAAACTTCTGATCCTGAAGCTCCTGATACTGCGGTCAAATAACTATCAAATAAATCTTTTTGTTGATCATAAGATAGTACATCTCTCATTTCTTTAATCAACCCGTCATTTTCAATCTGGAAAGTATTGAAATATTTAATCGCAAGAATCATCGTTTCAACTTGATAAGTATCAGGATCTGCGGTGTAGAAGCCTTTAATTGAATCGATGAACGCTGCATCGATGGTATCGAGCATTTTTGCAAAAGCTTCAATCGATAATAGGGCTTGAGCTGCATTTTCTGTCGGATAACTGACCATCGATGTATCTCCAGATGCTGAAACTGACATCGCTGTAATCAGTTCAAACATAACCACCATATCTTGAATGGAGGGCAAATTGTCAAGCATTGCCTGCGAAAGTTCTTCTTTGACTAAAATGATTTCAGATGTTTCCAAATCTGATGGATTGTCAGCACTGACTAAATTCTCGATATTTGAGAAGAAAGCTGAATCAAACTGTGTCAAAATTGATACAAAATATTGTGTTGTATGTAGAGCAGACAACAATACATCCTCCCTTGAAGACGTGATTGCTGCTTCCAACTGTTCATACATTTGAATTTGAGAATTGTATTCATCAATCTGAGATTGATAATAGCCACCATAGTCACCGTATGTCTCGATATAGTACTCGTAATCATCAATACTTTCCTGAATAGAATCAATGTTTGAACTAACCATTCCAGGAACATACAGCAAAAAGGCATTAATCAATGCTTCATAATTGATGTTTGTGGCAAGGAGCGTTTGTAACGCCTCACCTATAGCGATAATATCTCCATCTGCATTATTGATGTCATCAATAAATGTTGCCATGTTTGTGGCCAATGCATCGAAGTCGGAAGCAACCATTCCTTTGTCAACCAAAGCTGCAGCAAAACCTGCTGGAATATCCCCAAAGGCATCTTCTGCCAAATTCTGCATCGAAGCAATTTCAGTGGTCCTGTTTGATACATATGCAATGCTTGCCGAAAGTCCGGAGTTTTGATATCCTCGTTTGCCATCAGTCTGAACTTGAAATATTAAAACGGTTCCTGTAAGCGAACTGAAGTCATATGAGTTATTAGAAACCGTTGTTTGCTGAGCCCCATTGACATAAATGATATATTTGTCTGCTTCTGGAACTGCATCCCAACTAAGAACTTTATTTGTAATAACAAGATTCATTGGAGTTCCTGCGATTTCGGTATAATCGATATCCAAATCAGAACCGCCGTTATTACATCCTACAAGTATCACCGCGAAAAGTAAGATTGTAAAAATTAAAAATAATTTTTTCATTGTTTTTCCCCCTTAATATTTTTTTGTTTCATCTATCAATTTCAAATTTCTGATTTTAAGAAAATAATAGGCATATGCGCCACCCAAAATAACTGCTTCAAACAGGAAGGTCTTTACCAAAACGTCCCATGTTGGCACAATGCTTTTGTAATAATGAAATACGAGCATGATTTTTGGAAAATACTTGACGAAGACAAAAGTCTCGCCGATGCATAAAATAACTAGTATCGTAAAAATCAATAAAGCCTCCTTTAGAAGCATCACAAAAAAATCTTTTCCATTTTGTCCTAAGATAATCATTTTAGCGTAGTCCGACTTCATCGAGTAAAAAATCAAAAGAATATTGTTTACCATAACAACTACAAAACAAATAATCAAGACTGTGCACAAAAATATAAACATGCTATTGATGCTTAAAATATAGTCATTGTAGTCATCCATAAAACTCTGCATTGAAATGACATAATACATGTCAAGAGAATATCTGTGAATTAAGTCAGTATATACTTCAGGGTTATTCGATTGAATGAATATTGTATTTGTAGAGACAATGTCCTGATAGCTTTCATTTTCGTAGATATTAGTGTAGACAATGTTATCGAAGTTTGTAACGAAAAATCCGACAATTACGAATGGGACATTGAGAATATCTCGACTCATATCCATGTGTATGGTATCACCGATTTCAACCCCGTAGATAAACCCCATGCTTTGAGGGATAATAATCGCTGGAAGATTACCACTCAGAGAAAAGTCGATTTCTTCTGTCGTTTCAAATGCATAATTCTCCAAAAACGCTTCATATTCCATAGATACATTGAAATGAGTTCTTCTAATTTCATCTCCAAAGTGCATCAAGGACTCTTGATAAACAATTCCATCATCGACCTTATCGACGTCAAAATCATTTAAAATATCGTCTTTCATTGTCGCTTGATAGTCAAAGATGCCAAAGATTGCATAATCGACTTGAAGTTGTTCGCTGAAAGCATCGAATTCAGTATCAATGAATTGGTTGATTGAGAAAACGGAGATTGTAAGTAAAAAGATTACAAACAATACTTTAAACGAATGATTGAAAAATGGATTGTCTTTCATCTGTCTAATGCTAATAGAAGAGAACAAACTCGGTTTGTTTCTTTTTTTCATTAAAGTATATAGCCAAACAATCATCCATTCAAACAACTGAAATAAAACGATGATTGACAAGACAACTTGTATGATTGCTTCAATTCCTACAGAAAACGGGTGTATAAACTCAAAAAACAAGTACAACAAGGAAGATATGATTCCCAATGAGTAACGTCTAACGGTTTTAGAATATCGAAAACTTGTAGACAATTCAACGCTTGAACTTCTTTTTACTCTATTTTGCATTAATGCCATCTCAAAAAAGAGATATATACTGCAAAATGCTGTTGCAATCAATACATCGATGACGGGAAAGTCAATAAAGTGATGTATTCCGTAAAAATATCCCCCTATATTTATCAACATATAGGTCATCAACCAAGAAATAACAGATCCCAACAGAACGAATATTCCGAGTTCAATCCCCCATACGTGAAAAGTATAGTTCGCGTCTCCTCCTAAAGAGGAGATAACTCCATTTTCAATTCGATAGTCTTTGAAAAAGAGAATAAAGAGAGAGTGCAATACTAATATGATTGCGAACAACATCAGCACTCCGATTCCTAAAAATGTTGATGAACTGTACGTGGCTTGCCTGTCGATTTCATTTGAATCGACAGCAAGTATCATTAGAAAATCCTGATAATCTGAATCCAATTTCAACGTTTGGATGAACTCTTCTGCTGACACTGTGGATCGCAAATCAATATAGATTGTATTCCCTATATTTTCCAAATGAGGTAACCCAAACAAGTCTTCCATCAAAACTTCTTTTTGAATGAAAACTTTTTCTCCAGAAAATATTCCGAAATCATCAACAATCTGGACAATTTGATAGGAATACTCGGTATCTTTGACAAAAAAACTGAGCTCTTCACCAGTAATCAACTGATGATTCTCTGCGAACGACTTCGTGACAATCATGCTTCTATCACTCATGTTGGAAACGTCTTGATTAATTAAACGCTCAAGCTCATAGGGCTCTGCAGACATGATTTGTGCATAAAATTCACTTGATTCATATCCAAGCAAAGTGTAGATATTCATGAAAACAGATGCGTAACTTAAATCAGATGCGTAATTAAGTTCTAAATTTCTTTTGTTGATAATTCTTACCTGAGAATTCTCATCATACGTTAAAATAACATCAGCTGTCTGGTATACTTCTTTAGCTTCATAATAGAAGACCTGTTGAAATACAGGGTACATCGTCAGGGAGAGTAATATCAATGTCATCAAAATGCTAAGTGTAAAAACAACAATGATTGAACTTCCAATTTTAGAGCGAATGTTTCTTAACGCATGATTCAGTTTAAACCGGAACGGAGTCATCAGACTGTATCCTTCCGTCTAGCAGTTTTATTGTCCTTGTGCAATGTTTCAAGTTTTCAGGATTATGAGTAACCATTAAAATAGTAACCTTTTGTTCAGTATGGATTTTTTGAAGAAGGTCCATAATCTCTTGGCCACTCTGATGGTCAAGATTTCCGGTGGGTTCATCTGCAAAAATGATTTTAGGCCGATTGATCAAAGCTCTGGCAATAGCAACTCGTTGCTGCATGCCTCCAGACAATTGATTTGGAAAATACTGTTGAAATGAGTCCATTCCGACCCATTTAAGAACTTCGTCAATTCTTGAAAAATCAGTCTCTTTTGCAAGAATCATTGGTAACTGTATATTTTCGTAAACCGTAAGGTTTGGTAAAAGATTGTAAAACTGAAAAATAAAGGAAATTTCTTTTTTTCGGATGTTTTGAATTTGGGAAGATGTCATCTCACTCCATTTGTTTCCGAGAATCCTAACATCTCCTTCGCTCGCTGCTTCAAGTCCGGACAAAACATACATTAGCGTGGTCTTTCCAGAACCGGACGGCCCAATGATTCCACAAAAATCTAACTCATTAATGACTAAATTGATATCATGCAGAACAGGAATCAATCGATTCTCAATCTGATAATTCTTATTTAACTTCATTGCATCTAGAAGAGCCATCTTATCAGTCCAATCTATTCGAATGATATCTATTTCATGTTAATTATATCATTGTTTATATATGCACGCAATATGACCCCAATATCAAAAAAAAATAAAACAGCCTAAGCTGCTTCATTTTCATCTTTTGCTGGAATTTTGCATTTAACGTGATTGATTTCATAGCGAAGCCAAATAAAACCCAAACCAATCAATAAAACAGATATCAATTTATAGGGTAATCCTGCCAGTGGAAGAACTGCAATTGATAAAGTGATTCCAATGGTCGCAAAGAAAGCAATGACGCAAGGAGTACATCCATAAGTAAGCATTCCAAAGAATACAGCAATGCCACTTAGAAAAGTTCCTTTGCCTTCTTTTCCAGTTAGTTTTACAAGCGAGGTACTTAAATTCATCATAAACGCACTTGCAAGCGACATGAGAATATTAATAAAAATATTAAGCACGACAAGATATATTCCGTAGTTTTCAGCCATCAAGGCGTAGCCACCATTTAACTGATCCAGCATGAAATAAATCACGAGAAAGAAAGTTAAAAAGATGAGCCCTTGAATGATAAATTTCTTTTGTTTTTGCATCGCCATAACTGAACTAAACATTTGATTTCTCCTTGAATAGGTGTAAAAATTCTTTGTATCCTCTTTTTTCCATTTCCTCAATGGGAATGAATTCAAGTGAAGCAGAGTTGATGCAATATCTCATTCCACCAAGTTCTTCAGGACCATCATCAAAAAGATGACCAAGATGAGAATCTGCATCAAGTGATCTGACTTCGGTTCGATGCATTCCAAATGTACGATCCATTTTAGTATTGATTTGTGCCAAAGGTTTTGAGAAACTTGGCCATCCGCATCCGGAGTCGAATTTGTCATTCGATGAAAACAAGGGCTCCTTTGAAACGATGTCAACGTAGATTCCATCTCTATGATGGTTCCAAAATTCATTTGAAAATGCTCTTTCGGTCGCATTGTTCTGAGTAACTTGATATTGAATATCAGTTAGCTGAGATAAAGCAGATTTCTTTTTACTTTTGTCCATAGTATCACCGAGTTCATTATAACACAATGAATAACGACTAGATTGGATGTTGCTTATAGAAAAGAAGTTCGGCTAGAACTTCTCGTCTTAATCGATCATATTTATTCTCTATAAAGAGGCATACTCATGCATCTAGGGCCACCTCTGCCTCTAGACAACTCGCTAGATGGAATTGTATGACAAATAATCCCGTGCTTTTTTAAGATATTATTTGTAATATGATTTCGTTCATAAACGATGACTTCTCCCGGTCTCACGGCGATGGTGTTTGCCCCATCATTCCACTGTTCTCTGTCGCTTGAAACAATGTCGTCTCCACCACAGGGAATCAAAGTAATCTTATGATGTAAATATTTTTCCAATATTATATCCAAAGTTCCTTCAATTGGAACAACGGTCAATTTATTTTTTTTGTGAAGGTTGCGCGTCAATTCATATGCCTTGATTGCATTTCGAAGTTCGTTATGAATCAAAAATTTATCTTTGTCAACCTGCGTGAAAACAGTATCTAAGTGCATGAAGGATCTGCTCTTTGGAATGTCAAATGCTAATACTGTATCAAATGTCGTTTCATATTGATAGAATAAACTTTTTGCCAATTTTTCAATTGCTGCAGGGTGAGTGCGTTGTGACACTCCAACAGCGATGACTTTCTCATTCAATATCAGGATGTCTCCGCCCTCAATCGAAGACTGAAAATTCCGATCGTAAAACAACGGAATGGTTTTGTTGGCATATTCAGGATGATATTTAAAAATATATTCAGAATAGATGGTTTCTCTACTTCTAGTTGTTGTATACATTTTGCTGATAGCAATTCCATTACCAATTGTGGAAAATGGGTCTCTCGTAAAATAGAGATTAGGCATCGGGTCCGTCACAAAAGGATAATCTCTGATATAATCCGAAAGTGTCCTTTTTGTAAAATTAGGCACTTCAGATTTTCTGATTCCCGCCATTGTAACTTCAATCATTTCCTTTGTCGATTTGAACGAAGAAAGGTATTCCGTCATTATAGCTTTTAGCGTATCACTTGTAATGTTCGATTCTTCAATGAATTGAAATATAAATGCATTTCTGACGTCTGGGCTTGTGTCCAAAGCCTCTGTCGTCAAATCTGCAAGATAAACAACTTCGACACCGCACTCTCTAAAGGTATCCGCAAATTTATCGTGTTCTTCTCTTGCGAGTTCTAGCCAAGGAATGTCATCAAATAGCAATTGCTCAAGCCATTTTGGCGTCAAGTTTTCAAGTTCTCTTCCTGGCCGATGCAATAACACTTTTTTTAAGGGCCCAATTTCTGAAAAAACATTCAATTCTTTCATATCTGTTCTCCTAAATACCCGGAATTTATTCTACGGGTTTGAATCTGGCTGTAAAATGTCTTAAGATTGGCGATTCATAGACAAATTCTACACCTTTAATTGCGTTTCTTCGTTGATAAACTTTGATTACAGATTCCGCAACATATCTTAAATGCTCAAAAGTATAAGTTCTTCTTGGAATCGTAAGTCTCATGAATTCGACATCCGATTTCAAGTTTTTTCCAGTATCTGGGTCTCTTCCTAAGAGCAACGATCCGATTTCAACTGCACGAATGCCACTTTCAAGATATAGTTCATTACAAACAGCTTGAGCTGGAAACTGATCGAATGGAATCTGAGGACACATGGATCCACAATCAACAAACACAGCGTGTCCACCTGTAGGAAATTGAATGGGAACCCCTGCATCTTTCAGCAAGTCTCCTAAATATTTGATTTCATCCAATCGATAAGCTAGATAATCTTCTTCAAGAGCTTCATGTAATCCAACCGCCAATGCATCCATGTCTCTTCCAGCAAGTCCCCCATAGGTTGGGAATCCTTCCATAGGTACAATCCTAATTTGGCATTGTTTGAAGAACGCTTCGTCATCTTTGATTGCGATGAGCCCACCAATGTTGACGAGTCCGTCTTTTTTAGAGCTCATTAAGAAAATGTCCGCAAGTTCAAATGCTTCCTTTGCAATTTCCTTTACGCTCCTATTTTCATATCCTGGTTCTCTTAACTTAACGAAATAGGCGTTTTCTGCATATCTCGCTCCATCAATTAGAACAGGGATGTTGTTCTTTTTCGCTATTTTTGAAACCATCCTCATGTTTTCCATGCTAACAGGTTGTCCACCGGCGGAATTGTTCGTGATGGTCATAATGATTCCTGCAATGTTTTCTTTTGAATGTTCTTCAATCAATTGTTCCAAACGGATGACATCGAAATTTCCTTTAAATGGGTGGTAATTCGAAATGTCAAAGCATTCTTCCGTAACACAGTCGACCGCTCTTGCTCCGGCGAGTTCTACGTGAGCTCTAGTCGTGTCAAAATGAATGTTACTGATGAAAATCATTCCAGGTCGTTTGACAAGCAATGGAATTACAACTTGCTCAGCCCCTCTTCCTTGATGTGCAGGCATCATGTAACGATATCCTGTTATTTCTTTCACCGCTTTTTCCAATCGGTAGAAACTTGAAGACCCTGCATAGGATTCGTCTCCCATCATGAGAGCAGCCCACTGAAAATGACTCATTGCTCCGGTTCCTGAGTCTGTCAATAAATCAATGAATACATCCTCGCTCCTCAGTTTAAAAGGATTATACCCGGCTTCTTCCAATCTTTTAACTCTGAGGGCTTTGTCAATCAAGTGAATTGGTTCTACCATTTTGATTTTATATGGGGGCAAGGAATAGGTGTTTTTCATAATTTTCTCCTAGAGATTATTTGAAGTTGCTTGATAAACACTTACGATAAGTGCTTTCATTGGTTTCGATGGATCAACGAGAACAGATACTTGAGTGCCTGCAGAAAGCTTAATTGATTTTGAGTTTCTCAAAAGAAAATTACTGTTACTGTATGATGCGGATTCGAATGTATAATCAAATTTTAAGGTTGCTCTACTTCGATAAAAAAAGACTTTGACTATTTTCGCTTCAACCTCAATGCCGATTTTGAACATTTTGAAGATATAAATTAGTCGAACAATGGCTCTTACGAGTGATAGAAAGGCAATGCCGACAAAGACAAATCCCCAATAGTCCTTAATACTACCATAAACTAGGTACAGACCGATGCCGCCACCGATGATGATCGCAAATGCGCTAAAAAAAACAATGTAATCTGTCATGAGTATCTCAATTAACTTTGGTGCTTTTCTCATATTTCCTCCTCGATTTCATTTATTATGAATTTGATTCGCGTATAAATTAACAGTATAAAACGCAAAAACGATGAATAATGGTCTATTCATCGATGATGAGTTAGATTAAATTTGAAAGTTCCTTTCCTGCTTCACTTCGATCATGCCTTCCCTTTTAAAACTAATAGGCTTACACTTTCTATATGAGTAGTTTGTGGAAACATGTCAACCGGGGTCACTTCGATTAACTGATATCCTCCTGCCGATAAAAGAGCGATATCCCTTGTCAATGTTGCAGGGTCACAAGAAATGTAGACGATCTTCGGTATTTTCATGCCAATTAAGGAATCGATAAAGTCCTTGTCGCAGCCTTTTCTTGGAGGGTCAACGAATACAACATCAAATTTGTATTTTTTCCATTTTTTAATGACGGTCTCTGCGGTTCCAATTTCAAAAAATGCATTTTCAATGTGATTGTGCTCTGCATTTTTCTTTGCATCTGCAATGGCTTGCCTTACGACTTCGATACCAAACACCTTATATGCATGTTTTGCAGCCGACAAACCAATGGTTCCAATTCCGCAATAAGCGTCGATAATTTTTTCTTTTCCTGACAAACTAGCATAATCAATTGCTTTTTCAAATAGTTTTTCTGTTTGCAAGGTATTTGTTTGGAAGAAAGAGCGGAATCCAATTTCGAAAGTCAAATCTTTGATTTTATCCGTCAAAAAGTCTTTTCCGAAAATGATTTCGATTTCATCTGAAGATAGAAGCGATTCATCAGTTGCTTTGCTGATACCGATTCCTTTGATTTCAGAAATTTTAGCAGTCAATTTCTTAACGAATATATCTTGTTTTTCAATCTCGTATTTAGTTGTATGTAGCAAAATGACAATCTCTTTTGTCGAGAAAGACTCTCTTATCAACGCAGATCTCAACACACCAGTCTTGGTATGTGTATCATAAGCTTTTATTCCTAATTCGTTGCATACATTCTTAATTAAAGTAATAACTTCAAACGTTCTTTTGGGCATAATGTAACATTCTTCAAGATTCACTAGATGGTGTGATTTGCTTTGAAAGAATCCTGCTTCAATCCCTTTTTCGCCTTGATGGAATTTAATTTCCACCTTGTTTCGGTAATAATAAGGATTCATCATGCTTACGGTATCTTTCATGACAAAATCTTCGATTCCTTTTCTGTTGAGAAGAGATTCGATTCTATATTTTTTAAAATGAACTTGGAGGTCATAATCCATGTGCATCAAAGTGCATCCACCGCATTCATTAAAATGCTTGCATTTGGGCGCAACGCGATAAGGACTTCTTTCAAGCCGTTCAACGACTTTCCCTAACCCGTAATTCTTTTTTCTCTCCGTAATTACGATCTGGGCCTTTTCACCTTTTAGCATGTCCTCGACGAAAACGGTGTATCCGTCTTCCAATTTGCATACTCCTAGGGCATCATGGGTGAAATCTATGGCTTCTACTATCGCGGTTGTAATGAACTCTTCCATAATACATCCTTTCTTACCCTTGAATGGAGCAATGTTCTCGCCAAGAATAATATATCTGTCTATACTATTATAACACAGCCGGTAGAAATATATAAGTCATGATTTCGAAAGAAAAAAGACCGCAAATAGGATTGAGGTCTTTTTTTGGGGAAAAATATGTTATTCAACGACGATTTTAACTACGTCTCCATCAGCTGATTTAATATTAACAATTTCGCCGATTGCTCCAGCGTTGATCATTTGAATCAAAGCATCTACGTCGATGTCCATGTCATCCAAATTCCCAACATTCAATTTTTTGCTTTTGAGCAATTTTGCAAACTCGATTGGCAATTCAACTCGGACAACATCTCCGTCGGCTGAATCAACATTGATTTTCAGCATTCTGAACGCACCTTTTTTCTGCGATACGGGGAATGGCTCGGGTTGACTAGTGTCACCAAGTGCCGATAGAAGCTTTTCAGCTTCGTCTGCAGAAATAACACCTTTTGTCAATAATTCCAATATTTTCATTCTTTCTTCTTTCAATTCATCTTTACTCATGAGATGGTCCTCCTTATTTAATGTTTTTTAAAAGCTTGGCTGCTTCGTCTACCGTTAGCTCGCCATTGTTGATTTTACTTAAAATTTCTACTCTTGATTGTTTCGGTTGAGCTGGTTCTTCTTGTTTTGGCTCTTCAGCGTTTTGATCTAGTGAATAGCCTAGTTGAGTTATGACTTCATCAAGCATTTTTTTGATGGTTGGGTATGAAAAATCCATTTCTTTTTCAATTGCTTTGATGTTTCCTCTGTTTTTAACAAATACTTCAATAAAATACAGTTTTTCAGTGTCTAAGTAGTTGAATTTGGAAAGTGTGAATTTGCCTTCCATGTTTGTTCCGCAATTCTCGCAATGTAATCTTTCCACAACTAAATCATGATGGCATACCGGACACTCCGATATGACTGGATATTTCGCTTTGTCTCTTGTGATGTCAGTGAGAATACTAACACCTTTTCCTAATTTTACTCGATCCATTTCAATTCTCCTTCTTAAAATGTCTTTATGGAGATGTGCTCTCCAGATGTTGTTTTTACTTCAATTTTGATTCCTCGGTAAGATATCAACTGGTAAATCTCCTGTTTTGTAAGTGGTATGGAATCTGTTTGCTCATCCTTCATAAATCTAAGAAAGAATTTTACAAAGAATAGGGGCGCTGGAAGTAAGAACAAGATTCTCATCAGTCGATTTGCTGTTTTATCTTCCGGCACTCTGATTCTAATTTTAACAAAATGTGCTCTTCTTAGTGCTTGAATCTTTTGTTTGGGGTAAAGCTCTTTGTACGCTGCTTTTGGGGTGATGGACTGATCTCTCAACCCTAGCAAAATTTCATTTGACATAGAATCACCTTTCTATAATTGGTTAATATTCAATAGATCTGTTTTTATAAAGAACAATTTTCCGTCAGCTGAACGAATGCCTTCGTTAGTCATTTGCACTTCACTTGTTTCTTGGTACGGTTTGTCTGTCTTATCAAGGAACATGATTCTAGGAGCAAACTGAGAAGACTTCGTTATCAACTTAGATGATCTGTGTCTGTTTTTAAATAGATTCATAATTGTTTCCTCCTTTTTGGAATTTTTATCAATTTACTTTATGTTTTTTTTAACTTTAAGTTATTTAATCGTTATATTTATTAACATTATCAACTTGCACCTTAATTATATTAATATTTTAATTTAAAGTCAAGCGTTTTTTGCAAATATTTTAAAAAAAATTAAAAAGTCTCTTATAAAGAGACTTTATTTTTTAGAAAAGGTATTTTTCGAATTAAAAAGTGACCCATCAGATAGCTTGTATAATCAAAAAGTAAAATATCAATGATGCTTGGGCCTCTGTCAGGAGTTAATAATTGAATACCTTCATCGATACATGCAATCAAAATACCAATCAATAAAGCATAGTTCATCGGAACGCGTAATTTGATAATTGTAATCAACCAGAATACACCTAGAAAAAAGTATTCCGTGATATGGGCAAGTTTGCGTATCCAAGTATGAAATGTTTCAAACGATGTATTTGAGCCTTTAAATAAAGATATAAAGATATTATAAAGTGTCAAGCTGAAAGATTCACTGATTCCAGAAGAAACTTCTCCGGTTTGGAACGACATTGCAAAAGCGAAAAGCGTAAGTGCAATTGAAATAGATAGATAAAGATACTTCATTTAAGCTGGCCTCGAAGTTCGATAATGATGTCTCTTAGTTCCGCAGCTCTTTCAAAATCAAGTTCCTTAGCACTCGCAAGCATTTGCTTTTCCAATATGTCGATGCTCTTCCTAATTTCTTTGTCAGAGAGGTGACCGAAGTCTTTTGCAGATTCTCCTTCTTCCGATTTGATGCTTATGGAGTCGTAAACCTTTTTAATAATTGTTTTAGGAATAATGTGATGTTCTTCATTGTGTAAGACTTGAATCGCTCTTCTTCGGTTTGTTTCTCGAATCGCATATTGCATTGAATCCGTCATTCTGTCGGCATATAAGACAACTTTCCCGTTGACGTTTCTTGCGGCCCTACCAATGATTTGAACCAAAGATCTTGCACTTCTTAAGAACCCTTCCTTGTCCGCATCCAAAATACCTATAAAGGATACTTCTGGCAAATCGAGCCCCTCTCTTAATAGGTTGATTCCTACGAGGATATCATAGGTTCCGATTCGAAGGTCTCGAATGATTTCTAGCCGTTCCAACGATTTAATTTCAGAGTGGAGATAAGCAACCTTATACCCTAGCCCCTTTAAGTATTCTGTTAAGTCTTCACTCATTTTTATTGTGAGAGTGGTAATTAATACTCTTTCATTACGTTTGATTGTGGCTTCGATTTCGTTGATGATATCATCAATTTGACCCGCACTTTTTCTCACAAGAACCAACGGATCAATCAAGCCAGTAGGACGAATAATTTGTTCAACGATGGCATCCGATCTTTCCATTTCAAAATCACCAGGTGTTGCAGAGCAATAAATAACTTGATTGATTTTAGACAAGAATTCCTCGAAATTTAAGGGTCGATTGTCAAGCGCGGACGGAAGTCGAAAACCATAGTCTACTAAAGTCTGCTTCCGAGACCGGTCTCCATTGAACATTCCACGGACCTGCGGAAGTGTAACGTGCGATTCATCAACGACCAACAAAAAGTCTTTTGGGAAAAAGTCTATCAACACAGCAGGTGTTTCTCCAGGGCCGCGCAGCGAGAGGTGCCTGGAATAGTTTTCGACGCCCCCACAAGTCCCCATTTCTTTTAACATTTCTAAATCGTACATTGTTCTTTGTTCGATTCTCTCAGCTTCTAGAGGAAGATTTTTCCTTTTGAAATAAGCGATTCGCTCAACAAGTTCCGCTTTGATTCTTTCGATGGCTTCTTCTAAAGTATCGCGATTAGTCAAAAAATGAGATGCTGGAAACAAAGATATGACTTCGTAGTCTTGAATAATCTCGCCGCTAACGATGTTGAATTCGCGAATTCTGTATATTTCATCGAAATTAAATTCAATCCGAATTCCATTATGTGCCTCATATGGTGGCAAGACTTCAACTACGTCTCCTCGAACTCTGAAACTACCTCTTTGAAAATCGATATCGTTTCTAACGTATAGAATATTGACAAGTCTTTCCAAAAGTGCATCTCTTCCAGATGTATCTTTTACCCTGATGGTAACCATTCCTTTTTTGTACTCTTCTGGATCTCCAATGCCGTAGATGCATGAAACGCTCGCGACGACGATGGTATCTCTTCTTTCCAAAAGAGATGAAGTTGCCGCATGTCTCATTTCATCGATTTCTTCATTCGTTTTTGCATCTTTTTCAATGTATAAATCCCGTCCAGGAACGTAAGCTTCTGGTTGATAATAATCATAATAAGAAATAAAATACTCTACTCGGTTTTCAGGAAACAACGATTTAAGTTCAGAGTAAAGTTGCCCCGCAAGCGTCTTATTGTGTGCTAAGACCAAAGTGGGGCGATTAAGTTGTTCAATCACGTTTCCGATGGTGTAAGTTTTTCCAGTTCCAGTTGCACCTAAAAGAACTTGTTCTCGAAAACCGTAGTTCAGGTTTTCCACAAGCTCGTGGATTGCTTTTGGTTGATCTCCCGTTGGAGAGTATTCAGATACTAGTTTGAAATCACCCATTTTATCACCTGGTAATAGTATATCATATTCGTTCATTTGATTGCGTAATAATTCTTATCTGTTAAAATAGAGTTGGTGATTTAATTGAAAACAATTCTATGCGGCATTGATTCAAAATACATCCATGCCAACCTTGCCATTCGTTACCTGAAAGCCAATACTTCATATGAAACCACGTTGATGGAATATACGATTAAAGATCGTGTTTTTGACATTGTCGAGGAAATATTAAAAGCAGAACCCGAGATTATCGGATTCAGCACTTACATTTGGAATATCGAAATGGTTAAACAAATCACGATAAATTTGAAAGAAAAGAAAGAGATCATCGTGATTTGGGGCGGACCTGAAAGCAGCTTTGATGAAGTGTTTTTCATGAAAGAAAATCCGGTTGACTTTATCATTAGAGGTGAAGGAGAACTCTCGTTTCACGAATTGTTGGAAGCATTGCATCACAATACAACTTATGAAAACATCTCTGGACTGACTTACCGATTAAATCACAAAATTGTATCAAATCCATTTAAGGATATCAAAGACTTAAATGCACTCAAATCTCCTTATTTGGAGATTGAAGATCCTTTGTTTGTTTCTTCGAAAATCAACTATGTGGAAACTTCAAGAGGGTGTCCATTTCACTGCTCCTACTGTTTAGCTTCTTTAGATAATTCCGTTCGATTTTTCAATATCGAAAGGGTCCAAGAAGAGTTGTTGCACTTGATGTCGCTTGGAGCCAAAACATTCAAATTTCTGGATAGAACGTTTAATGCTTCTCCAAAATATGCGATATCTGTTTTCGATTTTATCATTAATAATCATAAAAAGGGAATGAGCTTCCAGTTTGAAATTACAGGAGATATCTTAAAAAAGGAAATTATTACTCATGTGAATAAAGTTGCTCCTCCTCATCTCTTTCGATTTGAAATCGGAGTTCAGTCAACGAACTCGGAAACGAATCTCGCTGTGAATCGAATTCAAAACAATGAAGTCTTGTTTGAAAACATCAAAGCGATAAAGGATGGCAGCGTCATCGACATGCATCTTGACTTAATTGCAGGTCTTCCTTTGGAAGATTTAAATCGATTCAAAGATACTTTTAACGATGTCTTTGCTCTATATGCAAAAGAGTTACAGCTTGGTTTTTTGAAAATGTTGAGAGGGACACCAATCCGTTTACAGGCACAAAAGTATGGCTATCAATTTAACGAAACTCCTCCATATGAAATTATAAGAAACAATTCCTTGTCTGAAAAAGATATCCAAGAAATTCATAAAGTGGAGGAAATGGTCGAAATCTATTGGAATAAAGGTTTCATGAACTCAACCATCGAAGCAATAACAAAAAAACAAAATTCAACATTTGATTTTTTTCTCGATTTATACTGCTTTCTTGAAGAAAAAGAATTTGATCCCCATCGTTACCAGCTTCATGACTTGTTTCTTTTGTTCCACGAGTTCATTCAATCAAACCATCCAAGCGAAGTATATTCTATTTTTTCAATGTTAAAAAAGGATTATTTGATTTATCATAAAATTAAGCCAAAAATATGGTGGGCTTCTGAATTTGAAAACAAGAATCAAATCCTTAGAAACATTCATGAAATGCATCCTGATTATCCCATCGATGATTATTACAAATACGGCGTAATCACACGGTATTTTGATAAGATTCTTCTAATCTTATATTTCCCAAATCAAACAAAATTAATTGAATTTGTTCAATAAAAAAAAGCTCATCGAGCTTTTTTTTAATTCAATTTGGTTAGATAACCGTATAAATCTGTAATTTGGTTTTTAGATTGACTTAGTGCATCAAGTATATTGCAATGACTGATGTTCAATCCTTTTGAAGTGACAGCCTGTCCTCCAAGACCTTGCCTTAACAGTTCTACCGCATATGATCCCATCTTGCTTGCAAGAATGCGATCAAAAGCGCTTGGAGTTCCTCCACGCTGTATATAGCCAAGAACCGTAGCTCTCGCCTCATACCCAGAGTTTTCTTCGACATCTTTTGCTAATTCAAATACATCCGTGATATGCTCGGCAACGACAATAATCAAATGGCGTTTTCCAACGGAGTTTGCATGAGAGACTTGACGAAGAATGTCCTCTCTGTTAAATCCTGTTTCTTTCGTAATGACAATTTCCGCTCCGCAGGCAATTCCGGCATAAACCGAAAGGTCCCCACATTCTCTACCCATAACTTCAACAACGGTACATCTTTGATGAGAAAAAGAGGTATCTCGCAACTTATCGATTGCGCCAATCGCGGTGTCGAGTGCAGTAAAAAATCCAATTGTATACTCTGTCGAAGCAATATCATTATCAATGGTTCCCGGAAGTGCGATGCAATTGATTCCCATATCCGTTAAAGCTTGTGCTCCGCGGTAGGTACCATCTCCACCGATGACCACAAGAGCGTCAATTCCATGCTCCTTCAAATTGTTCACTGCGATTTCTCTGACATATAACTCTTTGAATTCTTTCAATCTGGAAGATCCTAAAATCGTTCCACCTCGATTTAAAATTTGACCAACGTCATTGTGGTCAAGTTTTTTTATCTTCCCTTCTACCAAGCCTTTATATCCATCATAAATGCCATAGGCATCCATACCATAATGTAGCGCAGTCCTAACAACGGCTCTAACTGCCGCATTCATTCCAGGAGCGTCTCCTCCGGATGTCAATACACCAATTTTCATAATTCGTCTCCTTTCCATAATTGAAGTGATTCAATCACGACTTGCGTCTTGTGATTTCTCTCTTCTTTTCTTCCTTTAATTAAATATAATTGCTCTTTTTCCAGAATGCTTTTGTACCTTGTGAAATCATTGTTGAAAAGAACGCATTCTATCTGAGTGAATTGATCTTCAAATGTGAGAAAAGCCATTTCATCGCCATTTTTTGTATTGATGACTTTCAATCTCAATAATGCCCCAAGAAACTTCATATTTCCATCTTTTCGATTCCACGCATCCGTTACAGTGTCAATGTTGTTGTTTTCCAACAGTGGCAGATATTGAGTCATCGGGTGGAACCTTAAGTTGAATCCAATCAGTTCTTTCTCGGCTTTCTGGAGGGTTTCAAAATCGTATTCATCATATTTCAAAAATACGAAATCTTCTTCTTTCGCCATTTGTGGAATGCTTAAAAAAGCGGTAATTTGTTTGATGTTTTCAATCATCGTTCGTTTCGTCAAATTGAATTGATCGAACATACCAATCATAACCATTGATTCGACAACTCTGGAATTGACATCTGTTGCACGACGCATGAAATCTAAGAAGCTTGTGAATGGCCTATCGCCTTTGGAAACTTCTAATTTGTCTGCGACAATTGATCCAATATTCTTAACCCCAAGATATGGATATCTTAAATTTTTGTTTTCAAAACGATAGTGTTTTTCGGAGAGGTTGATGTCGGGTGGCAACACCGTGATACCAAGCTTTCTGCATTCTTTAATGTAATCATTCGTCGCTCTTTGAGAGCCGATAGATGAATCTAATAGTTCCGCCATAAAAAAAGTCGGATAATTTGCTTTCAAATAAGCCATCCAATAAGCTACCAAACTGTAGACAACAGAGTGGCTTTTATTGAATCCATAATTTGCGAACTTCACAATCAAGTCATAGATTTGATTACTGACGACTTCATCTCGGTGATTTTTTAGACAGGAAGCAATAAATTTTGCACGTTCTTCTTGCAAGACCGCCTCTTTTTTCTTTGAAACTGCACGTCTTAAAACATCTGCCTCACCTAATGAGTATCCAGCAAATACATTTGCGATTTTCATGATTTGTTCCTGATAGACAATGATTCCTTCCGTTGATTCCAATATTGGTTTTAAATCTTCATGAAGGAATGAAACTTTTTCTTTTTTATTTCTTCTGCTTAAGAAAGACGGTATACTCTCCATGGGGCCCGGTCGGAAAAGCGCGATACAAGTTGAGATGTCTTCAAACTCTTCGATTTGCATCTCTCTCAGCAGATTCATCATTCCAGTTGACTCCAATTGGAATACTCCGAGTGTATCTACATGTTTTAATAATTCAAAAGTTTTGGGGTCGTCATACGGGATTTTATAAATATCAATTTCTTCTTTTGTATTTTCTTGAATCAAATTCAATACATTTTGAATGGTCGAGAGATTCCTTAATCCCAAAAAGTCTATTTTTAAAAGACCAATATTTTCCAAATCAGACGCTTCATACTGGGTTTGATACATTCCAGCAAGTCCAGACTGAATCGGCGAGTAGTTCGTGATTGGTTGATCCGTAATAATAATTCCTGCTGGATGAGTGGAGACAAGTCTTGGTAGCCCAACAAACTTTGAAGCTATTTCAAACAGAAAAGCTATTTCTTTGTTTTGCATTAAATTGGAGTATTGTTTTTCATGGGTATTAACAAATTCATCGATTGAATTATTAGCTTCTCCGATATACGACGTAATCTCAGAAACAACCGTTTCTGGCACATTCAAGATTCTAGCGGTGTCCCTTAAAGCAGATTTACCTTGAAATGTACCAAAGGTAATAATGGATACCACATGATCGTGTCCGTATTTTGATGCAACGTATTGAATGACTTCTTCCCTTCGATCGTCCGGAAAATCCAAATCGATGTCTGGCATCGTTATCCTTTCCGGATTCAGAAACCTTTCAAAGTACAAATCAAAATCCAGCGGGTCAATGTCAACAATTCCAAGTACATAAGCTACGAGACTACCCGCAGCGGACCCTCTACCTGGTCCAACAAGGATTTTCTTCTTTTTTGCATAGAGAACAAAGTCCCATACAATCAGGAAGTAGTCTTCATATCCCATTTTGTTAATTATGTTTAATTCCTCTTCAAGACGATGAATATACGATTTTTTATCGACTTTGAGTTTTCGTTTATTCCGAAGTCTAATCTCAAGTCCTTTTGTCGCAAGTGCCTTTAAATAATCTTTGGCAGTATAATCTTTTTCAATTGGAAATTTAGGAAGATAAATAGAAGAAAAATCTATGTTTACATTACACTCTTTAATCAGGTTCAAAGTATTATCGATTGCAGAAGTGTAAGTTGAATAGAGCTTGTTTAGTGTCTCGGATGATTTGAATTCATAATCATTGTCCTCGCCGTTGAACAACCCATCATCAATCTTTTTTTGTTCGCTCAGAATGCTTCTTAAGATTTTGGATGCATGACGATCCGTCTTGTCCATATAATTAACTTGATTCATGATAATCGTTTTGCCAACGGATTCCAAATGAGGAATAACCTTCATTTCCACGCCGAAATCATTGGCGTCAAGTCCTAAATATACATTTTTCAAAAGTCGTTTGCACTGAAGGTGAATTCCAGTCGCGAGTGAGAAATCTTCGTCCATCAATGCACTGTAAATGGGGCCGTGCGTTGTTAACAATACGAAAGCGACTCCCTCTTGAAATGGTGATAAGTCTTTCATTTTGAGAGGTTCTTTTTCAATGGCTTGTTTAGAACTGATTTGAATTAAATTGGAGTACCCTTGATTTGAGAGTGCATACATCACGATGGGCAATCCGGAAAAATCTTCCGAGTCAACAAAACACTGAAGTCCCAACAGTGGTATAATTTCTTCTTTTTTGCATGCTTGATAAAATTTAATAGCCCCATACATATTATTTAAATCAGCTATCCCAAGCGCGCTGAAGCCCTCTTTTTTTGCTACTGCAACCAAACGTTCAATGTCAATCATGCTTCCATTGAAAGAAAAACCAGTTTGGATGAATAATTCAAAATTGACCATATTATCACCGGTTCAATTATATCATATCAAACATAATGTGTCGCTACTTCTTACGTATTATCAAGAACAAACCTATTAGAGCCAACACTCCAAGAAAAATGAAATACACATAGTTGTTTAAGTCATTGCTTGGAATTTCAGAATGCTCATCGGAGGGATGTTGCACTGAAAAAAAGAGTGTTTCGACAATTTCATCTTGATAATACAATTCAATCATGTAATCTCCAGATTCTGAAATTGTCATTTTTGAACCCATAAGACTACCGTTGAGATAAGCTTCCCCATTCACAGAAATGGTTACCTGTTGCTCGTAAATTCCTTGGTTTTCCACTCCAAATACACTGGGGAGGATTGTAAATCCAATCAACTCGGTCAGGTTGTTTTGCCCCCCTAACACAAGCAGATAATCTCCGGGGCTCGTTACCGGACTAGAGAGATATTCTTCCCCATTTAACGTCATCCAGGTCGCATTTGAATGGATTGTTACCGAATCTTTCGTTGTTTCTCCATCCACAATTCCTTCTACTATCGGAAGAATGACAAAATGATACTCTTCGTTGTATCCACCTTCTCCAGAAATTCTTAGTGCATAATTCCCTGGAATTAAGATTTCGGTTCCGCTCATATAACTTTCATCATTAATTGATAGTTCGCCTGAAGAAACAATGACAATTGGTTCATCAGTCATCATCTCATCAACAATTCCTAAAACAATGGGCTTTAACGTAACGTTCAATTCCATATAAAATAAATAGTCCTGAATCTCAATAAAGTAATTCCCCGGTTCAGTCAATGCAATGTGATTAACAGACTGTAGGTTAATCCGCGCGTTTCCACGGAAGGACAACTCAAATGATTCGACTGCGATAATCGATTCCGACTCATAAACCTGCGTATCCATACTTTCGTCAATAAAATAAACCATTTCAAGATGCTTCATAAAAAGCCTATTTCCAAAGTTTCCGTAACCAGAAAAGTCAGTGGAGTAAGTCTCTTTATCTAAAAAGAATCCATCGCTTGTAAACAGTAAAATTTGTATACTTTCAAATTTTCTATAAGAATATATAGGTACTACAGAGGTGTTTCGTGTTACAACTGCAAAACAGTCGTTTCCAAGAATTCCGATGTATACAAATTCCTCATCTAGCCCAACATCATATGAGAACACAAACTGGGTTTTGTTATTTATCTTGTCATATCCTATTAAGACTGCATTTGTCTCTCCTGTTTCCAAAACCCTTTCATAACCAGCAAAGTATTGAAAAATCCCTAACTCGGTCGAATCCTTGAAGTAATAAGACATACCCGGAGGAGGACTGAATATCGGGATCTCACTCGCTTGATTGCTTATATTGAAAGGAAGGATTAACGTGTAAAGAAAAGTAATTAAGTATTTTTTCATAAAAAAACACCTCCATCAAGTTAATGTTACGCTGATGGAGGAGAACTCTATGAAATTATTGGTGAATCAGTTTCATTGTGTCGCGAGCAATCATGACTTCTTCGTTGGTTGGAACTACAAAGACTTTGATTTTGGAATCGTCTGTAGAAATTAATCTTTCTACACCACGGCAGTTATTTCTTTCTAGATCGATTTTTGCGCCTAAAACACCTAAACGATTAATGATGTTCTCTCTGGTTGGAGCTGCGTTTTCACCAATTCCAGCCGTGAATACAATGGCATCAACTCCACCCATGTATACATAGTAACTTGCGATGTAATCGACGATTCTTTTTGCTTGAATGTCAATTGCAAGTTGTGCTCTGTGATTTCCTTTTGCACTTGCCTCAACCAAATCACGAGAATCAGATGATAATCCGGAAACGCCAAGGTATCCTGATTGTTTATTCAAAATATTGGTAATCTCTTTTGAAGATTTGTTCTTCTTGTTCATCATATATTCGATTAATGCTGGATCAACCGAACCAGAACGTGTTCCCATTGGAATACCTTCAAGCGGCGTGAAACCCATTGAGGTATCAACCGATTTACCTTGTTTGACAGCGCAGATGGAAGCCCCGTTTCCAATATGGCAAACGATAATATTGACTTCTTCTGGTTTTTTTCCTAAAATTTGAGCAGTTCTTTCAGAAACATATTTGTGCGATGTTCCGTGAAAACCGTATTTGCGAACTTGATATCTTTCATACCATTCGTAAGGAACAGCATACAAGAAAGCTTCTTCTGGCATCGTTTGATGAAAGGCTGTATCAAAAACACCAACTTGTTTCACATGTGGCAATACTTCTCTAAATGCTTTGATTCCTGTAAGGTTTGGAATCAAGTGAAGCGGGCCCAAATCAACGATACTTTCAAGAATATGGATTTCTCTTTCATTAATAATACAAGAATCCGTAATGACATTCGCTCCATGAACGACTCTGTGTCCAACGCCTTCAATTTCATCGAATGAAGAGATAATGTTAAGATCAATCAACTTCTCTAAAAGCATTTTAACAGCTTCGTTGTGATTTGCAATGTCTTTCGTTTCTTCCAGTTTTTCTCCATTCAGTTTAATCATAAAGATGGAGTCTTTCATTCCAATTCTTTCCACAATTCCTGAAGTGATTAATTTTTCACTAGGCATATCCAACAATTGAAATTTCAGTGATGAACTACCTGCGTTTACCGCCATGATTTTAGCCATTTTATTCTCCTAATTTCCTTTTTCTATTTTCAAACCATAGGTTGATTTTTAATAATGCGTTCTGAAACGGAATTTCTTCTTCAAAAGAAGGGATGTTTGCAAGTAAAAACTGCTTTTCCTCATCATCAGAAGGAATTCTTTTTTGAAGTAATAACAAACTTTTACCAAGACCTTTGAACAAATTGTCAGGTAATTTTATAAGTCCTAAAATATCAAACGTCTCCATCAATTCTTCTCTAAACTGAGTGCTGGTTGACTTTTCAAAGAAGTCATTGTAGATGACTCCAAGAAAATATCCGTTTTGTTTTAGGTTATGCTGATGGTGCCTTATGATTTCATATGGGAAATAACCGTCTTCAGACTCTTCATCCATCGAGAAATCACAAACGATAAGATCTGCTTCCAAATTCCAAAATGTCTTACTGTCTTGAAAATACAATTCGTCACCATAATCCATCATGTCAAACATCGCTCGAGCAATCTCATATTGGTCTGGATGATTCTCGATTCCAACCAATGTTGTCAATTTATCAATGTTATTTGCAATGGTAGTTAAGTAATTTCCGGTACCTACCAAAGGATCCAAAATGAGTAACTCTTTTTCTTTTGGAAATAATCGATCAACCAGATATGCAGTAAAGATGCCTATCGTATCAGGGGTCATCTCCTGATTTCCGATTTTTGCATGCTTGAATCCCTTCAAAATGCAAAGTTGCATCGCTTTTCTGATTTCTTCTTTCTCAAATGAAACGTTCTTGACCTTTTGCAAAAGTTCAAGAAGCGATAACATTACATCATCAGGAACATCTTGAGTCACTTCTTGAGACAAGATGTTTTCACAAGTGAAAACGATTCCTTTGAGATATGGAGTTTTGTTTGTCTCGTATAAGAGCATTGCTGAATCGTTTAAAACATCATAAACGATTTCGACGTTCTTTGGATTTATCATATCTTCACCGATATTATATTTTAACACATTTATACTAAATTATCAACCAAATTATACTGAAGAAAACGAAGAAAAGTAGGGTCAATACTGCAGATTGAATATGGTTTAATCTGAACAATTATTCACATCGAAAATCTTCACTTTTATTTGCGTATCTATTGTTATTTTTCATAAGAATTGATAGAATGAAGTAGGTGAAAAATATGAAAAAACTAGCAATTCGATTAATCCACTGGTACCAGCACGTAACTGCCGGAAGAACCCCAACTTGTAGATACAAGCCTACGTGTTCTAATTATGCAATCGAAGCATATGAAAATTACAATATATTTTATGCGACTATTCTAACCATTTGGAGGATTCTTAGATGCAACCCATTTTCCAAAGGTGGATACGACCCCATTCCTAAGTATAAAAAAGAACTAAAACGTCAGCTCAAAGAAGAAAAACTGAAAGAAGCCGCACTAAAAGACGAATGAATCGTCTTTTTTTTCAAACAAAAAGTCAACCGCTTGGTTGACTAATGAATCATCTATCATAAAAATAACTGGTGCGGGTAACAGGACTTGAACCTGCACTCACTGGGAACTAGATCCTAAGTCTAGCGCGTCTGCCAATTTCGCCATACCCGCAGTTTAATGATAAATAAAGATGGTGACCCGCAGGCGATTCGAACGCCTGACCCTTTGATTAAAAGTCAAATGCTCTACCAGCTGAGCTAGCGGGTCAAAAAAAAGATTGGCTGGGCTAGTTAGAGTTGAACTAACGATCTCGGAGTCAAAGTCCGATGCCTTAACCACTTGGCCATAGCCCAATGTCCTTTTTTTGATGGGGCGATTGATGGGAATCGAACCCACGAGTGTCGGAGCCACAATCCGATGCGTTAACCCCTTCGCCACAACCGCCGTGTAGTTTTTCGCATATATAAGTTTACTAAATAGGCACCTAATTGTCAAGCATTATTTACCATATCTTGGATGCAAATGATAAAAAGATTTGTGGGGCCTTCCACAAATCTTTTGTCATTATAGGGCTACTACTGCAATTCCGAAACCGACATCTCCCAAATGGACTGCAAACACTGGTGACACATAGTGAGTTATGCTAGTGATAATCGATGGAAATCTTGTTTTTGCTTCTTCTAAAAAGCGGTCAGCAAACTCTTGTTTATTTAGTTCAATAAAATCAACGTAGACTGTTTTGTATTTGGAAACATACTCATCGATTTTTGCTATGAAGTAATCATAACAAGCGACATTTGTTCTTTCTTTTTTTGTAAGTTCCAGTTTTCCGTCAATCATTTCTACAACTGGTTTTATCCTAAGCACTGTTCCAAGTAAGGCTGATACCATGCTGAGTCTTCCGCCTCTAAAGAGATTCATTAAATTCTGCAAAGTAAACATGACGGTTGCATTTTCGTATATGTCGTGCGATTTTTTTGTGATTGTTTCAAAAGCAACACCATCTTCAATCATTTTTTGAATCAGTGTGATTCCCAACGCGACTCCGAAAGATGCAACTTTAGGTGCATGAATACTGATTTCCAACGGAAAATCAATCATCGCTTTTGCTAGCAAAGCGGATTGAAACGTTCCGCTGATCTTCTCGGACAGCGTAATAACCAACACATTTGTATATCCTTCATCGAAGAATTGTTGATATAATTCTAAGAACAATCCTGGTGACGGTTGACTTGTGAGCATCTTTTTTGCATGATGAATATGGTAGTTCATCTTTTCAACTGATAAGTCAAATTCAGAATAGTTTACACCATCAATTGTAACTCCGAGCGGCGCCACCTTCATATAGGGCGCTTTTTTGATATCTTCCCTAGTCAAAGTCGTACTGTCAATCAATAAACCTATTTTTTCCATATTTTACTCCTATCAATAGATGGATTACTCTATCACACATAATACTTTATCAAAATCATCATATCGTGTCAAGAAGTAAGAAATACTTTTTTAGTATATAGCGGAACAGGATTCGTTTCGAAAACCAAATATGAAGAATCGAATAAATCGGTTCGCTAATAAAAACGAAATAAAAAAGCGTTCTCAATATAGGTATAAAAAACCTTTTAAAATGTCGAAATGCCTTTACAAAATTCCCATAATTGCCTATAATATATGATAGATTAACAAATAGGAGGATTTAAAATGAAAAAAGCTTTTTGGTTATTAGTTGTTGCCGTTTTAACTGTTGGCGCATTAATAGCATGTACTGGTGCAACATATGAAATCGCTCTAGTCACTGACATCGGAAACATCGATGACAAATCATTCAACGAAGGCGCTTGGAATGGCGTTGTTGAATATGCGGTTGCTAATGACATCTCTTATGCATATTATCGTCCTTTAGAAGATAGCAAAGATGCACGCGTTGAAACAATTCAAAACGCGATTGCAAAAGGTGCTAAAGTTGTAGTTTGCCCTGGATACATGTTCGAAGTGGCAATTTACGAAGTTCAAAATGATTATCCAGATGTAAGCTTCTTGATCCTTGATGGAGAACCTCAACTTGGTGATTATTCAACTTATGAAACTGCATCAAATACTCACAGCATTCTTTATAAAGAAGAACAAGCTGGATACTTAGCTGGATACGCTGCTGTTCAAGATGGATACAGAGAACTTGGATTCGTTGGTGGACAAGCCGTTCCTGCTGTTATACGTTATGGATACGGATTCGTTCAAGGCGCTGAAGCTGCTGCTGTTGAACTAGAACTTACTGACGTATACATTAAATATTATTATGCAGACGTATTTTGGCCAGACACCGCTCTTGAAACAAAGATGGACGGATGGTATGCTGATGCTACTCATCCAACAGAAGTAGTATTTGCTTGTGGTGGTGGATTATACGCGAGTGTTGTCGCTGCTGCTGAAGCTACAACTGATGGTAAAGTAATCGGTGTAGACGTAGACCAAGTTGCTCAAAGTGCTGAAGGAAGAATCATTACTTCCGCAATGAAAGGTTTGACTTCTTCTGTTGTTGACGCATTAACTGCTCTTTATGCTAACGGTGGAACATGGCCAGCTACTTTAGGTGGACATACATCAGTTCTTGGCGCTGCAGAAGATGGAATCGGATTACCAACAGCAACCGCTTCTTGGAAATTCGCTACCTTCACAGTTGCAGAATACGATGCAATCTTTGCAAAACTAGTTGATGGAACTGTAGTTGTATCTAATTCAACTGCTGCTGCTCCAACAGTTACAGAAGTTACTGTTAATTACGAGGCTTAATCAACTCGACTGACTTACACTAGAAAGGGCCCAGCCCTTTCTTTTTATTAAAAGCCTACCCATTTATGGTATTTAAGGAGTCAATATGGAAAATTACATCATCGAAATGGTGGACATTACAAAAAAATTTCCTGGAATTATCGCCAACGACAATATTACTCTTCAGTTAAAAAAAGGCGAAATTCATTCTTTGCTTGGTGAAAACGGGGCAGGAAAATCAACCTTGATGAGCGTTCTCTTCGGTCTTTATACCCCTGAAAACGGAATCATAAAAAAGAATGGTGAAATTGTTAAAATCTCAAATCCAAATGATGCAAACGCACTTGGAATTGGGATGGTTCACCAACACTTTAAATTGGTTGAAGTATTTAATGTACTAGATAACATCATTCTTGGAGTTGAACCTCACAAATTCGGCTTTCTTACAAAAAAAGAAGCCAGAGAAAAAGTTATTAAACTGAGCGAACAATACGGTTTGAAAGTAGATGTTGATGCAAAGATTGAAGATATCTCAGTCGGTATGCAACAACGTGTTGAAATTCTAAAAATGCTTTACAGAGAAAATGAAATTTTAATCTTCGACGAACCCACAGCGGTCTTGACCCCCCAAGAAATTGATGAACTTATAAGTATTATGAAAAGTCTCGTGAAAGAAGGCAAGTCAATCCTCTTTATATCACATAAACTTAACGAGATTATGGAAGTTTCTGACCGGGTTACCGTTTTGAGAAAAGGAAAATGCATTGGTACTGTTGATGTTGGCAAGACAAGCAAAGAAGAATTGTCTAAAATGATGGTCGGACGAGAGGTTGAATTCATTCTCAAAAAAAAGAAACCAAAAGTTGGCGAAACTATTCTAGAAGTCAAAGGTTTGACCGTTGCCAGCAATCGTCATAAAAACAACGCAGTTAAGAATGTTTCTTTTGAAGTACATGCAGGTGAGATTCTTTGCGTCGCAGGTATTGAAGGAAATGGACAGTCTGAGCTGGTTTATGCCATCTCCGGATTAGAAAAATGTGCTTCAGGACAGTTGATCATGAATGGGTTAGACATAACCTCATTAAAAATACGAAATCGCAGTAAAAACGGGATGAGTCATATTCCTGAAGACAGACATAAATATGGGTTAATCCTCGATTTCACTTTAGAAAACAATTTGGTATTGCAAAGATACTGGGAAAGTGATTTCCAAAATCGAGGATTCATCAAAAAAGAAGCCATTAGAAAATACTCTGACGAACTTATCAAACAATATGATATTAGAAGTGGACAAGGTTCATCTACTCCCGTAAGAAGTATGAGCGGTGGTAACCAGCAAAAGGCAATTATAGCCAGAGAAATAGAAAAAAATCCAAATCTAATTATTGCTGTTCAGCCAACTCGAGGGCTCGATATTGGAGCAATTGAATACATTCATAAACAACTCTTGAAAGAACGAGATAATGGAAAAGCTGTCTTGTTAGTCAGTTTGGAATTGGAAGAAGTTATGAATTTAAGCGACAGAATCCTTGTCATTTATGAAGGAGAACTCGTCGCCGAACTCAACCCTAAGAAAACAACCGTTCAAGAATTAGGCTTGTATATGGCCGGAGCGAAAAGAAATCTAACCTCCGCGGAAAAGGGGGTTGAATCAATTGAACAAAATTAATAAGTTTATTGAAAAACTACACATGAAGAGAAAACTGAAATCTCCTTCTGCTGTCTCACTCTATGCTTCAGTTATTGCAATAATAATTGGTTTGACTTTAGGATTCCTCTTGCTTCTATTCATCGATGCAGGTAATGCCGGATACGGAATGGGCAATTTGCTCACAACAGCCTTCAGTTCGAGTTCCTATTTTGCAAAAATGCTATATAAAGCAGCTCCGTTACTAATGACGGGTCTTGCTGTTGGATTTGCGTTCAAAACCGGATTATTTAACATCGGAGCAGCTGGACAATACACGATGGGCGCTTTTTGGGCCTTGTATGCAGCTTTGATTTGGCAAATGCCTTGGTGGGTCTGTATCATTGTCGCAATGCTTGCTGGAGCCTTTTGGGGCTTCATACCAGGACTATTTAAAGCAATCTTCAATGTAAACGAAGTTATTACTTCGATTATGTTCAACTGGATTGCAGTTTATTTGGCGAATCTACTTTTATATAATTTCCCAGCAATGCTTGGAACCCCAGCGAATAAGACTGAAGACATCATCTCAATCAACCCTTCTGCGCTTCTGCCGAAACTAGGTTTAGATCAATTGTTCAATTCTAGTTTCATCAATATTGGAATCTTCATCGCAATCTTTTTTGCAATTCTAGCATATATTATCATGAATAAAACAACATTTGGCTATGAACTCAAAGCTTGCGGATTCAATAAAAACGCCAGTGTATACGCTGGAATCAATGCAAAAAGAAATATCATTTTATCAATGACGATTGCAGGAAGTTTTGCAGGAATCGGTGGAGCAATTACATATTTATCAGGTACCGTTCCACTATCCATTCAAAATACACTTCTTCCGATGGGCTTTAACGGAATACCAGTCGCACTGCTCGCTTCATCGAGTCCGATTGGCGTAATCTTCTCGGCCATATTCCTTGGATTCTTACAAGTTGGTGGAGAAGCGATGCAACCCGAGTTTTCGTCAGAAGTTGTTAATATCATCCTTGCAGTCATCATTTATTTCAGTGCATTTGCACTCTTAATGAGGATTGCAATATCCAAATATCTATCTCGTAAAAAGAATAAAAAGAATGAATTGGATGAAACCGCCGAAGCTCCAGTGGACATCAAAAAGGAGGTTGATGAATAAATGAGTATTTTAGCAATCATTATTTCAACAACCATCGCTTTCGCCGTTCCACTTATGTTAGTGGCACTCGGTGGAATGTTCAGTGAAAGAAGCGGTGTTGTAAACATCGCTTTGGAAGGAATCATGATCTTCTCCGCATTGTTCGGTGCACTCTTCCTTCGTTTCACTCTTGACGCTTCCTATGCAGCAGGGTATCCTGGCATTAGTTCATTCTACGCCGCACATCCAGCTTTGCAAACTTGGTTCCTTACCCACGTTCAGTGGACCGTTCTTTTAGGAATCATTTTATCAGCTTTGATGGGTAGTTTATTCTCTGTGTTACTTGCATTCGCTTCAATTAATCTAAAAGCCGACCAGGTCATTGGTGGTACAGCTCTCAATATTTTCGCCCCTGCATTTGCTGTCGTACTTGCGTGGGCTATTCAGGGACAAGGTCTAACCGATATTACGATTCCAAATGTCATTACGTTTTCAAGCGAATCGTTCGGTATTGACCCTGCGACCATCCCAGCTTGGCTTGACACGTTGCTATCGAAGAAGTTGTATTTGACAACATTCATTTCAATTATCGTTTTAATTGCAAGTTTCATCGTATTGTATAAAACAAAATTTGGCTTGCGTCTACGTGCTTGCGGTGAGCATCCTCAAGCCGCAGACAGTGTTGGAATCAACGTTTACAGAATGAGATATGCAGGAGTTCTGATTTCTGGAGCGCTTGGAGGAATGGGTGGTATTGCCTACGTCTTCGCATCCAGTAATTCTAGATTTATCGCAGATGTTGCCGGATACGGATTCCTTGCACTCGCCGTAATGATTTTCGGTAACTGGAAGCCGTTTAGAATTCTAGCGGCCGCACTCTTCTTTTCATTCTTTAAAACACTATCCGCTCTCGCAACGGATCCTGCCATTACTTTCCTGCCCCACTTCAATATCATTAAAGAAGAATACTTGTACATGATCCTTCCTTATTTGCTTACAATGATTGTACTAGCATTTACTTCCAAGAAATCAAGGGCTCCGAAAGCTGAAGGAATACCTTACGACGCCGGAAAACGCTAATAAAAAAGGCACTTCGCTTATGAAGTGCTTTCTTTTTTTTATAATAGTTTTTCGATGTGAGATGCGAGTTCGTCAGGCTTGACTGACGGTGCAAATCGATCGATGACGTTTCCGTTTCTGTCGATAAGGAACTTTGTAAAATTCCATTTGATTTTGGGATTTGAAAAACGTTCTCTGCATTTTTTGAAGATACATGGACGTATTTTTCCTTTTTTTGTTTTGTTATCAATGGGTGCTTGTTCCTTCAAGTAAGAATAAAGAGGGTGGGCATTGTTCCCATTCACTTCAATTTTTGCAAAGGTCTGGAACTGCGTATTAAAACGCAATTTGCAAATCGACGCAATCTCTTCACTGGATTCTGGTGCTTGATTCAAAAACTGATTACATGGAAAATCAAGAACTTCCAATCCTTTTTCTTTATAAGTATCGTATAGTTTTTCTAGTCCATCATATTGAGGGGTATATCCACAATGAGTTGCCGTATTTACAATCAACAATACTTTTCCTTGATATTTACTAAGACTGACTTCTTTGCCAGTTACATCTTTCACTTTGAATTCATATAATTTCATAAGATTCACTTCCTTCATATAAATTATACACTGATGACCAAAAAGATGATAATGATATGAAATAAAAAAGCAGAAATCGAGGATTTCTGCTTTTTGAATCTTATTTTTCAGTTTGTTTTTTGTGTTCTTCAACGATTTTAGGAATGAGATTTGCAGGAACTTCTTCGTATTTCAAGAATTCACGAGTAAAGGTTCCACTTCCTTGCGTCATTGCCTTTAGATCAATTGTATATTTGGTAATTTCGGATTCTGGCACTTCTGCCACAATTTTTTGATATCCATCTTCAGCTGGTTCCATACCCATGACTCTACCGCGGCGTTTGTTGACATCTCCAAGGACGTCGCCCATGTATTCGTCTTTGACTGTGACTTCAATTTTGTGAATGGGTTCTAATATCGATGGTTTCGCTGTTTTGCATGCTTCTTTGAAAGCAATGGAAGCTGCCATTTTAAATGCCAATTCATTGGAGTCTACTGCATGGTATTTACCATCAGTTAAAATTCCTTTGACACCAATGACAGGGAACCCTGCCAAGACACCGTGTTCCAATGTCTCTTGAAGACCTTTATCAACTGCTGGGAAGTAGTTTCTTGGAACGGCACCGCCGAATACTTCTTCATCGAATTCGTAGTCTTTGCCATCGAGTGGTTCAAATCTCATCGTGACGACACCATAATACCCTGAACCGCCGGATTGTTTTACGTAACGGCCTTCTGCGGTTGCAACAGCCTTGATGGTTTCACGGTATACGATTTTTTGATCGTCGGAGTCTAAATCGACTTTAAACATATTTTTCATCTTGTCGATAATGTAGCCTAAATGAATGCTGCCTTGTCCACCGATCAATAATTGAGAAGTTTCTTTGTTTCTTCTGATTTCGAACGTTGGATCTTCAATATGAAGTTTGCTTAAAGCATTTGATAATTTGTCTTCATCCGCTTTGTTTTTTGGATGAACAGCAAGATACATCGTTGGGGTTGGAGGATTCGCTCCAGGATAAACAATCGGCGACTTTTTGTCTGACAAGGTTGTTCCCGCTAAAACGCCATCCATTTTCGCTACTGCGCAAATGTCACCAGCATGAATGATTTCAACTGGAATTTGAGTTTTACCCATCAAGCAGAACATCTGTCCCACTTTTTGAGTATCATCCAAATTAGAGACATAAACTTCTTGGTCTTTCTTCAAAGTTCCCGATTTTACTTGAAGAATATTGATGGTTCCAATAAAGGGGTCAATCAAAGTTTTGAATACAAAACCAGAAAATGGTTCTGCGTCAGAAAATTTGCGTTTGATTTGATCGTCAGTGCCTGGTTTTGTTCCAACATTGACTTCAAGTTCTGAAGTGCTTGGGAAATACTCGCGAATCATGTGTAACAAAGTCAGAGGCCCAACATCTTTGGTCGAAGCTCCAACCATAACCGGTACTGCTTCTCGGGAAATAACCGAAAGGTGAAGTCCGTGTTTGATTTCTTCCATCGTCAGCTCTTCGCCTTCGAAATATTTCTCTAATAATCGTTCGTCTGCACCTGCAACTGTTTCAATCAAGTTTTGTCTTAATTCGGTAATCTTGTCCATTTTGTCTGGATAGATTTCTCCGTCAACACATGCGTCACCGGTGTAAATTCTAGCTTTGAGTTCAACGATGTCCGCAAATCCGCTGAATTCTGCTTGCTTACCGATAGGTAGGCAGAACGGAACGGCTTGCTTTCCAAGTTTTGTCTTAATAGCTTCGAGAACATCATCAAATTTAACGTTTTCTTTGTCCATCTTATTAACAAAGATGATTGCTGGTAGATTGTTTTTGCGGATTTCTTTCCACATTTTTTCAGCGCCTACCTCAACGCCTTTTGTCGCATCCAACACTAAAACAGCTCCACTTGCAGCTTTTAATGCATATGTGATGTCGCCAATCATTTCATCCGCTCCGGGTGCGTCCAAGAAATTGATTTTCATTCCTTTGAATTCAACTGGCACTACACCTGTCGATAATGAAGATAATCTTGCTTGTTCTTCTGGCGTGAAATCGGAAATCGTTGTTTTCTTTTCGACTTCACCTTTCTTTTCAATTGCGCCTGAAGCAAAGGCAAGCGACTCTGTTAAAGAAGTTTTTCCGCTTCCTAGATGTCCTAGGATAATTACATTTTTAATTGACTCTGCAGAATATTCTTTCATAAAATTTTCTCCTCTCGTATAAAACGCTTACAGTCTCCTACATTATATCATAAATCATTTAAAAATAAAGAATTTTATGACCGAGCCGGATTGTTTTTTCTTTTGGACAAAATCCCTTACAAAAATAGCAGAAAAAAATAAAAATAGCCCTAGTGGGCTATCTTTTATTCCAATATGGCAGGGGTGACAGGATTCGAACCCGTACAAACAGTTTTGGAGACTGTCGTGCTACCGTTAACACCACACCCCTAAAAAGAGTCTAATAATATTATTAACTATTTGATGTGAATAGTCAAGGAAATTATCAATTCGAGACTCAATTCGTCAATATGAGGAGAAACAGTTTCTCCTCATATTTATGATATTGCCTTTGTCTTCTTAATGACTTTCTTACGGGAGAATTCTTCTCTGTCCTTTTCTTCGAGTGCTTCACTGATATATTTGATGTTTCTTTCAAATTCTGGGATAACAACATTCTTTAGTGCGTTTGCCCTTTTTCTTGCTTTTCGGATGGCGTTCGCAAGACGGTATACTGAATTGTCTACTTCCGCCAGAAGAATGGTTAGGTCTTTCACTTTTAAAAAGTTTTTATAGGCGTAATCGAATTTCGTATTCGTGTTTGAAAAACCGTATTTGACAGAAATTTCTTCTTTCGCATACGATAATTTTGGAATTTCGACTCCCATAACGCTTCTATAAGTAATGGTTAGTCCATCATCAATTGGGATTGCATTGGCAATATTACTGACGATTCCTAAAGTGATGTTCGCTTCCTGAAGCGCTAAATAGGCCCTTTTATATGTGCTTGAAATCTCATTTCTAAGTTTTCTAACATCATCAATCATCGTCATCATTTCACGAATTAGGATATTTCTCTTTCGGTCCATTAAGTCATACCCTAAGTGGGCAAGTGTATTGGTCTTCTTGATTGCGATGAGGTTCCCTTTGGTCGGAAACACTTGTTTCGTAGCCATGATTAACCTTCTTTAATCGAACCGATTTCTCTAATAATCGGTTTATCGATGATATTAAAGAGTTCGACTGCTGCTTTATGATCATAAAATTGTTCTAAAATAGCATCGTCGGTACGATCCAATTCCTGTTTTGGCATCAGTGAAAGCAAACTCCATCCAAGATTGAGTGTCTCTTCGATGGAACGATTGGTGTCAATGCCTTGAGACAGAAAACGTTCTTCAAACAATTCACCGAATTCAATGTATGTCTTGTCCGTAGCTGATAACTCGTCTTCACCGATAACAGATGCCAAACTTCTAGCATCTTGCACTCTTGCATAAGAAGCATAGAGTTGATTTGTTAAATCTTGATGGTCTTCTCTCGTATATCCCGCTCCGATACCATCTTTCATTAAACGAGAAAGTGAGGGGAGAATTCCAATCGGAGGATAAATACCAAGTTGGAATAAATCTCTGTCCAAAACGATTTGACCTTCGGTGATGTATCCTGTTAAATCCGGCACGGGGTGAGTAATATCGTCATTAGGCATTGAAAGAATTGGAATTTGAGTAACAGATCCCTTGGAATTATTAACGATTCCTGCACGCTCGTATAGGGATGCCAAATCAGAATAGAGATATCCTGGGTATCCTTTTCTCCCGGGAATTTCACCTTTGGAAGATGAAAACTCACGAAGAGCTTCGCAATAGGATGTAATGTCAGTCATAATGACTAAGACATGCATGTCATGTTTGAAAGCCAAATATTCGGCTGCAGAAAGTGCACATCGAGGTGTTAGAAGACGTTCGATAATGGGGTCATTAGAAACGTTGACAAACATAACAACTTTGTCCATGACACCAGATTCTTCAAACGATCTTTTAAAGTAATCGGCAACATCGTTCTTAACGCCCATAGCAGCGAAAACAATGCAGAATTGAGTTCCTTCGTCTTCAGATATTTTTGCCTGTTTAACGATTTGAACCGCAAGCTCGTTATGGGGCATTCCAGAACCGGAAAAAATCGGTAATTTTTGCCCTCTGATGAGTGTTGTAAGTGCATCGATACTTGAAATTCCTGTGTTGATATAGTTTCGCGGATAAACACGGGCAACCGGATTGAGTGGGGTTCCGTTGATGTCAAAATACTCATCGACAAAGATAGGACCAAGTCCGTCGATGGGCTCTCCAGATCCGTTAAAGGTTCTTCCGAGAACTTCTGTCGATAGACCGATTTCCATCGGTTTTCCAGTAAATTTGATTTTGGTATTGGAAAGAGACATTGCATTTGTCCCTTCAAAAACTTGAATTGCGGCTTTCTTTCCATCAATTTGGACAACTCTTCCATGACGGAGTTCGCCGTCTTTCATTTGAATTTCAACCATTTCTTCATATCCTACATTTTCAACGTTATCAAGGAAAATGAGCGGACCGTTGATTTCGTCGAGTCCAATATATTGAAGATTCATAAGCGACCTCCTTCTTATTTGATTTGACCGAGTTCAACGTCGATCAATTTGAAATAGTCATCAAACTTTTCTAATTGGTCATTTGGCACATCATACTTCATTTTCGTGACCTTTTCAAAAAGAGATGTTTTTGCGACAAGGCTAAACGCTTTTCCATCGCGTAAAACCTCAGACGCTTTTTTATTCAAATATAGAATGACATCCATCATTCTTAACTGTTTTTGCAAAGGGACGTATGTGTCCTCTTTATGAAAAGCATTTTGTTGAAGGAAGCCAACCCGAATTACCTTTGAAATTTCGATAATCAGTTTCTGATCATCGGGTAATACGTCACTTCCAATTAACTTGACGATTTCCATCAATTTTGTTTCTTCCGCAAGTAATGCCATAATTTCCTGACGATTCTTCAGAAAACGAACATCAATATTTTTGTTGTACCATTTTGCAAGATCGCTGATATACTCAGAATAACTTAAATTCCAATTGATTGCGGCATAATGTCTTGCATAAGCGAGTTGCTTATCAAGCGCCCAAAAACAGCGAACAAATCGTTTTGTGTTTTGAGTGACCGGTTCTGAAAAATCTGCACCTTGAGGCGAAACTGCTCCGATAATCGTGACAGAACCAATTCGGTGGTTAATGGTTTCCATATAACCGGCACGTTCATAGAACTGAGAAATTCGACTAGGCAAGTATGCCGGAAATCCTTCTTCAGCCGGCATTTCTTCCAAACGACCTGAGATTTCACGCAATGCTTCTGCCCATCTTGATGTGGAGTCGGCCATAACTGCGACATGGTAGCCCATATCACGATAATACTCTGCCATGGTGATGCCTGTGTAAATGCTCGCCTCTCTTGCGGCAACTGGCATATTGGAAGTGTTCGCAATCAACACAGTCCGATCCATTAACGGTCTATTTGATTTTGGATCGATTAACTGCGTCATTTCTTCTAAAACCTGGGTCATTTCATTTCCGCGTTCACCACATCCAACATAGACAATGATATCTGCATCACACCATTTGGCAAACTGATGTTGCATCATAGTCTTTCCAGTACCAAACCCACCAGGAACCGCTGCGGTTCCTCCTTTTGCAATTGGGAACACCGTATCGATAATTCGTTGCCCACTAATGAGCGGAATTGACATTGGTAATCTTTTTGAAACCGGTCTGGGTTTTTTAATTGGCCATCTTTGAGTCATTTTCAATTCATGAGTTTCATTAAAAGAATCTTTGACTTTAATTAATATCTGGTCTATGGTATAGGCGCCATCTTTGACGACTTCAATTACAGCGCCTTCAATTCCAATTGGAATCATTAAGCGGTGTTCGATTAGTGGTGTTTCTTGAATGGTTCCAAACACATCACCAAACTGAACAAAATCATCTTTTTTTACTTTGAAAGTAACATCCCATTTAATACTTTTATCTAAGGGTTCAACGTCGCTTCCCGCAGAGATAAATACGCCTTCTTTTTCAGCAATAGAGATCAATGGGCGTTGAATTCCATCATAAATGTTTTTCAATATCCCAGGACCAAGCGTGACTGAAACAGGGTTTCCACTTGAAAAAACTGGCTCTCCTGGTTTTAGTCCCGTAGTCGATTCATATACTTGAATGGTCGTGTATTCTTTCGATATTGAAATAACTTCCCCCATCAGTCGATTCTTTCCGACATAAACCATTTCGAGCATGGAAAAACCGGTGATGTTTTTCACCTTTACGACAGGTCCGTTGATGGAGTAAATTAGAGCTTGACTCATTGTATCACCTCTTTAAACATTGTTTCTTTACTAGATGTACAGATTGGATTCTTCATAGAACCAATGTTTCTTTTCATTGAGTTTGAAATCGAGCGTTTCATCGATTTCAATTCCCATCTCATAGCACGCAATCAAAAAGCCTCCATATTCAATGGAATCTGTAAATTCAATTTTATGCTTGCCTTTATAAGTGTTATCGATCACTTTCTGAAGAATTGTATCGCCTTCTTTGATTTGAAAAACGACATCTTTTCCAGAAAACTTCTCAAAAAACTTTATTAACTTCGCTTCCATCAATTGTCCATATTTCTCTGATTTTGCGAACAAGAGAATTCGTTTGCCGACCTCTTTAAAAATATCGGTCAAAAGTTCTTGTCTTTTGTTCATTAGAATACGGGAATTTTCAGATTTAATTTTGTTGATTTCAAAACTGTGGTCTGTATTGATTTCCCTCAGTTCAATCTCCAAAGATCTGTTGACTGACATCTTGATGTCTTCATCCACTCTTTTCAGCTGTCTTTCCTTCAACTCGTCAATTTCTTTTCGAAGGGCGGTCAGTCTTTTTTTGGATGCATTTGAAATTTCATTCTCAAAATATTCTAGTAATTGATCATTTGAATAATAATCCATAATCTTCATTCACCTCACAGTTTGACGCCAATGGCTTCGCTGACATATCGGTCAATTGCTTTTCCGATATCTTCAGATCCGTGTCGATCTGGTATTTCCACAATCAGCGGTCGTGGCTGTTTTAATTTTAATTCAGAAATAACCTCAGGACATAACTCGACCAATTTGGTCGTGATTAAAACAATGCAGATACTTTCATCCTGCAAAGTCTTCTCCAGTTCGATCAGCACTTCTTTCTTGTTATGAACGACTTTGCCTTCAATTCCGACAAGTCGCATGCCAACCAGTGTGTCGACGTTATCGCTAATTAAATAGAATTTCATAAAAACCCTTCTCTTTGATTAGAGTTTGTTGATAATTAAAATCGAAATCAATAGACCGTAGATGGCAACGCCTTCTCCAAGTGCAACGAAAATGAGTGATTTACCGAAGTTCTTTTCATTTTCAGAAAAAGCACCAATCGCCGCAGGTGCGGCAGCGGCTACTGCGATACCAGCGCCAAGAGCGCTAAGTCCAGTGGCTAATGCTGCTCCTAAGAACCCAAGTCCCTGAGCATTTGTTCCGATGATATCGGTAGCTGTTGCAGCGAAGACCTGTGTTCCAGAGAATTGGAATATCACAGTAATCACAACCATCGCGAAAAATCCTGAGATGTGTGTAATGAGTCTCCAGGTTGCGCTTTTTTTGCCGACCTTGCTTGTAAAGACCTTAATTAAAGGAATAGAAATAAGTACTACAAATAATAATGGCATAATAATTTCGAAAATGTTTAACATTGTTTGAATCCTCCTATAATGTGAATGAATGAATCATTAGTGAAACGATTTAAACGGAATTCCTTCTCCCTCATAGTAACGGGAGAACATTTCATAAAATTCAAGTCTTAATACTTGAATGCCGACAATCAAGACTTCGAGCGTCATGACAAGAAGGTTTCCAAAAACGAAGATGACTGCAGTTGCGAAGGCAGAATTTCCCATGCCCATCAAAGTATAAACGACCAACATCAATCCGGCATGAGCAAGAACAAATCCTCCGACACGTAAGAATGACATCGTATTCGTTATGTATGAGAGCAGCACTTCGAAGAGTTCAAAGAAGCCTTCGGTGAAGAACCCTCCAAATCCCTTCGGAAACGGTCGTCGTCCGTCAGCAAGTCTCTCCAAGGGTTCTTTGAAAAATACCAGAAGCATTGGAAGAACCGCAAGGAGTATAATCGTCGTTGTGTTGAAAACGGGTATGCTAAATTGCATCGTTAGAATCAGACCGACAAACAGATAAAGATAAAAAATCAGTCCAGCTACTCCGTTATGTGAAAGAAACATCTCTCCAAAACTCTTCTTTTTAAAGTTCACGTAGATATTCAAGACAATCGAAGTAATAATCAAAAGAGCACCAATCGATATCGCAAATATAAGCAATGACATTGTAAATGCAGGATCCATGACCTCAATAGGTTTTCTGGTCAATCCTAAAATATTTGTGAATATCGGCGTGAGAATGGTTTCGTTTCCAAAAAACGAGCCATAGAGCAATCCGAAAAATGATGAAGCAATTCCGATTCGAATACCGATTTCCCCCAATTTGCTTTTTTTCCATTTTGCCAATATGAACCCAATTAAAATTAATACAAGTCCTTGTCCAAGATCTCCGAACATAATTCCAAATAGGAGTGCATAGGACAATGCCAAGAACGGTGTCGGATCGATTCCGCCGTAATTTGGTAGTCCATACATTTCCACAAACATAGTGAACGGTCGACTGAACCATCCATTTTTTAGTTTTGTAGGTGGAATCAACCTTTTGTCACTGCCTGCAGGGCGAATCAATACTTCAACGTATGGCATATCTTTAAACTTGCCCACAACAAATTTCTCATCTTCGGGTTCAATAAACCCGGTTATGGTGAATTTGTCCCCAAGTCCGACAACATATTGTTTTGCGTCGTAAATCTTATTCAACAACTGTAGTTCAGCTTTGATTACTGAAAGCTGTTCAGCGCTTTCGGTCAGTAATTGATGCGTGAACTCCTGTATGTAATCCAGTTGTTGATTTGCAACATCAATCTCTTTGGCTAAAGTGACTTCAGCTGCTTCAGGCGTGCCGTGTACAAAATCCGGAATATGAATTCGTTCAAAGAACAGCGATGAGAAAATATTGTCTACTTCTCTTTCATATTCGTTGGTAGTGAAATACATACACCAACTATAGTTTTTATCTTCATGGAATGAAATGAAAATGAAAGGGCGATTGCGATAAAAACGAAGTTTTTCAACACTATCTGTCGGAAGTCTTCCTACTCTTGCATATACATACTCGCAAGAGAATACTTCATCAAGTGGGATATCCAAATCTTCAATGTTTTTAATCTGAATCAATGCGTCCTGATACTTTCGAATCAATTCTAAAGTATCTCTCTTTTGCAAAACATAATTTTGAAGTTGCTGATGCGTACTTGAAACATAAGTGCGCATTTTTTCAAAGGAATCATCAATCGAACCGATAACGACATTGCCAATTTCAAATTGATATTCTTGTTCAATTTCAGAAATCTCTTTTAATATATTAATACATGGATTTTCAGATGTAAAAGAAGTCAGACCGTGTACGCGGTCGACAATTTGATTGGAGGGCACTGGGTGAATGCAATCTAAATCTACAAATCTACCCAGGACTTTATCCAGATATTCCAAATCGGCAGTAATGTTGACAAGTCTTGTCTTTGCAATGGACATACACAAACTCCTTTTTACGACGTTGAAATGAGTCTTTTAGCCACAGAGTTTTCTGGTGATTTTTCTTGGCGCTTTTAGTCTTTTGTCGAAGTCGGCCGGATGCACCTCTACGGTGATATCTTCCAACCCTTTAAATAACGCCAAAAACTTTTCTTCATCTCTTGAATCAATAAACCCAGTAATTGAAAATCTTGATCCAAGAATCACAATGTATTTTTCAGCTTTGTGCATTCTCGAAATCAATTCAAGTTCACTCTTCATCCGGACAACGATGTCTTGATGTTTAATCATATATCCATCCAATTCGGATTGGGTCAGATCAATTTGCCTCTTGGTTTCATCAATCTCAAGGGAAATCGCTTTTTGAGCTTCCTCAGGAGTCCCATGAACAAAATCCGGAATAAATATTCGCTCAAACAATAAAGAAGAGAATATATTGTCAACAGCGCGTTCATAGCCATTGGTGGTGAAATACATGCACCAACTTGTATTGTTTTCTTCCGCAAATGACGTGAAAATAAATGGTGTGTTCGTATAATATTTCAGTCTCTCTACACTGTCCAGAGGCAGTTTTCCGACTCTCGAAACAATATAATCACATTTGAAGATGTCGTCAAGAGATACTTCTAATGAAGATAGATAACTTAATTGCTTAAAAGCATTCTCGTACTTGCCTTGCAATTCTTTCAACATTGTAAGTTGTTCTACAAAGTCGTCTTGCATTTTATGGACATTCTTAATTTCCTTTGCAATGTCGTCCAAAGAATCACTGATTCCAGTGATTTGCAAGGCTTTGAATTGCGTATGATAGCCATGTTCTATGCTTGAAATTTCTTCAAGCAAAGGTGAAGCAAAATCAGAGGTTTCATGATGTTTGCTTCCGTGAACAGACTCGATAATTTTATCTGAAGAGACGGGATCAATGCATGGAAATTTCATTAATTGAACCAATACCCTATCAATATTCGATGTATAGGCTAGGATGTTCACCAGTCTCATTTTTGAATTAGACATGCAAGATCCTCCTTTCTAGAAAATAAGCATTTTCTCAATTTCTTTTTCATCCAATTCATATCTAATACCTTCGATGATATTGAATAAATTTTCTCTTTCAATTTCATTTAGAATCAGAAACGAAGCGAATACTTCTGGTGCTTCAATTGAGAAGTACATATATCTTTTTGCAAGGTTATATTTTATTTTTTCGGAGTAATATTCGATATAAACATAATCGTCTTCGTCCGTAAACTTTGCAAGTTCAGAATTTGACAAATATTTCAAAATATCATTCGCATCGATTAAGTTGATGATTTCATCGAGTCTCTTTGACACAATTCTAGCTTTGACGGTAATCAAGGCTGAACGAATTTGCTCAGGTGTTGCTTGATAGAATTTCTTTAAACGATAAATTTTTACTATGTTTGATAATTCAATCTTCGTTAGAAAAATATTGGTCAAGTTCCTTTTTAATGTTCCTTTATAGTTCTTATCAATGACTTGAAAAGCTCTCTCATAATACACATCATCCAGAGCTCTCTCAATTTCGACATATTTAATTTGATTGGGATCCGTCACATCAAACAGGATTAGAACTCGATGATAAATGGTTCCCTCCAACGCTTCAATCAGCCCAGCAAAAGATTCAACCCTTGACAGTTTGTCAATATCAAAATTCGCGTGTCTGCGAAAGAAAATTGGAAACTCGGCAATTGCTAAAGTGATGGATCCGGAAATGATGGATCGAATGGTAGCGAGAATTAAATCAATTTCTCTCATCACAATATTAAGTTCATAAAAGTCTTTATCTTTTGTCTGCATGAACTTAATAAGTTTAATGATGTTCTTGAAGTTGTTTTTCTTAATCCACTCTTCAAGCTGTCCTCGATGGACTGTGACCTCTTGAATATCTGAAAGAGTCTCTTTGTAGTTGTTTTGATTTTTCAAGAATCCAGCTACTTCAGACACAGATTTTTTTTTGATTAATTCTTTGTAATCCTCAGGTTTAAGGCGATTTCCATAGATTGCCTTGGCCTTTGTGACAATAGCATTACCTGCCTGTGAACTCATGGAATCATCTCCTTCACATGTTTATTCCTTTACACAATAATCGTAAATGGAATCAATCCAACCTTTTTTGTTATTTTGAATGGTATCTTCAAGTTTATGAAATTTAGCATCGAAGTCCGCCTTGGCTTCGTATTTTTTTTCGTCAAGTTCGGTCTTCAATTTAAGTTTGGTTTCTTCGACTTGCTTTTTGGCATCCGCCTTGTATAAAGTTTCAATTTCTGACTTTTTCCCATTCACAAATTCACTTATCTTTGATCTTTCAGCTTCAAGAAGTTCAACCTCTTTTCTCGCTTTTTTATCTAGTTCAATAACTTCCTTGATTAGGTTTTCCATGGAATTTACCTCTTTTCATAATAAAGACTAATTATACCGTATTGAAATGCGTTTGAAATCAGTTCACTAAAAATTCGAACAAGAAATGTCAATTTTATGAGCATTAAGAAAATAAAAAGCTCGCGAGAGCTTTTCTTGTCACATCTTTACAATTTTTTCAAGATGATACCCTTCTTCTAATAATGCTTGTGAAATTACTTTGTTGGACACAAATCCTTCAAATGAGGCGTATCCGCCTTCAAATGAAACTTGAACATTGGATATGCCATAAATGTGTTCTAACACATTTTTAATGTCTTTTGCACATCCTTCACAATGGATATTTGAAATAATAGCTTTTTTCATTGTTGTAACTCCTTCAAAATAATGACATTTTCTATATTTCATTATATTACTTTTAGTATAGAGTGTCAAACAAGAACACCAAATCAATTCCATATTTGAATAATATAAATTTACAATCAAAAGATGATTTTTTTTCAAAAAAAATGGTACCCCTAGGGATGGGGTACCGATCAAGGGAGAAAACCTTATAGAATGTATCCTGCAAGGTCTGAATCAGCTACTGTTTTACTACTTTGTTTTTTACCTTGAACATTTTCATATAATGTTCTGGCAACTTGTTGAATGTAACTACCACGAAGGCTATATCCGGGCATCTCATGTTCTGCGATGCGGTACGCCTCGTCGAGGTTGTCCTCTTTGTTGAAATAAGATCTGAAGAATAAGATTAGGCTTAAGTATTCGAAAGGATATTTGTCTTCTCGGTTTAGCAGTACAAGTTCTTTAGAATATTCGTTGGCTTCATCAAACTTATTGAGCTTATACATGCAATACGTGCGCATAATTGATTCATAATCCGGCTTTTTAAGCAACTTCTCTAAAATGATGTCATAATGTTCAAGTGCATCAGTGTAATTGTATTCCATCATAAGGCAGTCTGCGTAGTTCAGCTCGGTAGATCTTTTTAATTTATCAAGGTTGCTAAAGGTAATGTAAATGAGGTTTTTTCTTAATAGTCTTTTGGCCTCATCGATATTTCCGAGTTTTTTGTAAAGAGCGGCTATATTTGTTCGACAGAATATGGCTCTTTCGTAATTTAATTGTTCTTCAAGTTTCGGTAATGCTTTATTTGCGTAAATCAGAGCGTTGATGAAATCTCCTACCAAAGAGTAACTGAATGAAATGTGATAATTAACGGTAGGTTCTAGTTCTTGATAATTTATGGACAAATAGGCAGTGAGTCTAGCATAGTGCACAACATTTTCGCGGTTTTTACTTACTGCTGACTTGATGCACATGTAATTGTAATATAAGAAACGGTGTTCGCTAGACATCTTGTCTACAAAGCTTTGTAGAAATTCAATTGCTTCATCTTGTTTCTGGCGGTGAAGCGGTGCAGTATAATTATTCCCAGTTATGTAGAATACCAGTTGAGATAGGTAAAATATAACCATTAAAATTGAGTTTTCATATTCAGGGAGTTTTTCAACTATCTTATTATAATAGAATTCAGCTTCCGATTCTTGTGCAAAACAGATACATGTGTAAAAACGACTAAAATTTTTGTCCAATTCATCAATCACCGATTGGCTTATTTTAGTCTTTATGTTGAGATAAGATGCAATCTTTTCAACCATATCATCGTAACCGGCAAAGTTCTTTAATTGAGCTCTCCGATAACTTGAAGTGGCGATTCCGGTTGCTTCGTTTATCTCTTTTTGTGTGATCTGTTTTTCTTTTTTTACGTACTCAATCATGACAAGTTTGTCATAATTCTCTCGGAAGTAAAAAGAACACGAAAAGTCATAGATAGTCATGTAAATCATCCTCTATAAATGAAATCCTAGAAATGCATCTTGGCGTTTTTCACCAGAAGAGGAGTTTGAATCCAATGCAAGTGAATATATCTATACCAAGAATGTTACTCCTAGTTGGTCACCATTGTTAAATGTTGTACTAGCGTACATGAATTCTGGTTCGTCGTCATCAATTCCTGAACAATACATAAATTCTGGCTCGTCGTCATCAATTCCTGCACAATACATAAATTCTGGTTCGTCATCATCAATTCCGTTTGCCGCATACATGAATTCTGGTTCGTCGTCATCAATTCCTGCACAATACATGAATTCTGGCTCGTCATCATCAATTCCGCTTGCTGCATACATAAATTCTGGTTCGTCGTCATCAATTCCGTTTCCAGCATACATAAATTCTGGTTCGTCGTCATCAATTCCGTTTCCAGCATACATAAATTCTGGTTCGTCGTCATCAATTCCGTCTAAATACATGAATTCTGGTTCATCGTCTGTTGCTGCATTGACAAATACCATTGAACCTAACAATAAAGCTGCGAAGAATACTACAAATAAAGATTTTCTGAATAAGTTTTTCATAAAATTGCCCCCTGAATGTGTTTTTGTTTTACTCATTTTGTGCTACATGACTAAAAACTGTGTGTTCTATGATTAATATCATATTAACACACCATTCAAGGTTTGTAAATATTCTCATTCGATAATATTTTATAAATAGATTATAACATATTCTCATACATTGTCGATACAAATATTCTAAAAAAAGAACATTTTGCTTTTTTGGCCCATTTTGAATGCTTCTAAATCAAGTGATTTCTAAACAATAAAAAAACAGCCCGATGGGCTGTCCTTCATCGTTATAGGGTTTTTGCTCTCTCTATGTTAATTCGATGATTTCTAACGTAGATCAAGGCGTAGACTGAAACCATTGTGAAGTTGATAATATATGCAAATATCACAAAATTAATGGGGCCACTTAATATCTTATAAATGATACCAAATGCATAACCTGTTAAAATTAACAAAGCAAAAACAATACTAATCCCTTTGGTCGTTCTTCCTTTATAAGCCTTCACGCATGCGATTGGCCAGGAAAATCCAAAACACAACAACATTCCGACTTCAAATATTTGCGCGATAATCATTTTATTAATTCTCTTTTCTCTTTCAATTTTATCTTGTATAGTTCTTCTGTCGCAAAATGAAGCTTCGTTACTACATTTTGTTTGTGGATAGGATATATATAATAAGTATCGTCAAGCGTCGATAAATCAATGCAATCCATACCTTTGCCTAAATAGTCATATTCGATGTGTAAAGAATATAATGATATAGGGTCTTTGTCAAGTTGAAATTCTTCTCCATCAAAAACTCCATGAAGATGAAATCCATTCATGTCATGAATCAAAGTTCCTATTCCGAGTCTAATATATCCTTTTGAGTTGGGAAGAGAATCGACATATACATCATCTTCAAAATAATACTCGTTATTTTCAATCTGCTTTCTCACAATCTCTCTTTCAAATTCATACCAGTCTGGAATATGTGAAAATTCAGTTTCACCCTCTACGGCGTGTAGCTGTCCCAGTTCATCCATGCGGTATTCCTTATGACAATGTTCACATTTAAGAATATCCTTGTCTGAAGTCATAGAAGATTCGGCTTTACAGTTAGGACATATGTACAAAACTTTATGAAGTCCTTTGGCACGATCCTTGAAGTCTATCTTGAGATTGTTTTCCAATTGATACTTATATTCATCATATACAAATGCTTTTTTGATTCTATCGTTAATCTCTTTGCTCGATAGAGAGAGAATTTCTTCTTGGGTTACAATTTGAGTCATATCCGCAGTCAGTCGAACTTTTCTTTGAGTCAAGTTCCATACAGGTTGAGACAAATAATCTCCATGCATATTCAAAACAACAACTGGCACTTTCATCAGTTTGCATAGTTTGGCAAGTGAATCGGGAATAATAGCCGTCGTTCCAACAAGAGAGTATCTGGCTTCAGGATAGATTGCACAAATATATTTATTCACATGTAGAGAGTGGCGGATATGTTTAACCAACAAAGTGTCATTCGTAAACTTTCTTTTGCAGATGGATCCTACATTTCTAAGCAGACTTTCTCTTCCGATGAAACCGTCTATTGCAACTACGTAATTTGCGGAATGTGGAAAGATTGCAGCGGTCGTTACTGAAAAATCCACAAAGGCATGATGAGTACAAAGCAATATATACGGATTTTTTAATCCTTTCATATTCACTTTGTTGACTTTTAAATGGTGTTTCCAAATCGTTGGATACGCTATGAGCCAAGCCACTGGCTTCAAATACCACTTCTGTTTCTTCGGTTTTGCCAACATGTCAAATCTTATTTCATTAGAGTCTTTCATAGCGTTCTCCTAATTTGCATTATTCTAAAGCGTTATTATTATAATAAAGGATGGAGTTTAAAGAAAGTCAATCGGCTCTGCGATCGTGACTGTAACTAGATTCTTTCCTGATTTTTTAGATTGATACAATGCTTCATCGGCCAATTGAATACTTTGAAAGATTGTATGTCCACAACGAGGTCGATGAATCGACACACCGATACTAACTTTTATCCTTGTTTCAATCGACTCCCATTCGAACAACGAGGTCTCTGTCTTTTTCCGTATGGCCTCAGCAAGAGCCTTGGAACTTTTTTCGTCTCCGCCCTTTAAAAGTACCGCAAATTCTTCTCCGCCGTACCTTGCAAATACGCCTTCTCTTGGAATGATTCCATTTACTATCCTTGAAAATTCTTGCAAAACATAATCACCGGCTGTATGCCCATAACTATCGTTAACATTCTTAAAATCATCAATGTCAATCATAAATATTGCATAACTTTGATGTTTTAGAAATTTATCATCCAGATACAAGTTTAATTGTTCTAAAAAAGCTCGACGGTTCAATATCTTTGTTAAAACGTCGTGAGTAGCCTCGTATTGAAGGTTTTCTAGACGCTCCATATAAGTTGTCATGTCATTGAGTTTAATCAAATAACCTGCATTTTTACTTAAATCTTTGCCAAGAAAAACAGTTTCAACTATGAAGTGCTTCTCTTTATATTTATAACTATATGGCGTTCGTTTAAGAACGGATTCAATCAAATCCTTATCGTTAAAAACTTCGTTGATAGGCAAATGATAAAAAGCCGTCTGTGATATAGAAAAAAAGTTTTCAGCAGATTGATTCCAATCGACAATATCGAATTTGTCGTCAACCGCAAAAATGGGATCTGATGATAATTCAAAAGAAGCTTGATAGGCCGATGGCTTTAAATCGATGATTTCGTATTTTGTTATGCTATAAAGAGTAACGAACCCTGTTAGTACAACGATAAAGAAAGCGAGATCCAATCCTGTAGAGACTTCTGAAAAGAATGTAATCGTAATAGCGATGACTCCTAGAAAACTCGATACTCCGAGTGCGAGGGCTTGCTTCTTTCGCATTCCGGATGTATGAAAATATGTTTGAAGATAGACAATGAATACGAAAGTTGTCAGCATCAGATTGCTCAAAGAGTTTAAATAGTAAAAGATTCCCTTTCCAAGGTTCAAAACTGGAAAAGAATAATTTCCAATCATCCATGTTGTGTCAATATATTCATGAGTATAGTATAAATCGATTGATGTGAAGTAAGACAACTGGACAGTAAAAAATACCAAAAGCGGAATCACCAAAAGTGGAATCGCTTTTTTTAGTGTTGGAACATATGCATGATTTTGAAACCTTTTGGCAATATACAACCAAGTGATTGCGATAAAAGGTAATGCAATATACTGAATATGATTTGCAAGCATTTTTAACTCTAAAGAACTGAAAACACATTCAAAGGTATATCCTAAAGCATAGATGAATTCCAAAGCAAAAAGAAAACCAATTTGCCAAATTCCTTTTGATTTGCGTGCGCTCATGAACACAAGAACAGAAATCAAAAGAGAGATGATTGCAATAGTGAGTGTTAATCCTACAAAAAGATAATCGTATCTCATCTGATCACTTCCTTTTTGACTATTATAACATTCAAATCCAATTTATTAATAGACATACCCTCAAATTTATTTGGGTTCTAATTCTGTTGCAGGCATCTTGGGCGTGAAAATAATGAAATAAATTATGCCTATAACAATCAAAATCGTTAAGATTAGATACAAGAAATAATATCCATAAATATGAATAAAATATCCAAATATATAATTTCCTACTCCAATGAAGATCGAGAAGAAAAATGTCAGTACCAAGATTGCGGTCGTGATATTTTCCAATTTGACAATCTTTATAATATATTTGATGTTTGTGTAAATGATAGTTCCCCAGGAGACTCCCCTGAACATTGTAATGATAATGATAACGACAAGTGGAAGATCAAGAGCGTAAGTAGTAAACCTAACGACCAAAAGGAGGGAAGCAAATAAAATTAAATTCCTTTCCTTAAATGAAGCCCCTTTAACAGTCAAGTATCGTAACGTAAGTACTTCAACAAAAACAAAGGCGGAATAGAGCAATCCGTATCCGGATAGACTAATTCCACTTTCCGAAATTAGAAAGACACCGAAGAAAGAGTCCCCAATACGAACAGCCCCTATAACCAGTGTGTAAAATACCAAGTACTTATAAAACTCCTTATTTCTAATTAAAGCTTTAAAATCCCGCTGTTTCGTTTGCAAAACCGGCATGGTTTTTTCAATCGGTTTTATCCAAAATGCGATTAGCGCCGTGGAAGCAAAAAATACTCCCGAGAGAATAAAAGGCAAGGAATATCCTACATATTGAATAATGAACCCTGCGATTGCAGATGCGATAACATAAGCAATGGAAGCGTGAATTCTGATCGATGAGTACTCAATCTTCTGAGTATTTGTAAATGTTGCGGTATACCCGTCCTGAATATTAATAAAGGGAGAACAGAAGAATGCAATCAATCCCACCATTACTGCATAGAGTTCAAATCCAGATACCTGAGTAATGGCTATGATGAAGATTCCTTCGAGCAATGTCATTATTTTTAGTATTAACCTGCTCGTTTTCATATCCTTAACGACAAAGTTCCAAAAAGGGTTTACAAGGATAGTCGTAATTGGTACAATCGCGAGAATAATCCCCAGATTTTGCTCGCCAATTCCTTTGGACAGAAAGTACATGGACATAAACGGATAAAAAAAAGCATCTCCGAAATAACGAATAAAATAAAATATTTTGAATTTACCTGTTTCGGTCACCGTTTATCAACTCACAATCGTTTTCGACACGCTATTATACATTATTTTTGCTTCCAAATGCAATAACTTTAATCAAGTTTGAAGGCAATTCATAATTATAATAATTAATATTAAAATGAATGTTCTTTATGACGCAAAAAAATAATATTAATTGAATAAAAGATGCTGGACACGAATAAATAAACAAATAATTTTTTTCAACGGAAGCACAATGAAAAAAAGGAAACTAACTGACATCCGGTTTTCTTATTTTCAGAAAACACAGACGAAAAGAATAAATAAATTTTAATGTAAAAAATAATTTATTGAAATCTGTTTTGCTTGAAGTCGCTTAATGTCGCAATTCTCATTGATTTCACATAAAATTCACAAAAAAAATATTTTTAGAACGCTATTGACAAACACTTTTTTCCTTTATATTATCATAACTAACCTAATTGGCATATTATGACATCACGCGAGCATGATGTTTTATTTATGTTTTATATGGTAAGAACTAAGAATGAAACAATTTTGTTTCATTCTTAACTATTTTCACACAGATGGGGTGTAAAGAAATGCATGTAATTAAAAGAAACGGATCCAATGAACAATTTGACGTTGTAAAGATCGCTCATGCAATTTACAGAGCGTATCAAAGTGTCGGAAGAGATTATTCCAAAGAAGTTTGTCTCAAACAGGCTACAGACATTACAGCGAGTTATTCTCCTAACGAAGATGTAAATATAGAAAAAATTCAAGATGACGTTGAACTTTTTTTAATGCAATCAGGCGAATTTGAAACTGCCAAATCGTATATAAAATACCGTGAGAAACAAAAGTTAGACAGAGAAAATCCTTGGTCTGACAATGATGACCGTCAAGATATGATTTTGCAGAAATATCTTCTGCGTAACGAAACAAAAAAGGACTTCATCAAACGTGTTTCACTAGGAAAGCCGTCATTAGAAAAAATTCTTAGAAAAAAAGAAGCCATCTTCGGTGGTAGAAATCTATATGCCATCGGACGTGATGGAAACATCACTGGTAGCAACTGTTATGTAACTGAAGACCCTGAAGATAATCTTGAAAGCATCTATAAAGTCGATTATCAGATTGCCCGCACTTATAGTTACGGTGGTGGCCAAGGTATGAATCTTTCAAAAATTCGTCCAAAGGGTGCCAAAGTCAACAACAGTTCAAATACAACACCAGGTGTCATGGTTTTTGCGGAAAAGTATTCACATACCACGTTAAATACTCAACAGGACAACCGTCGAGGCGCTTTGATGCTCGTCATGAATATCGATCATCCTGATATTATCGATTTTATTACCACAAAACTTGATTTAAACAAAATCAATGGCGCTAACATCAGTATTGCTCTCACCGACGCCTTCATGCAAGCTGCAAAAGATAACTTACCTTGGTATCTTAAATTTGAAACGCCATACGAAACCATTGAGAAAAAAGTGAAAGCGAGAGACCTCTTAGAATTATTGGCTTACGCAGCTCACACAATGGGCGATCCAGGCGTCATGTTTATCGACCATATCAACCAATATCATTTTTTGAGCGAATATCCTGAAATACATTTCACAGCAACCAATCCTTGTGGAGAGCAACCTTTAGTCGCACATGGTTCTTGTAATCTAGGAAGCATCAACTTAAACGCCTTCGTCAAACATCCTTTCACAGATGCCGCAACTTATGATTGGGAGCGTTTCGACTTCGTTGTTTCTGAGATGATTTACGCCCTTGATGACCTTTTAACCCTTCTTGGCAATCGACATGCCCTCCCTGAACAAAGAGAGCATGTTAAGGATTATAGAGAGGTTGGACTCGGTGTTATGGGTCTCGCAGATCTTGCATTAAGTCTTAAACTCCCTTACGGTGGCCCTAAGTTCATCAAATTCTTGGATACGTTGATGGACAATATGATTAATACCGCTGCCACTGCAAGTGCATTAAGAGCAAAAGAAACGGAGCCTTTTCCTAAATTTGACTATAAGAAAATCAGTTCATCTTCTTTCTATAAAGCAGTCATCAATCCAGAAACAGATCAACTGATTCAAAAATATGGAATGAGAAACAGCAGACTACTTAGTATTGCACCAACAGGATCCATCAGCAACATCTTTGGCGTCAGTGGTGGAGTAGAACCATTCTTCCAAATCAACTATACCAGACGAATCGTCAGTATGTTTGATGCCGAAAAAACCATTTCTATTTGGGAAAAAACCCCTCTTGCAATGGCAAAAGCCTGGGGTGTCGATCCAGAAGAACTTCCTGAGTGGGCAAAAATCACTTCTCAGAACATCAGTTTTCTTGAAAGAGCAAATGTTCAAGAGACCATTCAAAAATACGTAGACACAGCAATCAGCTCTACTTTCAATATTCCTAACTCTGCATCTATTAAAGATGTTATGACCATTTTCCAGACAGCTTGGGAGAAGGGATTAAAAGGGGCAACCGTATTTAGAGATCGATGTGCAAAAATCGGAATTCTTGCAGGTATTAACGAAAATACAGAAGACTTGAATCCTGCAACACCACCGCACCTTGATATAGAAGAGTCTTGGTTCGACAAAACAAGACAAGAGGCAAAGGAATACGTGACTCACATCAACATTCACAGCACAGGATATACTCCTGAAAAAATAGAAAGAGAATTATGTCCTTTGTGCAGCGGAATATTAGTTAAGAGGCAAGGTTGCATTCAATGTAGCAATCCAGAATGCGACTACGAAAAATGCTCGATTTAAAGGATTGAACAAATCGATATACTCGAGGGAGAGATCAATAATATGATCACAAGAATCATTAAGAGAGACCAGTCCATCGTTCCTTTTCGAAAAGAGAAGATTGTTTTAGCTATATTTAAAGCAGCAAGTTCAGTTGGAGGATCTGATTTTTCAAAATCAGAAGACCTTGGTCAACAAGTATGTGAAATAGCGGAAAAGGCCTATCCTAAGGGAATTGCTGACGTTGAAGGAATTCAAGACATTGTTGAAAAGGTTTTGATTGAAAACGGGCATGCAAAAACCGCAAAGGCTTATATTTTGTACCGAGAAAAAAGAAGAGCGTCAAGAGAATCCAACGCTTTAATCGGAGCTACCATAGAAATGTTTAGTGGTTATCTCGCGGATAGAGATTGGCAGATTAACGAAAACGCAAATACTCAAAAATCAATCAACGGACTGAATAACTATGTCCGTGAAGAATTTACCAAAAATTATTGGCTTCACGAGATTTACCCCGAGAACATTCGTAAAGCTCACCTTGAGGGTGACATTCACATTCATGACCTCGGCTTCTTCGGTCCTTATTGTGCGGGATGGGATTTAAGACAAATCATCACAGACGGTTTTGGTGGCGTGTCAAACAAAGTAGAATCAAAACCTGCAAAACACTTACGAAGCATACTCGGTCAAATCGTCAACTCTACGTTTACGACTCAGGGCGAAACTGCCGGAGCTCAAGCTTGGTCCTCATTCGACACTTATCTAGCTCCGTTTGTAAGATACGATGGCCTTAATTACAATCAAGTAAAACAAGCTCTACAAGAATTCATCTTCAATTTAAATGTCCCTACGAGAGTAGGATTTCAATGCCCCTTTTCTAATTTGACCTTCGACATTCAAGCACCAAAAACATTGAAGGACCAAAACGTCATCATTGCAGGGAAATTAATGCCTGAAACGTATGGCGACTTTCAAAATGAAATGGATATCATTAATTTGGCTTTTTGTGATGTCATGATGGAAGGCGACGCAAAAGGGAGAGTATTTACTTTTCCAATTCCTACCATCAATGTCACAAAAGATTTCGCATGGGATAGTCCTGTGGTTGAAAAATATATGGAAATCACTGCCAAATATGGCATCCCCTACTTCTCCAATTACATCAATTCTGATTTATCTCCCGAAGACGCATTGTCTATGTGCTGCAGACTAAGATTGGACACAACCGAACTTAGAAAACGCGGCGGAGGATTGTTCGGATCGAATCCGCTCACGGGATCTATCGGGGTTGTGACCATCAACCTTCCAAGATTAGCTTATATGTCTCATTCTGAATCTGAGTTTTTCACTCGGTTATGGGAAACGATTCATCTTGCGAAGAAAAGTTTGGAAATCAAACGAAACATCATCGAAGAACAAACCGGAAAAGGTCTTTACCCCTATAGCGCACATTTCTTAAGAGATGTTAAACTCAAAAGTGGTTCATATTGGTTCAATCACTTCAATACCATCGGTTTGATTGGAATGAATGAAGCTGTTCAAAATCTATTCAATGAAAACGTAACACTTACAACTGAAGAAGGACAAGCTTTTGCGAAAAAAACGCTTCTTTACATGAGAGACATCATTAAAGATATTCAGGAAGAAACCGGACATTATTACAACCTAGAGGCTACTCCTGCCGAAGGTACAGCGTATCGTCTCGCAAAACATGACAGAGAGAAATTCCCTGACATCATTACATCAGGTCATGACGTTCCTTACTACACCAACTCAAGTCAGCTTCCAGTTGGATTCACGGACGACATTTTCGAAACGCTTGATTTGCAAGATGAACTACAATCTCTTTATACCGGTGGAACAGTGCTTCATCTATATTTAGGAGAAAGAGTTAAAGATATTCAGACGACAAAGAACCTCATCAAGAAAGTGTTTGAGAAATATAAACTTCCTTACATTTCAATTACTCCAACATTTTCCGTCTGTAACGAACACGGATACATTTCTGGAGAACACTTTGAATGCCCTACTTGTGGGAAACCTGCCGAAGTATACACTAGAGTCGTAGGATATCTCAGACCGGTTCAAAACTTCAATAAAGGTAAAAAAGCTGAATACCACGATAGAGTGAAATATGTCATTAAAGACCAACAACCTTCAAAAGAGGAACACAAGGCATGATTATTGCCGGAATGGTTAAAACTTCCTTAATCGATTTTCCCGGAAAGATTGCGACTGTTCTATTTACACCAGGTTGCGATTACAATTGCTTCTACTGTCACAACAGAGAATTGATTGAGAATGTCGGTGATACAATCGACATCGAAGAGATTGAAGCTTTTCTTTTGAAAAGACAAGGTTTAATCGACGGTGTCGTTGTAACGGGAGGCGAACCCACACTTCACAAGGATCTAATTCCTTTCCTGTTAAAAATCAAACAATACGGTTATATGACGAAACTTGATTCCAACGGATCAAATCCTGACGTGATTTCGGCTTGTATCAAAGCAAAGGCGGTGGATTATTACGCCATTGATTATAAAGCTCCATTTGAAAGATATAAAGAAATCGCTAGAGGTAATGCAGATGTCTTGCAAGTTCAAAGAACAATTCAGATCCTTATTGATTCTAATCAGTTTTTTGAAATTCGAACCACAGTCATCCCTCAACTTTCAATTGAAGACTTAATTCATATGGCAAACGAACTACCTACTGTTCCTAAATACGTTTTGAACCCTTATACCAAACCTCTGTATTATCTAGAAGAAGATTTGGAATTGATTGAGACGCCCCCTTATTCAGAAACACAAATCAAAGAATTTGCGGAAATCTTAAAACTATATCAGCCAAATGTTGAATTAATATTCTAGCCGACAAAAAATGTCGGCTTTTTTATTACCTCAATCTAAAACCGTTTTCATATCTTTAGAAATGTGGTATCATATTACTAGCCATCCTCACGGGAGATTACTATGAAAAAGGGATTCATACTTATTTTGATGTTTTTGCTTTCAGGAATGATGCTTGGTTGTAGTTTTTCGTCTATTTCTACAACGACCAATACGACATCAACTGAAACAACTTCATTGACTACAACTACATCCGATCCAAGATATCAAATTCTAGTTCAAGAATTTGATTATTTAAATCCGCTTATTCCCGAAGCGATGATTTCAGACGCTTATCTTCCTGAGTTAAATAACCCAGACATAACTTCTTCAGTCACTCTTGACGGAATTGAACTGACTTCAAATCTGATTCAATACGTTTTATCACCAATAGATAAATATTGCACATTATCAATTACCCTATATTATCAAGAACTCTCGATGACGAAAGACTACACAGTTCTAATGCTTCGAAACGCTGCACTCTATCAACAATACGTGATCAATCAAAAATTCGAAGAGTTAAAAGCAATGATAGATGTACAAATGCCTGAAGTGATTGAATCTGATTTTACACTCCCGATTCTTAACAATCCTGACGCTACTTTTAGTTTTTCAACGGATACTTCTCGCATCTACAATCACAGGTTTATCTTTACGTTCCCGCTTCAGGCAACCGAATTTCATATTACTGCAAGAATTCGATACAACAATGAAACGAGATCTTATGATTACCCCATCTTGATGAAGGGGTTGAATCAACTTCAACAAATCCCAACCATTTATATCCAAACAGATGATTCAATGCCTATTACTTCTAAGTATGAATATATCCATGCCACTTTTAGTTTAGTGGTATATAATTCGGATCTGGTTCCTTTTACCTTATTATCAAATCAATCAATTCAAATTCGAGGTAGAGGAAACTCGACATTTTACATGCCTAAAATGTCGTACAGACTCAAATTCGATGTAAAAAACTCATTGCTTTTTGATCATTCAGAAAGTGATTGGGTGCTGTTAGCCAACTTCACAGATCAAACATTAATTCGAAATGCATTGGCATATAGATTTGCTGGCACCATCACAGATGCATTTGAACCGGACGCAACATTTGTAGATGTTTATTTAAATGGAGTTTTCCTAGGTAACTACACACTGACTGACCAAATTGAAGTAACAAACGATCGAGTGGACATCGATGAACACTCAACTGAGCTCGACACTGGATATCTAATCGAGTATGATAGGAGAATTTGGGAATGGCCTGAAGGAACTGAAGGAATTGATTGGTTCAATCTTTACGGCATTCCTTATGTAATTAAATCTCCCACCCCTCAAGGCGAATATTACAGTCAGAATCAACTTTACTTCATTGAAAGTTACATGGCCGAATGCTATAACGCTCTCATGACCCAACAAGATTACTCTGAACTGATTGACGAAGAGTCATTCATAGACTGGTTTATCGTCGAAGAGTTGTTTAAAAATGTAGACTCCGGATATTCAAGTGTCTTCTTGACGAAAGACACTGGTGGTAAACTGAAAATGGGTCCAGTCTGGGATTTTGATTTATCTACGTCCAACCCCGGGCACCTAGGAGATGACTTAAGAGGACCTGAAGGGTGGTACACTTCTCTTCAAGACAAAAACATTTGGTTTAATTACCTTATGCAGTATGACTCTTTCAGACAACACCTAAAAGAAAAGTGGAATGCCATTTACAACAATCAAATTCAGGATTTAATTAATAGTATATATCCAACCGCAGATTCGATTGCAAAATCAAGATATCAAAATTTCCAAACCTGGGACATTATCGGAAAAAATTATGATTGGTATACTTCGACTGAAGTCTATGAAGCAAAAACATATGAAGAACAGGTCTATATCCTTTATAATTATTTAAAAGTAAGAAGTGTTTGGATGAATCAGGCTATTAATGACTTCTAAATGAAAAACCGACTTGATTGTCGGTTTTTTTCATTAAAAAAAGAGGAAAATTTCCTCTGATTTGTTTGGATGGTGGAGGGGGACGGTTTCGAACCGCCGAACCCAAAGGGAGCAGATTTACAGT